>RCMY010004913.1_pt1 | contig 11723 bp, 9 predicted proteins | sample 2041341 | NCBI WGS metagenome assembly RCMY01 (sample SAMN09708234, study PRJNA481090) | Marine sediment metagenome, whole genome shotgun sequencing project.
AAGGTTTTTATTGTGAACATATATACTATCAAAAGTACGTTTTTCATTTTGTTTTTGGCGGTCTGCGCCTGCGGAAACCCATCTAAATCGGAAGAGTCCGCCCCAAGGATCGCTTTGGTCGAAGTTGACTCCCTAATTCCCGATCCGGTCATCGTCGCGGCCAATAGAACGGAAGAATATCTTTCGCTGCTCGAAGGGAAAAAGATAGGCGTGGTGGCGAATCAAACCAGTGTTATCTTTAAGAACGCTTCACCTATGAAATCCTCATCGCAGATAGGCGTGCGCGAATCTGGAGACCTTACGGTAGAGGAAAAACCAATCACTGAAGGCGAGCTACAAGATTCTGAATACGAGGTACAAAATAACCAGGGAAAAGTAGATACCTTGAAGGGCGAAGCACCTGGCTCGCCGGTAGGCAGGCCACAAACCTCTTACACCCATTTGATAGATTCATTGCTTTCCTTGGACGTGAATATCAAAAAAGTTTTTGCGCCCGAGCACGGTTTTCGCGGGGAGGCGGATGCGGGGGAGAAGGTAATGGATGATGTGGATACACAAACGGGACTACCCTTAATTTCCCTCTACGGAAAAAATAGGAAGCCTACAGCGCTACAATTGAAAGACCTTGATGTCGTTCTTTTCGATATTCAGGATGTCGGCACACGCTTCTACACCTATATTGCGACGCTACAATTGGTGATGGAGGCCTGTGCCGAAAATAATGTGCCCATCATGGTTCTCGATCGGCCCAACCCGAACGCAAACTACGTTGACGGTCCCACCATGGAAGCCGCGCATACCGGCTTTTTAGGAATGACCGAAATTCCACTGGTCTACGGCATGAGCATCGGCGAATACGCCAAAATGATCAATGAAGAAGGATGGCTGGAAAACAGAAAAAAGGCCGATCTGACTGTAATTCCCTTGAAAAACTGGAACCATAAATCCGAATATCACCTACCGATACGGCCATCACCCAATCTGCCCGATGATACGTCCATAACATTATATCCTAGCTTAGGACTTTTTGAAGGCACAAATGTCAATGCCGGACGTGGCACGGAATTTCAGTTTCAACGGTATGGCGCTTCTTTTTTAGACAGCACCCAATACAGTTTTACGTATACGCCAATGCCCAATTTTGGATCTAAAACGCCTAAAGAAGCAGGCAAAACATGCTTTGGCAAAGACCTATCTGAACATCCGCGAATGCAAGAAGTTTCGTTGCAATGGGTCATCGATGCCTATACCAATGCCCTCGACAAAAGCAAAGTCTTTAACACCAGCGGCTTCACGAAACACGCCGGTACCGCAAAACTGCAGCAATTGATCGAAGCCGGCAAGACCGAGGAAGAAATCAAGGCAACCTGGCAGGGAGATTTAAAGAAATTCAGGAAGGTTAGGGCAAAGTATTTGATGTACGGCGAATAAACAGTTGTGCATCCATTGACAGGTAGGCTTCCCTAAAACTCCCGCTTCCCAAATTCACTATCGATGAACTTCGATTTGTCCTTGTTGTTATTGAAGGTGTAGGAAAGGTTCAGTAGAACGATATCCACTTCGTAAACGTAATTGGTGGTGGTGAAAAATTTACCTTCGCGAAAGGTAGTTATGAGCTGTTCGTTGGTATCTAGCAATCCCATATCGATATTCTGCCATTGCAGGGTCGCCACTAAACGGTCGTCCAAAAAGGACTTCCGCAAGGTCAGGTTGGGCGAATAGAAACGGGAATCCTCGCCTTGCGCCGTATTCTGGGCGGAAATATAGTTGAAGGTAAACTGCGCCGATGCCGTATCGGAAAAATTATAGGTACTGTTGGCATTGATGGAATACACAAAGGCATCGCTATCGACACTCCTTCCGTCGTATTCCCCGTCGATGGAATAGTTGTACAGGTTCGCCCCGATAAAGTTCGACCAGTTCTTGGTCAGTTTCAATTGGGTGCCGAGTTCAAGCCCCACCGAACGGCTGTCCCCCACATTGGAGTAAATACGGTTCAAGATGGTATCGTTATAAATCGTATTGACACGATTGACCAAATTTCTGACATCTCGGTAGTACGCCGTGGCATAAACGGAATTCCCTCCTTCAAAATTCTTAGTAACGCCCAGTTCGAAAAGGTCGATGAACTCAGGTCGTAGCGTTGGGTCGCCCTGCTCCAAGGTCTCGGAATGTTCCCGCTCCGGAAAAGGGTTCATCTTAAAGGTCGTGGTGCGCTCTACCCGTTTGCTATAGGCCACTTTCAATTTCGTATTGTTCTCAAAAGTGTATTGCAACGAGGCCGAAGGAAAGGGCTTGATGTAATCGTAAGTGTAAGTGGTATCTATTTCGCCCCGTTTATCGCGAAGGTCAAAGGTGCGGTCCATCCCCTCGATACGGATACCGGCCGCATATTCCCATGCATCCTTTTTCCCAGTTAGCTGGGCATAGGCGGAATGCAGGTCACGCAACAGATCGACCTCGCTCGAAAATTCAGGGACCAGTTCGAATTCGCCCGTTGTATTGTTCCTTCTGTCATAGACGAAATCTCCTTGGTGGTTCAGGTTGCGGTATTGGTACCCGGTCTCCAACTGTCCGAAGGGAAACGGTTTCCATGCATAGTCCACCTGCAAACGCATACCGTTCAAGGGGTTGTCGTTGGTATTATATTCCTGCTGATAGATGATGTCGTTATCGGGAAAGCCCAGATTGTCGCTTTCGGTAGGCCCGCCCAGAAGCGTATATTCGTATAAAAAGGAAGTAGAGAGTTTGGAACTATTTTTAAACGTGTGCGCATAATCAAAACTGCCCAATACGAAATCACTTTTCCGGGTACGTAGGTTGTGATTATAATATTGAAACGTATAGAAGCGTTCCCCACCGCTGGCAGGAGAAATACCATGATTATCATAGTAGACGATATCGGCCAAGCGATCTTTTTGACGCTTGCCCGCATAAAAGCCCAGTGAAAAAGTGTTCAGGGTATCGGGCGTGAAATCTACGGTAAATCTTCCGCTATAGTTAACTTCGTCAAAACTGCGTTCGCCGTCGGATGGGAATTGGGTCAAGGTATCGTTGATGATGGTAAACACATCGCCTTCCCGCCTTCCGCCCAAGTCGTTACGCTGATAGTTCGCGCCTAGGGAGATGTTCCAATCCCCTTCAATAATATTATAGGTGGCATCGATACCATAGCGTTGATGGGCCACGGCATTATTGTATTTTTCTATGGATGGAAAACCGCCCTTAACATTGATCTGGGCAAAAGCTCCATCGGCCGCTCCCTTTCTCGTAATAATGTTGAGGATGCCTGCCTTGCCCTCGGGATCGTACTTGGCGGATGGCGCAGTAATAACCTCGACCCGTTCGATGGCATTGGCCGGAAGCTGGTTCAAAAGTGTCGACGCATTGCCCTGTACCGGATTACCATTCAGCAACACCACAAAGCCGGTACTCCCGCGGACGCTGATTTCCCCAAGACCATCGACGGTAACAGAAGGAATATTCCTGACCACATCGGTAGCGCTCCCGCCTTGGCTATTCTGGAATTTGGTGGCATTGAATACCTGCCGATCTATTTTATTGATGACGGTAGAACGTTCGCCCTTTACGACCACTTCGCTCAATTGGTTTTCTCCTATGGAAAGTGCAATACTGCCCAAATCGACAAGGCTGTTTCTATTCTGCACCTGAATATCGCGAATATTTTTGGTCTGAAAGCCGATAAAGGAGGCTTCTAGATAGTAGGTTCCTTTTTTTATGTCGGGTATGGTGAAAACACCGTTAATATCGGTAATGACACCTGTGATTAGCGCGTCGTTTTCTTGATTATACACTGCGGCAGTAGCGTATTCCAAGGGATAGTCTCCATATACAATTTTACCGGTGATCTGCGCCGTAAGCAGTTTAGGAAGTATGGTGATGGTAAATAGAATAAGGGAAAGATATTTCATTTAAGATTCGGTTGCGCGTAGGACTTGACAAATTTAGGTTTATTTGCGGATTTGTTAAAGGGAAAAGTCTAGGCAGTTTAGAAATACAACCATTATACCAGGCTTCTGTGCCGTATTTACCAGATATCTAAAATATTTACCGGATAAGTTGTCATATTTTTAAGGCTCTTGTAACTAAAGTAATAGAGATAAGTCATAAGAATGGGTAAAGATCTTGAAAACACCTTTCTAAAGGCATTGGAACTAAATCAGGAAAAGTTACTTAGAATTTGTTCCGTTTACGCTAAGGATGCGGAGGATAGCAAAGACCTGTTTCAAGAAGTGTTGATCTAAATCTGGAAATCAATGCCCACTTTCAAATCCAACACTTTACTGTCCACTTGGATATTCCGAATCACACTTAACGTTTGTCTTCGTTTTCATTCCAATGCGATCAAAAGGAAAAAACGATTCTTTCACATGGATAGTATTGCCTTTGCCAACCTTCCATCGGAAAAGGAGCACAATGAACAGAACAAGCAGTGGGTTCAACTTAGAAATTGTATTAAAGAACTTAACGAGGCTGATAAAGCGGTCATTACACTCTACTTGGAAGAACTGCCCTATAAAGAAATTTCAGGAATCTTGGGCCTAACGGAAAACACCGTTGCTGTTAAGGTAAAAAGAATCAAAAAGAAATTATTGAACTGTATAAACCAAGGGTAATGATGGAAGATGAATTGATAAAGATCTGGCAATCCTCCCCGAATCAGGAACGGATTAAATTTGAGAAATCCAAATTGATGATTGATGTGCAGTCGAGTTTAGATAGAATACAAAGATTATGGAAGTACATGATCATACGGGAGACAATAGCAGCCATGATAACCATTCCCGCATTTATACATATGACTTATTATATACCCTATACAATTTCAAAGATAGGTTCGATTTGGATAGTCCTCTCGGTCATTTATATACTTGTTCGATTTAAAAGTGTAAAAAAATATAAACCGACAGATTTTACAGAAACTTATATTGACTATTTATATAAAACCAAAGATTATCTGAATGCCCAAAAAAAGTTATTGGATACAGTACTGTATTGGTTTATCTTACCAGTGTTTCCTGGTTTTGCTATGGTCTTAATGGGATTTATCCACATTCCAGAAAAACGTAAATTAATTGTTATTACTGCTTTATCATTTGTAATACTAGCCATCCTGATTCACTTTTTGAATAAAAGAGCGGTCAAAAAAGAATTCGTTCCCAGGTTGAAAAAAATTGACGAACTTATCAAAGTAATGGAAGAATAACTGATGCCAAATAATAGAAACATATAGAAGATGAAAAACATACTATTGCTTATCACAATTGTACTAAGTATAAACTTGTCGGCCCAGGATTTCAACCGGCAAAAAATGGACAGTCTTTTCAAACTGATCGAATCGAACCAAAAAGGGATGGGGAGTATTTCTATTTTTAAAAATGGAAAAGAGGTTTATGACAATGCTTTCGGCTATGCGAGCATCGAAGATAATATCCGCGCGACTGATAAGACCAAATACCGGATCGGCTCTATTTCCAAAACGTTTACCGCTTCCATTATCTTGAAATTAATAAAGGAAGATAAATTAAACTTGACCACCAAACTATCGGAATTCTACCCAGAAATCAAGAATGCACAAAAAATTACTATCGAACAGTTGTTGAAACACCGCAGTGGGATTTTCAATTTTACAAGTGCGGAGGATTTTACATCTTGGATGGAAGACCCCATTTCAAAGGACGACCTTGTCAAAAAAATCGCAGCAAACGGGAATGTTTTTGAGCCCGGTGAAAAATTTGAATATTCCAACTCCAATTATGTGCTGCTTTCGTTCATTGCGGAAAAAATCGAAAACAAAGACTTTGCTCAGCTTCTCAAGGAGATGGTCTGTAAGCCCTGCGATTTGCAAAATACTTACTATGGTTCCAACATATCCACAGCAAATAATGAGGCAAAGTCCTACACAAAATCCAACCATTGGCAATTGGCCACTGAATCTGATATGTCAATACCCCAAGGTGCTGGTGCGATTGTTTCTACTCCAAACGACCTGAACAAATTTCTGAACTGTCTTTTCAACTATAAGATTGTTCCGGAGAAAACGGTGAAAGGAATGATGGAAATCGAGGACGGCTACGGTCTAGGTATGTTTCAAGTCCCATTTCATGATAAAAAGGCTTTTGGGCACAATGGTGGCATTGACGGTTTTCAATCCAACGCCTATTATTTTCCAGTGGAAGGCGTTTCGATCGCTTTAACGGCCAATGGTTTGGCCATGCCTATTAACGATATCATGATAGGGGCATTGAGTATCTATTTCGGTAAAGACTATGCCCTACCCGAGTTTAAAGAGACGGCAGCCTTAATTCTGAAATCAGAAGATTTGGACAAATATCTAGGCATATACTCTAGCCCTAATTTCCCTTTGAAGGTTACCATTACGAAAAAAGAAAATGTGTTGATAGGTCAAGCAACGGGACAACCTTCGTTTCCGCTTGAGGCTTATGAAACGGATAAGTTCCAGTTCTCCCAGGCCGGATTGAAGTTGGAGTTTATCCCTGGGGACAATAAAATGATATTGAGACAGGGAGGAGGGGAATTTGAACTGACAAAAGAATAGTATGCGCTGGCACAAAAATACTCCATGTACTGTTATCTGAGTACTAATGATATTCCTGCCCTGTTCATAAATTTGAAATTATGAAGCAAAGCAAAATATGGACCTATGGAATTTTAATTTTTATGGTATACGGCCCATACCTTCGTTACTCCTGCACTACCACCCTATTATCGGTTTGGGAAAAAGCACCAAAATACCCCAAAGCCCCACCTTCCATTTTTGAAATAGGGTTGGATGGTGCCACACCACCACCATTAATAACATCGACCAGCGTCCGGTAATAATCGAAGGTGATACGATCTAAATGCTGTAGGGATACATCAATGGTATCGCCCAGGGCCAAGTTGTGGGGAAATTCATAATCCTGAAAGTTTCCGTCGGTGAACTTATCATTGGTCAGCCAGAAATTAATATCCTCATTGCTTTCCTCTATTTCCCCATCATCATTTTCAACGGTGAAAATGTAGACTTCGCCGTTGACCAAAACTTGAAGTCGGTAGTAATTGTCCACATCGGGGGGGGTCCCTGAAATAGGCGGTCGTGTAGTATCTTTCGTCATTAAAAATGGACTCTTCGAAAAACTCCGTGGTAAGGGTATCGAGTATTATTCGGTTTTCAGGCATTTTGCTGGTCGCTGTATTGTTGGCTCCTTCCAACTGCACTTCCAAAAGGTAGGTGACACCCCGTTCACCTTGTAAAGTCGATGTTTCATAAATACCGGGACTTGTTTCGGTAAGGATGTCTTCATTGCCCTGACCATCGGAAATTTTTACAACGGCATTTTCTTGAGGTGGAAATGAGTTTGGGTCATAAAAATCAACGGTCTTGCTTATTTGTATCGTATATGGGCCCTCTTTATCAGTTATAAAACCTTCGATGACCACTTGCGGGGGCACATTGGTCAAGTCGAGCTCGATTACGTCTTCACAAGAGGAAAAACCAAAAACCACCAGACCGAATAGCACTATGTATCTAAAAAATTTCATCCTATTTGAATTTAAAGTTGTAGGTAATCGAAGGTACAAAGCTGAAAAGGGAAAGTTTAACGGCCTCGGTACGGTTCGGGTCGTTTTCCGCCTCTTGAAAATCTATGGAAAATGCATTTTTTCGTCCATAGGCATTGTACACTGAAAAGTTCAAATTGGACTCAAATCGTGACGTTTTTTTCAATTGCCAAGTGGCACCCAGGTCCAATCGATGATAATCGGGCAAGCGATTATCGTTTCGTGTATCGTACAAGTTAATGATTTCATCGTCTACTTCATATTTGCCCACGGGGAAGGTGATTGCGTTTCCGGTCTGATATACGAAAGTAGCCGAAAGCATCCATTTGGGATTTAATTCGTAGATGCCGACCAAAGATAGGTCATGCGTCCGATCCCAATTCGCCGGATAGGAATTACCGTTGTCGATGCCCTCGAATTCGCGGTCTGTTTTTGACAAGGTATAACTTAACCATCCAGTGAGTTTCCCGATGTTCTTTTTGATATAGAATTCCGCACCGTACGACCATCCTTTTCCGAAAAGCAATTGCGACTCGACATTCTCGTTGAAGATCAATTCGGCACCCGTACGATAATCCACTTGGTTCTGCATATCCTTATAATAGACCTCGAAAGAACTTTCATAGGCGTTGTCCTTAAAATTCCGATAATAGCCTAGGGCGTACTGATCCGCAATCTGTGGTTTTACGTTATTACTACTGGGAATCCATAAGTCGATGGGCGTGCCACTGGTAGAATTGGAGACCAAATGAAGGTATTGCCGGTTTCGTCCGTAGGAAGCCTTTACCCAAGTGTCATCGGATAGCAAATAGGTCAGTCCCGCCCTAGGTTCAAGTCCCGAATAGGTTTCCACGATTTCCCCACTGTCAAAATTTTCGGTAGTTGCCACATCGCCGTCTTCGTCATACGTAAATACATCGCCCGGGCCTACTTGGCCGAACCAAGAATAACGCAAACCTAGATTTAGGCTCAGTTTTTCCGAGATTTCAGCTTCGTCCGAAACGTAGGCGGCCGCTTCCCAAGCGTATTTTTCTTGAAGCTCTAAAGCGTTGATATTGGAGTTCGATTGCGGATTTATTTGCCCGGGTATAAAGGTGTGGTATATTCCGCTAGCTCCGAATTTCAAGGAGTTCGACGGATTAATAAAGTATTTCAGGTCTTGTTTCAGGCTAATATCCTGAATCGCCGAGGTAATATTAAACCCGTTGTTCTCCCCCTCGTCGCCGCCAATTTCGACATCATAGTTGTAGTCGCTGAACAGCGCTGTGGTATTCGAAAACAAACGATTGTTGAAAAGATGGTTCCATCGTACCGTTGCGGTCGTATTGCCCCAATCAAATCCAAAATCGTCGCCTACCCCGAACTTGTCCCTTCCGAAATACCCCGAAATGAAGACCCTGTCGTTTTTTCCGAATTTATAATTGGCCTTAGCATTGAGGTCATAGAAATAGAGTACAGAATTTCTAACGTCTTCGTCCTTCGACGTTTTCAAAAATAGGTCAAGATACGTTCGACGGCCTGAAATGATAAACGACCCTTTGTCCTTTACGATGGGGTTTTCGATGGTCAATCGGGAAGAAATGAGACCTATTCCACCGGAGGCATTGAATTTTTTATTGTTTCCGTTATTCATTTGGATGTCCAACACTGAGGAGGCCCTTCCTCCGAATTCAGCGGGAATATGGCCTTTATAAATGGTCAGGTCCTTAATGGCATCGGAATTGAACACCGAAAAAAATCCGAGTAAGTGGGATGCATTGTACACGGGAGCCTCATCCAGCAAAATCAGGTTTTGGTCGGCACTGCCGCCCCGCACAAAAAACCCGACGCCACCTTCGTTCGATTTGATACCGGGCAGGAGTTGAATGGTCTTTATAATATCCTGTTCGCCAAAAACTACGGGAACGACCGCGATTTCCTTAATTTCCAAAGATGTGGCACTCATCTGTGGTGATTTTATATTCCCATCTTTGCGTTCAGAGGTGACGACCACTTCCTCCAAGGAAGTGGATTCAGGCTCTAATTCTACGCTCAAAAGGAGGCTTTCAGTTAGCGAAACCTCCTTGATCGTGGTCGCATACCCCACATAGCTCATATTCAAAGTGTAGCTACCTTTGGGAATGGTTATCGAATAAAACCCGTATTCGTTGGTGATACCCCCCACGCTCAATTCAGAAACCCAAACGCTTGCACCTATCAACTCTTCGCCGCTCGAGGCATCAGTAACCGAACCACTAATGGTATACTTTTCTTGGGACAGAATACTACTGGAAAGGCTTAGAAAGAGGATGAATATGAAGGTTTGCCAGTTCTTTGAGTCTAGAAAAGCAAGGGGAAGTCGGGTTGGTATCTTCATGGTAATACGGATACCACGTATAATGATCGGTTCTTAAACAAGCGATGAAATTACTCTTTTTGTAATTGCTGCTCCACATTAAAGTGGGATAAATAATACAGGTCTATTTTTATCGGAGATTTGATAGTTCTTGGAATTCAAATTAAAAAGTAAAGCTGAAACGGGAGCTTAACGGGAGCTTAACGGGTCTACATTCCTTAAACACGTTATGGATTTTTACCGATTTCCATTAAAGTTTTGGATATCATTTTTTTGGAAAATGCTTGAACCCCCGCTTCGACTGCATAATCCTGCCACCGCGAAACAGCATCTCTAACGGCCTCGATAATTGCGTCCGCATTGTTAATTTCAAAGGTATCGGCCAATGCCAGTAATTGTTTTTTTTAGGATGCCCATTGTTAGCACAAATTACCTGCCACTCTGGGAAGTGGTCGCATCAGTTGGTTTCCGATACTTGTGAAATGGCTGTTTCAGCAGACCCGTAATGCTGCTATTCTCGACGACATCAGGAAAGGTATCCACTCCATATACAATCGCATCCCTGTCATATTCTAGGTACGTACCAAGCAGGCGGTCCCAAATAGAAAAGATATTGCCATAGTTCGAATCGGTATATGGGAGCCTATAATGATGGTGCACCTTATGCATATCGGGCGAAACGATAAACCAGCTTAACGCCTTGTCCACCTTTTTTGGAAGTTTGATATTAGCATGGCTGAATTGGGTAGCCACCAATGACAAGGATTGGTACAGAAAAACGATGCCAATGGGCGTGCCAATGATAAAGACACCTGCCAACGTGAAAGCGAACCGGATGATACTTTCCAACGGATGGTGCCGATTGGCCGTGGTCGTATCGACGTTATGGTCGGTGTGGTGCACGAGATGAATCATCCAGAGCGGTTTTACTTTGTGTTCGACATAATGAGGGAGATAGGCTCCGACAAAATCCAGCAAAAGCGTTCCCAGGACTACGTACAGCCAAAGCGGTATTTCGGGCAGCCAGTTGATGATTCCAAAATCGTTCGTGGCAGTCCAATCCGCCGTTTTTAAAAGGAGAAACGCCAAGGCAAAATTTACGATAATCGTGGTAAGGGTGAAAAATAGGTTGGGCAACGCGTGTTTCCATTTTTTATAAGAAAATCGGAACAGGGGTACGGCACCTTCCAAAATCCAAAAAAACGTAATACCCCCGACTAAGATCAGAGACCGGTGAAGCGATGGAATGGTCTCAAAATAGTTGATGATAGTTTGCATGGTTCCAGATTTACGGCTGCGAAAAAACTAAGCTATTGGACGAAATCTTCTAGTTTTTCGGAATGCACGAATTAGTGTTAATTCTTGATTCAAAGGCGTTCTAAATATACGAATTCAAATTCGGGCATGCACCTAAAATGTGGGGAGCTGCAGTAAAAAGCTACGAATTCAAATTCAGGAATCCGTTTAAAATGCTTCGTGCTTAAATAAAAAGCGCGGTGAAACCATGCTTCCCCCCCGGCCAAGTCTTGACGCATTACTTTTTCACCGTTTACCGCTCTGCATTTACTGCCCACTTTTCATTGCCCACCGCTACCGCCTCTGCCCACTCTTTTCTTCATCGCCTCGACAATAGTAAAGGCGGCGGGACAGACCGCTACGTTCTTCAAGGTCAGCTGCGAAATTTGCTGAAACTTTTTCCGGTCGGTGTGCGGGAATTCACGGCAAGCTTTGGGCCGTACATCGTAAATCGAACAATAGTTGTCCGCTCCCAAAAAAGTACAGGGCATTTCTTGCAGCACATAAT
>RCMY010004694.1_pt1 | contig 11721 bp, 14 predicted proteins | sample 2041341 | NCBI WGS metagenome assembly RCMY01 (sample SAMN09708234, study PRJNA481090) | Marine sediment metagenome, whole genome shotgun sequencing project.
TGGTGTTTGATGACTGCGAAGTGCCGGAGGAAAATGTCATGGGGCCGCTCAACGGTGGTGTTGGCGTGCTGATGTCCGGTCTGGATTATGAGCGCGCCGTGTTGGCCGCGATCCCGCTCGGGCTGATGCAGGCCTGTCTCGACACGGTCATCCCCTATGTCCGCGAGCGCAAGCAGTTCGGCAAGCCGATCGGCAGCTTTCAATTGATGCAGGGCAAGATTGCCGACATGTACGTCCGCCTCAACAGCGCGCGCAGCTATGTCTATAATGTCAACAAATCCTGCGACGCCGGACAGACCACGCGGTTCGATGCAGCGGGCGCGGTGATGCTGGCGAGCGAGAATAGCGTCCGGGTTGCCGAGGAATCGATCCAGGCGCTGGGCGGCGCAGGCTATACCACCGATTGGCCGGTCGAGCGTTACTGGCGGGACAGCAAGCTGCTTGATATCGGCGCGGGTACCAACGAAATCCGCCGGATGCTGATCGGACGGGAATTGATTGGAGCGGGCTAGATCCGTAACGTCTCCCAAGGCCCGGTAATCGCATAAGTATAACCCGGCTCCTGCACATTGACGAACATCGTCGTGCCGTCGGGTGAGAAACAGGCGCCGCAAAATTCGCTTTTGTCCTTGTGGGCGTTGCGGGCGATGTCGTAGATTTTGCCGTCCGGTGACAGGCCGCGCAGATATTGGTCGCCGCGACCGTCTTCGCACAGGATGATATCATTCCACGGCGCGACCACCAGATTGTCGCACATGTCGAGGGAATCGGCGCTGGTGGATTCGAAGAATAGCTGCAACGTTCCGCCGGCCGCCGATCCGTCATCCACGCTCTCGTCCGGCGTGTAGCGCCATATCTGGCCGACGCGTTCGGCTCCGCCTTCGGTGCAGGTGAAATAGAAATCGCCGGTTTCTCCATCCATGCGCACCGCGTAATCCAGTCCTTCGCCGCGCATGAACTGGCCGGCTCCCGCTGCATGTCCGCGATGGGCGAGATCGCCCTCCGGTGCTTCGACATCGTCGAGATCGATCCATTCTGCAAAATGGTCATCGCCGACTTTGAATTGCTGCGCTCCGTTGCCGCCCCAGTCTTTCGGCCAGTTGGAGGTGATAGCGGATTTTTTGCCCTTGAGAGCAAGCGCCTGCAAGCGGCCGCCTTCCTGTAACTTGCCCGCTACATTAGGGATGAACCGGTAGAATAATCCATGGCGGGCGTCTTCGGTCATGTAGACGATGCCGGTTTTCGGATCGACCGAAGCGGCTTCATGGGTGAAGCGGCCCATGGCTTTCAGCGGAATGGCATCAATCAGTCCGGTAGAACTGGACGGAGTTTCGAACACGAAGCCGTGATATTTTCCCGGACCTTCTTCGGGCGTGAGCATTTCCTCTTCGCAGCTGAGCCAGCTTCCCCAAGGGGTTGGGCCGCCCGCACAATTGGCCGCCGTGCCGGTGAGCACCAGAAAATCCTTCTCCATCCGCTTGTTCTTCAAATCATAAACCAGCTTGGTGACGCCGCCGAAGAACGGCGAACCGTCTTTCTTGCGATCATAGAGCTGGCTCTCCGACACCCGGTCGAGCAATTCATTGCCCTTGCCGAACGGGCTGCCGAGAGGGACGCTGTTCCAATTCTCGTGATTGCGCATCAATATGCATTTGTCGGCGGAATCGGGATCGGCGAAACAGGCCATGCCGTCGGGCCGGCCGGGGCGGAAAAAGCCGTCCGACATTATCCCGCCGGTCTCGCTGACCAATGTGTAGGAGAAGCCTTTTGGCAGATCGAGGCGTTTGGCCGGATCGGGAATCAGGGCGAAAGAGCGATTGGCACTATGAGCTTGGGCGCACCCTGCGATAGACACGGAAGCATAGAATAAGCCGACGGCTTGAGCGGATCTGATGAAGTCTCTGCGGGATAGTGTCATCGATCAATTTTCCTGTTATCGGTGTTTCAATAGTCCAGTTCGAATGCAGCCGCGATTTGCCAGCTAAAGAAGACAGAATTATGACCTACACCCTGATCACCGCCAATCGCAACTATTCCAGCTGGTCGCTGCGCCCCTGGATGTTGATGAAGGCGCTGGATATCCCGTTCACTGACCAGATCATATATTTCGAAGAGGATAATTTTGACCGCTTCCGCGAATTCGCGCCCAATGGCCAGGTGCCGTGTCTGACAGATGATAGCCGGACTATCTGGGATTCACTGGCAATCATGGAATATCTCGCCGAGCGCCACGTAGGCTGCTGGCCGGAGAATGAAGCCGCGCGAACATGGGCGCGTTGTGCGTCGGCGGAAATGCACGGCGGCTTCGGGCCGCTGCGCAACCTGTGCACGATGAATGTCGGGGTGCGGGCAAACTTGAACAAGATAGAACATTCCCTGCAGCGCAATATCGACCGGATCGGCGAGCTGTTCGCGCAAGGACTGGATGAATTTGGCGGGCCGTGGCTGGCCGGTGAGCAGTTCACCATCGTCGACGCGATGTTCGCGCCGGTCGCCTATCGGGTGCGGACTTATGGTCTCGATATCGGAGCGAAAGGTCAGGCATGGGTGGATCATATCATCGCCCATCCGGCAATGCAGGACTGGGAGCGTCAGGCGCTCGCCGAAACGCAGCGCGAAATAGGGCATGAAGAGGAACTGCAAGTGGTTGCAACCGTAACGGCGGATTTCCGGGTCACCGTCTAGCCGCGCCAAACTTGACGGCTCCTGGCCAATAGTCCATTGCGCAGCCCGTTCATGTTGCGTTGCAGCATAATCATTTTCGGGCGAAGGATTTTCCATGGCGATTCACAGTGATTTTCAGCGCGACTGGCTGTCGAATCCCAGAACCGAATTTCTTGCCGGACTGGTGGTTGCGCTGGCGCTAATTCCTGAAGCGATCGGCTTTTCGATCATCGCCGGGGTCGATCCGCGGGTCGGTCTCTACGCCAGCTTCTCGATCGCGGTGATCATATCGCTAATTGGCGGACGTCCGGGCATGATCAGCGCGGCAACCGCTGCTGTCGCGGTGCTTGTGGTGCCGCTGGTCCGCGATCATGGCGTCGAATATCTGTTCGCCGCGACGATATTGATGGGGATATTCCAGGCGATAGCAGCACTGCTGCGGCTCGACTTGCTGATGCGCTTCATCTCGCGGTCGGTGATTACCGGCTTCGTCAACGCGCTGGCGATATTGATTTTCATGGCGCAAGTGCCGCAGATGACCGGCGAAGCCTTCACCTGGCAGACCTATGCAATGATCGCTGCCGGTCTGGCGATTATCTACGGCCTACCGAAAATCACCACTTTGGTGCCGTCGCCGCTGGCGGCCATTATCGTGCTGGCCGGTATCAGCATGTATTTCCGGGCCGACGTGTTTACCGTTGGCGACATGGGCGAACTGCCCGACAGCCTACCGTGGTTCCACATTCCGCAAATCCCGATTACCTGGGAAACCTTGCGCATCATCGCGCCTTATTCGCTGGCCATGGCGGCTGTCGGCCTGCTCGAATCCTTGCTCACGGCATCGATTGTCGATGACATGACCGAAACCCGCAGCGACAAGAAGCGCGAAACCTATGGCCAGGGCATTGCCAATTTTGTCACCGGCTGGATCGGCGGCATGGGTGGCTGTGCGATGATCGGGCAATCGGTGATCAACATTAAATCTGGCGGTCGCCGTCGGCTCTCGACCTTTGTCGCCGGCGTCATGCTGCTGGTGCTGATTGTCGGACTTGGCCAGTGGGTTGCACAAATCCCGATGCCGGCACTGGTCGCGGTGATGATCTTTGTCTCGGTCAGCACTTTCCGCTGGCAGAGCTTCACCGAAATCACCCATCATCCCTGGCCGTCCAATGTCGTGATGATCGCAACCGTGGTGATGGTTGTCGCGACCCATGATCTGTCGATCGGTGTGCTGACCGGCGTATTGCTCTCCGGCATATTCTTTGCCTGGAAGGTCCGCCAGTTGGTGACGATTCAGGACTTTGTCGAGATTACTACCCATCGCTATATATTCGGCGGGCAGATTTTCTTCGGTTCGGTTGATCTGATGTACGAAGCGATCGAATTTAACGAAGATGGTATCGAAAAGGTCATCATCGACGTGCACGACGCCCATTTCTGGGACATCAGCGCCACCGGGATGCTCGACAAGATTGTCGACCGCTTGAAGAACGAAGGCAAGCAGGTCGAGCTGATCGGGCTCAACGAAGCCAGCGCGACGATCGTCGAGAAATATAGCGAGAATGACCGTCCGTTCGAGAGTCTGGGTGTGGTCGGACACTAGGTCCGCGGCCCCCGGCTCAGGCCGGGGCTTGGCGATCGTTCGGGATCATTCCGGGCCTAAGCCTTTGTCGGGGTACTGCAATCGCCAGTTGACCATGTCCGGCCTTTGCAGCACATCAGTTCCAAACACAGATAGGAACCTTTCATGATCAAGCTGCACCATCTCGGATATTCCCGCTCGTCCCGCATCATCTGGCTGTGCGAGGAAGCCGGTATCGAATATGATATGGTCACCTATCATCGTGATCCCAAGACCCGGCGTTCACCGCCCGAACTGGCCGAGGCACATCGGCTGGCGAAAGCGCCCACGGTTGATGTCGATGGCGTGACCATGGTCGAATCCGGCGCGATTATCGAATATCTGATCGAACGGCACAGCGACGGCGCACTCGGCGTAGCGGTCGATCATCCCGAGCGGGCCAAATATCTCGAATGGCTGCATTTCGCCGAGGGCACGATGGGGATGAGCTTCATCATCACCGGTATCGCGCCGATGTTCGGCGGCCTGCCCGATGTCCTCGGCGGGTTTCTCAACGCCGAAGTCGAAAAGCTGATGGATCATCTCGAGGCCGAGCTGGAAGGCAAGGATTTCATCGTAGCCGACAAATTCACCGGCGCGGATATCAATCTGCATTATATGCTGGAAGGCCGCTCGGCGTTGGGTCAGCTGGAAAGCCGCCCGAATTGCAAACGCTATTTTGAAGCATTGGTCGCACGGCCGGGCTATAAAAAGACGGTGGAACTGGGCGGTCCGGTGTTGATGCCGCGGCCTAGCTAGGCCAAGTGCGCCGGGACAGCTCGCCCAAAAGCAGCTCCCTGATCCGCAGCATGTTCAAAAAACAGCGACGGCTCGATCAGTTCCAGTTCCATCAGGCGGAAATGGCCATCTAGGTCGCGCAGCATGTCGACGCGGGCGTATAGCAAGGTTTTGATGTCGAGTATCTGCTCGGCGGCTTGGCGGGCTTGCACCGCCAGATCTTGCGCGCCTGCAGGGCAGTCTGTGCCGATCTCTGAACCGCCGAGAAATTCCTGCACGCGGAAGTCGCCTTTTGCCGGGCGCTTGAGGATGGCGTGGCTGAACTGTCCGGCAAAATAGAAGAGCGAATATTCGCCCTCCTGCGCAATGGCTGGCTGGAACGGCTGGATCAGCATTTGCTTTCCCGCGATTTCTTCGGGCAACGGCTGGTCCTTCTGTAATCGAAACGTGCCGTCCGCTCCGCCGGAAATGGGCGGTTTGGTCACCAGTTGGTCGGTCCCGAACCTTTGCGCAGCCTCGGCAATGTCACTCGCGGTCAATGCCTCGCTGATCAGGGTCGGCACCACCGCTACGCCAGCCTTTTCCAGTTCGAGCAGATAGGATTTGTCGCTGTTCCAGCGCAGCACCGAAACCGGGTTGGCGATTTTTATCTGCTGCCGTTCCAGTTGGTCGAGAAATGTGAACCAGCGCTGGCAATCCCTCTGATAGCCCCAGACCAGTAATGGCAGGACCAGATCATATTTCGCCAGATCACCAGTATCGGTCCAGTGGCGGAAGGCGATATCGCCGCCGAGCAGGCGCTGATAGGTAGCGCGCGCCGCGCCGAGGTCCTCGAAATAATCGGGGGCAGCCGTCAGGATGCAGATTTTTGGCAAGCCTTTATCTTATCCGACTGCGTCGCGTACGACTGCGGTGCCAGCCTCGCGCTGTACCTTGAGTTCCGCCTTCAGCTTCGCCGGGTCGCGCGCGAAGACAAAGCCGAAACTTACCCCGCCTTCTTTGCCAATCGTCGCGTGGTGCAGCTTGTGGGCTTGCACCAGCCTTTTGGGATAGCCGCGCTTGGGGACATATTTAAAGTAACGCTGATGCACCAGACCGTCGTGGATCAATGTGTAGATAATCCCGTAAAAAAGGATGCCGAGGCCGATCCATGTGCCAGGTTCCCATGCGCTTGCGCCCATGATCATCGGGCTGCCGATGGCGAACATCGAAATGCTCATTACCGCACCAGCGATGCCATAAAGGTCGTTCTTTTCCAGCTTGTTGTCATGCGGCTCGTGGTGATCGCGGTGCCACGCCCAGCCGAAACCGTGCATGATATATTTATGCGCGCCCCAGGCGATAAATTCCATCGCGACAACAGCCGCAAGGATGGTAGCGAGGATCGCGAATATGCTCATCTTGCCAAGATAGGCGCTCTCGACAAGCATTTGAAGGCAATTCTAACTTGCGCCAGTGATTGATCTGACTAAACGAAACCCCATATTGATTGTCAGGAAGCTATGAAACAACCGAAGACTCTGTACGAGAAAATCTGGGATGCCCATGTTGTCGACCAACGCGACGATGGCACGGCGCTGATCTATATCGACCGGCATCTGGTTCACGAAGTGACCAGCCCGCAGGCCTTTGAGGGGCTGCGCAAGGCGGGTCGCAAGGTCCGGCGACCGGATCTGACGCTAGCGGTACCCGATCACAATCTGCCGACCACAGCGCGTCTTGACGCCAAGGGGCAGAAAATACCGATTGCCGATCCGCAAAGCGCGGCCCAGCTGGAAGCATTGGAAGCCAATGCACCGGCGTTCGGAATCAAATATATCGGTGCCAGCGATATCAATCAGGGCATTGTCCATGTCATCGGTCCGGAGCAGGGCTTTACCCTGCCGGGAACGACATTGGTCTGCGGTGACAGCCATACCGCGGCTCACGGAGCTTTGGGCGCTTTGGCATTTGGTATCGGAACCAGCGAAGTCGAACATGTGCTGGCGACGCAAACGCTGCAGCTCACCCGTTCCAAAGCGATGGAAATTCGTGTCGAAGGTCTGCTCGGCCCCGGCATCAGCCCGAAAGACCTGATCCTCCACATCATCGGGGTGATCGGCACGGCTGGCGGGACCGGTCATGTCATCGAATATCGCGGCGAAGTGTTCGAACAAATGTCGATCGAGGGCCGGTTGACGGTATCCAACATGTCGATCGAAGGCGGCGCGCGCGCTGGTCTGGTCGCACCGGATGAAAAGACTTTTGCCTATCTTAAGGACCGTCCGATGGCACCCAAGGGAGCGGACTGGGATGCGGCGGTCGCTTATTGGAAGACGCTGCCGACTGACGAAGGCGCGAAATTTGACAAGAGCGTCACCATCAACGCTGCTGACATCGCGCCAACCGTGACCTGGGGCACCAGCCCCGAGGATGTTATCCCGGTGAATGGCGTGGTGCCGGCGCCGGATAGCTTTGCCGATCCGTCAAAGCAGGACGCCGCGCGCAAGTCTCTCGACTATATGGGGCTCGAAGCCGGGCAGGCGCTGCGCGATGTTTCGGTTGAGAATATCTTTATCGGCAGCTGCACCAATAGCCGGATCGAAGATCTGCGGGCCGCTGCCTCGATCCTGACCGGCCGCAAGAAAGCCGACAATGTCAAATGGGCGATCGTTGTGCCGGGGTCAGGTCTGGTAAAGGCCCAGGCCGAAGCTGAAGGGCTCGACCGGATATTCACCGATGCCGGATTTGAATGGCGCGAACCGGGCTGTTCTGCCTGTCTCGGCATGAATCCGGACAAGGTACCGGCAGGCGAACGCTGTGCATCCACTTCCAATCGCAATTTTGTTGGTCGGCAGGGACCCGGTGCTAGAACACATTTAATGTCACCCGCCATGGCTGCTGCTGCGGCAGTTACCGGAAAGCTGACCGATGTGCGTGAACTGCAAGAACAGGATTAGAAAATGACTGACAAAGAGAAGATCACCCAAGCTGCCAAGGATCTGAGCGAAAAGGCCAGAGAAAAGGCGAAATCTGCTGCGAGCGATGCGACCGAAGCGGTTCGCGGCGCCGTGAAAGATGAAAAAGGTGACTGGTCGACCGGTGCTAAAGTCGGCGCGGCCATCGGGTCAGCCGCGATTGCAGCGGCTTTGATGTATGCCGGACGGCATCAGATGAAAAAGCATGACGGTTTCAAGCCGGTCAAAGACGAGCCGCTGCCGAAATATGAAAATGAGCCGGACTATTATGACGACGGCGATGATGACGGCGGTGACGATTTTATCGTTGATAGTGAAGACGAATAGGGATGAAACCGGTACGCAAGGTTGAAGGCCGGGCCATTCCTTTTGGCCAGAAAAATGTCGATACAGACGTCATCATCCCGGCGAAATGGCTGAAAACCATATCGCGGGAGGGGCTCGGAGAGGGCGCTTTTGAAGCGATCCGCGCGCAAGAAGGCAATATTTTCGATGATCCGGAATATGCTGGCGCCAATATATTGATCGCCGGTGATAATTTTGGCTGCGGTTCGAGCCGCGAACATGCCGCGTGGGCGCTGGCCGATCTCGGTATCACGGCGGTCATCGCGCCGAGCTTCTCCGATATCTTCTCCGGTAATGCCTTTAAAAACGGATTGCTCGCGATTGCCGTTCCGCAAGCTGCCATCGACCGTTTGATGGAAGTCGCCAAGACTGATCCGATCAGCATCGACATGGAAAGCATGAGCGTGACCACGCCGTTCCAGGACCGTTTCCCGTTCGAGATGGATCCGTTCCGGCATCAGTGTCTGGTCGAGGGTCTGGATGAAATAGACCTGACAATGGCAAAATCAGATGCCATAGAGCAGCACGAGAAAAACACCGATTCTGCAAAGCCTTGGCTCAAGCCGGTGGCAGCATAATATCCACATAACATTTTTGGGAGAAATAAAATGAAGGCTTTGATGTCAACCAAAGTAGGCGGACCCGACACACTTGAGATGATGGACGTCCCCGATCCGGTTGCGGGCAAAGGACAAGTCGTAATCGACGTCAAGGCTTGCTCGATCAACTATCCCGATGTCCTGATCATCCAGGATATGTACCAGTTCAAGCCACCACGGCCGTTCGCTCCGGGCGGAGAAGTTTCGGGCGTAATTGCTGCTGTGGGTGAAGGCGTCACGGATCTCAAAGTCGGTGACCGCGTTGCTTCGACCACCGGCCACGGCGGTCTGGTCGAGAAGGTTGCTGTCGACCAGAATGGCGTATTCAAAATTCCCGATAGCGTCAGCTTCGAAGATGCGTCTGCGTTGATCCTTACCTATGGTACGTCGATCCATGCTCTCGTCGATCGTGGCCATATCAAGGAAGGCGAAACTCTTCTGGTGCTCGGTGCCTCCGGCGGCGTCGGTATTGCTGCCGTTGAACTGGGCAAAGCCTTTGGTGCGCGCGTCGTTGCTGCTGTATCATCCGAAGAAAAGGCTGCTTTTGCGAAAGCTGCGGGCGCCGATGAAACCGTGGTCTATGGCCGTGCGCCGTTCGACAAGGATCAGTCCAAGGCGCTGGCCGCCCAGTTCAAGGCAGCCGTCGGTCCTGGCGGAGCGGATGTCATTTATGATGGGGTAGGCGGCGACTATAGTGAACCTGCTGTACGCTCTATCGCCTGGGAAGGTCGCTTCCTGGTGGTCGGATTTCCGGCCGGTATCGCCAAATTGCCGCTCAATCTGACCCTGCTGAAATCGTGTGATGTTTGTGGTGTGTTCTGGGGCGCATATGCGGCGCGTGATCCAAAGGGTAACCGGGCGCATATCGACCGGTTGTTCAGCCTGTGGAATCAGGGTCTGATCCAACCGCGCGTGTCAGAGATATTTGCTTTTGAAAACGCGGGCCAAGCCATTCAGAAAATGGCAGATCGTGGCGCTATCGGAAAATTGGTGGTCAAAGTCGCCGACTGATTGGCCTGCCGCACTTGCAGGAAGCGCCGGTGATGCTTATTTTTATACCAACATAGATCAAGGGAAGTTCATGACAGATTTTAAAGATCGCGAAAGCGCGTTTGAATCGAAATTTGCGCGCGACGAAGAAATGCAGTTCAGAGTGACTGCGCGGCGCAACCGTCTGCTCGGCCAGTGGGCTGCAGAGAAAATGGGGCTGACACCCGAAGAAACTGCTGCTTATGCGAAAGAGGTCGTCGCGGCTGATTTTGAAGAAGCGGGCGACGAAGATGTCATTCGCAAACTGCTGGGTGATCTGACCTCTGCAGGCGTCGAGATCGACGATTCGGCTATTCGCACGGCCCTGACCGACAAGATGGTTGATGCCCGGCGTCAGTTTATCGAAGAGGCCAGCTAAGCAGATGCCCATGGCAAGCGCAGATATCGAGGCGATGATTTTGGCGGCCTACCCGGACGCGTCGGTTGAAATTACCGATCTCGCCGGCGACGGCGATCATTATGCCGCCAAAGTAACATCTGCTTCATTCGCGGGGATGAACCGTGTTAAACAACATCAGGCAGTTTACGCTGCGCTAAAGGGCAAAATGGGTGGTGAATTGCACGCGCTACAACTCACCACGGCCATTCCCGACTAGGAGAATTTATATGAGCGACGTTAACGCAAAAATCGAAACCGTTGTGAAAAGCAATGATGTAGTGCTGTTCATGAAGGGCACACCGCTGTTTCCGCAATGTGGATTCTCTAGCCGTGCCATTGCCATATTGGAGCATTTGGGCGTCGGATTTGACTCGTTCGACGTGTTGCAGGACCCGGAAGTGCGCCAGGGAATCAAGGATTATTCCGACTGGCCAACGATTCCGCAGCTTTACGTCAAAGGCGAATTTGTTGGCGGCAGCGATATCATGATGGAAATGTATGAAGCGGGCGAACTTGGCGAATTGATGGCCGAGAAAAAGGTCGCACCAGCCGAGGCCTAAGCCTGGGCGGTATCCACCGCACGACAGACCAAGACAAAGAAAAACGGCTCGATCTAGGAGGATCGAGCCGTTTTGATTCTGGGTAGGGTTTGTAGAAACTGGGAATGAGAGGGGACCGCGGAGACCAGTACGCCGTCCCCCTCATTTCGTTCCTCCTGAAAGGAGGGTCTGTGTGAAAAGTCAGAGACACATGACACGTTGCATTGTGCGTGCCAGTTTCCTGAATATCCTATATTACAATGACTTGGATGGTTAAATCGCTGTTAAGATTTTCCCGACTGTAAGATAGTTCGACACCGGACGGCTTTTCGACAAACAATCGCTGGCAATCCACCAACGACATCGCAAATCGATTTGACTGTTTACATCTGTAATCAATGAAACTACACATGTAGTCACTAACGATATCCGATGGAGGTACGAAGACGATGACCGAACGCATTAGCGATGCAGAACATGCGGTCATGGAAGTCCTTTGGAAGCGCGCTCCGCTGACCGCTACAGAAGTGGCGGATCAGGTGGTCCATCAAAAAGACTGGTCGCTTCAGACCGTCAAGACATTGTTGTCCCGGCTGGCTGCAAAGGCGGTGGTCGGCACAGAGCGCGATGGTCGTCGTTTTCTCTATTCTCCGCTGGTGGAACGGGATGCCTATCTCACCGGCGTGTCACGGAATTTTGTCGATCGGCTTTTCGGGGGAAAAGTCATGCCATTGGTTGCCCATCTGGCCGAGGCCGATGAACTGAGCGCCGATGACATCCGGGAAATCGAGGAGCTTTTAAGGGAGTTGAAAAAATGAGCGGCGAATTG
>RCMY010004695.1_pt1 | contig 11717 bp, 8 predicted proteins | sample 2041341 | NCBI WGS metagenome assembly RCMY01 (sample SAMN09708234, study PRJNA481090) | Marine sediment metagenome, whole genome shotgun sequencing project.
GGTTGCGCGGAGCGCTTCGATTCGCAATGGATAGCGCAAGTATGCCAGGCCCCTGAAATATTGTCTGTTCACGAGCCCGACGCGGATAAGCAGGATTATTACCGAAGCCAACTTGAAAAGTATCGCGCGCTGTATCAACAAACCAAAGCGCTGAATGGTTAATCTGACAACTGCTCAAGGCAAAATCTCACTGATCGCGCTGGTGAAAACCCAGCAGTTAATTCGTGATGCCATAAGGCACACCCCCTTTGAGCAGTGCAGTAGAGTAGAGTAGAGTGACTCTCCAGAATTAGAAGAAGCAGTAAGCCAGGGCATCAACACATCGGCAGTACAGTACAACCGTGTCAACAGCGAACGAGGAGATTTTTCCATGACTCAAATGACCGACCCGCGCATTATCGAGATAGAGACCGAGCGCGTGCTGAACCGGGACCAGCACCATTTCGGCGTGATCGACGTTGGCTCGAATTCTATCCGCCTGGTGGTCTACGACGACCTCAGCCGCGCGCCGTTTCCGCGCTTTAACGAAAAGTCGCTGTGCGCGTTAGGTGCCGGGCTCGGTGCGGACGGCCGCTTCACCGACGAGGCGATAGCCCGTGCGTTGCGTGCCGTTCGCCGCTTAAGCGCCATCGCCCGCGCAATGCGCGTGCAGCGCATCGACCTAATCGCCACCGAAGCCGCGCGGCGCGCAAAAAATGGCGCCGAGCTAATCGCTGCGATCCGCGCTGAGACCGGGCTAGAGACGCGGCTGCTGAGCGGCGAGGAAGAGGCGCACTACGCGGCGATGGGGGTCATTTCGGGCTTTTTTCAGCCCAAAGGACTGGTGGGCGACATCGGCGGCGGCAGTCTCGAGGTGGCCGAGGTCCTCGGCGATGCCGTGGGCGAGCGCAAGGCCAGTATGCCGCTAGGCGCGCTGCCGGTGAAGGCGATGCTTCAGGACAGCGTTGCAGGCGCGAAGCAACAAATCGACGCGATCCTCGCTGAGAGTTTGCCGCCGCTGTTGACCGATCCGGTTTTTTACGCCATCGGCGGCGGCTGGCGTGCGCTTGCTCGCGTGCATATCGCAATGAACGGCAACCCGATCAAAGCGGTCCACGGTTACGAGATTGATGCGCGCGAGGCGCGCAAGCTTGCGAAGAAAATCGCCAGAATGTCGCCCGACGAGGTGGCGGCGCTACCCGACGTGCCCGGCCGGCGCATCGACACGCTGCCGGCCTCCGCCCTGGTGATGTCGCGGGTACTGCGCAATCTGAAGCCCGAGCGCGTAGTGTTTTCAGCCTGTGGGTTGCGCGAAGGCTGGCTTTACAGCCAACTCAACGCCGATGATCAGTACCTCGACCCGCTGCTGGAGGGCGCGCAGGCCATTTGTTTGCCGTCAGCGCGGGTGCCGGAATTCAGCGCGGCGCTCGCGCGCTGGACCGACGACCTGTTCCCTGGCGAGACACAAGGCGACCGCAGGCTACGGCTTTCGGTGTGCGCGCTCACTGACATGGCCTGGCGCGACCACGAGAAGGTGCGCGCCGACGAGACGTTTCTGCGGCTCTTGCAATTCCCTTTCATAGGCGTCTCGCACTCCGAACGGGCGTTCATCGCCATCGCGATCCGAGCGCGCTACGGCGGCAAGGCGGATGGCTCGGTGCAGGAGACGGTAAAGCAGCTAATAACCGAAAGCCAGATACGTCGCGCCGAGATACTCGGCCGTGTGCTGTTGCTCGGGCATCGGTTCTCTGCGAGCGTGCCGGAGATTCTTGAGCACGCCCGCCTGCGGATCGAGGCGGATGCGATTCGACTCGAAGTGACCGACCCCGAATACGTGCCGGACAGCGATGCTGTCTACGCGCGGCTGCGCCAGCTTGCCAAGGTGACCGGGGTGGAGAAGGTCGAAATCGTCGAGGCGAGTTAACGCTCAGACAATTGTCACCACAAGCGTGATGCTGGCCACCAAGCGCGGCGCGACATAATTGTTTATCGGTGCATAAATACCTATTTTACAAAGCCAGGAGTGCGCGCATAATGTGATTGTCTGCTGGTTCTTCACAATAATTAAAATATCCGATCAAAACGTAGCCTGAAACACGGGTTAAGACTAGCTGACGGAGAAAATCCGGTTCGCACACTAAGTCGTAACAGGAAGGCCACGGGGTGAATAGAGAGAGCACAACGAGCATCGGGCTGCATACCCAAAAAATTCAGAGATTGGGCCGCTTCTTAAGTGGCATGATCATGCCAAACATTGGCGCTTATATCGCCTGGGGCCTGCTTACCGCGCTGTTCATTCCCACAGGGTGGATGCCGAATGCAGCCCTGGCGCGCCTCATTGACCCCATGATAATTTATCTGCTACCGCTGCTCATTGGTTACACCGGTGGCAAAATCATTTATGGTCAGCGCGGCGGCGTGCTGGGTGCAGTAATGACAATGGGCGCAATTGTCGGCACGTCGGCACCGATGATTTTCGGTGCCATGCTGGCAGGCCCGTTCGCCGGCTGGCTCATCAAGGAATTTGATGAATTCGTTGCAAAACGCATTCCCACCGGCTTTGAAATGTTGGTAAACAACTTTTCAGGCGGCATTCTTGGTGGCATGTTGGCCGTCTTCGCCTGTCTGGGTATTGGCCCTGTGGTTGGGTTTCTCACCGGCCAGGCAGCGTCTGTCGTTGCAGGCGTTATCGATGCCGGTGCCTTGCCGGTCGCCTCACTCGTCGTCGAGCCGGCCAAGGTGTTTTTTCTTAACAATGTCATCAACCACGGGGTGCTTGGACCACTGGCTATCGCGCAGGCAGCGGAGACCGGCAAGTCGATTTTGTTCCTGTTAGAGACTAACCCAGGTCCAGGGCTTGGAATCTTATTGGTCTATTTCGTGTTTGCAAAAGGTGTGGCCAAACAATCAGCACCCGGGGCCATTATCATCCATTCCCTCGGTGGCATTCATGAGATTTATTTCCCCTACGTGTTGATGCAACCGAAGCTATTGTTGGCCGTCATCGCTGGCGGGGTGTCAGGCGTAGCGGTTTTTTCCATGTTGGGCGCAGGTCTGGTTGCAGTTCCCTCGCCGGGAAGTATCGTAGCCTTGATCGCAATGACGCCGAAAGGCGGGTTGCTTGCCGTCTTCGCTGGCGTTGTGCTGTCGACGCTTGTCACCTTTGTCGTTGGCGCCTGTTTGATAGATCGCAAGGCGGGTGAAGGCAAAGATGCGCTCGCTAATGCAAAACAAAGGCAGGTCGAACTAAAAGGGACAGAGATACTGCTGAGCCACGATTGCATACCGGATGACGTTAAAACGCTTGCGTCGGTCAAATTAATTGCCGTGGCTTGCGATGCCGGTATGGGATCCAGCGCGCTGGGTGCCAGTAAACTGCGGGCCGTGCTTACTGAAGCCGGAATTTACGTGAAAGTGATTAGTTGCCCTATCGAACAATTAGACAACCCCGTAGATCTTGTCATTACCCATGAACACTTAGCTAAAGGCGCGCTTGGCAAGGTACCAGCCGCTATTCATATTGCGATCACTGATTTTATCAGTACGCCGGTTTATGAAGAAATAGCCCAGCGGATGGCAGCGGAAAGGAACCGCTTGCCTGCGGCGTCTGCGCAAGCGCAGCAAGGCAACGACTATACGTTGACAAAAGAAAGCATAAGAACAGGTCTTAAGTCCGTAGCAAAAGAGCAAGCCATTCTTATGGCAGGCACCATACTCTTCGAAGGCGGTTATGTCGAAGCGGGATATACGGATGAGATGTTAGAACGAGAGAGCGAGTTTTCGACTTATATTGGCAATGGAGCTGCGATTCCCCATGGTACGAGCGCAGCAAGAAAAAAAATCAAACGTACCGGTATTAGTATTTTGCAATTCCCGGACGGAGTAGATTTTGGCGGTAATACAGCGTATCTCGTTGTTGGCATAGCCGCCATCGGCAACGAACACTTGAGGATACTTGCTGAGCTTGCGAGAGTCATTGAAGACGTTGCAGCGATGGACAAGTTGCGGAGGACTACTGACAGTGACTATATCTATCAGCAGTTTTCCGGTCAGGCTGAACAAGGCGAAGCTGCAGCACAGTTGTGCACTGGCTAATGTAGTATGAGTTAGATTTCCTCTTGGTTGCAGCGACGCAAGCGGCATTCTTGCTTGTTTTTCATCTCTATACAGGCGGCGACAGCAGAATCCAGGACCACGCTGCAATCAACACAATCGGTACGCCGAAAGCACTCGTTGTCGCCATCATGGGTATAATCGGTGTGCTCGGCATAACAATGGAAAACTCACGTGGCGTTTGTTCATCGGCATAGGCTGTGCCCATCAGCTTCGAGCGCCACTGTAAAATTCGCAGCCCGGCGGCAAAGATCGACAGCGTGAGCATGAGACAAAGCCCAAGGCCGAGCAGGGGTAAATGCGGAAACAATGGGTTCTGGGTGAACGGTCGTCCCTCTGCGCCAATAACGAGTGGCACGAAAAGGAAAGCCTGGCTGTTCAGAAGCCAATTGACGCGTGCATTAATCAGTTCTAACTCGAATCTGATGCCAATTCGTATGTGCTCATAGATTATGTCACCTGCCTCTGTTCTTTCTGAACCGAGTATTTTGCTACGCACGCTTTCTGTCGTAGTTTGTTGCCCCATGGTTTTTCGCCTCGACGGACTCATTTACTGAAATTTTACTACAACAACCTACAAGCATTCCCGCCCGATACAGAATTTTAACGGCGGGCATGCGTTACAAAGATCATGAAGAGAGCTTTCCCTTTCCTGGATCGTGGCCTTTTCAGTTGAATGTGTCGCTGGTGCGACAATTTGGCAGTTTACGCTGGCCGAGGCGCTAGGGGATGTTATTGCGGTGGCGATTTCGCAGTTAGCTTGAAGTATTCACTGCTGCAAAATACTGCAGCGTAGATCAAAATAGGAGCACGAACCCTGCGGTCGTGCATGGCGGCGCGCGAACAATTAAGTGCAGGCGCATAGCAATGTAAATTCTTGTTGCATATCACCGCTTCGTGTGCCTATAGAGCGTAAACTATGCTGCGCGACGCGGGCGAGATGCCTGATAGTCCGATTGGTAGTACGAAAATTGCTTGCCTGCATAGCGACGCCCGATTCGAAGTTGACTCTTCAACGGTAGCGAAGAAAGAGGATTGGATCATGCAGCGTTTCCACAGCGCATTAAAAAACACAAGAATGATCGGCCGAGCGCACATAATTTACCCAGTAGACGCCGTGCCCGATGCTGATCATTGCGATGCCGACGTGCACCGCTCTCCCTTACTCTAGCGATAAGTCCCGGAAATAATAAACCCGGGGCGGAGCGAACAGTGCAACTAGAAGAAATCAAAGCGGTTTTAAGCGCGATACCGTCGCAGGCTGTCGTGCTGGATGCCGCCGGCACTATTATTCAAGTCAATGAGGCATGGTCCACGTTCGCACGCGCGAATGGCGCAACCGACGCATTGGCGCGTGGCGTTGGCACAAGCTATCTTGAAATCTGCCAGTCAGCCGATGGGCCCTGGGCGGACGAAGCGCCGCTCGCCCATGACGGCATTCGTGCTGTTCTAAATGGGGCGCAAGCTAGTTTTGATCTTGAGTATCCGTGTCATTCGCCCACCGAAAAGCGCTGGTTTTTTATGACGGTGTTGCCGTTCAACGCAACACTCGGTTGGGCCGTAGTCTCCCACGTTGATATCACCCAGCGTAAGTTGGCCGACATCCGGCGCGCAGGGTTTGCGCGCATTGTCGAAAGATCACTCAACGAGATTTACATTTATGCTGCTGACAGCTTGCATTTTATTGAAGTCAATGCAGGTGCTTGCCGAAATCTTGGCTATACCCTGGACGAACTTCGATCGATGACGCTGGTTGATATCGAACCGCAACACAACAAAGCAACGTTCGCGGCGCTCGTTAGCCCACTGCTCAACGACGAAAAGGACAAAATTGTTTTTACGACGCTGCATCGACGTAAGGACGGCAGTGATTATCCGGTGGAGGTACATCTGCAACGCATGACGTTTGACGACAAACAGGTGTTTGCCGCCATTACTCTGGATATTACCGAACGTGAGCAGCAACGACTCGTGCTGGCTGTGCGATCGCATACGCTCGAAAAGATGGCGCGCGGCGCAGCGCTGGATGAAATATTGACGACCCTGGTGCAGACCACTGAAAAGGTGGAGCCGGCAGTGCTCGCGTCCGTTTTGCTGGTAGACCACAAGGCACGCGTGCTGCGCTGCGGGGCTGGCCCCAGTCTCCCGGATTTCTACTACTCAGCCATTGACAGTCTGCCGATCGCCGACAACGTTGGCGCCTGTGGCACCGCCGCATTTCGCGGTGAGCGGGTTATTTGTGAAGACCTGCGCACAGACCCGCGCTGGAAGAACTATCGGGATCTCGTCGAGACTGCCGGTCTGCGCGCGTGCTGGTCCGAGCCCATTCTTTCTTCAAAACATGAGGTGCTGGGAACGTTTGCGTTTTACTACACGGAGCCTGGCAGACCAAGTCAGGAAATGTTGTCGTTCTCTCGCAACAGTGCGAACGTGGCGAGCATCGCAATCGAACGAGCGCAAGCGGACGCGGCGCTGCGCCAGAGCGAGGCACGGTTTCGGGATTTGGTAGAAGGATCTGTACAAGGGATCGTCATCGAACGTGACGGTAGAGCGCTATTTGCAAATCAGTCTTTTGCAGATATCTTTGGTCACGAAGACCCGGCTGAGATTGTCACCATCGGTTCGTTGAGCTCTTTATATCACCCCGATGAACTCGGTCGGATAGACCACCAGAGCACGGCGTATTCAGCAGCCCCTCAAGTGCACGTTCACAATGAATTTCGCGGCGTACGTAAAGATGGCAGCGGCGTCTGGATCGAAACACGGGAACGAGCCATTACGTGGGGTGATGAGCCCGCCATACAATCAACCGTGATTGACATTACCGAACGCCATCGAGCCGAGGAAGCACTTTTCTACGAAAAAGAGCGCGTGCAGGTTACCCTGGATTCAATCGGCGACGCCGTTATCACGACCGACGCCCAGGGACGCATCAACTACTGTAACGCCGCGGCCGAAGCGCTCACAGGTTGGCGCCGCGACGAGGCAGTCGGACAGCCGCTGACCGACGTGTTTTGCATCTTCAACGAGCAGACCCGCGAACCCGTGGCCGATCCCATCGCCCGTTGTTTGAGCGAAGACACCGTGGTCGGCCTGGCCAATCACACGGTGCTGGTGAATCGCCACGGGCACGAATATGCGATTCAGGATTCGGCCGCACCGGTTCGCAATCGGCAAGGCGAGCTGCTGGGCGCGGTGCTGGTCTTTAGCGATGTCTCTGAGCAGCGTCGCCTGACCCTGGAGATGTCTCACCATGTGTCCCATGATGCCTTGACCGGGTTGGTGAATCGGCGCGAATTTGAGCATCGCCTCGAGCGTGTATTAGAAGCCGCCCACGCCGATCATAGCGAGCACGCCCTATGCTACGTAGATCTCGATCAGTTCAAGGTCATCAACGACACCTGTGGCCACGCCGCTGGCGATGCACTGCTGAGTCAAATCGCGGATCTGTTTCGTGGTCAGATTCGCGAGCGCGATACCTTGGCCCGGCTCGGCGGCGATGAGTTTGGCGTCTTGTTGGAACACTGCGGGCTACAGCAAGCGAAGCGCGTGGCAGATACGTTACGCCGAGCGGTGGACGAATATCGATTTATCTGGGACAACAAGCCTTTCAGGATCGGGGTTAGCATCGGCGTGGTGCAAATCACCGAGGACTCTCGCGATATTGCAGCCTTATTGCAGGCCGCCGACCGCGCCTGCTATGTGGCGAAAGACGGCGGCCGAAATCGCATTCACGTTTATCACGCGCATGACGCGGAGCTCGCCCGTCGGCATGGCGAAATGCAGTGGGTATCGCGCATTCAACAGTCGCTGGAAGACGACCGTTTCCAACTCTACACCCAGCTTATTGAGCACATGCAGCCAAACGCAGCAACAGGTCTGCACTGCGAAGTATTGCTACGCCTGGTCGACGAGACCGGCCGTATCATTCTGCCCGGTGATTTCATACTCGCCGCCGAACGCTACGACATGGCGGTACGCATTGATCGTTGGGTCATCAACCATGTCTTCCGCTGGTTAGCTGAACACCCCACTGTTGTCGATAATCTTGAGCTGTGCACAATCAATCTCTCGGGCCACTCGTTGAGTGACCGGTTATTCGAGGCCCATGTATTACGCCAACTCGAAGCTACCGGCATTCCAGGTGAGAAGATCGGTTTCGAGATCACCGAGACCGCAGCCATCGCTAATCTCAACGATGCCACGCGGTTTATCAAAACGCTTAAGACCCACGGCTGTCGCTTTGCGCTAGACGATTTCGGCAGTGGCTTATCCTCGTTCGCCTACCTGAAAAACTTGCCGGTCGACTTTCTGAAGATCGACGGGATTTTTGTGAAAGACATAGTTGACGATCCCATCGATCTCGCGATGGTTCGTTCCATCAACGAGATCGGCCAGCTTATGGGCAAACAAACGATTGCCGAGTACGTTGAAAACGACGCGATACGCAGCCAACTGCGCGAACTCGGCGTCAATCTTGTGCAGGGGTTTGGGGTCAGCCGCCCCCAGCCGATAGCTAACCTCCTGCAGCAAACAGGGCGCTACGGTCAAGCCAAAGTGAGGTCACTCTCACCAGTCGAGTGAGCGTGAGCCGAGCAGTCTGACGCAGCACAATAAGTGGTCGTTTTTGGTGTCAGAACAGTCAGTCAGATTGTCGCAGTCGGCTGGGTTCTGAGTGAAGTCACCCAGCCGATTCCCGCTAAACGGTGTTCTAGTTTGGCGATACGTGAATGGCTCTAAAGTGTCCAAAGCCGCTATTCACACCGAGTTTAATGCCTTCGTAAAAATCCTTGATTCTGCCAGGTTTCATTTGCGATATCTTTTGACTGATACATTTACGACAATGCGCTATTAAACCCCCGTCTTTTGTTCGCTATCCTCCTGGAGATATATTTTGGTTAAGTTGAAACCGATTTGTAGGATCATACTTCATTTTTTGGTGAACTAAACGACCGTGATTATTACTGCCGTAAGATGCCTTTAGTAACGCCTCACCTTCTTCATCTTGCCCGGGCAAGTTTAGGTATCAACCAACTGCTGAATAGGCTTGCATTTCAGCCCAGGCTTCGCGAGTCCAGGCGATTGCACTTTCGTTGTCTGCCGAATATTTAAACAAGCACCGGGAGATCGGCCCATGGATTATGACCACATGATCCGCATTAAAAAAGCAAAGAAGGAGCTTGAGATAGGGAATGAAACAATTGAGCAAATAGGAATTGAGGTGGGTTACGAGCATCCGGCCGCGTTTAGACGGATGTTCAAGCGCAAGGTTGGCCTGACACCCAGCATTTATCGGCGACGATTTGGTCTCAGCACATCATAGAAAATGGGCCTAATACAGCGGGCCGCAGTCGAGTGAGGAGGGCAAGTGTTCAGCCTTAATATTGCTAGTACAGTGCCACGAAATCACAGAGTTTCTTGAAACCCGTGGTCGAAGTATCATCATAGAATCTTCGCCAAATGACTTGTTAAGCTCGGCAGTGATAGCACCATTGCCACCCGTATAGAGACGGTCGATTATATCGGAATTGCTAGCGTAACTTTCACCGGATAAGCCCACTTGTTCCAACGTTGACGGCCACCGACCTTGGTCCATATAGTGCTGGATTGTAGTGCTCTTCACTTGTTGCAGTGTTGTTAAAACTTCGCTTAACTGCGCTTGCTTTTGAAAACCAGCATAGGCCGAAAATTTACCCCTTATTTGGTCATAAAAATTGCTCGACTGACTTATTAGCGATTCTGCAACGCTGGTATTTTCGTCTGAACTCGCTGTTTCCAATTGAGGCGCGGTATAACCATCATGGAGTAGCGTTAGAAACTCTTCGTTGACGAACAACTGCGCTAGTGCTCTATCAAATGCGTGTGTAAACACGGACAAATAGCCTCTATCTTTTTGCCACATGGTTTCATTGACCCGAGAAGAAAAAGCACCTAAGACTGCACCACTATTATTGCTAATCGTCCAAGTCGCCGTCATGCTAACTTTTTTGTATGCGAAACTGGTATAGCTGAAACTGCTGATAGACGTGTTGCGATAAGTATGGCTTCCGATCTTTGAGCAAACCTGATATTTCATGTTGGTTACGCGAGTGTCTATCTTAATTGCATCTTTAAATTTGCCGCCAGTGTCGCTAGATTGGCCGGGGCGCCAGAAGCTGGCATAACCGTTGTTATGCAGTGTCGTAGTCATCAGCCCACCTATCGTAGCCGATGAGGGAAATAAGCGCGGGTGTAAGCGCTGTGCGTCTGGCATTATCATCGCCGTTGGCGATACGCACGCTTTGCCAAAATGATAAAGGCCTACATTCTGCTTTCCATTATTTGAGTTTTCTTTTGTCTCTTTATCCCATAGGGGGGCATCCCACGGTAAGCGTGGTGGAGTGATTAAGATCGGTCTAGCGGCTTTAGAAGTATCGCGTGTTGTGAATGCCGCTTCAGCGACTGTTTTCGAAGACTGCTTTTCTTCTATCACCTCAAACGATTTCGTTTTTTTAACTTCTGCAGGTTTGCTATCTGAAAAATGAACGTTGCCGTTGGCATCAGTCCACTTATACATCTGGCCAAAGGCTGGCCCTGATATCAAAAAAAAAATTAGCAGTACGGTTACGGCGCTATGGTTTGGTTTAGGTCTTAATATCATGCTTTAAGCTTAGCGTAAAAATTGACAGCTATAGCGCAAAAAAAATGATATTTCTAGGCATAGGGCATGATAGAAAACGAAACAGCTGATCTTAACGCGTGGCTGTTTTCTTGCCACCAAAATGCCATTCAAAAATATTTTTCTAGCGCTTGGCGATTGTATTTTATTGATTTCTTCCTAAAGATACCGCAGGGCTTCCTATGGCTCCCCAAGCTGGGTGGGCGCCGATATCGTCTATTTGACCACTGCAAACGGAAAAATGCGCTCGCTAAGCGCCCTTACGAACAACCGCTTTCTCTAACAGCTCCAGCCGTTAAAGGGAGGTTTTGCAAGGGTCAGACTATCGACGAAAAGCGACTGTTATCGACCCCTTAGCGTACTTGTTCGTCCGTACTGCAACCTGGGAAGCCAGATAGCCGAAACATCGCAATAAGTATTTAATTAAAAGCAGGCATTAGTAGGTTTACTCTAAATATTTTCACTATATTAGCCTCAATCGCGAAACAAACAGTTTAGCGAAAACAGTTTTAACCACTAACACATTTACTCGGAGGCCATCATGGCACAAGCTCAAGCTAGCACTGAAAAGAAAGTATCTAACGCCAAATCGACTGCTAAAAAAGAAGTCAATGAATTAACTGAAACGGCTAAAGACACAGCACTGGCTAGTCTTGGTGTAGTAGGCAAATTGGTTGACAACGTTCAAAGCCGCGTCGAAGACGTTCGCAAACAAGCACCAAAAGCGTGGGGCGATTTTGTAAAACGTGGCGAGCAACTGAAAGACGCCGCCAATGACAAAGTGAACGGCATAAATTTCTCGGTCAAGTACGACATGAAAGAGCAACGCGCTCAGTTCAACGAAGTAGTAGACGCGCTGCGTACCTTCGTTAAGCCTTCTAAAGCTTAAGTCGTCACGTCGGTCTCAATGACCGAGAATGCCAGGGCCACCTTCGGGTGGCCTTTTTTATACGCGAAGATATTTGCT
>RCMY010004696.1_pt1 | contig 11717 bp, 11 predicted proteins | sample 2041341 | NCBI WGS metagenome assembly RCMY01 (sample SAMN09708234, study PRJNA481090) | Marine sediment metagenome, whole genome shotgun sequencing project.
AGGTTACCTATTGTTTCTATTATTCCACGCAATAAAACCATAGCAGAAGTGTATGCCAAATTAACCGAATCCAAATTGATGTTAGGTTCAGGTGATTTTTATGCTGTTAGACCTTTGATGGATATGGGCATTCCTCTTAGCCCGGGTGTTTTGAGAATATCTTTTGTACACTACACGAGTATGGAAGAAATTAACCAATTGATAGCGGGTTTAATGAAGGCCTTATAAATTTAGCCGCTATATATAAGAAGTCTAAAGTTAGAAATTAATGCTATAATCATAGAAAAGTATGAAATTGATGCAGAATTAAGTAGGATCAACCTCTTCAGAAAAACCCTTATAAAAAAGAATTTCGAAAAATTACAGAAAGCTTAAATAAAATCATAGCTCTTACAAACCGAATAACAACTAAAAACAAGCAAATGGGCATATTTTGGGATTTATTACAACAAGACGAAATCGATAAACAACAAGAGCAAGCAGACAGTGTTGAAGAACGGGTTACCCGACTTGAACAGGAATTGGAAAAAACAAGGGCATTGTTAAAGAAAACACTAGTTGCCTTAGAAGCTCACGTTGATAAAGATATTGATGGCGATGGGCAAACAGGATGACCAGCTAATTTCAGTACCTTTAGATAAACCTGTAAAAAATCGCTATTGAAAAAAGAGCTCCGTAATGCAGGCATTACATACCTCATCACTTGGGTAATTGCATTTGTAGTGCTTACTTCTTTAGCCGCACGTGGTGAAAGAACCGTGACAGAGGCTGCTATGCTATTTTTTGAAGTTGCGTTGAACACCAACTTTTTAATTGCGGTTCATACCTTGTTTGTTCTCTTATTTATAGCATTTCTCATTTCGCGCTATTTTAGAAGAATATTTAGAAAAAAGGGCACAAAACCCTTTTTTAGGCAATTGATGTATCGCTTTGCGCTACCAATTGTTTTAATAGTGTTGGTTTTTAAAACCTTGGTTTTTGCAAATTCCAACGAAAATTATGTCTTTAGCTGGGACGATCTTGTCATGAACAGCACCAAGGTCACTAAAGACCACTATAATCAAGATGCCATGCATCGTGGCATGAGTGTTTTTGGTTGGAGTGTGGAAAATAATGAAGCTTCGATTGATGCTTTGATTAAAGCCAATGTAGAATGGGTTGCGGTAATTCCATTCATGGATCAGAAAGATGAAGCTTCTAAAACCATTAGGTTACCGAAAACAAGTGCCTGGACAAGGCGAGATTCAGTATTTATTAAATCAATACAAGTCTTGCGATCAAAAGGGCTACACGTGCAATTAAAGCCACACTTATGGCTAGGTAGTGGATGGCGTTCTAATCTTAGCTTAAGTTCAGATGCTGAATGGAATGCTTGGTTTGATTCTTACGAAAAAAATATGCTACGTTATGCCCGTATGGCAGAACTTACCGGGGCAGAATTATTCTGTATAGGTACCGAATTAAAATCATCCATCAAAAAACAACCGGAACGATGGCGTAGTTTGATTACTAAAATTAAGACTGTCTATTCGGGCAAATTAACCTATGCTGCAAATTGGCACGATGAATACGAGCATATTGATTTTTGGAATGAGTTGGATTTTATTGGCATTCAAGCCTATTTTCCGTTGACCAAGACCAAAAAACCTGATTTAGTGACTATAGAAAAAGGTTGGGCAAGGCATATTGATAAACTAGAAAAACTATATCAAGTCTATAAGAAACCCATTTTGTTCACAGAAATTGGTTACAAAAGTGATGCTTCAGCCACCATAAAACCATGGGAATGGGGTTCCTTTTTAAGTGTGCTTTCTGAGAAAAAATCCGACCAAACACAGCAACTTGCTTTTGAAGCTCTTTTTAAACAGCTATGGCATAAAGAATGGTTTGCCGGGGTGTATATTTGGCAATGGCATACCCGAAGTAAAAAGGAAGATGCGCCTAGTGATCTTGACTTTTCTCCCCGTTTTAAACCAGCAGAGAACACCATAGCCAAATGGTTTAGCAAACCGCTTAATAAAGGCTTGAATCAATAAATTTTGAAAGATACTATGTTTGTAAATGCCGTAGAAAATTTCCTGATCTATACTCTAAAGTGCATGGAGAGGCTGGAAAAGGCGAAAGAGATCATGGCTACAGTTAATAAAGAATCGGATATTGAATGATCAATATCTGGTGGTAACCAAAATTTAAAAAATTGAGATCGCATTGATACTTGAATTATTAAACGTAACGGAGAATCCGGTCTATGTATTCGGAATGTTGTGTCTGATGGTGTTGGCATCGGTCTACGCCGGGAAAACAAGCATCGGAAAAAAAGTGGGGCCCGCCCTATTGGTCATTCTTTTTACCGCTGTACTGGCCAATGCGGGACTCATCCCCTCCGCCTCCAATACCATCCCGCTATATGACGGCATCTTTACTTACGTGGCCCCTATCTCTATTTTTTTTCTGCTTTTGGGGGTGAACCTTCAATCTATTAAAAAAGCAGGCGCACCTATGATTATTCTCTTCGTTATTGGTTCCCTGGCTACCACACTGGGAATCCTGGCCGCCTGGTTCATAATCAGCCCGGAAGCTGTGTTGGGAGAAGACGGCCGTATCATCGCAGGAATGCTAACAGGTACCTATACCGGGGGTAGCATCAATTTTAACGCAGTGGCTCTGGAATACGATTTTCAAGAGCGAGGTATCTTATATGCCGGAACTATTGCCGTAGACAATGTAGTGACCACCTTATGGATCATGGTGACCTTGGCAATGCCGGTACTTTTACGAAGTTTTATGCCCGATAAAAAGGTAGCAACCACAAAGACAAACATAACTGGGGAAGATAAGGAAGCAATCGATTTTCGTTCTCTGGCCTGGCTTCTTTTCTTAGGAGTAGCAGCATATTATATATCTGAATTAATTTCTGAGCTATTTCCAAAGATACCTTCTATCATCACCCTATCAACTATTGGCATTTTGATGGCACAGACCACATTGGTTCGTGGCTTAAAAGGCAGCCATGGGTTGGGCTTGTATCTGATCTATTTGTTTTTAGCCGTCATTGGGGCATATTGCGAAATACAGTCGGTAATAGAATTGGAACAGGTAGGGATAACACTTTTATTGTTCACCTCTATCGCTGTGCTGTTGCATGGTGTCTTGGTAGTGTTCTTCGGCGGACTTTTTTACCGGGACTGGGAGATGATTGCCATAGTGAGTCAAGCGAATATAGGTGGCGGCACTACCGCCATTGCCCTGGCCGAGACCTTTGGCAGAAAGGAACTGATTGTCCCTGCTATCTTGGTGGGCACTTTGGGAAATGCCCTGGGTACCTATTTAGGATTTTTGGTAGTTTATTTGCTTTGATCCTTCAATCTTAAATAAAATAAAGGTAGTAGGTACGAAGTTATATCATAGGTGCGGATTAGCATTTGGAATGCTATTCAAGGCAATTTTGGTGGTGGTCTGGTCATATACCTCTTGAACTATCTTGTACAAGTCTGGGACCACTGTTCTTGCGAGCCTTGAATTATTGTTTAAAAGCACACATATCCCCAGATCGGCTTCAGGATAAACAGCAATTTCATTTCTGTAATTGTTCACACTTCCCCCATGGTGCCAAATGGTTTTTTCCTGATTAGTATCGTCCTCTACAAATTTATGGATCCTCCACCCAAAGCCGTAATGCGATGATACGTGTCCGGGCCACCGCTGGTAATATTTGCTGTGCCCTTTAATTTCTATGAATGGGTTAAAAGCCTCTTTTAAGGCCGACTTGCTCATTATCTCAGGGTTATGCCCAAGTAGAAATCGCATCCATTTGCCCATATCATGAGCACTGGCATTTATACCTCCGGCCGCTACAGCGTTGTAATAGTTGTCTCTAATTTGTTTGGGGTTCCACCTGTTTCGCCCTTTTGAATGAGGTATTGCAACATTTGCATTATGTACTAAAGCTTCATGATCCATTGTGGTGGAGCACATTTCAAGAGGCTTAAAAAACCTATTATCCAATGATGTAGTGATTTCGTTGCCAGTAGCTTGGTACATTATCTCTCCAGAAAGCGCAAATAAGGCATTCTGATAGCTATACAGCAAACCGGGATTACTTATGGGCACTACTTCCTTGAAACGTTTAGCAATAGCTGTTAATGACAATCCGGCCTCAACTAGATTGGTGTAACTATGGTAAGGTGCCCCTGAAGTATGTGATAAAATATTGGCCAGCGTAATTTTATCTGTATTACTGCTATCTCCCAACTGAAAATCTGGAATATAATCGCTGACTTTATCTTCCCAATTTAATTTGCCTTCATTTTTTAAATTGGCAGCCAATATCCCCGCAAATCCTTTTGACAGGGATCCGAGTCTAAATATTGTTTGGCCGTCAACGCGGTCATTCACATTAATATTTCTTTTACCGAACCCGTCTGAAATTACAATCGAATTTCCTCTTACGATGCTCACCCCGGCACCCACGATGTCTCCTGATGCAATAGCTTTGTCAAAATATGCTTTTATGGCAACTTTCAATTCTTGCTGTTGCAATTTAAATAGCTGTGCCTCTTTTTGATCGACTAAAGTATTTTTTAGCTTATCGTTTGAAATTGCATCATTGGACTCAGAAATAGAAGCAGGATTAATGGCACTTATCGTTAGGGTAAAAAGTGCTAGAATTAAAAACGTAATGCCTACCAAGAATTTGAAACTGTGCATTGGTGAATTATTGTTTCTGTTAGCGTGTAACAGGATGAATATAAAATTATATACCTTATTAACCGATTAAAGACATGATTATTATGTATTTCATTACTTTTTATACTGATTTAAACTCAACAGTTTAGATAAACTTATTGGTCTCCTCACTGAAAATAAAAGAGGAAAGCCTGCCTTGCCGTCAGGCAGGTACCTCAAATATGCTATAAAATAATACCATTCCCTATTAAGGCATGACTTCATTTGGGTTTAAAAAATAAGCCTCATCTTATTTTTTGTATTTTTAGATTTCAACCGAATGTAAATGAAATTCAATGACTATTTTAATGAACTGAAGCGACGTAATGTCATTAAGTCGGCATTAGCATATTTAATAGTAGCTTGGTTAATTGCGCAGGTTCTTTCAATCGTACTACCAACATTTGAGGCACCGGTTTACCTTCTAAAATGGTCTTTGGTACTATTAGCACTTGGCTTTCCCGTGTGGCTTATTTTTGCCTGGGTTTATGAATTTACACCAGAGGGCATCAAGAAAACAATCGATGTTGAACCAGAACGATCAATTTCAATAAAAACGGGATCTCGTCTCAATAAGCTGATCATTACCACGCTTACTTTGGCCATTATTGTTCTTTTAGTTGATCGGTTCACTAGAGACGCAGCACAAGTCGTTGAGTACGGTGATAATTCTATCGCAGTCATGGCATTTGCCGATATGAGCCCAAAACAAGATCATGAATATTTTTCTGATGGCATTAGTGAAGAATTATTGAATCTCTTGGCCAAGATCCCTGAACTCAAGGTGATTAGCCGCACCTCTTCATTTTCTTATAAAGGAAAAGATAAAAAGGCGACTGAGATAGGCAACGAACTGAAAGTTACCCATATTTTAGAGGGCAGCATTCGCAAAGCGGGCAATATAATACGTGTAACGGCCCAGTTGATCAATACCAGTGATGGTACTCATGAATGGTCGCATACTTACGACCGGAAATTAGATAGTATTTTTATAATTCAAGATGAGATTGCTGCTGAGGTCAGTAAAGAATTAAAGCTATCGCTTTTGGGTCAGCCGTTGAAATCCCATACTTTAGATCCCGAAGCTTTTAATCTATATCTTAAGGCTAAGCATTTAACCAAACAAAATACAAAAGAAGCATATATTGAGGCCGAAACTAAGGTGAAGGAATCAATTGCCCTTGATTCAACGTATGCTTCTGCATGGCATTTATTAGCAGAAATTTACCATACGGGTACCTACAATTTCAGTGTTCGTGAACCCGAAGAAGGAATTTCTTTGGGTTTGGATGCAGCCAACAAAGCCATTGAATTGGATCCAGATCTGGGGTATTCTTACGCCAGCTTGTCAAGTTTACAAGAGCTGAATTGGGATTTTGAGGAATCAGCGAAAAACATGGACAAAGCACTGAAATTAATTCCTAATGATGGCATTATTATGGGTACTGCTGCACTTATGACCTTTGGAGATTTAGAGAAGGCTGTTGATTTACTGAAAAAGGCCATAGCGGTAGATCCTTTAGTGTACACCAATTACTTTAATCTGGGTCATTATTATTATAGGTTAAATCGATTAGAGGAAGCCGAAAAGGCTTTTAAAACTTTCGAATTATACTATCCAAATTGGGAGATATTTCATTATATGATGGCTAAAATTCGCGTGGCTCAAGGTAGAACTGATGATGCTATTTCAGAAATTGAACAGGAAAAGAATCAATTTTTTAGTCTTTACGGGCGTAATTTTATACAATTTGCATTGGGCAACAGTATGGAGGCGGATGCATTGTTTGCAGAGTTCTTGGAAAAATACGGGGAGACAGATCCTGCTAATGTTGCCGACCTATATGCATTTAGAGGGGATCATGAACAATCCTTTGAATGGTTGAACAAAGCTTTTGAAACTAAGGACCCAGTTTTAATTGAAGCACTTACCTATCCATCTTTCAAACCCATGTACAGCGATGTACGCTGGAGGGATCTTATCAAAAAAATTGGATTACCGAAGGACCACGGATATCCATTGAATGAATGAGCTCATTATTTGGCAATAGTTCCAAATTAACGGTTACCAACACTGTTTTTAATATAGAGATAGCTACTTATTACTATGAAAACCAACCACTACTATTTCTGTGACTCCATCTAATGTGGGGGTCTCGTAAACATTATTTTCCAGTAGGAGATAATGTTGTATTAAAGCGAGCGTATAATCGGGGAAAATTGACTTTCAGAAATATCAATTTAAAAAGAAGTAACCACCTATTCTACCCAATATTATGGAAAAATCGAACTATTTTTTATATATTTAATAGGTTACACCATTAAACTTGCTTGCCTATGTCAGCACACGAAATCGAAATTATCTTAAGCAGGCAGTTGGCAGATTGTCTTACCGTCCCGGTTTTTATAGTAAATCCTGAAGGAACCCTTATATTTTACAACGAACCGGCGGAAGAAATACTGGGTAAAAAATATCAGGATACGGGGCCTATGCCAGCCCTTGATTGGAGCACTTTATTTACTCCGTATGATGAGGATGGAAAGGAAATACCCCCAGAGGAACTTCCGCTGGTACAAACCATAAAAACTAAGGTGCCTGCACACAAGACATTTTGGATCAAATCCCTGAATGGAAAATCCACTAAAATATCGGTAACCTCTATCCCAATAATTGGGCGATCTAAGAATTTTTCTGGGGCCATGGCCATTTTTTGGGATAACGAAGTCATAGGATGAAGGTAAAGCTACATGGTACTCGAGGAGCATATCCAACCTCCACCGTAAACAATCAAACGTTAGGGGGGAATACTCCATGTATAGAGGTCATTAATGGTGAGGAACGACTAATTGTTGACGCGGGCACCGGAATTTTAGGAATCGATTTTGATACCTTTTATACGTCTGACCGAATCGATATTTTATTGACCCATTTACATATGGATCATATACAAGGATTGGCTTTTTGTAAACCATTGTTCAACCCCAATAAGGAAGTTCATATTTGGGGCCCTGGCGGTAGTCCTGAATCACTTCAAACCAAATTGAATCGATTTTTGTCACCACCTCTTTTTCCGATAGCATTGAGAGATATCCCTTCTAAGCTTATTATACAGGAACTACCGAATACAAATTTTAAGCTTGGTAATTTTGTTATATCCGCAGAATACATAAGCCATCCAGGACCAACGGTTGGCTTTCGCATTCAATGTGGTTCCAAAACGGTAACCTACATGCCAGATCACGAACCTGTTATCGGAAAATCGCACCTTTTTCCTGAAGATGAATGGGTTTCAGGATTTAATTTGGCTTATCAATCAGATCTCCTTATACATGACTCCCAATACAGCGCGAAAGAATATATGAACAAAGTGGGATGGGGACATAGTTCTTTGGAAATAGCTGCGGAGTTCTGTTCAAGGACGGAGGCCAAACGCCTATTGATGTTCCATCATGATCCGGCACATTCTGATGACGAGAGAGCTCGAATGTTTGAATATTTTATGCGAAACGCCAATTATAATTTTCCGATTGAGCTGGCTGTTCAGGGCCAAGAGATAGAAGTTTAGCATAAGTGAGCCAGCAATAAGGTTTAGGAGCTTTAGCGATTGTGGATATAGCGTTGAAATTAAAGTTCTAAATAAAGGAATTAATAAGGAATCCTTCGTTACCGCGAACATCACACTCTTAGTAGCGAAGGATAATTGTAAATCGTTTATTGCATACTACCCCAACCATGCTAATTTGTTCAAATTCTGGTATTGGATAGCCTTAGTTATTCACCCGAATGTGTAAGCTTTAGATAACGTAAGTAAAAATGCATGATAACATCGGTTTTATACCAATATAGACGTATAAAGATGTATTTTATAATTATATAAACAAGTTGTGGGTAATTACCTTTTTGATAGGATTGTACATTGTTTTTGAGTGTAGTGATGATAAAATAATAGATAAATAATCAATAGATTTTGAAGGACAGAATGAATAGTAATTATAAAGTTGGTGATTTAATTTATGATGCGAATATTTATGATGGAATGAATACCAACCTAGCTGATTTGCAATTTTACAAGCGGTGGCTGCCAAAAAATAAGGATGCCCGTATACTTGAGCTTTGTTGTGGCACAGGCAGACTTACTCTTCCAATTGCAAAGGATGGATATGATATTAGTGGGGTAGATTACACTTCTTCAATGCTTGAACAAGCAAAAGTAAAGGCTTCCGAAGGAGGATTAGAAGTTGAGTTTATTGAAGCAGATATTAGAACTTTAGATTTGCCGGAAAAATACGACCTTATTTTTATTCCATTTAATTCAATCCATCACTTATATAAAAATGAAGATTTATTTAAGGCATTTAATGTTGTTAAAAATCATCTCAAAGAAGGAGGTTTATTTCTGTTAGATTGCTTTAATCCGAATATTCAATTTATTGTTGAAGGTAAAAAAGAACAAAAAGAAATTGCTGAATATACAACCAACGATGGAAGAGAAGTATTGATAAAGCAGATAATGCGATATGAAAATAAAACTCAGATTAATCGCATAGAATGGCATTATTATATAAATGGTGGGTTTGATTCGATTCAAAATTTGGATATGAGACTGTTTTTTCCTCAAGAATTAGATTCATACCTGGAATGGAATGGTTTTAATATTATTCATAAGTTTGGAGGTTTTGAAGAAGAAGCATTTAATGATAATTCGGAAAAACAGATATTTGTTTGTCAATAAGCTATCTATATTGGTTCATATATTGAGATTCTATTTACAAGCAAATGATACTTTAAGGCATAAATTAGGCAAGTGGAATATTCCCGTATTGACTATGGAATAACTACCCACAAAAATGTATAAAAATATTAACAGAAATAGCAGTAAATTAAAGGGCTGTAGCTCGCTTCAGCTTCCTTGTAACTTGACAGGAAAGTGCCACGCAGTCGACTACTATTCTTATACTCACCGTTAGGTATAATTTGAGCAAACAGCATAAAATAGATGGCAGAAAAAACAGAGGAATTAAACAATTATTTAGATAATCATTACATACACCGAAGTAATTGGTTAAGAGCTGCTGTCCTTGGAGCTAATGATGGAATTTTATCAACTGCGAGTATTGCGATTGGAGTAGCTGCTGCGAGTGATATTCGAGAACCTGTTATTTTGGCAACATTAGCTGGACTAGTTGCCGGTGCGCTATCAATGGCAGCTGGAGAATATGTTTCGGTAAGTTCACAAACAGATGTGGAAAAAGCTGACATCGAACGTGAAAAGCAAGAACTGAATGAAATGCCCGAAATCGAATTACAAAGACTAGCGGAAATTTATGAAAAAAGAGGTCTGAAAAAAGTAACCGCCTTAACAGTAGCTCAAGAATTAACGGAACACGATGCACTAGGAGCACATATTAGAGACGAATTAGGAATTAATGAAATTAGTCAAGCTAAACCTATGCAAGCTGCATTTGCATCTGGTGCAGCATTTACAGTAGGAGGAATACTCCCTTTTTTAGTAACGCTCTTTCTTCCTTTAAAGAGTATGGAATATTCACTTTATGGTTTTGCACTATTTTTTCTTATAATTTTAGGAGCATTAGCAGCTAGAACAGGTGGTTCAAGTATAAGAAAAGCAATAATCCGAATTACATTCTGGGGAACTGTTGCAATGGGACTGACTGCTCTAGTTGGTTATTTGTTCAATGTGAATATCGGATAATTATTATGAATAAAAGAAAAGTCAAAAATATTCTCCCTCCAAAAGAATTTGCAAAACGCGTAATAAAATATTCCGTTTTTTCAATATCTCTTTTGGCTTTCTCGATTGGAATCGGGATTTTAGGATATCATTATATTGGTGAATTAAAATGGATTGACAGTATTTATAACGCTTCAATGATTTTAACTGGAATGGGACCTGTTAATGAAATGAAGACGGATTCTGCGAAAATATTCGCTTCTATCTATGCCATTTTTAGCGGAGTTGTATTTTTAAGCACTGTGGCAATATTTTTTGCTCCTTTTGCCCATAGGTTGATGCATTTATTGAGAATTGAGGAAATTGAGGAGTAGAAATAATTGAAAATCTAGATAAGAAACGGCAGTAAACCATGTCTTTAGAAAAAAATAAACAAGAAAAAGCAAGGTTACATTCTCGAAACAAAAACCGGGAAAGATATGATTTAAGTGCACTAACGACCGCTATTCCTGAGTTGAAAAATTATGTAAAACCTAATAAATTTGGGATTGATTCAGTCGATTTTTCAAATCCAATTGCGGTAAAACTTCTAAATAAAGCAATACTAAAACATTATTACGGAATAGAGCGCTGGGAGTTCCCAAATGAAAATTTATGCCCTCCAATACCTGGAAGAGCAAATTACATACATCATATCGCTGATTTATTAGGCGAAAATAATTTTGGCACAATCCCATTTGGTGATAAAATTACTTGTCTTGATGTTGGTCTAGGGGCTAGCTGCATTTACCCAATTATTGGAGTAACAGAATACGACTGGAAATTTATTGGATCTGATATTGATCCAAAAGCGATTGCATCAGCGCAGCATATTGTCAATTCCAATGCATCACTTAAAAATAAGATTGAATGTAGATTACAAAAAAATACAACAGCTATTTTTCGCGGCATAATAGGCAAAGAAGATAAAATTGATGTAACTATATGTAATCCTCCTTTTCATTCTTCGATTGAAGATGCTCAAAAAGGAACTCGAAGAAAAATAAAGAATCTATCGGGAAAAAAAGTAAAAACACCTGAACTCAATTTTGCAGGAATTAGCAATGAACTTATATGTGATGGTGGAGAATATCAATTTATTAAGAGTATGATTAGAGAAAGTAAAGAAATCTCTAAAAACTGTTATTGGTTTTCAACTTTAGTATCAAAACAATCTAATCTTAAAGGAATTTATAAAATATTAGAAAAAATTGAAGCTAATCAGATCAAAACGATTCCCATGGGAACAGGTAATAAATC
>RCMY010004697.1_pt1 | contig 11715 bp, 11 predicted proteins | sample 2041341 | NCBI WGS metagenome assembly RCMY01 (sample SAMN09708234, study PRJNA481090) | Marine sediment metagenome, whole genome shotgun sequencing project.
GGTGAGGCCGATTGCGCTCGACTTAGGATCCTCACTACTTCGGATGTCGCTGCTTCCCACTGTCCAGAGGTGCTTCGACATCGTCGAGCGATCAGCATGCACCCGCCCCTAGTCAAAACACTCCCATACTCAGGCCTGCACCCATCGCCGCGCCGAGGTCTCGACAAAGGGCGAGCTGTTCTTCGGGGATCGTCTTCTTGGCCAGGATCTCATCGGGTGACCTGATTGCGCAATTGCGAGAAGAGGCACCCGACGCCGACAACGGCGAACCGACGCCTTTCAATCTTGCGGCCACCTGTCAGGTGCTGCGGGAAAGTGGCCACATCTCGGTGCGCCCGGACATTATCGAAGGTCTGCTGCGCGGCATGGCGCAAGATGGGCGCGACATGGATGGCGGGCGCGGCAACCTGCACCTTCGCAAAGCGTCTCGCGGTAGCCTTTTTGTTCGCTTGCAACGTTCGTGGTCCATTGTCGAGCAGACCGCAAAGCTACGCAGGCTGGGGGCCGAGCGCCTCCTGTCGGATCTGATTGGGCTGGTGCCGAAGGGCGTGCGAGGCAAAGATATCCCGGTCGAGACTACGTTAGGTGGCCTGCTCGCCGCAATTAGCGGCGATGCCATGCTGCGCAGCGCTGTCAATGATCCCGGCAAGCTGATGGATCGGGCGCTTCTATGGCTCCACGAACAGCAGGTCATTACGCTTGGCAAAGGCTTGTCGGTGTTCCGCCCCGCGATAACCCTGCATCTCAATCCCAAGGGCGGGAATTTCACTGTCCAGAACTTTGTTCCGCTCGAGGAGCATTACACCGAGCAAACGATCCAAACCCATGTGATGGCTGCCTATGCCGATAAGGGTCTTGATGACATTGATGAGGCCGAAAGACTGGCCGCCGATTATTTCGTGCTGGAGCGTGATGCGTTCATGCGCCGATGGATGCCGGGCCGGGGCACCGAGTTTCGCAGGCAAGCAACGGGCCAGGCTTGGGCGGGCATTGTCGACTCGCTCGGCAATAGCACGCAGGAACAGATCGTGCGCGATGACCGCGAGCAGACGAATGTGCTTGTACTGGCGGGCCCCGGCTCGGGCAAGACCCGCGTCCTGGTGCATCGCATCGCGTATCTGGTGAAAATCAAGCGCGAAGACCCGAGCGGCATTCTGGTGCTCACCTACAACCGCCACGCCGCCGCCGAAATCCGCGAACGCCTGCGCTGTCTGATCGCAGACGAAGCGCGCTTTGTCACGGTTTCGACAATCCATGCCCTCGCCATGCGCCTGGTGGGCGCAAGCTTTGCCGGTAGTGCCGCGGCGGAACGGCAGGATTTCAACAGCCTGCTAATGGACGCGGTACGGCTTCTGCGCGGCGACGGCTTGGACAAGGCTGCGGCCGAGGCATTGCGTGACACCTTGATTCAGGGCTACCGCTGGATTCTGGTCGACGAATACCAGGATGTCGGCCCCGAGGAATATGCTCTTATTTCCGCGGTGGCGGGACGAAGCCTTGATGATCCGGACCAGCGCATCAGTCTCTTTGCAGTGGGAGACGACGATCAGAATATCTATTCCTTCGCAGGAGCTTCGATCCGGCACATCCGGCAGTTCGAAGAAGACTACTCGGCCAAGCCTGTATTTCTTACAGAAAACTACCGCTCGGCAGATCATATCATTACCGCCGCGAATGCCGTAATTGACGGCGCCGCCGCGAGGATGAAGATCGGGCATGACATCACGGTCGATCGGGCCCGGCGCAAAGCCCCCCCGGGCGGTGACATGGCTGCGCTTGATCCGGTGGCGCAGGGCCGGGTTCAGATCCTTGGATGCCCATCTGGAAACGATGCTCAGGCGATGGCGGCGCTGGACGAGCTTTTGCGCCTGTCCCGCCTTATCCCCGACTGGACATGGTCACGCGCTGCGATCATCTCGCGAGACTGGCGGAAACTGGTTCCCGTGCGGGACTTCGCTGAAGCTCTCGGTATCCCAGTCGAGTTCGCCAATGAACAACTCCCCGGTCTATGGCGAATGCGCGAAATGCAGAAGTTCATCAAAGCGCTTCGCACGGACCGTAGCCGGATAGTCTCGTTGGCCGATTTGACCGAGATCCTGAACGCAATCCCGACCTCTCGTTGGACTGACCGCATCGGTGAAGGGTTAGGCCTCCTCGCTCGGGAGACCGATGGACGAAGCCTCCCCGCAGCAGATGTGATCGAATGGCTTGCCGAATGGGCCCGCGACTCCTGGGGCGTGCAGCGCGGCCTGAAACTCCTGACAGCCCATCGCGCCAAAGGGCTCGAATTCGACGATGTGGTGATCCTGGACGGCGGCTGGGAGCGCCCTTCGCGCAACGAAGATCAAGACGCGCCCCGGCGGCTGTTCTATGTTGCCATGACCCGCGCGCGGCGAAATTTGGTCGTTATGAGCAACGACAACCACGAATACCTGCCGACACAGTCTCCTGCTGTCATCAATCGCCGCGTGACGCCAGATCTCGCGGCCCTCCCTGGTCCAAGGCGGTATTTTCAGTCTGCCGAAGCGCGCATGGTCGACTTGTCCTTCGCTGGCCGCCAATATCAGGGCCAGCCTGCACTCGGCGCAATCGCGGAGGCCCGGATCGGTGATCCGATGACTTTGGTGCGCGAGCACGACCGCTGGCATATGAAGGATTCAAGTGGCCGCAGTCTGGGCCGCATGGCGAAGAGCTTTGCTCCCCCTATGAATACGAGGTTCAGTCGTGGGGAAATCGCCGCGATTCTTCGCTGGCGCAAAGAAGATGGGGACGAAGCGTTTCACCACATGCTCAAGCGCGACTCATGGGAGGTAATTATACCTGAGGTGGTTTTCGAGACGGTGTAACATCAGAGCGAAACGCGTCTTGAATCTTACTGCTTGCGAAAGTGGCCGCGGGAGAAGCGTCGCAATCCGTGAAGGACCGTTTCCCGGCTGGCATCGGGATAGTGTCTATGGCACGCAAACCAGCAGGATGACCTCGCGCAGGGGCCGTGCCGCGAGGCACGCCACGGATCGCGCGTCCCTTCTGCCAATCGGTCAAGAAGACACGCGTTACCTGAGCGTGTTGGATTCGTGCAGGATTTTGGCGCTGGTAAGCCGCTTGCGATCGACTACAATCCGTTCGGTCGCGGCAAGCGATTGCCGTGACGCTGCCGAAAACGCCCGATCAGCGAAAGAACAGCCCCATGACCATGGAATGCGACCCGGAGACCGGAGCCTGCCTTTTGCCAGGCGAGGTGGAACGCCCTGATGTTGAGGCCAGTGATCAGGCGCAGGTCTTTTATATTGGCGATCCGATGTGTTCGTGGTGCTGGGGCATGTCACCGGTCATTGAGGCTTTGGCCTTGCACTGTGCCGAACGGGGGGTGGGCTTTCGCTTGGTGATGGGCGGGTTGCGGGCTGGGGGCGGGGACGCCTGGAATGCGGCCTTTCGCGGCTTTCTCAGGCAGGAATGGACGCATATCGCAGCGCAGACCGGCCAACCCTTTGGCTTTCGCTTGCTGGAGCGTTCAGCCTTCTCGTATGACACCGAACCGGCGTGCCGGGCCGTCGTGACCGCACGAGAGCTTTTCGGCCAAGGGCAGGAGGCCATCAGCCGGGAGTTGTCTTTCTTCGCAGCGGTTCAGCAGAAGTTCTATGTCGAGGGCGAAGACCCCAAGGAAGTCACCTTTTACCGCGATATCTGCATGAACAATGGCATCGAGCCGTTAGAGTTTGTAAAGGTCTTTGCCAGCGCCGAGGCCGTTTCTGCCACGCAGCGAGAGTTTCTGCTTGCGCGGCAACTGGGGGTGCGGGGATTCCCGACAGTGATGTTGCAAACTGCGACGGGCTTGCACGAAATTTCCGTTGGCTACGCACCTTTGGCCACTTTGACCGACCGCATTTCGAATTGCGGGGTCGCCTGAGGGGTATTGATGCTGCAACCGCTCTCCCCGACGGAACTATGCGCCAAGGTTGGTCTGCAATGTACCAGATTGAAGAGCGGTCATGTCGGGTAATAGCTCGGTCGGACTCGATCCTTTGGTCGGCAGGCAGGCAATGTATATATTCCAGACGGCTCTGGTGATGGCGTGGATCCCCCTCCTGGCGCCGGTGGGATCGTTGCTCCGTGATGGCACCGTTGGTGCCGTCGACGTCCAGCATGATGCGTGGCGGCGGGCATCCGCCACGAACTCCGGTTCAACTAAATTTACAAGAGGTTGGTTTTGTCATGCTCTTCATCTTTCAAAAAGTGATATAATCAGTTCAGCGGAATGCACCGTTCGTGCTTAGTGTATGCATGATGAACATATCTGGTTCGTTAGAACGCGGATAATCCGGTTGTGAATAAATCCGGTTTTGTAAAATGCCGATATAACGCCCCAAGAACACAGACGACCAGCGCGTGTTCAATGCCCAATCCGTTTTCAGAGTGCTGCCTCAGACCGACGTTTTTTGGTGGTGCGATGCCGCAGAAAAAAGCGCACCATTTCCCGTGAAGCATCCGGACCTGTGGGATCGGTATAACCTCCGGCGTCATGGCCGCCGGACCATGCGTGTCCGGATCCGTGAACAACCCACTGCTCGATGTAAGGACGCCCGGTCCCCACTCGATGCACTGTGCGGGTAAATTCACGGCCACCGGCAATGCGACCCGTCTTTTCTGCCCGATCAAGATGATCATAAGCTTCCAGCGCCCGAATGGCGATGAAACGACCGTTGCGAGGGTTGATGACCTTGTCTCTATCGCCATGAAAAATAATGGTTGGCATTTGGATATCATGACGTTGGCCGGGATCGCCGCTCTGCATCGCCCTTGGCACAGCGGCTGAATCTCGCGCAGCCCCTGCTGCCAGACCGGAATGCACCCCGACTGCTGCGAATATGTCGGGATATTCCGTTGCGAGGATCAACGCCGCCGCCGCACCAGCCGACAGACCTGCGACATAGACCCTAGCGGGATCGACGCGCCAATCCGCGATGATTTGGCGTGTCATGTCTGCGAGCAGAGCCGGCTCTCCCGCGCCCCGTTTCTGATCGCCCCGTTTATACCAGTTCCAGCAGCGATGATTATGCGCGTCGCGCGCCTGAGCCGGATAAAGGACCAGAAAACCGAATTCCTCTGCCAGCGCATTCATCCCGGTGCCACGGGCAAAATCCGTTGAGGATTGTCCGCACCCATGCAGCATGACGATCAGAGGAAGCGGCGCCGGTGCTGTTTTCGCAGCAGCTGGCACGTAGAGCTTGTAGGAACGGGTGCCAAACGCAGTCTCATGCGATCCGTTCTTAAACGATGCTCCCTGCGGCACCCGGGTTTGCGACCGGGATGTCGCTGGTACAGGGATCCGAGCATTGGCTTTCACCTTCGCGCCGCTGGATGCAGCTTTACCGGACCGACTGGAGGGTGTTACCACCTTGTTGGCAGTTTTTTTGCGGATCTTGACCTTGCGTTTCTTTGGTGTGGAAGAACCGAGGATCGTGCCCCATATGTCGGTGATTGCGGCAACGCCCGCGCGTCTCAGTTTGCGCTGTGTCTTCGCACGTGCGCGTTTGAATGGATCGTGCATCTGACCTCATAACTTTAGAAGGGTCCGGAGATTGAGAGTAGTGGCCAGAGTTCGCAGTGTCAGCACTTCCTTCAGGCGGGCAACATAACCGTTGCAGACGGAACGAGAGGTTCGTCTGCCGTTGCGTTGGCAAGAGCGGCAAATCGGAGAAAACGACGTATTACTCATACCGCCGCGCCAGATTGCCATGAAACGGACTTGTCGGAGTGTGAACTATCGTCAGGCCTGATTGGTTCATCCACGAATTAACTTTTTACGTGTCCGTCATCAAATAGTTTGAGACAGATGGCGTTTTGACTTTGGGGAGTCATCGCTCATCTGGTTTCATTTAGGCAGCGGATTTAGCGTGCTGCAAGCGCCTTAGTTTCATGGTCCTCCTCTTTGTCTTCTCGCGTTCAAGTAGGATTGTGTGGCCTCGGCCTGTGTAGACATCAGCAGGTGTCAGGTTTTTCAGGCTTTCGTGGTAGCGCTGATGATTGTAGTGGCCGACGAAGGCGGCGATGTGCGCTTCGAGATCACCAGGCAGGAAGTAATTCTCCAGCAAGATGCGGTTCTTCACGGTCTGATGCCATCGCTCGATCTTACCTTGTGTTTGTGGATGATAAGGCGCGCCGCGTGTGTGCTTCATAACCGCTTCATTGTTACCGCAACCTGCGCGACCCGGCCAACGCCGCCCGCATCCGCGCCCGGCTGGAGGCCGCCGAGACCCGCGCGATGCGGCTGCTTGAGACCCGCAGGGCGCTCCTGATCGAGATGGCCGGAGACCTCGTCAAGGTCGGGCTCCTCGAAGGCGCGCGGCTCGAGGCGTGGCTCGCGCGAGTGGTCGGGGCGTCGGCGCCGGACGTCGGGAGCCAGGATAACAGCCGGGCGCTCGCCGCTCCGGAAGAGACCGGGAGCGCCAACGCGCAGCGCGCGACAATCGCTCAGGGCCAAGAGGCCTCCTGACATGCGAAGCGCTTCCGGACGGAGCCCGGCGGATACCGGTTAAACGGCTTGATGTTGGTACCCGCCCGCTCTGCTCATCCCCTCCTACCGCCCCTCCCTGACGCCGAGAAGCTGCCTCAGCAGCGCCGAGAAGTCTGCAATCCCGCGCCAGGAAGCCACCCGTCAGGGGTGGCGCCGCAGGTGTGGGCAGGAGGGGGCGCTTGCGCGCCCCGGGGGGACGGCTTGCCGTCGCCATACCCTGCTAGAGAAATTTGACCGTCGCCAAAATTGCCTTGTCGAATAGAAATCAGAGACTCATATGAAAGTCAGTATGATACTCTGTGAGGATAGATGCGCGACATGGCCGTTACAAAGAAAACCTTGGATGATATCCGGAAAGAACTCAAAAGGTCCGGAACAGAAGATCGGGTATTGACCTCTAAAGAGATCGTATTTGAACTTGCGCCAACCATCCATGAGCAGATGTGCGCGGGCGCCAGGTTGATGACACTCTACGCGATAGTGAAAGCCAAGCTGCCCGCCGAGGCAAGACTTTCGGAAGCGACGTTCAGGAAATACTGGCGGGATGCGCGGGACGAACTCGGGCTTGCGCCGATCAAGGCCAGCGCTGGTTGTTTTGATCAATGTCCGGATAGGGCCGACAGAACTCCCACACGAGCCTCGACGAGCTCACCCCGAGTGGTTATCACCAACGGTAAGTAGAGGACCAAAACCTGAACAGAGCGAAATAAAGAACGCGGACTTTACGGAAAACAGGTCACATGGAGCAGCAAAATGTATCTCGCACATCACATGCTCTCCCTTCTCGATGAGGGGGCGAAATCACGAAATCGCGTCGCATTGGCTCAGGTGGGTCTCCTATCCCGCTGGGAACAGGCCGCCGGTCTCTTTAGGGAAGTCCTCGACAACTACGAGCTGTTCTCCTTCGACGAGAGCGCTTTGGTCCCAGCCTCCGACATTCGCACGGACAACGAGCGCGGCCTCCTGGGTATCGCAGGTCATGTTACGAAGAAGCCGAGGCGTCTTTTCATAGAATGCAGCCAGGATGATCTTGAGAGAACAATGCCGGAGTTCGACTTCGGCTATGTCGAAGACATTCAGGACCGACCGCATCACTACGGGATCATCAAACGACGAGGATGCCTGCTCGACATTCTCGGGGATGGGCGGTGCGTCATCCAGACCATTAACCGGATGCAACTGAACTATGACAAGCGCGACCTTCTGAAGGAGGGGCTGTCTCCGGCCGAAGACAAGTTCGTTGTCGACATGATGTCTCTCCAGCCATCTTCTGTGCAGATCCAGGTCGACATGGCCAAGGATCTGGGAACGACCCGGGACGAGTTCGTCACAACACTGCCTGATGGCCTGAAGCGGAAAGAGGTCGAGGCATGCTGGGCTCGCCACCAAGTCGATGAGCGTTTTTGGGGCGAGATGAGCGATACTGCCCGCAACACGGAATATGCAGGCACGCTCAACCCGATCGAGGCGCACATGGTCGAGGTCAATGGTATCTTTCAGGCCGGGATTGCAATGGCGGCCGTCTTGGAGTTGAAGGATGTCGAGCAGGTGTCAAGGCCGGTAATACTGCCGCGCAAATATAGCGGATCGACAAAGAAGCGCAAGCAGGCGACCACAGAAGTCGCAGGGGTGTCCGGAAAACGGAGTATCAGCGTCGTTACCATCCACCTGAACGAGGAGATCCTGATCTCCATGCGCAATCCGGAGGACCGGGTTCCGGCCACTAACGTCAAGCAGGGGACGGGGTCACCCAGGGCGCTGCACTACGTGCGCGGCCACATGTTCCTCGCACGCAATGGCCAGATCGTTTACCGAAAACCCCACTTCCGGGGGCAGGCAGGCCTCAGAACGCTCAAACGAGTCGTCGGCTAAAGTCGCTGAGCTCAATGCTCTTACTCTTGTGGGCAGGCTGTCCTTCGAGCGCGAATGGCCGCAGCGCAGCAACGGCGGCTAAACGGCAGGTAGGGTGAAGTTCTTCAACCACGGTGCAACGCGCACCCAACCAGCCGGCCTGGAACTCGGCGCTTCCGAGGGCCAGTGCATTTGGGCCTCGATTGGCGATGTCGTTCGTGTCAACGTTCGATTTCGCGAAGTCGACGGAGACCTCGAAGCGCTCGTGAGCGATTTAGAATACGGCGATGAGCAGGTGGCCGAGATCGAGGGCAGCGAAGACGCTTGTGGGCATTTGAGCGTGGGTTTTGAACTCGCCACGCTACCAGCCCTGCCGCCAGGCGAGTCTCTGAGCCTCGACTTCTCCTTCGACGCGGTCTATGGCCAACCCTTCTGGGAAAAGTTCAAGCTTGGCGTGATCTCGATCGACAATGACACTTTCTGGCCGCCTTACGCGGGCATCTATGTCGAATAGCACGGCGTCGTGTCGTCCGGCAGGCTGTGCATAGTTTCCTCTTTCCAACAGCGCAATGCTAACACGATTAAATTGGCCTTGCTGCCAATAACGGCTTTTTAACTTGGCGCATCGCGACCAAAGGTCGTTGAAAAAACTTGAGCCACAAACGGGTGGCAAAACCCGATGTGGTTTTGGTAGGTTTTGGCCCACTGGGACAACCGGACATTCGCGCTGGCTGCAGCATTTGGGAGGTTTGGGCTCGCACACGACATTCGCTGCGTCATACTCGAAGGTCCGGTAAACCCCAGAAGTGCGCCGGTATAGCGCGCACGCTGCGTCGCTAGAGCAGCCCAGAAATCGCCATTTTCTTGGGGTAAGCGCCATTCATGGCATTCCGAAACAGACATAACCCCAACGTAAGGTCTTTCCGGAAACGGAGGCGCGCGCGACGGCGTTTGCGCGGGAGAGCCTCGGCGCGGTTTTTGATTTTACTGCTTCTGGGAGAAGGCTTGGCTGTTGGCACCTACGTTACCTATTGCGGGCAGGAGTGGCGTAGGTTGGAGAGCGGAAAGTCGCTAAACATCGTCGGCGCGACCCAGGTTAAAAAGCTGTCGTCATCAATCAGGTCGGCGAAGGCGGCGGTCATCATACCCAGCTGTGAGATAAGTTTGGCTTCGCGCGCAGGATTGACCTCTCCATGAGCAAAATCGTCTGGATCATTGATCAACCTCGCGGCCATCGCTCGGATACGCTCCGCGGAAACAGGGTGGGTATTCTCGCGGCGCCCCTTTTCGCTTGCCGGGTCGTGCCACCAGGCGGCCTGATAGTACCAGAAGATGCCCATCGGGTTGCCGCCCAGCCGCGCAAAATGGTCGAGTGCGAAAGCATCCGCCTCGGCTTCCTGCCGCTGGCTCTCCACACCGCCAATTCCAGTGCGATGATCGAGAAGGATATGCCCCAGTTCGTGCGCCAGAAGGAACTGCACGCCCGAGGAGAATATCTTGCCGCTAAGATCGTATGTGTAGCTGTCCGCGAATAGCCTGTCGTGATCAAGCCCGAATGCAACGAGTGGCGCGGGCAAGTTCTCATCAGATCGAAGAAGCGCCGCGAGATAGGTCTGAATGTACTCCTGCGGACAATTGCGCGACTCGAACCATGCATGCAGCGTCGCGATGTCGTCATAGAAGCGCAAAGAGGTCAGCGGCAGGGTGATCTCCCGCTTCGCGGGCGCAGCGTAGAATGACATCGGGCCCGGGCCGCGTTCGGGAAAGATCAGTTTCACGCTGCTGGCGCGACTACGAAATTGCTCGGGCAGACGGGGCACGATATCTCGCCACATCACTGCCTGGATCGACGGAATCGCGCGCTCGCGAACGCGCTGCATGTCTGCCGGAGAATATACGACCTCGGCGGACGCAAGGCCCGCGGCGGCAAGAGAGAAGACAAGGGCCAACTTCAGCATCCGGTATGCTTTCCGTCAAAGAACTCCAGCAATTCCGGCGGGAGATCAGCATCCTCAGTGGGGTTGCGCGCCCAGTTTTCGAACTTGGGCAAATTCCCCCAGTCGCTGTGCCAAACCTCCTGCATGAGCTTGAGCTTAATTTCGGTCAGATCGGTTTGTGCCGACGGGCGCACGGTGGTCGAGGCCGCGAGGCAGTTGAGCGTCCAGATTTGCTGGCGGGTGCGCTGGCGGGCGTAGTTGCTGATCTCTGCTGGCGCTACGACATGCGTTTGCGAACTGACCGCGCCGGTGAATTGCACCGAGTCGTTTCCTTCCGGAGCGGCGACCTGCGCGACACCAGCTTCAGCCGCAGGGGCTGCCGCGTTATAAGAGATCGGGTGCGACAGGCTAACCCAAGCATAGAGGATAATCGCCAGAAGCGCGAAGACCGGCGTCGATAGCGCCACAGACCCAGCGACGCCAAGCGGGCCGCCATCTTTCAGCGTCACCCGTTGCACAGTTTTCCAGAACCCGATGAGGACGACTAGCGCTACGACGATAACTATACCGGTCAGCAGAAGCCGCTCGGACATGCGGAAGATGACAATGGGATTCATTTCTTCAAACATGGCCAAACCTTGTGTCTGAATGCGAAACCATACCACAGAAAGCGCTCAACACCAAAATGCAGCCAATCAAATTCAATTCTGCCAAGAGGCTAGTTCGAAAGCGGGTCAGCACTGCGTGATGTTGAGATAATGGGCTCAAAGGCTTATCCCCTTTGATCCGGCAGCACAGGATGTTGCGATTTGGGGCTTGCTAATTCCGCGAGTTCGCTCATTGTTCTCCCCATGCCAGCCAGATGGAAAAACGACAGACCGATGTCCCTGCAGGCGTTCGTGGCGCGTTTTTCCGACGAGGAAGCGTGCTCGCAATACTTGGCAGAATGTCGTTGGCCTGCGGGCTTCGTCTGCCCCGGTTGCGGCACCTGCAAGGGTTGGCCTCTCAAGCGCAAGCGCGCGACCTGGGAATGTGCTGGCTGCGGGCGACAGACATCCGTGACGGCCGGAACGGTGATGCACAGCAGCCACCTGCCGTTGCGCACATGGTTCCTCGCCGCGCATATCGTGACCAGCCAGCCCGAGGCCTGCAGCGCCATGTCCAGCGTGTCGGTCACATCCCCTGCCTTCATCGTGGTACAGAGCTTCCAGGCGATGATATAGTGGCTGTAATCGTCCAGGATCGTCGACAGATAGAACCAGCCCCACCCGATGACCTTGAGATAGGTGAAGTCGGTTTGCCAAAGCTGATTGGGCGCTGTCGTGGCGTTGTTGCAGGGAACGCCAGTCGGCTGATATCGGTTGTGGTTTGTTCTCCTGAGGATGCTGTAGATGCCGCACAAATTCAACGCCG
>RCMY010004698.1_pt1 | contig 11714 bp, 17 predicted proteins | sample 2041341 | NCBI WGS metagenome assembly RCMY01 (sample SAMN09708234, study PRJNA481090) | Marine sediment metagenome, whole genome shotgun sequencing project.
TTCCTCTCCTCATACCAAGCCTTCGGACCCGAGCCGCTCTCAACCGATGATGCGGATCGCTTCGTCGCCGAACAAACCAAGGTCGGCGAGCTTCTCGGCGCCGCGCCACTGCCCTCGACCGGCAAAGAACTCGAAACCTGGATCGTGGACCATCCCGCCGCTGCGGTATCCCGAGCACAAACGAGCGCAATCGAGTTTCTGCGCGACCCTCCGCTCGCGATCCCCGTGCGAGTTGGGTACCGGCTGCTGTTCAACGCTGCAGTGAGCACAATCCCCGAACCGCTCCAGCGTCAGCTGGGACTGGCCGAGAGCCGTTGGGCCGGCAACTTGGGCCGATCCAGCATCGGGGCAATGCGATGGGCGCTCGGCGCCTCACCCTCCTGGCAGCTCGCCCTCACTCGATGCAACCGCCCAATCCCGCCGGGAATCTTCAAGCAACCTCTGCCGACCAAGGACGCACAACATGACTGATCTGAACGGCGCCTCTGCCCTCGTTCTCGGCGCAACTGGGGGCCTCGGCATGGCGTTATCGACCGAACTTCATGAGCGCGGCGCAACACTGACGTTGGTGGGCCGCGACCAGAGCCGTCTCGATGCGATACAGCTGCCGGGTGCCCGTCACTTGGCCGACCTTCGAAACCCAACGGCCTGTGATCATGCAATGCAAGCAGCTATCACCCACGCAGGCAAGCTTGACATCGTCATCAACGCGGTCGGTGTGGTTGCGTTTGGCCCAATCTCTGAACTCTCCATCGACGCAATGGAAGAGCTTTTCCTCACGAACACGTTCATCCCCATCATGGTCGCCAAGGCCGCGCTCGCCCGAATGGCCGAAGCGGGAGTCATCGTGAACATCAGCGGCGTCATCGCGGAGCAAAATCTCCCCGGCATGGCCGCCTACGGCGCGTCCAAAGCCGCAACGCGATCCTTCGACGAAGCGTTCGCACGTGAAGCTCGACGCACGAAAATGCGGGTCCTCGACGCCCGTCCACCCCACACCGAGACCGGACTCGCCGGTCGACCCATCGAGGGTGATTCGCCAAGAATGCCGCCAGGGCTCACCCCCGAGCATGTCGCCGTTACCATCTGCAACGCAATCGAACAGGGCGACAAAGACCTACCCGCCAGTTCGTTTTGAGAATCCTGCACGACAGCGATCGTTTGAGTCGGGCACCCGGAGGGTGAGTACGTTCTCACGATCCTCCTATGACCGACCATGACCCGTACGCTGACACCCTCGTGGTCCTGATTTTGCTTGCCCTTCTCTCAGGCCTGTCTTTCGCCGTTTACGGCTACCAGACACTTTTCGGCACGCCCCCGAGAGGCGAATTCGACCGCTACGGCATGCCGTCACTACGACGATTCGTTGGATCAATGCAACTACTCGGCGCCCTTGGCGTGCTGCTCGGCTTAGCGTACAAACCTCTCGGTGCGCTAGCCGCAGCTGGACTCTCGATCATGATGGCGCTCGCCTTGATCGTTCGCCTGAGAATTCACGATGCGCCAAGACTCATGGTGCCCGCAGGGTCCTTCGGAGTGGTGAACGTCCTCCTGGTGGTGCTGTTCCTCACGGCGTAAGTCGATATCAGTCGCTCTGACCGTTGGACCCGTTGAGAATCGCCGACACGGCAGACAGCGAGAAAACTGCGATCGCTGGCAGTGATCGCTTGATCGGATCTTTGACCTTGACGTGCATTCCAATCGCTCCGGGCATGAACGCCGCCAGACCAATAGAGGCTGGTCGGTCGAGTTTCGGAAACCCGTGACCGAGGAGCATCAGAGAAGCCAAACTCACCTTCGTGGCACCAACGACGTACATGGTGTTCTTGGAGAGCCCGTACTCTTCGATCTCTTCGACCACGTTCGTCGCTTCACCACCCCGATAGCCGGTGTCTTTTATTGAATCTGTTGAACCAAACATTCAATATCCACAATGCGGCACCTGTTTGTGCAGCCTTTCCAACAATTTCCATAGACGCCATCCCAACGTGTAGTCGATTCGCAACCTAACCAGTTCTGTCCGGAACCCCGCAGCAACAAGGTCCAAGGGCCGCTGACGGAAGTCTGCTGGACACTTCGTTGGCACGACAACCGCTCCCCAGGTCAGGCACACTATTTCCAAGCAATCCCAGCCGACAGAAGCAGGGCGATATCAAGCTTCAGTACTTCGATCGAAACGGAAACCGCCCTACTCATCGACGCCGCCCAACCACGCCGACACGCCGTTGGCGGTCGTTGGTTCGTCGAGGAAACCTATGTGAAAGTCGCCGGGAAGTGGCGCTACGTCTACCGAGCCATCGACGAAACGAACTCGGAGCAGACGCCGGGCATCAACAACTGCGAGTTGTCGCAGCGTTCGATGAACTCATCGCAACGGGCTGACAAGAACGTGCGACCGCGGCAGCCCACACACCCGTCCCGCGATCGAACAACGCAACAGTGCCCTTCGCACGCACCCTCGCTGCGGCGGCCATGGTGCTTGATTTCGGGGCTGGAGACGTTTACAGAGGCTTCACGAGCAACGCGTCCACAAGTTCAGCTGGGTCGAGCCTAGGCCTCGCAGGAGGCAGCGCCGATTGAAGTGCAGCGTCTATCGAATCGGCCAACTCGGCAACCGTCGCCTCGTTGGGTGACAACACATGCGCCGTTTCAACCCGTTCGAGGTCGGCCGCGTTGGAGAACTGATCAGTCGAGAAAGGGAGCACGACCTGGCGGACCCCAGCCGCCAACGCCTCCTGCAGACTGTTGTTTCCTCCGTGATGCACTGCGAGGTTGGCGCTCGCCAACATCGCAACCTGCGGGAGCTGCGGAGCGACCACCCAGTCGGCCGGGATTGGGCCGAGTATGTCTTGGGGAGTCGCACCCAAGGCGATCGCAGCCCGAACACCGATGTGTCTAAGCGCATCGGCAATCCGAGCCACGACGTCACTGCGGTGCGACAAGAACGTTCCGAGTGAAACGTAGACCTGCGGACGGTCGTCGACCCTGGACGACCAAGCCATCAGTTCAGATGGGAGATCTTCTTCGCGAACAAGGGGCCCCACGAAGCGATGGTCAGCCGGAAGCTCGTACTCGCGGGATGGGTCGTGCGTGTGGCGGACACTGTTATATAGGACTCGGTCGCCGTGGACGCGAAACGCATCGTCGACGACGGGACGGTCAGGTGCGACGGAGGCAAGGGCAGAGTTCCAGCAGGCTGTGAAAGCCCGGGTGACTCGCCCGGACAACAACTCGAGCTCCTCCAGGTCCCGAAAGTTGGGAGTGATTGGCGAAGGCCAGGCTCGCGGGATGCCGTAACGTTCAGTTCCAACTGGAAGTTGACTTGGATGGCCGGGCACAAGTGTCGTGAAGGGCCGTCCGGTGGCGTACATTGCCAGCGTCGACCCGAAGGCCACGTGGTCGACCAGCACACGCTCGGGTTCGATCTCATCACATAGGTTGGCGATGTCGACAGCAACGCGCTTCGGTTCCCAAAGCAGATCCACTTCACGGTCCAGCGCCTGTTGGCGCAGAGTGGCGATCGGTCCGTTCATCGTGGCCGCAATGAACCTGGTAATGCCGGGATCGACGGCTGCAATGCCGCTGTTCGAGCTAGCGCCGAGCGGCAACAGCCGCCACTCGTAGCCAGAGTCTTCGACGCGTCTACGCAAGTTAGGGCCTGTTGCGACGATTACTCGTTCACCGTGCTGTTTCGCAGCGTTGGCGAGTACCGCCAAGGGGTTGTAGTGGGAGGCGAACTCGGGACTGATTACGAGCAGACTCATTGCAGTGCCATCGCCGGCCGGTAGAGATCGGCGAGCTGAGCAGCCATCGAGTCGATCGAGTACCGATCCTCGACCATCGTGCGGGCACGTTGGGCACGTCCCGGGCGATGGACCAAGCCGAACGCGTCAAGCATCGCCCTGGCAAGACAGTCGTTCGGATCGACCAGAATGCCGAATTCGCCGGGATCGACGTAGGTAGAAGGGCCACCGGTGCTAGGCGCAACGACGACGAGCCCGGCAGCTAGTGCTTCGAGAACAGCCAAGCCGAACTCCTCCTTTAGGGCCCCGTCCACATAAATGCCGCCATCGGACCATGCACCATCTCGCCCGGAGACTGCGGCTATCTGCAGCCGGGCTACGTCAAGGTGTGGGCGTCCACCCAACAGCACAAGCCCGGTCCGTCGAGGATCGTCGGCCGGTACTGCCTGGTCGATCTGAGCGAGGACGGCTCCTTCTGTTGCCGACGGGTCGTAGAGGTCACCGCCGACGATCACGAGATTGCAGGTTTCGTGAAGCCGAGGGTCCGAAGCCCACGCCGCCACGACTCGATCCATCCCCTTGACTGGGTTCAGCCGGCCGACGCTGAGGGCCAGTGGGAGCTGACGACGTGATTCCTCAATCGCCTCTGAAAGATCGTCGAGCACATCATTTCTGCGGACTGCGCTTGATGACATGGCAGTGGTCTCGGCGGCTTGATCGAGCAAGCGGAGATCTATTCCTTCGGCAACGACGGCGACGCGGTCTGAGGAGCGTTCCGACATGATTTCGTCGAGGAAGGCGATGGGGCTTGAGCGTGGGAAGATTGCAAGTTGTGCAGCGTCGACCGTGAGGCGTTCGACCATCCGAGCGCGGAACCAAAGATGTGATTCGGTTAGCAGGCTTAGGAATAACTCGTCGTCGAGCTCGCCACGCGACTGAAGCGAATCGATTACGTTGTGGGGGTCGGGTGCGACACTGAAGCAGACAGGGATTCCCAATTCGGCCGCCACCTCAGCCCCTGCAAGCGTGCCCGCGTCGGCCATGCGGAGGTGGAGGACATCAATGGGTCCGGCTCGGTGCAGTACACGTCGCAGACTGCGCTCGATGACCGGTAGGTGTTCCCATATCTCACCGGGGGTCGCTGCTGGGCGGGCATCATCACCAAAGGTGACCATGCCGTAGGACAGCGGCGTGCGACTCGACGAGTGGGGCCCAGTAAACGCATCGCTGAGAGATCCGCGACCGATCGTGAGGACGTGATCGACGTCCGGGCGACTGGCAAGAGCCTCGCCGAGCGACACCAACAGACTTGCGACACCACCGGTGTCACCCTTGCCGCCGAGACTAAGCTGACCGTCAAGGCCCTCAGCCAGCACGAGTTGGGCAACTCGAAGCCCGGCATCTCGCTGGTTGACCGAAGCCTGCAGACCACGGCCCCCGCTGCTGGTCAGCGCAAACGCGGCGACTGTGCTGATTGCGTCGTCGGAAGTGGCAAGTTGGCGCAGAGCGGCATTGATATGGGCGCCCGGCCGCTCGCCGAGAGCACCGATAGCTGCGCTGCGAACCGCCGATTCTTCGTTTGCGTCCAGTGCCACATCGAGGAGTACGTCGTCAGTATCGGTTCCCAAGACACCGAGTAGATCGACCAATCGCGCCCGCCCAGCAGCGGTCGATGTGCTGGTCAACCTTGAAATTAGGAGCCGAACGATCGGGAGTGCATCAGCGGTCGACCAACGCCGCAACGTCCGATGAGCGTGCGTCGTATCAATGCCCCCGAGCACGAGCGCATCGATTAGTGCGGAGTAGGCACACAACATGGGTGCACGCTCGCCGAGTCTCCAGACAGCGTGCCGGCGAACAATTTGGTCACGATGGGACAAGAAGCCCACAAGCGCACCGTCGGCGGCTGGGTGCTGAAGGCCCACGAGCGACTCGATGGCCAGCAGAGCAGCAACTGGCCCAGTCGTTGCCAAGGATGCAAGCTGGCCCGCAAGGCGCTCTGGGTCCTTTGACCGCGCGGCGCGTTCCGCGACCTGGGCAGATCGGCGGAGCATAAGTGCGTAATCACCCGAGCTAGCGAGCGACTTGAGTTCAGCGACTGGTCCTTCAGACATCATGATCCAATGATTTTATCATCATTCAGTTCAATTTCTTATTCTTCAGTCTTATTTATTACCTATTAGTCCCCAAAGATCGGATCTTCTCCTAGTCTTGTGCTGTGGAACCAGCTGTCGATGGCCGCCTAGATCTGCAATCGGCGGCCACCCAGCTGGGCGTTCACTATCAGACCGCATACCGCTGGGTTAGGAGCGGCCGGCTCCGAGCGGAGATGGTCGATGGCCGATACCTCGTCTCCCCGGCGGAGATGATCAAGGTCGACAAGTCACGCCGCACTCCCAAGACCCTGCCGGCGCCGAGGGCGACCAGACTCGATCACGCTGCAGAGCGAATGTACGAGGCGCTGATGGCTGGCGACGAGGCTGCGGCCACGAAGAGCGCTAGTCGGCTCACCAGCGAAGGCGCGCCCATAGTCGACCTCATCGGCCAAGTACTCGTGCCACCACTGCACCAGATCGGCCAACGGTGGCACGACGGAGAACTATCGATCTGGACTGAACATCGCGCTACGGCCATCGTCGAGCGCATCTTGGGTGAGCTCGCGCCGAATCCACGGGGTCGGCGACGCGGCACCGCGGTCGTGACCGCGTTGTCCGGGGACCGCCATTCACTGCCCACCACGATGGCCGCGGTTGCGCTGCGCAGCGACAACTGGCAGGTTCACCACCTCAGCGCAGATCTTCCGTCTGAGCAACTAATAGACTTCTGCGCCGCCCACGAGGTCGCCCTCGCGGTCATCACAGTCACACAGCCAGACGTTCAGCCAGCAGCGGACGCCACAGCAGTCAGGCTGCGTACAGCAGGCACCCCAACGATCGTTGGTGGCTCGGGGCAAACGCTCTATGAACTGCTGGACCGGGCCCGGTCAGCGACTGTTTGAGGGCAGACCACCGGCGGCGACACTGCGCAGACTTCAGGTTGCGAGCGCCCACGCCAACACCAGCCCGCGCATGGTCCAGGCCACGGTACGGACCCAGTTACTGCTAATCAGCCGCGCCGCGTCTCGACCATCGTGACGTTCTGCCAGTCGAGCGTGGAGCGGCACTTGGACCACGACCGTCGATGTCAGTGCCACTCCCAACAATGCCGCAGCGGCCCACGCGCTCCAGGTCGGCATCGTGTCGGGCCGATCGACAAGCAGGATCAGCGCGCTGACACCCTCAGCCGCCATCAACGGGCCCACGACCCAGCTGATTCGACGTTGGTGGTCAGCGGCGGCAGTTGCGGGTGCCATTGCCGAGTAGTTGGCGAGCATCGGGTAGTGGACCAGCTGCACCATCCAGATGAGCCCAACCATCGCCCAGGCGGCCGTCGCGCTGATGACCAGGGTTGTCATGATGGCCCAAACGCTGCGCTCGGCAGATCGGTCGCATCACCGGCGATTGCGTCACTGATCCTGGCAGCAACGACACCGGGGTCCAGTCCTTCGGCCATGCTCGGCGCCTGGCCTTCGATTGCCCTCGTCATTGGGTCTCCTTGCCAGGCACGTTTTGGAACCATGCGACTTCCACGTCGACACCCGGTGAATACAGTGCTCGGGGTGCGCCAGCTGGGCTCGGAAGACCGGAGGCGGCGATCAGGTTCTCGTCAATTTGGACATCTTCGACGCTACGCAGGGGCCACCTCGGGTGGCGAACCTGGCCGTACAAAAGGCGGTTACGTCGTTGTGTGATCAGGGCCCATCGGGCTGTCAGGAAATGATCCAGATCGCTCACGTCGTTCTGTGGGATCTCCTCGCCGACGGTGAACCTCATCTCTGCCGACGTCGCTGGACTTCGTTGCCACCGCCGTTTCATCTCGTATCGATGCTGATGCCCGTCACGCACATGGGTGGCCTGCGCCCAGCAATACGGCAGGGCGAAGACCGACCGAGCAACTGCGACGATGACCGAGCGAGGTACATCGAGGGAGAAGAACCACACCGCTCGCCGCCCCAACGAATCCACGACATAGGTCCTCACGTTGATCTCGATGAACGTCCCTAGCCACGGCACGGGCGGCGTCGGCCCGAGTTGCACATCGCGCATCTCGAACGGAATCAAACCCACCCAAGCGCTCCCGTCGAACGTATCGACGGTGACGCCGGCGGGAAGCCTTTGCTGCACGACCTCGGGTTCATATGCCCAGTGAAAATACGCGAGCTCGGCCCACTGTTGACGCAGGACAGGCCGTCGATCGGCGACAGGCGGATATTCGACAACGGGTTCGATGATGTGTGACAAGACAACTCGACAATCAGTTGAGGGTCGACTAACACCACTTCGCGCTAACACGCGTCGGAAGATGCGATTCGGTCCCAACGCCGTTGTGAAAGGTGGCACGGCACCGGACCTCGTTGGTTGGCTGTCAGGAGGCGAGCGCTCCCGAGAATACCTGCCACGCGAGTAGCGATTTGGCGACGAAACTGAGCACGATGTAGATCCGCTCGCCGTAGATGTAGTCGGCCCACTTGCCCTTGGCGCGGTACTGCTTCCACTGAACGATCGCGAAGCAGTTGAAGAGGACGAAGAGCGAGATCACGATCCCATAGACGAAACCCGGGACCATGGCGTCGGCCGGGCCCTTCGGTGAGACGAGGCTGAAGACGACGGCGATCCATGGGATCACACCAGCGAAGCTGCCGAACCAGAACGGGAGCATGTCTCCGTCGCCGGGTGTGGTGTACCGCTCCTGGAGCCAGCCGAACAAGATCATGCAGACGTTGACCCCGAAGATGCCGAGCAAGGCGACGAAATCAGCGGTGCCGTTCAGCTGAAGAATGACGATGATCATGATGGACGACGACAACGAGTATTCGATCCATCGGTACGTGTTGATGTGCCGGCCCAAGCCCTCGGCGTACTGCGGGAAGATCGGCGGTGAGCTCACGAAGAAATGGAAGAACGCCGAGAGCGCCATGAACCCAGCGACCATGTAACTGATGTTCAGATCGAACAGGTTCACCGGATCCGAGAAGTTTCCAGTGCCAGGAGCATCGGTGAGATAGGTCGCCACTACCGGAAGAGACGCGTCGTTCGACAACACCAGGATTGCGACAAAGGACACAAGATGGAGACACCCGGCGAACAGATTCAGTTTGCGAAGGTTCCCGAGTTGCTCGTCCATCTTGGGACAGTAGATCCGATCGCGATTGAACGGCCTATCCAGCGCGACCTGAATTCGGCTCACCAGCGGAACGTGACGTCCAGGCTCGAGCGCAGGCGACGAGCAGGACTAGCGTGGAGAGCGTGCGGAACGACACTCCAAGATGGCTTCAGCATGCGCGCGATGGCTGGCACCATCGAGGCGAACAACGCCCGCCGTTCGCCGAGGAACCAGGTCCCGGCCAGGAATCGGTGTGGGACTACCCACGACCCCCTGTGGTAGCTCCCGACCGCCGCGCCGTTTAAGTTGCCGACGCCAGCGGCCTCGTGGCATCGACCGACCGGTCCGTGCGTGTCCTCGAGACATCACACCCGCCCGCTTTCTACCTGCCGCCGGAATCGGTGATCCCGGGGCGACTGGTGCGTGCGCCGGGAACATCGCACTGCGAGTGGAAAGGTGCCGCCGAGTATCTGGCGGTTGCCGGGACTACCGAACCCGTCGGCTGGCGATACACGGATCCGTACCCGGAATTCGTCGACTACGCCGCGTGGATCTCGTTCTATCCGGGCCGGGTCCGCTGCACGGTGGACGGGGAAGTTGTGCGACCTCAAGCCGGTGGTTTCTACGGGGGATGGATCACCGACGACGTTGGCGGCCCGTTCAAGGGTGAGCCCGGCACGTCCGGGTGGTGAGCGCCCGATGGCTTCCGAAACAGGCCGCGAAGGCACCAATCCCTCGACACCGATACCGGAGACGACCCCAATGCGCCGCAACGACGACCAAGCCCTGCGCCGCCGCCTGACCGACTTCGGATGCGATGAGGCCAACCAACGATGGCTGGTCGTCAACGACGACGTGATGGGTGGCCGGTCACACGGTGGGCTGTCGTTCGACGCCGGGATCCTGATCTTCGAAGGAGAGATCGACACCGACGGCGGCGGCTTCTCATCGCTGCGTCTGCCGCTCGAACCCCTAGCGCTCAGCTCCTACGACCGCATCGAACTTCGGGCACGGCCCGACGACCGTGCCTACATGGTGACATTCGACGACGGCCCCTCATCTGGTGACCGTCGAGTTTCGCACCGCGCACCAATCGATTTTCCCGCTCCCGGAGAGTGGCAGATCATCTCGGTTTCGTTCGACAAACTGTCGCCGGCGATCTTCGGTCGGCGCATCGACGACCTGCCCTTTCAGAAAGATCTGGCCAACCGCATGGGGCTACTCATCAGCGACGGGATCGACGGTCCCTTCCGTCTCGAGATCGACTGGATCGACCTCTGTGCCCGCTGACACAGATGAGCTAACCAGATACATCGGCGCTCGGCAGCCACACAATCATTGGCCTCCGGCACATGACCGAACGTTCATGCGTTTTACTTAGTCGAACACTTGTTCGAGTTTCGGAGGGTGAGGGTGCCTGATTAATGATTGGTGTGGGCGTTGCGGGGTTTTGCGTAGCGTTGTGAGGGTCTGGCCGGTGGGCTCTGTGGGTGCCTGCCGCCTCGGTGGGGGTTGGCTTTTTCTCGAATTGTTTGCCGGCTGGATTCTCTTGCTGTGGTGTGGCTCGAAAGAGGCGAGAGCACATCGAACCCGAATCAGGAATGCCCGCCACGGTCCTCACATCCATTGACCGAAAGGCAACACCAAAATGACCATCATGATCGGGATTGACCCCCACAAAGCGACCCACACAGCGGTCGCTATTAGTAGCGACAAACAGGTGCTCGACGAGTTCACTCTTCGAGCATCCAAAGCACAAGCTGCACGGTTGCGGACTTGGGCGTCACAATTTGACGACAAGGCGTGGGCGGTCGAGTCTGCACGCGGGCTCGGCTACCTGTTGTCTCAACAACTCGTCGCCGCCGGTGAGACCGTGTTCGACGTCCCCCCGTTGCTAGCGTCGCGTGTTCGAGTATTGGGCTCGGGACGTTCCCAAAAGAACGATCCGAACGATGCTCGCGCGGTCGCGATCGCTGCGTTGCGGTCGGATCGTCTCACCGTGTGGGGGCCGAATATTCGGTCGTGGGGTTGAGCAGGGCAAACACGGCCCGATGCTAGTCGGCTGTGTCTCACATTCTCGACCGCCTCATCGCCGGTCTGGCCCGGCTCGCCGTCCGTTCCGGTCGTTCCAAAAACCCTGAGATCATCGTCTTGCGCCACCAACTCCGCGTCCGCCGCCGACAAATCGACCGCCCAGAACTCAACGACACCACCCGGAGCCCCCAGCTTCAACGCGCCCGACCTCAAGATCCCTCCCCCAAACCGCTACGCCACAGACCTGATGAGCAGCACAGATGACTTCTCGGCACGCTCACCCAAATAACACTCGACATCACACTCCGTGACCCGTAACCAGATCGCAACACCACGACGCCCGGGACTGCAGCGCATCCGACAGCCCGGCCGACAACCCGACCGACACGGCGCGCCACAAGCAGCCCACCACGCCACAAGCGCCCCACCACGCCACCAGTACCGACGTCTCATGCCTCCACAAAACGACACCCACACGCCCCTTACCCGAGAACTCCACCAACCCCACACCCACAACCCAACAACCATCACCCCATGACACACGCCCTCGCCACACCACACCCCTCATCACACCCACACCCAGCCCACGTCATCACGAACAGCCCCCACACCCACCACAACCCCCTGCGACAAGCATCCAGCCAACATCTAAGCATTTGCAGCTTCCTCCGGAAGCTGCTTTTGGTAGGTCACCTTTACATGCAATGTCGTCGAGGCTGACAGTTGGTTGTCACG
>RCMY010009692.1_pt1 | contig 11714 bp, 12 predicted proteins | sample 2041341 | NCBI WGS metagenome assembly RCMY01 (sample SAMN09708234, study PRJNA481090) | Marine sediment metagenome, whole genome shotgun sequencing project.
ACCTCGGGGGTGTCGCCGGTCAGGTCGATCATCATGCCATTGGTAACCACATCCGACATCCGACCAGCGGCCATCGCAATGCGGGCGTGTTCACGAAGATGGCGGTGTTCGCCATGCATCGGGATCACGATTTCAGGGTTCAGCACCTTATGCACGGTTTCCAGATCGGGGCGGTTGGCATGGCCTGACACGTGGTAAAGACCGCCGCTGTCATCAACGATATTCACGCCCATTTCGGAAAAGGCGTTCATCACCGAAATCACGCCGCGTTCATTGCCCGGAATGGTTTTTGAGGAAAACAGGAACGTGTCGCCCTCTTTCATTTCCAAGCCAAGGTATTTGCCGCGCGACAGCTGGGCCGAGGCCGCGCGCCGTTCACCTTGCGAGCCGGTCACGATCAGCATCAAGCTGCCGCGTGGAACCTCTAGCGCCTCTTCGGGGCTAACGGTGCGGGGCAGGCCTTTTAGCACGCCCGCCTGTTCGGCAGCCGACACCATGCGGCGCATGGAGCGGCCAAGGAAACAGACGGTCCGGTCGGCTGCCACGGCAGCATCGGCCAAGGTTTTCAAGCGCGCGACGTTGGACGCAAAAGTTGTTGCCACAACCATGCCGCGCTGCGCTTTGATCAGGTCGCGGATCGGGTCACGCAGGGTGGATTCGGACCGCCCCGGATGCAACGAAAACACGTTGGTACTGTCGCACATCAGCGCCTTGACGGGCCGTTCCCGGGCAATGGCTTGGAACATATTGGCATCCCATGCCTCTCCGACCAAAGGCGCCTCATCCAGCTTGAAGTCGCCGGAATGGACGATGCGGCCCGCCTCGGTATCAATCACCAAAGCCGAGCTTTCGGGGATCGAGTGGCTGACAGGGACGAATTGCACGTCAAACGGGCCAGCCTTGACCACATCGGGGCGCGGTTCCACCACGGTGATCGCGTCTTTGGGGTGGCCATGTTCGTCAAACTTCAACCGCCCGATGGTGGCTGTGAACTTGCGCGCATACACGGGGCATTTGAACTTGCCCCAGAAATGCGCGACCGCACCGATGTGGTCTTCGTGTGCGTGGGTGATAAAGATCGCCTCAAGACGGTCTTTGCGCGCCTCAAGCCACGAAATATCGGGCATGATCAGGTCCACGCCGGGGGTGGTGTCCATATCAGGGAAGGTCACGCCCAGATCGACGAGGATCAGGCGTTCTTTGTCTTCGGGGCCGTAGCCATAGACATATGCGTTCATCCCGATCTCGCCCGCGCCGCCGAGGGGGAGATAGATTAGCCGGTTCGCTTTCATGCGCTGTTCGTTTCCTTATTCAGTTCGTTGATGAGGACAAGACCATGCATGGTCAAATCGCCCTCGATGGCGTCAAAAATTTCGGTTCCCTGCTGGAACAACGGGGCAAGCCCCCCGGTGGCGATAACCTTCATTGGGCGCGGATGCTCCAGTCTGATCTGGCGGCATATACCTTCGACAAGGCCGATATAGCCCCAATACACGCCTGACTGCATGCAGGCCACCGTATTCTTTCCAATCACCTGTTCAGGTCGACTGACATCGACGTGAGGTAAGGCGGCGGCGGCCATAGACAAGGCTTGCAAGGACAGGTTCACGCCCGGCGAAATGGCCCCGCCGATATAGGCACCGTCATGGTCCACCACGTCAAAGGTGGTGGCCGTGCCGAAATCAACCACGATCAGATCGCCGCCGTGGCGGGCAAACCCTGCAGCGGTGTTGACAAGGCGGTCGGGACCAACCGAGGTGCCGTGATCGACGCGCGGGGCGGTGGGCAGTTTGCATTCCGGTTTGCCCACAACCAACGGGCGGCAGTTGAAATAGCGGTCGGTCAGGACACGCAGATTATAGACCACGCGCGGAACGGTAGATGAAATGATCGCTTGCGTGATTTTGACCTTAATCTTGTTCAAGGTCATCAGGGTGGTCAGCCAGACGTAATATTCATCGGCCGTGCGCTTGTGATCGGTTGAGCAGCGCCATGTGGCCACAAACTTTGTGCCATCCCAGATGGAAAACACAGTGTTGGTATTGCCGCAGTCGATGGCCAAAAGCATGAGGGTTTCCTTTTGGGTCAAAAGAAGATTTCCGCCGCCGGGATGGCACGGCGGGCGTGCGGGGTTTTCAAGATCAAGGCGCCGGTTTCGTCAATCGTTTCAAACACGCCCGTCTCAGTTTGGTTGCCGGTCCGCGCGGTAATGGGTTCGCCCAAGCGGGCGGCGTGGGTCAGCCATTCGGCGCGCAAGGGTGCGAACCCTTGGGTGGTGAATGTGGATTCCCAATGTGCGTAGGCGCGGGCCAAATGGGTGAGGAAGGTTTCGGGCGTGACCCGCGTGCCGGTTTCGCCCAGCAAGCTGACAGGTGGGGTGGCGGTGGGTTCTACTTGGTCGGGCGTAGGGGCCGCGATCAGGTTTACGCCTGTGCCAATGGCGAGCGTTTGGATACGTTGGCCCGCGCCACTGCTTTCCAGCAAAATCCCGGCAAGTTTGCCACCGTTCAGCAGCACGTCATTGGGCCATTTCAGCGCAAATCCTGTGGTCAAACCCGTCAGGGCCACACAAGCATCGCGCAAAGCCAAGGCCGCAGCAAATGAGCGAAGGGCGACTTGATCGGCAGGTTCGGTGGGTTGCAAGGCAAGGGTTGCATAGAAATTGCCGCGCGGGCTGTTCCATGGGCGGCCCCTGCGGCCCCTGCCCCCGGTTTGTTCGGCAGCCAGTATCCAAGTCGGTACGCCTGGTGCCAAGCGCGCGGCATAGGCATTGGTGCTATCAACGGTGTCGAGCAAAATCCGGGCCACACCTTGCGGCCAGCCCGGAGGAGTTTGGTCAGCGGACAAGCGTTTCCGCCGCCATTTGGGCAACGCCTTCGATCCCAAAGAGGTTGACGACGCCGAACACCATAATCAAGGCAGACCCCATCAACGCGGCCCATTGTAAGGTACCCATGCGGGCATCGATGCCCTCACCCTCGGCACCGAAATACATATAGAACACGATGCGCAGGTAATAAAACGCGCCAATGACCGAAGCGATGGCCCCTGCGATGGCAAGCCATGTCATATCGGCGTTAACGGCGGCTTGCAGCACATAGAACTTACCGAAAAAGCCCAGCATCGGTGGCACGCCCGCAAGGCTGAACAACAAGACCAGCATGGCCAGCGCCTGCAGCGGGGCCTTTTTGGACAGCATGTTCAGGCTGTCGATTGTGGTGATGGCGTGGCCGTCTTTTTCCATCGACAAGATGAAAGCAAAGGTCCCGATGTTCATGCAGACGTAAATTGTCATATAGATCAGCATCGCCTGCACACCCAGCACGGTGCCAGAGGCAAGGCCTATCAGGGCAAAGCCCATGTGCGCGATTGAGGAATAGGCCATCAGACGCTTGATATCGCGCTGACCGATAGCGGCAATCGCGCCAAGGAACATCGACAGCACGGCCAAAACCGCGATGACCTGGCCCCATTGGCCGGGGATCGCGCCAAAGGCGTCATACATCAGGCGGGCCATCAGGGCCATTGCCGCGACCTTGGGGGCCGTGGCAAAGAACGCTGTGACGGGTGTGGGCGACCCCTCATAGACATCGGGGGTCCACATGTGGAACGGCACGGCCGACACTTTGAACGCAAGGCCGGTGATCAAGAACACAAGGCCGAACAGCAGACCCAAAGGCACGTTGCCGCTGGACAGCGTGGACAGGATGCCTGCGAAATCGGTGGTGCCTGCGTAGCCATAGGTCAGCGAGGCGCCGTAAAGCAGGATGCCTGACGACAGCGAGCCGAGGACAAAGTACTTCAAACCCGCCTCGGATGATTTAGCGCTGTCGCGGCGCAAGCTGGCCACGACGTAGAGGGCGAGGGATTGCAGCTCTAGCCCCATGTAAAGTGCTATAAGATCGCCAGCCGAGACCATAAACATCATGCCCAACACGGCAAGCGCCACGAGGATTGGAAACTCAAAGCGCAAAAGACCGCGCTTGATCATGAAATCATGACTGATGATCAGCACAGCAGCAGCCGAGAGCAGGATCGTGACCTTGGCAAAGCGGGCAAAGGGATCATCGTTGAACATGCCGTCAAAGGCTGTGCGTTCGCCCGAAATGCCAACCCCGATCCAAAAGGCGAGGAGGATAAACGCCCCGGCCATGGCCCAGTTGACCATGCCTGCCAATGCGTCCTTGCCCGTGTAGACCACGGCCAAAAGCGTGGCCATCGCGAACAAAGCCAAGGTGATTTCCGGAAGGACGGTGGAAAAATCAGTGGGGTTCATCTGTCGTCCCTCAATGCTTGGCCATTTGCGCATCGCCCGTAGCGGGGATGGCGGCATGGTAATCAGTCACGAGCGCGGTCACCGAGGGGCCGATGATATCGGTCACAAGGCTGGGGTACACGCCCAAGAGTAGTGTCATCGCCACCAGCGGCGCAAAGATCGCGCGCTCACGGGTGGACATGTCGGTGATGGATTTCAGGCTTTCCTTGATCAGGTCGCCAAAGACCACGCGGCGGTAGAGCCAGAGGCCGTAGGACGCCGAGAGGATCACGCCCGAGGTGGCAACGAAGGCAACCCATGTATTGACCTGAAAAATGCCAACCAGCACAAGGAATTCGCCAACAAAGCCCGACGTACCCGGCAGACCTACGTTTGCCATGGTGAAGAACATGAAGATCAGCGCATAGGCCGGCATCCGGTTCACAAGGCCGCCATAAGCGTCGATGTCGCGGGTGTGCATACGGTCATAAATGACGCCAACACACAGAAACAGTGCGCCCGAGATGAAGCCGTGGCTGATCATCTGGAAAATCGCGCCATCCACGCCTTGCTGGTTCGCCGCGAAAATCCCCATGGTCACATAACCCATATGGGCAACCGAGGAATAGGCGATCAGCTTTTTCATGTCTTCTTGGGCCAAGGCCACCAACGACGTGTAGACGATCGCGATGGCGGACATCCACAAAACCAAGGGGCTGAGAAGGTCCGATCCAATCGGGAACATTGGTAGACTAAAGCGCAAGAACCCGTAGCCACCCATTTTCAACAAAATCGCGGCCAGCACGACAGAACCCGAGGTGGGGGCCTGAACGTGCGCATCGGGCAGCCAAGTGTGGACCGGCCACATCGGCAGTTTTACCGCAAAGCTGGCAAAGAACGCAAGGAACAGCAAGGTTTGCAAACCGCCGACGATTTGGAAACCAGCGATGTTCATGGTTTCAGACGCAAAATTATGGGTCAGCAAGGTTGGGATATCGGTGGTGCCTGCATCAACATACATCGCGATCATCGCGACCAACATCAGGACCGAACCGAGGAAGGTATAGAGGAAGAACTTGAACGCCGCATAGATCCGCGCCTTGCCGCCCCAGATGCCGATGATCAGGAACATCGGGATCAGACCCGCCTCAAAGAACAGGTAGAACAGCACGAGGTCGAGCGCGCAGAACACGCCGAGCATCAGCGTTTCCAGCATCAAAAACGCGATCATGTATTCTTTGACACGGGTTTCCACGTTCCAGCACGATGCGATGGTGATGGGCATCAAGAAGGTGGTCAGCATCACGAACAGCACCGAAATGCCATCTACGCCCATTTTGTATTTCAGGCCAAGGATCCAGTCATATTCCTCAACAAACTGAAAGCCGGTGTTGGCGGGGTCAAACCCGAGCAGCACAAAGACTGACACAAGGAAAGTGGTCGAGGTTGCGATCAGCGCCACCCATTTGGCGTTGTTTCGCGCGGCCGCATCGTCGCCCCGCAAGAACAGCGCCAGAATACCAGCGGCAACCGCTGGAATGAAGGTGATGATGGAAAGAAGGTTATCCATTAGTGCGCGCCCCCCGAGAGCGTCATCCACGTGACAAGGGCAACGATGCCCAGCACCATGGCGAATGCGTAGTGAAAGATGTAGCCAGATTGCGCGCGGCCTGCGAGGCGGGTCAGCATAGGAATAAGGCCCATCGCGATGCCGTTGATAGAGCCGTCAATGACTTGCCCATCGCCGCGTTTCCACAAGAAAGCCCCCAGCCATTTGGCCGGACGGACAAAGATCAGGTCATAAAGCTCATCGAAATACCATTTGTTCAGCAAGAACAGGTAAAGCGGGCGCTGCTGCGTGGCCAGTTTGCCGGGCAATTCGGGGCTGGCGATGTAGAATTTCCACGCCAGCGCAAAGCCCAAGAACATCGCGATGAAGGGCGATACCTTGACCCATTTTGGCACGTCATGCGCATCGTGGATCGTGGTGTTGTCGGGACCAAAGAAGATTGCGCCTTTTGGGGCGGTGCCGGGTGCCATGGCGGCATGGGACTCGGTTGTTGCGGCTTCGCTGGTTGCAGCGTCGGTTGCGGGTGCTTCGGTGGTTGCGGTTTCGGTCGTCGCAACTTCGGTAGTGGCCGCGTGGCCCTCGGCTGCACCCTCATGCTGGGCGGTTTCCATGCCGAACCAGCTGTGTACCTTATCCACGTCACCAAAAAACGAATTGTACCAAAGCATCCCCGAGAACACCGCCCCGAGTGCCAAAATACCCAGCGGGATCAACATGGTCTTGGGGGGTTCATGCGCATGGTCATGGGTGTGTTGATCACCGCGCGGCTTGCCGTAAAAGGTCATGAACATCAGGCGCCAGCTGTAGAAACTGGTCATAAGCGCTGCGATGACCAGCATCCAGAAGGCAAAGTTAGAACCGACAAAGGCGCTTTCGATCACAGCATCCTTGGACAGAAAGCCTGCAAAACCAATATGGGTCAGCGGGATACCGACGCCAGTGATGGCCAATGTGCCGACCATCATCGCGGCAAAGGTCATCGGGATCTTTTTGCGCAAACCGCCATAGTTCCGCATGTCTTGTTCATGGTGCATGGCATGGATAACCGAGCCTGCGCCAAGGAACAACATGGCCTTGAAAAACGCGTGGGTGAACAGGTGGAACATCGCGACCGGATAGGCACCAACGCCTGCGGCCACGAACATATAGCCCAGCTGCGACATGGTCGAATAGGCGATCACACGTTTAATATCGTTTTGCACCAAACCGATGGTCGCCGCGACAAAAGCGGTCAACGCACCAAGGACAGTGACAAAGGCCAGCGCTTGTGGGGCATATTCAAAGATCGGCGACATGCGGCAGACCAAGAATACACCCGCCGTCACCATGGTCGCAGCGTGGATCAGGGCCGACACAGGGGTCGGGCCTTCCATCGCGTCGGGCAACCATGTGTGCAAGAACAACTGCGCCGATTTACCCATCGCGCCGATGAACAAAAGCACACCAATCAAGTTGGCCGCGTTCCAGTCTGTCCACAAGAAATGCAGATTGGTTTCGGCCAGCATTGGACCCGCTGCAAAGACATCATCCAGCTGGATGCTGTCGGTCAGGAAGAACAGCGCGAAAATGCCAAGGGCAAAGCCAAAGTCACCCACCCGGTTGACCACAAACGCCTTAATCGCGGCGGCGTTGGCCGTGGGTTTACGGTAGTAAAAACCGATCAGCAGGTAAGACGCAACGCCCACCCCTTCCCAGCCAAAGAACATCTGCACCAGGTTGTCGGCCGTGACCAGCATCAACATCGCAAAGGTAAAGAACGACAGATACGCAAAGAACCGTGCCTTGTAGTGTTCATGGTGCGACCAGTTTTCGTCATGCGCCATGTAACCAAAAGCTGTAGAGGTGAACCAGCGCCGACACGGTGGTGATCACCACCAGCATAATCGCGGTCAGGCGGTCCAAGCGGATGCCCCAATCGGTCGATAGGCTGCCGGATTCAATCCAGCGCATCACGACGATATGGGTGGTTTCGTCAATCGACCCGAGGAAAATGACCCAAGACAGCAAGGCCGCAAGGAACACAGACCCCGTCGCGATGACCTGGCCTGCAAATTCACCAATCAAACGCCAGCCAAAGCCGCAGATCAGGGCGCCGATCAGGGGCGCGAAAAGGATGATCGTTGCCATTGGTTAGCCTTTCATCACATTGACGTCTTCGACGTCGATGGTGCCACGGGTCCGGAAGAAGGTGACGAGGATCGCAAGGCCAATCGCAGCCTCGGCTGCGGCGACCGTCAGGATGAACATGGTAAAGATTTGGCCCACCAAATCGCCATGAAAGGACGAAAACGCAACGAGGTTGATGTTGACCGACAGCAGCATCAATTCAATCGACATCAAGATGACGATCACGTTCTTTCGGTTCAAGAATATCCCGAAGATGCCAACCACAAACAGCGCCGCCGCGACTGCCAAGTAATGCTCTAGTCCTACCATCTTTTCGTCCCTCCGGGTCATTTGCCCGATTTTTCGTCTTTTTCTTGAGGGGCATTGCGGCCCCCCGGCGACCAAGGTGGGGTTACAGCCCCTGCCCCGGCTTTACGTCTTTCAGTTCCATCGCTTTGGCCGGGTCGCGCCACATCTGGTGCAACACGTTTTGACGCTTTACATCCTTGCGGTGGCGCAGGGTCAGCACGATCGCACCGATCATCGCGACCAGCAAAATCATGCCGGCAAGTTGGAACAGCATCAGGTATTTGTCATAGAGCAGCAGGCCGATCGCGCGGGTGTTTTCAACCTGCGCCATGTCAGGCGTCACAGCCTTGCGCAGCCCCATAGCGCCGTCGGCCTGAACCCATGCACCAAGACCAATGCCAAGTTGCATCAGCAAAACGACCCCGACAAGCAGGCCAATCGGCATGTATTTCGCCATTTCGCCCTTCAGCTCGGCAAAATCGACGTCCAGCATCATCACCACAAAGAGGAACAACACCGCGACCGCGCCGACATAGACGATGATAAGCAGCATGGCCACAAATTCAGCACCCAGCAGAACGAACAGGCCGGACGCCGATAAAAACGCAAGGATCAACCACAGCACCGAATGAACGGGGTTGCGCGAGACCGTGACCAATACGCCCGCTGTGACGGCCGTTAGGGCAAAAACGTAAAAGGCCAGATCGGCGACGGTCATTTCTTTGTCTCCTCATCTTCCGCAAAGACGGTCTGGGCAATTTCCAGCGCCTTTTGCATGGCGGGCAAGCCGCCAAACATGCTCATTTGCCAAATCACCTCGGCGATATGGCGTTTTGTGGCGCCTGCGGTCAGGGCTTGGCGGATGGTCAGGCGCAACTGCGGTTCGGCCAAAGCGCCTTGAACGGTCAAGGCGGCAATGGTCACGAGCAAACGGGTGCGCGCATCAAGCCCATCGGGGTTAAAGGTTTTGCCAAACCACATTTCCAACATGTCAGGCGGCATCGTTGGGAAAAGCTTTTCAAAGCCCTTCACATCCATACCTTCCATCGCAGGTGCAAAGGCCTTGGCCATCTCTTGCCCCTGCGCCATCATCGTGGCGAACATCTTGGTGAAATCATCGGTCATCTGTAAGGTGCATCCAATTCAAGATTGCGGGCAATTTCTGCTTCCCAACGGTCGCCATTCGCCAGCAGCTTTTCCTTGTCATAGAACAGCTCTTCGCGGGTTTCGGTTGAGAATTCGAAATTCGGGCCTTCGACAATGGCATCAACGGGGCAAGCCTCTTCGCAAAAGCCACAGTAAATGCATTTCGTCATATCGATATCATAGCGCGTGGTGCGGCGGCTGCCGTCAACGCGGGGTTCAGCGTCGATGGTGATCGCTTGGGCCGGACAAACGGCTTCGCACAGCTTGCAGGCGATGCAGCGTTCTTCACCATTGGCATAGCGGCGCAGCGCGTGTTCCCCACGAAAACGAGGGCTGAGCGGCCCCTTTTCATGCGGGTAGTTCAGCGTGGACTTGGGGGCAAAGAAGTATTTGAACCCCACTCCGAAGCCTTTGACGAAATCCATCAACAAGAAGTATTTCGTCGCGCGGGTCCAGTCGATGGCGCGGTTTTCACCCATGATCAGCCTCCAATCGCCCAGCGAGCCCAAAAGCCGCCGAGAACTTCGAATTTTGCAAGGAACGATACCAATACAACCCAACCCAGCGACAGCGGCAAGAACACTTTCCAACCGATCCGCATCAGCTGGTCATAGCGGTACCGCGGCACAATGGCCTTCACCATGGCGAACATGATGAAGAAGAAGGTCATTTTGCCAACCATCCACAAAACACCGTCCGGCAAGCCCGGAATCGGTGACAACCAGCCGCCGAAGAAGAGCAGCGACATCAGCGCGCACATCAAGAAGATCGCGATATATTCGCCAGCCATGAACAACAGGTACAGGGTGGACGAATATTCAACCATAAAGCCTGCGACGAGTTCAGATTCAGCCTCGGGCAAATCGAAGGGGGGGCGGTTGGTTTCAGCCAAAGCACTGATAAAGAACAGAAACACCATTGGAAAGTGCGGAATCCAGTACCAGTTTAGCAGCCCGTAATCACCGTCTTGCGCCGCAACAATCGCGCCAAAGTTCAGCGAACCGGTGGAAATGATGATGCCGATGATGATCAGCCCCAGAGACACCTCATATGAAATCATCTGTGCGGCGGAACGCAGAGAGCCCAAGAACGGGTATTTGGAGTTGGACGCCCAGCCCCCCATGATCACGCCATATACCTCTAGCGAAGAGACCGCGAAGACGAACAGGATGGCCACGTTGATATCGGACAAAACCCAACCGTCACTGAACGGGATCACCGCCCAAGCCAGAATGGCCAGCACAAAGGACAGCATCGGGGCGAGGAAAAACACCGGGCGGTCGGCCCCGGCAGGCACTACGATTTCCTTGACCACATATTTCAGCGCGTCGGCCACCGATTGCAGCAAGCCAAAGGCCCCTACAACGTTCGGCCCGCGCCGCATTTGCACCGCCGCCCAAACCTTACGGTCGCCGTACACCAGAAACAGCAAAGAGATCATCACAAAGGCGATAACCAGAAGACACTGCGCGACGATCAGCAAAGTGATCCCCAAGCCCGTTTGCAGAAATTGATCCATGCGCCTTTATCCCTCGGCCTTATTCGTGTTCGTCTTTATCGTGGTCTGCGTGGTCGTCATATCGTCGGTATCCCTTGTGCGCCGCAATCGCGAACGGCAACTTCGGCGTCAATCGTGGCCGAACCACGGGGCAACGATGATGAGATGGTGTAAACCGCATCGCCGCGCCAATTACCACCCGATTTTGCCACAGATGTCCGTACATGGCGCGCAAATCCGAATCCACGGATCAGCGCATATTGGGCAGCGGCACAGCGGGCATAGGCCTCTACATCCGCTTGGTCCCGCGCGCCAGTCATGGACACGTGGAAATTAACCAGATCACCGTCCAGCAAAACGGTTTGAATGCCGCCATAGCCGGGGGTGAAATTGGACCGCCCGGTCACGTCGTCTTCTGGCGGCACGCAGGCCGACAGGCTGGCTGCCGCCAACACAGAACACGAGATTTGGGCGAAACGGGTCATTGGTTACTCTGCCGCCATTGGTTTGTCTGTCCGCGCCTTGGCCAGCGCCGACATCTCGCCCATCAGCACCGACGCGCGAGCGATGGGGTTGGTTAGGTAGAAATCCGTGATCGCATAGCGGAAATCGGCTTGGCCCGGATCACGCAAGGCAATCCGCTGCCAGTCGTTCTCAGGCACGTCGTCAATCGCGGCCAGATGTGGAACCGCTTTGACAATCGCGCGGCGCAGAACGGCAAGGCTATCCCACGGCAAAGCAGCCCCCAATTCCCCTGACAAGGCGCGCAGAACGGCCCAGTTTTCCTTGGCCTCGCCCGGTGCAAAGCCTGCACGAGCAGCCATCTGGGG
>RCMY010004700.1_pt1 | contig 11710 bp, 6 predicted proteins | sample 2041341 | NCBI WGS metagenome assembly RCMY01 (sample SAMN09708234, study PRJNA481090) | Marine sediment metagenome, whole genome shotgun sequencing project.
ATGGGGGATGGTGTCGATCTTTTCACTGCGATAGTTGATGCCACTGTTTCCCGATTCCGCGATTTTAACCTCCAGTTTCAGTTCAAAATGATCCGGTTGTCCGCCTTGCCAGATGATAAAAGTGTTTTTGTCAAGCAAGGTTTCGGGAGTAACCTCGCCGGTCAAATTCCCATTTTTGACGCTCCAGTAGGTAGGGTCGCCTTCCCAGTCATCCAAGGTTTTACCGTCGAAAATCTGAACAAAACCATCGTCATCTTTCACTACTTGATCTGTATCTACTTCTACTTTTTCCGATTTCTTTTCCTTGCACGAGTGGAGACCAAAGACTATGGCCATCATCCCTACAATTACAAAAACCAGTTTCTTAGCTTTTTTTCTATTTTTCATTGGGTTCATTATAATAAATAGTTAGGCCATCCTTGCCGGCCGCAATAATGTCTTTTCTACCGTCGCCGTTTAAATCAGCCACACTAAAATATACGCCCGTCCCTTTTCCTTCACCATAAGGACCATAGTCGATGACTTGCTTGCTGAAATTCTCGCCGTTCCAGCGGAAGTAATACAGTCCTATTTCGTCGCTTCCGCCGGGGTCTTTGCCATTGTGGGCTCGGTACCGTTTGCCAGTGATCAGCTCGCTGGTTCCGTCGCCATCAAGATCGGCCCATTCCATGCTGTGGTATTGGGCATTGAATGGGTCGATATCATGTTTTAGCCATTGCTTACCCTTGGCTTTTTCGGGATGCTGTTCATACCAATGTAGGCCGTAGTCGTGTCCCTGGCCCACGATCAAATCGTTCAGCCCGTCTTGGTTAACATCCACTACAAGTACGGGGACACTGGCCGTACCCAGTTCAAATTCGGGATGGAATTTCCAGGGTTCTTCAAAGGGTTTTACGGGGGCTTCCAACCAGCCGGTGGGTATAATGAGATCTCCTCTTCCATCGCCGTTGATATCGCCAAAGCCGATACCGTGGCCGTGTTTGCCAAAAATAGATGTATGGGAAAACTTGCCCGTGCCTTTTCCCTTGTTATCTAACACCAACCGAAATATCTTTAGGGAATCGTTGGGCGTATTCGGAACGATTTCTACAATGCCGTCACCGTCGATGTCCCAGGAACGGGCGGATTCAATGTTGCCTACTTTGGCGATTAAATGTTCTTCCCATTCCTTTTCGTCAGCGGGATTTTCTTTCCAGACCAACTGGCCCCCGAACCATCCCCCCGTAATAAAATCCGTATGGCCATCTGTGTTAACATCTAAGGGAATGGTGGAAAAATCATCATAGTATTCCCCATAACGTTTGGCCTCGCCAATGGCATGTCGAATCCAATATTCGGGACCCTCATACCAAAATCCGCCCGAAACGATATCGGGTATCTTGTCGTTGTTCACGTCGAATACCCCGACCGATTCATAGCTTTCGGATGCAATTATTTTCTTGGTGAAACGTATCGGCGGCCTATGGTTTTCCTCCTGAACATGACCTGATTGGCCTACGGCATAGTCTGTCAGCACAAAAAATAATAGGAATAGAATCGAGGTTCTCATTGACCATGCATTTCTTATCGGCTAGCTTGTGCTTGATCATCCCCTTTAGCATACACGGGATTATCTGGATTCCCACCGGCCTTCAAATATGCCAAAAGATCTTTGAGCTCATCTGCATTCAGCCTGTTGATCAAGCCCGGGGGCATAAGGGAAACGGTGGACATTTGTTGGCCCGTTACTTCACTTTTGGGTATTTTTCGAGTCAGCTCGGGGGCATAGGGATTTTGGGAAATAACATAGGTGCCATCGTCCTCATTGATAAGCCTTCCCACTACAGTTTGCCCGCTTTTTAGAGAGAATTCCGTTGAGTTGTACTGATCGGAAATCGTTTTGTTGGGCTCTATGATGGCTTCCATCATATCCTCGGGCGTAAATCGGGTGCCCAGTTGGGTAAGGTCGGGACCGATATTCTCGCCCTCGCCCCGCATCGAATGGCAAGTGATACAAGTGGTAGCGGCATACATATTTTTCCCCAGTTCAAAATCCCTTCCTTCCAAGCCATCGGCCAATAGGGCTTTAACATCCTCCATTTGCCAATTTTTTCCCGGACCTTTGGGTTGTACCGCATTCTGTACCAAATCCGTACCCGAACTACCCAGCAACGAATCACCGGATATGGTGTTATAATACTCGAATTTACTTTTAGGAACATGGGTCAAGGCCGACTGTCGGGCCTTATCGATAAATCCGATATAACTGAGTCCCGCCTTGAAGGAGAAGGCCTCATAGAACCATTTGAAATATTCGTCTCGCAGTTCTGGGGTCCATCCGGCTTTGACGTCGTCTAAAACGATGCCGTAGTAGGTGTGCTGGGACAAGGGCATATTCTTTAAGGTATTTGCAATGTCCAAGCCATATTGGGGGTTGCGCATTATCAAGTCCGAAGCATCGGTCGCGGTACCGTCCATGACCGAGGCGTTTTCGCCCTCTTCCGATTTCAACAGGGCCAAGGTTTTGTCCACGACATTCGGATCATTTAAATAGGCTAGGGTTTTGCTCAGGGATTGGTTCAAAACGTCGGTCTTCGCCGGGTAATGGGGATCTAAGTAGCTCGCCACCCTAGTTTGGAGCGCTCCTTGGGGTTTGCCAAAGCGTGATAAAGTCAACTCGATAGCGCGCAACAGATCAACCTGTTGCGTGGCGTTCAAGCCTTCGTATTTTATGTCTATCAGGGCCTTTAGCATACGATCACGCTGGGATACATCGCCATGTCGGGCTAATGCCACCATACCCTGTATCATGGCTTCAGGATTTTTTTCGCTGAATACCCTTTGTTGCCATTCCTTTACCGGTTGATGTTCAATCGCGATTCGGGCGGCATAACGGACAAAACGGTCATTATGGCTCAAATTGGGCCAAGCAAAATCTACCGCCCCGTCCTTTGGTCCAGTATGGTAGGTTTCCAATTTTTGTCGGAGGCGGTTTTCCTCGGTCTGCTCGGGTGCGGAAGTAGATGCCAGGGCCGCTTCTTTTCCCCCTTCATCCTTATAATATACCCGATAGAGGTCTGATTCCAACCGCCGGCCTCCGGTCATAAAGTACATGGCACCGTCGGGACCGATTACGCCGTCGGTTAAGGGAAGCGGTATTCCTGAAACAAATTCCTCTTTTTCGCCGGAATAGGTAGCCCCTTCCGGTGTGAGTTCGATGGAATAGATAATGCCGAAACTCCAGTCGAACGCAAAAAGGCTATGCTTATATTTTTCCGGGAATTTGGCATCCTTGCCGTAGGAAACGCTGGTCGGTGAACCTTGTCCGATATTCAATACCGGGGGAAGATTGTCTGGATAAGCCGGAGACCATTTCTGGTTGCCCGTACGCCAACCGAACTCCGCACCACTGGGTACGTGACAGATACGCGTCGGACGGTACCAAGGCATGCCCAGATCCCATTCCATATCGGAATCATAAGTAAACATATCGCCCAGTTCGTTAAAGGCCAGATCAAAGGCATTCCGGAAACCGGCAGCTACCAGGTCCCAGTTTTTTCCCTCGGGATCGATATGCGCTATCCATCCGCCCGGTGCGCCACGGTCGTTGGCATGTCCTCTTGGATCTTTGATCAGCGGGAATAGGTTATCGTCTTTCCAGACTTTGGGCAGTCGATAGCCATCCATCTCGGGCAAGTCGGTGTGGTTTCCGGCAATGACGTAGAGGGACTCCTTGTCAGGAGCCATTACGATGCTATGGGGACCATGCTCCCCTGCCCCTTCCAGAGCCTTGAGCAAGGTAATCTTATCATATTGGTCGTCATTGTCCGTATCCTGCAAACGGTATAGACCGCTGGTCTTCTCAAAGGTCTCATCTCCCCGATGGTTAACCATTACATACAGACTGTTAAAGGCGTAGAGAAGACCTTGGGCATATCCCATTTGGATTACCGAATCCGCTACTTGTTCCCCAGTTTGAATCTTTAGTTTTTCAATTTTAGGTGTCACATCCGCAGAACCTATCTCCGGAATTTGCAAACGGTACAAGGCACCGTACTGATCGGAGGTAATTAGACGGCCCTTATCGTCAAAGGTCATCGCCACCCACGAACCTTGGTCCATATCGCCGGGACTGTACAGGTGCTCCGCGTCGAAACCTGGTTGCAGTTTCAGCTTGGCCAGTTTCGGGGGCAGGTTTTCAGCAGTGTCAGTGTCGGCTTCCTTTTTTTGATCGCACGAAGCGGTCAGTATCAAAGTTAGCAGGAGTACAAGAAGGGTTTTGGTCATTTGTAAAATATTACGATGTTAATTTATGTCACTTTTCGAAGGGTATTTCTAAATATCCTGCTTTGGCTACTATTTTGTTTTTTTCAGCTTCTGCATTATCCTTTAAAGTAGAGTTACTAAAGTTGCCCTAAAGTAATTAAAAATTCGGGTTTAGGGAAGATTCGGATGCTGGGAGTGCATAACGCTCAGTAATATTGGTAAATGCGTTGCTTCTCGGCTCCACGCCTGCAGGATAGTAATATTCCAAGGGATTGGCTTTTATTCGAGCGCCATGGGCGGTAATGACATCGATCGCGCGGCCGGTTCTGACCAAATCGAACCATCGTTTGTTCTCGAAGGCCAATTCGACTTGCCGTTCCTTAAAAATGGCCTCTCCTAAATCACCGGTCGGGGCGCCTAGACCAGCACGTGCACGCACTTGTTCCAGAAAGGGTAGTGCTTCGCCCGAATTCCCTTGCTCTTCCAAGGCTTCGGCCAAGAACAATAAAACTTCGGAATATCGATATACCGGCCAGTTCATACCATGGTTATTATGCAGGGCATGGGGCTCCACATATTTCTTGATGATAGGATATACCCCGTCTTCCCAGAAACTTTCGCTTATGGTTACATATTGAATAGAAGCTTCCTCACGAAGATCCCCATCTTCATAGGCTTCGATGATATCCGGTGTGGGAATATTATTTCCTTCTCCGTTTACGGGTTGCGGATTGGAGGTGCCGGTTAGGGCGCCTACTTCCTCGGCGGTAATGGGACGTGGTATGAAGTTATAAAGGAAGCTACCGTTCAGACCTTCGGGACCTTCTTTGTATTGCACTTCGAATACGGATTCCATATTATTCTTATTATCCGAATTGCCGGAAAACGCATCGGCATAGTCCGGCATAAGGGCGTATTCGTTACTCGCTACGACTGCCCGCAACAGTGTTTCGGCCTCCGCCCATTGCTGTTTTACGATATAGACATTCCCCAAAAGGGTTTGGGCCGCGCCTGAGGTTACCCTGCCCGGTTCCTGTTCTGATTTAGGTGGCAATAAGGGAATGGCGGCTTGGGCATCGGCAATAATCTGTGCATAGATTTCATCTTCGGAAGAAAGCGGCAATGCTGCATCCTCACGACCTATAACAGGCATTAAATGTAAGGGCACGCCTCCAAAAAATTGTATCAAGTCAAAATAGGAATAGGCCCTGAGAAAAAGCGCTTGTCCTTTTAGGTTCGCTTTGGCACCTTCATCAAATTCAGCTTCATCAATAGTCGTTAATATTTGATTGGCACGGGCAATAATCTGATAATATTCTTGATAAACTCCTTCGACATGTACGTTTGCAGTAATACCTCCATCGCTGGGTATGGCATGATCTGCTATGTCCTCCTGTTGTTCCGTAGCCCCAAAAGCGGTATTCCGTGCAAAGTAGGTATTGTCGGAATGCATCTCGGTCAAATAGGCTTTGGAACCATTATTAATCGCACGTAACGGCACGTAGGCACCATTGACGGCCTGTTCAAAATCTACTTCTGTTTTAAAGAAAGTGGGGACACTCAACGAATCTTCAGGGAAAATCGTAAGTTCATCTTCACAACTTGTAGTTACAATACCCAGTACTGCGAGAATTAATAGTATTCTTTTCATTTTATTATTTTTTAAAAGGATAGTCCGATACTTATATAAGGATATAACGCTTGCTTAGAAATTTAGATTTAAGCCGACACTGAAAATTCGAGGTACGGGGTATCCTGAAATGTCGACTCCCGATTCTAGATTGCCCCCGTCTCCTTCTCCGTTATTCTGCACACTGATCTCGGGGTTAGGACCGCCCCAATATTTAGTGAAAATATGTACATTTTGAATGGATGCATAAAGGCGGGCCGATTTAAAATATCGGTCGACACCGCCAAGGGTATAGCCCAAGGTTATATTCCTAATATTAAAGTAGGAAGCATCGGCCACGAAGCGATCATTGATCCAATCTCTTTCAATACCGGTTACATTGCCACCGCCAACGGTCGTACCATAAAAACCATCTCCCGGGTTTTCGACCGATCTAAAACGATTTTCAACATCCTTAAGTAAATTAAAAACACCGTCTAAATTCGTAGTACTGAACAAGTGCCTTACCAAAAGTTGATTTCCCTGTGAGCCTGTTCCTACTACTGAAAAATCCCAGTTTCCATATTTGATGGTATTGGTAATACCGTAGGTGAAATCAGGAAAAGGACTTCCGGTAATGGCACGGTCATCGTCATCTCCACCTCGGGTTATAACTCCATCACCATTGACATCGAGAAGCTTTATACTGCCCACGGTCGATCGGCCAGGTACTTGTGGCGAACTGTCCAAATCTTGTTGGTTCAGATATACGCCATCCGATAAATGCCCATAAAATTGGCCGAAAGGTTCTCCTACTTTGGTTATGTGCCAACCGCTATCGCCATAGACTCTGTCGATGCCATCGGCCAATGATTCAACAACGTTGCGATTAAAGGAAATATTAGCACTGGTCGTCCATCTGAACTTACCGGTGGTGTTGACCGTGTTCAAGGCAAATTCATGACCCCAAAATCTTATTTCCCCGATATTATCGCTAAATTCTTCAAATCCGGATTCCTGTGCCACTTGAACATTATACAATAGATTGGTAGTATTCTTAGTATAATAATCGTAGACAAAAGAAATCCTGTCGTTAAAAAGACTCAAATCGAGGCCTACGTCAAACTGTTTGGTAGTTTCCCATCCTAAATTTGTATTGGATAAGGAATTTACCGCCGACCCCGGTGCAAGATCATTCCCGAAAACGGCGTTTACCGTATTATCGATCAAGGCATACTGGGTGTAATTACCAATATTATTATTGCCGGTAACCCCGTAACTGGCCCGAAGTTTTACCAGGGAGAACGTTTCTTGGTTTTGCATAAAATCTTCATCGGAAGCGATCCATCCCGCAGAAATCGAAGGAAAAGTTCCCCATCTGTTCTCCGACCCGAAACGTGAAGATCCATCACTTCGAACGGCTGCGGTCAACAAATATTTGCCTTTATAATTGTAGGTCAATCGAGAAAGAAAGGAAACCAAACTCCATTCCTGAACTTCGTCGAAAGTTTGATTACCTCCCCGATTGATATCGGCCGCGCCCTGAATTACCGGTAATCGGTCGTCGGCAAAATTTTGGGCCTGAACCCGGCTGAGATCCCGTCGAAACTTTTGAAACGTAAAACCTCCCAGAAGCGAGAAGTTATGTTCGCCAAAACTTTTGGTATAGGTCGCCGTATTTTCATTCAGCCAAGAAAAATCGTTTCGATCCTCCCAAATAGCCTCCGAATTGGTAGGTATGGGATTATTTATGCGATACGTAGCGGTTGTAGGGCTGAAAAATTCATATCTACGGTTATAAAGTTCAGCGTTTAAGGTAGTCTTTATGGTAAGGCCTTCTATGGGTTCATACTCTAAGAAGGCATTGGTCAAGAGGTTGACATCTTTGGTCTCGTTCGTGATTTGCTCCGCCGACGTCAACCAGTTGGCATAAGAGAAAATATTTCCGGTATCCGCGGGGAAGCGGTTAAATGTAGTACGTGTACCATCTGGATTATAGATGGGCATTATGGGCCATGTATGCAAAGCGTTGAACAAAATACCCTGTCCACGTGTTCCATCCGTTCTTGGTACATTATCAATAATGTAGCTAGGGGCAATATTAAACCCTACCCTTACTTTGTCCGAAATATCATAATCTAGATTCGCTCGAATTGAATACCGTTCGTAATCAGAATTCAAGACCACGCCATCCTGTTTGAAAAAGCCTGCCACTACGGCCGATCTCAATTTCTCCGTATTGGAGGTTATGGTCAGGTTATAATTTTGAAGGGGGGCGGTACGTAACAAGGCACCGTACCAATCGTTGGTCTGATCTTGATACTGAGAAGGATTTTGAAATATTTCAGGCACTGGATCGCCCTGATCTTCGTAATATTCTTTTTTGAACTGGGCGAATTCAACCGAGTTCATCATTTCGATTCTTCCTCTCTCAGGCACGGATTGCATACCCACGGAAGTATTAAAACTTATATTGGTTTCGCCTGCAGTGCCATTTTTAGTGGTAATTAACACGACCCCGTTGGCCGCCCTAGAACCATACAGCGAGGTAGAGGCGGCATCCTTTAAAATGGTAATGTCCTCAATTTCATCAGGGTTCAGGTTATTGATGCCCCCGGAAATCGGAAAGCCGTCAATTACATACAAAGGCTCACTCCCGCCTGCTACCGACAATTGCCCCCGAATACGTACCGACATGCCCTGACCGGGTTTACCCGTGGTCTGATTGATCTGTACCCCAGCCAGTTTGCCCTGAAGCTTTTGTGTCACTTGGGAAACTGGAATATCGGCCAGATCCGCCGCTTCAATAGTTTGTACCGACCCCGTAACCTGCCGTTTTATTTGGGTACCATATCCTACAAGTACCACTTCATCAAGCGCAGTAGCATCTTCGGTCATCGTGACATTGATCTGTGTTTGACCGTTAACGGAAATTTCTTGTTTGGTGAAACCGATGTAGGAGAATGAAAGCGTTGCATCGTCCTGCGGAACAGTGATACTGTAGTTGCCATTGAAGTCGGTGACGGTTCCATTCGTGGTGCCCTTTACAATAACGTTGACGCCCGGTAGCGGTGACCCGTCATCCGCAAAACTTACTACACCGGTTACCGTTACTTCTTGACCGGAAACGGAATAGGAAAGGAACAGTGCAGCGGCAAAACATAAAATCTTTAGACTGTGGTAGGTTTTTTTCATAGTAGCGTTCGTTAGTCGTTAAATAATATTGAGAGAATCAAAATGTATTCGATTAGATTCAAAAGTATTCGACGAACTTCAATAATGCATCCTGTACTATCCTGTTATAACAAAAAAATATCCTAAATCAAGTGAATCAGAACGTTGCAGGGGAGAATCAGTACGTAGTAGGGAATATAGCGAACAACAACCAATCGTTTACCCATTGATTTGGGCTCTAAAAATCAGTAGAAAGGCGTTAGACATATGGCCGAGCTTCCGGGATTGTTACGATGGGACAACTAATCATCTTGGTCTCAAGGCAGCGATACGGCGAGGGGCAACACCTAAAATTTGTACGGATTTCGCAAGGAGGACATATCCTCTTGGAAAATCAAGGGGATTATAGGACTTTTTCGTAATTTGTGGCTACAAAATCGGAATTAATAAATAGAATCATGACCCACCTCAAAAAATATATGCTGTTCCTTATTTTAGGAGTATTGACATCCGTACAAAGCCAACCTTCCCAAACGACCGAAAATCCAGAGTGGATCCCGCTGTTCAACGGAAAAAACCTCGATGGCTGGAAGGTGGGCAACAATGCATCCACTTTTTCCGTGGAAGATGGTGCTATCAAAGTGGCAGGACCAGTCGCCCACTTATTCTATACCGGCGATGTTGAAAACCATACTTTCCGAAATTTTGAATTCAAGGCATCGGTCATGACCAAGCCCGGGGCGAATTCGGGTATCTACATCCACACCCGATATCAAGAAAAGGGATGGCCCGAACACGGCTATGAGGTGCAAGTCAATAATTCGCAGGAGGACTGGAAACGTACCGGAAGCCTATACGGTATAGTGGATATTATGGAGAATTATGCCTCCGACGACGAATGGTTTACCGAATATATCAAGGTTGAGGGCAATCGCATCATCGTCAAGATAAACGACATCGTTGTCGTAGATTATACAGAACCTAGTAACCCGAAAAGGGAGGGCAATGGCATCAACCGGATATTAAAAGGCGGAACCTTTGCCCTACAAGGCCATGATCCCGGAAGCGTAGTGTATTATAAGGATATTATGGTAAAGCCCCTACCATAGAACGGCTTTGATAGGAGATATTTAGGATATAGTAACTGTAGTATTGGCTGCTACAACGAATCCCTATCAATAAAATTAAATAGATTTTTAACCTTCCCCTTGGTCTTATCCAAAATCATGCACGCCGCTGTCTCTCCCATAATCTTAAAATCCGTAGAAATACAAGTAATGCCCAAAAGTTCTTTTAATGGCGTGTCATTATAGGATATGACCCCGATATCACCGCCCAAGGAAAATTCCTTTTCCCGTATCTGATTGACTAAACTCACAAGATCCGATTCTTCGATGGTGATAAAAAGATCTCCTTTTTTGAGGATGATGTCGTCGTAAATTTCTTCTAGGATATCATAATCAATTGCGAATTCTACGCAAAACTTACGAAACCCATGCAATATCCTTCTCGGATACGGATATATCGAGTTTTCAGGATATACCAAAAATAACTTGCTATACTTTTTAATTTTTGAAAGACCTTGCTTCAGCGCATTGTAAATATCGTTTTCAAAGTCCTGATAGATTTCGATAAAAGCATCCTCTATACCCACTTTGTTATTGTCCATTATCACCAATTTATCTTTTGGGATTTGGTTGATAGCATTTACCGCCTCTTCCGTATAAGATACGTGTTTCAGATTTTCGGTCTTAAAATGGGGCATGATAATATAATAATCATAGGCGTTCCTGTTTTTTTCGAGTAGGTTGATAAACAGCGAATTATCGCAGTGGTAAATGTGGAGATCGGTATGTGAATTACCTCCAATACTATTGACAAAGCTGTTGTATATCCGCATCTTGTACGTACTCAACTTATTGATCATAAATAGGATGTTGACTTTCGACAATAACTTCGTCCGCGAAATATAATAGCCCTTCCCACGAATGGAGGTGATTATCTGCCGTTCTTTTAAGATGGAATATGCTTTTTCAACGGTATCCCTTGAAAGCAGATATTCTTCGCTGAAACTATTGATAGAGGGAATTTTTTCATCAATATTCAACTTTCCGACCGAAATATTGTGGATAATGGAATCTACGATTTGCTGATATTTAGGTATTCTCGATTGGCCGTCAATTTCTACAAACTTGAAAATTTCCATGATTATCTTCTTAAGAATCGGTAAGTTAACGAACTCTTTTAAACTTATGCATTCTCCACTATTTTTACCATTACAGTACAGTACAGGATACAAACTTGACTTTCAGATCTTATTTTAGCGGAAAGAAAAAACAATTAAACAATCATTATGGGCAATCCAGGTCAAAAATTCAAATATGTAGACTACCTGTGGGACGATAGAAAAGCGACCGAACTGGGCGACAATCAGATTGAACTGTTTTTATACCGCTCAAATATTCTCGGGGCCGATCTTCGAATAACCAATTATGGAGGCGGGAATACAAGCTGTAAAACTATAGAAAAAGATCCCCTGACCAATGAGGAGGTCGAGGTCATGTGGATAAAAGGTTCAGGGGGAGATATCGGCACCTTGACACGGGACGGTATCGCCGGTCTTTACGTCAATCGATTGCGGGAACTTAAAAATGTATATGGTGGTCTAGAGGATGAAGATCG
>RCMY010004703.1_pt1 | contig 11709 bp, 10 predicted proteins | sample 2041341 | NCBI WGS metagenome assembly RCMY01 (sample SAMN09708234, study PRJNA481090) | Marine sediment metagenome, whole genome shotgun sequencing project.
GCCTGCGGTAGCGACGACGAACCAGCGGCAGAAGAGCCAGCAGCAGAAGAGCCAGCGGCAGAAGAACCAGCAGCAGAAGAACCAGCAGCAGAAGAACCAGCAGCAGAAGCTTCAGGCGACGATGTCCTGATTCCCGTGTGGATCGCCTTCGAGGACTCCCGTCTTGACTGGACCAAGGAAGTCGCAGCAGCATTCAACGAGCAGGTCGACGGCTACAACGTCGAGATCAACGGCTTCGGCAGTTACAACGACGCCTTCGAAGCTGCTATCCAGGCAATCAACTCCGGCGAGCCGCCGGCAGTCGTCCACTTCTTCGAAGCGGCAACGCAAGAGGCTCGTGACGCGATCACCAATGATGGCGAGCCAGTGTTCGCTGACCTCGAGGCGATCATCGATGGCCGGACCGAAGTTGCCGGTGTGCCGGTTGTGCTCGACGACGTCGTCCTTGCCGCTGCGGACTACTACAAGCTCGATGGCTCCTACACCTCGATGCCGTGGAACACGTCCTCGGCGATCATGTTCATGAACCGGACACTGCTTGACGCCGCTGGCGTCGAAGGCACGCCCACGACGTGGCAGGAATTGGAAGCCGCGTGTGCAGCGTTCATGGCATCGGACGCAGCAACCGATTCGTGCGCGACCTGGCCGAACCACAGCTGGTTTGTCGAGCAGGACATTGCTCTGCAGGGCGAACTGCTGGCCAACAACGACAACGGCCGCTCAGCGCGAGCCGACGAGGTGTTCATCGACTCCGATGCGATGGTCGACTACGTCACCTGGTGGAAGGGTATGGCCGATCAGGGCTTCTACACCTACACAGGAACTCAGCGCGACTGGGGCGGCACGTTCGACCTCTTCGCTGCCCAGAATGCGCCGTTCCTGCTTTACTCCTCCTCTGACACGACCCTGCTGACGAACGAGGGCATTGAGGGCGGCTTCGACGTCGAGACTGCGTTCCTGCCTCGCAACGAAGCGGCCACTGGCGGCGGAGCACTCATTGGTGGCGCAACCAACTGGGTGATCAATGGGCTCGACGAGCAGACCCAAGATGGCGCAATTGCCTGGGTCAACTTCCTGTCGAACCCCGAAAACGCCGCGGCGTGGCACGTGGAGACCGGGTACATCCCGATCACCAACGCGGCCATCGCGCTCCTCGAGGCTGACGGCTACTTCGACGAGAACCCGAACCAGCGCATCGCCAGCGAGCAGCTGGCCGCTTCGCCCGATACTCCGGCCACGAGCGGCGCGCTTCTCGGTAACTTCGTTGCCATCCGCGACGTGATCACTGAAGCAATCGAATCAGTGCTCGTGAACGGCGAGGACCCGGCCGAACGGCTGGCTGCGGCCCAGGTAGATGCCCAGGCACTCCTCGACGAGTACAACCTGCTCTTCGGCGACGGCTGATTCCTTCCACCTGATTGACGGGCCGGGGAGCCAACCGCTCCCCGGCCCGTGAATCGAACTCATTTCCGAACCTGACACCGTGCCTCTCCTCGCACTCCTCGCCCTGCTCGTTGCTGCCGCCGTTGGCGCAGCAACCTTGGCGCGAGCTGGGTCGGGTGTCATGCCGCTCCGACTGCTCGGTGGCGTGCTGGGCGGAGGCCTCGGCGCGCTGGCGGTCAGTGCTCCCTTGGACTTCTGCACGTTCAGCGACGAGTACCAGACCAAGGACCTTGTCTTCGGCCTGGTTCTGATGGCACTCGGTGCAGCAGCAGGAATCGCGGCCGCACGGGCGGTCTTCGCTCCAGGGAAGCCGTCGGCGAATGAAGCCAGCCACGCCGTGTGGCGCAGTTGGTGGATGCCGTGGGTACTGCTCTCGCCGACGCTGGCAGTGTTGATCGTCTTCCTCTATTGGCCGGCGCTGCGGACGATCCAGTACTCGACGAAGCTGGCTCGCCTCTCCAACCCGAAACGCATCGACCGGTGCACGTTCAACTTCACCGAACTCGTCGGCCCGTCTCGTCCGTGGCTGGCGCTGGTCCTCGCAGGACTCGGCATCGCCGGCATCCTCGCTGGTGTGCTGCTCGACCGTCAGGGCACGCGGATGAACCGCAACGCCCGCTCATTTGCTGCAGCGGTGAGCACGGTGGCGCTGTTGAGCGCGTTGGCGTTCATGTTCACCGACGATTACCGCCAGGTGTACGTCGTCACGATGATCATCTCGGTCGGCACCGTGATCGGCGGACTCGGCATCTCACTGGCAATCGCCTTCATCTCGTACCAACCAATCCGCGGCGCATCGGTCTATCGCACTCTGCTGATCTGGCCCTACGCAGTCAGCCCACCAATCGCCGGCATCTTGTTCTTCGTCTTGTTCGATGCCAACACCGGCATCATCGACTATTGGACCACTTCCCTGCTCAACACCGGCCTCGCCGACTACCGCACCAGTACGGTCCTGGCGCAAGGTGTCGTCATCCTGGCCAGCATCTGGAAAACACTCGGGTACAACCTGCTGTTCTACGTCGCCGGGCTGCAAACGATCCCGCCCGATCAGGTCGAAGCTGCAATGATCGACGGCGCTACGGCGTGGCAGCGTTTCCGCTATGTCATCATTCCGGCGCTGTCTCCGATCACGTTCTTCTTGATCGTCACGAACCTCACCTATGCGTTCTTCGAGACGTACGGAACAATCGACTTCCTCACCAAGGGCGGTCCCGCCGGCGGGACCACTGTCGCGATGTACGAGATCATCCAAGTCTTCAACACGGGCGGCGACCTGGGCCGGGGCTCAGCGCAGTCGATGCTGCTGTTCGCTGGCGTCGTTGGGCTGACGATGTGGCAATTCCGATCGACAGGGAGACGAGTGAGCTATGGCTGAGCTACACGCTTCGACACCACCCACCGACGCCGGCACGGAAGCGACCTCCGGTCTTGCTCTACCAAAGCAGCGTCGAAAAGGTGCTCCCGGTCAGCGAGCACACTGGTATACGCACGTCATCTTGATCATCATCGTCGCGATCGTCGGCTTCCCACTGGCCTACGCGATGCTGGTCGGCACCCAGACCAACCAGGAGTACTTCTCCCACCAGCTGTCGCCGGGGAGTGCGCTGGCGGACAACTTCGACGTCGTCTGGAATCAACGCGACCTCGGCCTCTACATGCGGACGTCGCTGATTCAATCGGTCGTCATTGCGGCCGGCAAGTCCGTGACCGCAGTGCTTGCGGGCATGGCGTTCGTCTACTTCAAGTTCAATCTCAAAGGCCCGGTGTTCTGGTTCGTGCTGGTCACGTTGATGATGCCGACAGAAATCTCGATCCTCGCCCTGTTCGAGATTGTCTCGGGGTTCGGTTGGACCAACTCGATGCTCGCGATCACCGTGCCGTTCCTGGCGTCAGCAACGGGTGCGTTTCTCTTCCGCCAACACTTCTCGTCGATCCCCGCCGAGTTGTCAGAGGCCGCGCGGATTGATGGCGCTGGGCCGCTTCGATTCCTCTGGTCCGTGCTCCTCCCCCTGTCCTGGAACGTCTTTGGTGCTCTCGCAGTCATCCAGTTCCTGTATTCGTGGAACATGTACCTGTGGCCCAGTCTGATTATCCGTGACGACGATTCCCAAACAGTGCAGATCGGACTCGGTGCCTTGCAGAACGTCGGCGGAGGAATCTCCTACGGTCCGCTGATGCTCGGCGCTGTGCTCGCGTCGATCCCTCCAACACTGATCTTCGTGCTGCTTCAGAAGACATTCCTCAAGGGGTTTGCGATCACCGCTGGGAAATGACGCCCGACCCGGCCACTGGCAGTCGTCGGTAGCCTTCGTCCGATGCGAATTCGCCGACCAACCCTCGGGCTCCGCTGGTATTTCGAACATAACGACGGCCGGCTGATCCACAAGTGGATGCACTACTTCGAGATCTACGAACGCCATCTCGAGCCCTACCGTGGGCGATCGGCCACGCTGCTTGAGATCGGCGTGTCGCAGGGTGGTTCCCTGCAGATGTGGCGCCATCACCTTGGTCGTCGGTCGAAAATCGTCGGCATCGACATCGAACCACGAGTCATCGAAGTCAGCGAACCTGGCATCGATGTCCTCGTCGGAGATCAGTCTGACCCGGTGTTCCTGGGCTCTCTGGTGGAGAAGTACACCGAGTTCGATGTTGTGATCGACGACGGAAGCCACCTGCCAGCTCACCAGATCGCGAGTATTGAGTACCTCTGGCCTCACGTGGCCGACGGCGGGGTGTACATCGTCGAGGACCTGCACTCGAACTACTGGCCCGAGTACGACGGTGGCAGAGACGCGCCGGGCACGTTCATGGACTGGACCCGAAAGCGCATCGACGACATGCACGCCTTCCATTCCCGTGAGGAAGGCTTCGAACCGAACAGCTGGACCCGCTCGATCAGAGGCTTGCACATCTACGACAGCGTCGTGGTCTTGGAGAAGGCCACCGTCACCGAACCGATTCATCGCAAGACTGGCCGACCTGCATTCGGCGATGTCTATGGTGCCGAAGCCGAGAGCATCATCGATGACGATCACCGCAGGCAGCTCGAAGCACTCGGCTCAATGCCCGCTCGCTTGCGCCGGCTTGTGCGGGATCCGAAGGCCACGGTACGTCGCGTCGCCAGCCGGCTGACCGCTCACCGATCAACGGGGTGATGAGTGACGGGGGATGAGCTGGCTGGCGTGACCGACCGCGTCATCGAGATGGGCCGGGGAGTACCATCAGCGTTGTGTCTGCACTCTCCAACCGCCTGACCATCGAAGTCGCCAATGACCGAACGCTCGTGTTGGGTGGCGAACTCGATGCACATTCTGCGCCGAGTCTCGATGCGGCGCTGGATGATCTCGACGCTGCCGGAGCGATCACGCTCGATTTGTCGTCGCTCGACTTCATGGATTCGAGTGGACTCCGAGTCGTTATCGAGGCAAACCAGCGGGCCCAGGCGTCGTCAGGGTCGATGGTGCTCCTGCGACCGAACCGCACCATTTCGCGGCTGTTCGACGTGAGCGGGCTGCGATCCACGCTGAACGTCGTTGACGACTGACACCAGATCCCACGTCGGAGTGTTTCACTTCACCTGGAACTGAGAACACTTGGCACATGAACGCCAAGATCAGCCGAGCCAGCGGCGATCGCGAGATCATCGAGTTCGGCTACGACCTGGCCGACATCGGACGGTGCCGAGACGGGGTCAGCAAGTTCCTCGAACGCCACGATGCGGGTGAGGAGGTCCGCGAGGACCTTCGCTTGGCGGTGAGCGAGCTGGTGAGCAATGCGATCCAACACGGCCCGAAGACGAGCGGGACTGTCACCGTTGTTGCTGAAAGTGCTCGGTTCGTCCTCGACGTGTCCGGAGCCGACAACATCCCAGATCCGGCGACGCTGACCCCGAGTGCGTCGACGGAACCGACCGGCCGCGGGCTCATCATGGTGGTAGCGGTCACTGACGAAGTCAGGTTCGTAGAAGCTGGCGGAGAGCGATTCATCCGGTGCATTCGGCACCGTTGATGTTCGGAGGTGTTCTCGAGTGTTTTGTCGCGAGCGGCTCCACTCGTCGATCAGTTCCGTGGCGCGGTGCGGTAGCTTCCGGACATGGACGCGCTCACTCGTCACAACGTCCAAGTGCTCGGTCCTGAGAACGGTCGGCCCATGGTGTTCGCCCATGGTTTCGGCTGCGACCAGCAGATGTGGCGGTACGTCATGCCCGCTTTCACCGATGAACATCGTGTCATCGCGTTCGACCACGTCGGGTGCGGCGGCTCGGATGCGACTGCGTACGACGCCGAGGCGTACAGCAGTCTCGATCGGTATGCGGCCGACGTCGTCGACATCATCACCGAGCTCGATCTGTCCGACGTCATCTTCGTCGGCCATTCGGTCAGCTCGATGGTCGGCGTGCTCGCAAGCCTGAAGGCGCCCGAACGGTTTGCGGCGCTCGTCCTCGTCGGTCCTTCTCCGCGCTACATCGATGACGGTGACTATGTGGGCGGCTTCGCCGAAGGGGACATCGACGAGTTGCTCGACTCATTGGACAGCAACTATCTCGGCTGGTCCAAGGCAACCACTCCGATGATCATGGGCAACCCTGACCGACCGGAACTGACCGACGAGCTCACCGAAAGCTTCTGCCGCCTCGATCCGGCGATTGCCCGACAATGGGCACGGGTCACGTTCCTTTCGGACAACCGCGAGGACCTCGCCCACGTCACCGTGCCGACGCTCATCCTGCAGTGTGCTTACGATGTTCTCGCTCCGCCGGCAGTGGGGTCGTACGTCAACCAGCACATCACCGGCAGCGAACTGCACATTCTCGATGTGGGCGGGCACTGTCCGAACCTTTCTGCGCCGGAAGCGACCTCCGAGGCCATCCGGGACTTCGTTTCCAGACTTGCTGTATCGTGATCCCTGAGGGACCGGAACGGCCGTTGGGCGAATCGGACCGCACGGAACGTGTGCCTCAAGATCTGAGTCGCGTCGTTGATCGCGGGCCTGTCGGCTTCGTCGTCACGAACAAGGCCGGCGTCATCGAATGGATCAACACAACGCTCGTGCAATGGCTGGGCTACGAAGAATCTCAATTGATCGGTCAGCGAACGTTTCAGGAATTGTTGTCGCCCGGCGGTCGCATCTACTACGACACGCATGTTCGGCCACTGGTCCACATGCAGCGCCTCGCCAACGAGATCGCGCTCGAACTGGTCTGTGCCGATCAGCGACGGCTTCCGGTGCTGATCAATGCATCGCTCGAAGTCGACGAGTTCACCGGGGTAGAAACCATCGAGACCTTCGTCGTCGACTCGACTCGGCGCCGCCAGTACGAAGCCGAACTGCTCCGCGAGCGCAAGTCGGCTGAACAGTCTGCGGCCCGGCTGCAGGTCATGTACGACATCGTGTCCGGCCTGACCGATGCCCAGACGGTTGGCGACGTCGTGGACGTCGTCACGAGGCACGCCGGTCCGACGATGCACGCGGCGAAGTGCGGCATCTGGTTGCTCGAGCCCGGCGACCGGGCGGCGTCACGTGCCGGCCAAATCCCCGTGGCCGAAGCCGACGATTCTGTGCAGATCGAGTTCCCGGACGGCGGCCCCGCCCTCTCCCAGTTGGCCGCTGGAAATCTCGTCGTCGTGACCGATCGGCACGTCGCCGCGGATTCCTATCCGCTGGTTTGCCAGTGGATGCAGGACAGCGGAATGCGATCAGCCGCAATCGCTCCGCTGATCACCGGAGGTCATCTGTACGGAGCCATCAGCTATGGCTATGCCGACGATCACGATTTTGACGAGGCCGAGCTCCGTACCGCCATGGCGCTGGGAGCGCAGGCTGAACAGGCACTGGTGCGGACTCGAATTCTCGACGCAGAGCGTCGCAACAAGCGGCTGCTCGAGAATCTCTTCGAATTCACGACACTGTTGTCCGCCGCTGTCACGCTCGACGAGGTGATCGACACGATCGTGGACCGTGGCCAACAGTTGCTCGGTGCCGCGGGCACGAGAGTCGCGCTGCTCGACGATTCGGGCACCGCTGTGCGCTTCGTCAAGAGCGGTGCCCGCGAAGGCCAAGCCATGCTGCTGCCGCTCGACAAACGTTCGATCGGATGCGAGGCGATCCGGACGAACCGTCGGGTGGTCGTGGACTCGCGCGACGAGTTGGCGATGTTGTATCCGGACAGTCCGATTCTCGACCATCCGAGTTTCGGACGCGTGATGTCGATGCCCTTGCGGCGCGGTACCGAGGTGCTCGGTGCGTGGGTCCTGGTGGCGGGCGCCGCCGGCGCAGCAGACACGATCGACGCCACGATGTTCGAGCTGTTCGCCGAGCAAGCCGGCCAGGCGACACAGCGCGCAACGATGCACGAGGCCGAGGCCCTCGCTCGCGTCCAAGCTGATCTGCGTAACGCCATCTCAGCTTCGCTCAACAGCGCTATGACAACCAAGGAGGTCGGGCGCGCCATCACCGATCAAGGGCGGGCGGCGTTCGGCGCCACAGCGATCGCTCTGCTCGTGGTCGATTCCGATGATCCCACGACGCTCAACCTGCAAACCGACGGTGGCGCCGATCAAGCTGCGCCAGAGTTTGCCAGCGCCGTCCCCATCGACGAACGTCTTGCGAGCATCATGAGCGGATTCGACACTCCGATCTTTGCCGTCGGTGAGTCCGAGTTCGATGACCTGTTCGAGAGCACCGTCGGTGCCGCTCGAAGTGGTTCTGCCGCAATCATCCCGCTCGGTGTCGCCGGGCAAGGTCTCGGTGTGATCGTGATGGGTTTCGACCGGCCTGATGCACTGTCATCGAGCATGAGAGTCGCACTGTCCAGTCTGGTTGCCGAGGCCAACGTCGCGCTCCTCCGGGCGCGTCGATACGACGTGGAGCATGGTGTCGCCACCACCTTGCAACGAAGCCTGCTGCCCGATGTCGGCCCCGTCGGCGATCACTGGCACGTCACCACCTCGCACGAGCCGTGGAGCGACGTGATGGAGGTCGGCGGTGATCTGTTCGACGTCACTCCGTTCGACGACGGCCGCCTCGTCCTGGTCGTCGGTGACGTCGTTGGTCACGGGCTGGCCGCCGCCGCGTCGATGGGTTTGCTGCGCAGCGCTGCAAAGGCGCTCGCCCTGGTCACGCGGAGCCCGGCGGAGGTCATCGACGGTCTGAATGTCTTCGCATCAGTCACTCCGGGAGTCCTGTACTCGTCGGTGTGTTGTGTGGAGCTCCGGCCTGACGGCACGGGCCGCTATTCGTGCGCAGGCCATCCGTTTCCCGTGCTGCGCCATCGGGGCGGCCGGACCGAGTTGTTGGAAGGCGGGCGTTCGCCGCTGCTCGGAGTGGGCGGCGCAACGGCATCAAATGCGACCTTCGTCATGGATGTTGGATCGACACTCATTGCCTACTCCGATGGTCTGGTCGAACGACGTGGCAGCGATGTCGACGCCGATATCGACCGGCTGCGCAGTGTCCTCGCATCGATCGGAGATTCGCCAGTCGAGATGAACGCCGACAAAGTCGTTCAGGCGATGTTCGACGACCGCACGCGCGACGACGATGTCGTGGTGGTCTGCGTGACGCGGGAACGCGACTGAGAACTCGCACTGAGAACGCTGCTCCACGGGCGACGATGTCCTCGCTGACTAGAGTCCCCCGATGATGAGCGCCTCTATCTCCGAACTCGATGCGGCCGTCGCTGCGGTCCGCCAAGCAAGTGCACTGTGCGCTGCTGCACAAGGCCGCCTCGCCGCTGGCGACACGCTGACCAAGTCGGACGCAAGTCCGGTCACCGTTGCTGATTTCGCAGCGCAGGCCGTCGTGTGTGCCGAACTCGTCGACGCGCTCGGTGGCGTTGCGATGATTGGCGAAGAGGATGCCGACGACCTGCGAGCTGACGCTGCCCGCGACCTCCTCGCGGGCGTGACCGACCTCGTCCGTGGGCAGCGAGCCGATGTCTCGACTGATGACGTCCTTGCGTGGATCGCGCTGGGGACCAGTGCTGACCGGTCTGCGTCGGGCGGCCGCTACTGGACGCTCGATCCGATCGACGGGACCAAGGGATTCCTGCGCGGTGACCAGTACGCCGTTGCCCTCGGGCTGATCGACGATGGCGAGGTCGTCCTCGGCGTGCTCGGCTGCCCGAACCTCGCAAACCCCGACGGCACGACCGGCGCAATTTTCGCTGCCGTCGACGGTTCATGCCAGGCGTTCTACGGCGGAGCGTCCGAGGCGGTCGACGTCAGCGTTGCTGCTCCAGCGACGCTCGCCGAGGCGCGGTTCTGCGAATCGGTTGAATCAGGCCACTCAGACCAGTCGCAGTCCCAGCAGATCGCTGACGTGCTCGGCATCACATCCGACCCGTTCCGCATCGACAGCCAGTGCAAGTACGGCGCTGTCGCCCGCGGTGACGCATCGATCTATCTCCGTCTGCCGACCAGCGCCACCTACCGCGAGAAGATCTGGGATCACGCGGCCGGCAAGTTCGTCGTCGAGCAGGCCGGTGGCCGAGTCTCCGACGTGACCGGTGCACCGCTCGACTTCTCCCACGGAGCGCTCCTCGAGCACAACAGCGGCGTCGTTGCGACGTCAGGCGCGATCCATGACGAAGTGATCGCCGCCGTGCGGTCCGTGCTCGGCGTCTAACTCGTTTGCGTTGGGATTTCTGCGGAACGGTCCTCAGAAATCCCGACGCAAACGCAGCCGTTCGGGTCTGGACCTCAGCCGGGTTCGGCTTCGTGACCCGGCTGTGAGGCGAACAGGCCGCGGTAGGCGTGATCGCCGGTGACCTTGCCAGTGATCACGTCGTGGACCTCGCGGCAGATCGGGAGGTCGACGCCGTAGCGCTCGCCCAGTTCCATCACGCTGCTCACCGTCTTGACGCCCTCGGCGACCATGTTCATCTCGTCGAGGATGTCCTGCAGTGGCCGGCCTTGCCCGAGCTGCTCGCCGACATACCGATTTCGGCTCTGCTTGGACACGCACGTGGCCACGAGATCACCGAGACCAGCCAGCCCGGCGAACGTCGCCGCTTCGCCGCCCATCGCCTCACCCAGCCGCGTCAGCTCGGCGAGCCCGCGAGCGATCACGGCGGACCGCGTGTTGTCGCCAACGCTCAGGCCTTCGGCCATGCCCGCTGCGATGGCGATCACGTTCTTTAACGCCCCACCCATCTCCACGCCCACTACGTCGTGATTGATATACACCCGAAACAGCCCGCTCTGGAAGACACGTTGCAACGCTTCGGCGACTTCGAGGTCGGGGGTGGCGATCACGCTCGCCGCGGCCTGCCCGGCCATGATCTCCTTTGCCAGGTTCGGGCCCGACATTGCCGCAACCGGCCTGCCCGGCAGCACTTCCTGGATGACCTCCGTCATCCGCAGCATCGAGTCGGCTTCGAGACCCTTCGTCAGCGTGACGATCGGGATCCACGGATGCACGAAGGGCTTCGCTGCCTCGAGTGTTGCCCGGAAAGCGTGGGAGGGGACACCGACGACGAGGACATGCGCATCGCTGACTGCTGCTTCGAGATCGGACGTGCCGCGCAGGTTTTCGGGCAGCTCGTAGTCGGCGAGGTATTTCGAGTTCTTGTGGTCGTCGTTAATCTCGCGCATCTGCGCTTCGTCGCGTCCCCAGAGCGTCACATCGTTGTTGCGCGCAGCGAGCGTCGCAACGGTGGTACCCCACGACCCGGCGCCGAGCACCGTGACCTTCATCTTGCAATCCTGTAGCTGCGTACCCAACATGTGTGAACCCCTCGTGCTGTCGTCCCCGACAATCAGGGGAATGAACCGACCGTATACGGTCGGCAAACATCTGAATATCACTGCAGAAGCTGCGAGCCAACTGGGGGCACCACATGTACGCACGGACCTACGCCGAACAAGACCCTGATCGCCCGGCGTTCATCATGGCGTCGACCGGCGCGATCGTGACGCACCGCGAGCTCGACGAACGATCGAACCAGCTCGCTCGTCTCTTGACGGCGCACGGCCTCGGGCCGAGCGATCACTACTCCGTGTTCATGGAGAACAACGATCGCTACCTCGAGGCGTGTGGAGCTGGGGAGCGGTCGGGGATGTACTACACGTGTATCAACTCCTATCTCACGGCCGATGAGATGGCCTACATCGTGAACAACAGCGAGTCCCAGGTACTGATCACCTCGGCAGCGAAGCTCGACGTCGTCCTCGAAGCGCTCCCGAGCTGCAAGCAAATCACCCTCGTCCTCGTCGTATCCGGATCGGGCCAGGTCCAAAACGGATCCGCTTTGGACCTGGCCCG
>RCMY010004704.1_pt1 | contig 11707 bp, 6 predicted proteins | sample 2041341 | NCBI WGS metagenome assembly RCMY01 (sample SAMN09708234, study PRJNA481090) | Marine sediment metagenome, whole genome shotgun sequencing project.
GAGAAGAAGAACGACGACAAGAAGAACGACGACAAGAAGAACGACGGAGCCGACGCGAACGGCGAGAAGAACCGCGACGAGCGGGCCGGGGACGCCGCCGACGGCCGCGACAACGCGAGCGAGCAGGGTCGCACGCCCAAGGCGACGCCCAAGCCGAGCGCGTCCCCGTCCGAGCAGTCCTCGGAGACGCCGGGCGACACCGAGAACCACGGCGACATGGACGACGACCACGGCAACATGGACGACGACCACGGCGACATGGACGACATGCACGGCGACATGCACGAGCCGGAGCCGGTCGAGCTGCACTCCGTCGTCGGACCGAACCTCGAGCACGACCACCCGTTCACGGACTTCGCCGGCACGACGCCGACGAACGACGACGCGGACTCGCTGCGTCAGGTCGGCAACATGGTCCTGAACTCGGACACGAAGCTCCGTGAGGCCTGGGAGATGGGGCTGATCTCCGGCTTCGGGACGGTCGAGGCCCCGTACGTGATCGAGCAGCTCCATGTCGCGGGGTCGCTGATCCTGGCGAACACCACGAAGGTCGTCGTGATCCGCGAGGTCCTCGTCGACAACCAGCTGAAGCTCAACTACGTCGGCGATCTCGTCCACGTCCACCACGTCCGCGCCACCGACCTCCGGGTCAACGAGAACCAGGTTCGTACCGGCCTCAACACCGGGGGCCTGTGGCACGACAACGCGTTCGCCGTCGTCGGCCAGATCCGCCACTTCATCGGCGAGTTCCGGGAGAACACGGTCGGTCCACGTCCGCTGACGCAGCTCGAACAGGTCAAGTCCGACACAGGCCTCGAACCGGTCGCTCCCGGCCGCGTCTTCAACTTCGACGGCTTCCACGGCGCCGACGTCCACCACAACGAGTTCATCGGCCGCGTCGACATCAAGCTCCACGGCCACAACCACGGCGACTGCTTCACGTGTGGCGCGCACGACCACGCCGCCTCCCCCGAGGACATGGCCGCGATGCACATGCACATGCATCCCGAGCCCTCGCTGGAGCAGCAGGCTGCCGGAATGCCGACGCATCACTCGGTGCGCTATCACTCGGTCCGGTTCGCGGACAACCTCATCACGGTCTCGGGCGAGGTCAACGCGCTCGTCTTCGCGGACAACAACCACGCCGGCGATGACAAGACCGCGAACTCGGAGCCCAACGACGCGCTCAACGACAACCACCAGCACTACATGGACGTGACGCTCGAGAACAACGTCCTCAACGGTGGCGGCATCAAGATCCAGAACATGGTGCCGGAGGACGAGGCGCATCCGCTGGAGTCCACCGGCGTCTACCGCGTCGTCGACAACCAGATCACGATCCCCTACAACCGCAACGTCGAGGCCGGGACGATCTCCGGCTTCGCGATGGACCGCACCGACGGGGCACGGCTCGTCGCCGCCGGGAACGACATCCAGTTCGTCGCCTTCTCCGGCATCCCCGCGGCCACGGCGAACTGCCTCGTCCTGGCCTGCGACGGGCCGACCCGACTCGGCATGGTCAGCTCCCGCTCGTTCACCGGCGAGGTGACGTTCCTCGACAACGTTGTCCGCGACGCCGACGTCGGCGTCAAGGTCACGTCGCTCGAGGCCGCACGATTCGACCTGCTCCGCAACCGGCTCGACGCGCACACCCTTCTGCGGCTCCCGCAGGATCGCGACGAGCTCGCGATCCACGTGGACTACGCCGACACCGCCACCGGGCGCTTCTCGTACCCGACGAACGCCGGCGCCCACCAGCGCGAGCTCGGTCGACCGACGGCCGACTGAGCACCGGCCGGCACGGTTTGCACCACGCGGGGTGGGCACCCCGCATGCGCAGGTGCTCACATGATCGCTGCCGGTGGGTCCGGCCCGGACCGAGATGGCCGGGATCGGGCCCGCAGCACCGACGAAAGCATGCGCATGACCACGCTGGACGCCCCGCAGCTCGGGTTCGACGCCGCCCTCGACGTCGCCGCACTGACGGCCGACGACCTCCCGGCTGACGCCTACGGCGAGCTCGCGGAGATCGCCGAGTTCGAGCAGCAGTCCGCCGACTGGCGAGCGGGGAAGATCGACGACGACGAGTTCCGCACGCTCCGCCTGCACATGGGCTGCTACGGGATTCGCCAGTCAGACACCCACATGCTGCGGATCAAGGCCCCGCTCGGCAAGATCACCGCGCGCCAGCTCGAGGCGATGGCCGTGATCTCGGAGCGCTACTCGCGCGGCCACGGGCACCTGACCACGCGCCAGGCGATCCAGTTCCACTTCGTCACGCTCGACGACGCACCCGACGCCATGCGCGTCGCCACCGCCGCGGGGTTGACCACGCGTGAGGCCTGCGGCAACGCGATCCGCAACGTCACGATGTCACCGATGGCCGGGGTCCACCCGGACGAGGTCCTCGACGTCGAGGCGGCCGCCGACGAGGTCGTGCGTCACTTCCTGCGCCACGGCCAGTTCCAGCGCCTGCCCCGCAAGTTCAAGCTCGCCTTCTCGGCGGCGCTCGACGACGACTGCGGCACCGGGTTCCACGACGTCGGCGTCATCCCCGCGATCAACGAAGCCGGCGAACCCGGCTACCGGATCGTCCTCGGTGGCGGACTCGGGTCCGCCCCGCACGAAGCCGTCGCGCTCGAGCCGTTCACGCCGGCCGCATGGCTGCTCCCGACCGTCCAGGCCGCGCTGGAGCTCTTCGAGGAGCACGGCGAGCGACGCAACCGCGTCCGCGCTCGCATGAAGTTCCTCGTGAAGAAGCTCGGCAAGGAGACCTTCGTCGCCGAGATCATGACGCGCCGCGAGGCCGCGATCGCCCGAGGTCTGCTGTCGACGATCTTCCCGCATGACCACGCCCTCACGGACCTCGCTCCGGTCGCGCTGCCCGACGACCTCCCGGCCGAGCTCGCGGGTCGCGACGTCGCCGCCTACCGGCACTGGGCGCGCGCGAACACGATCCGTCAGCGAGACGGCCAGCGGTTCGCCGTGTACTGCTCGCTGATGCTGGGTGACCTCACGACCGAGCAGTTCCGCGCCGTCGCCGAGGTCATGGAGGACAACGACATCGTCGACGCCCGGCTCACGATCCGCCAGAACATCGTCCTGCGCGACGTCACCGCCGACCGGCTCCCCCACGTCTGGGCGGCCCTCGAGGGCCTCGACCTCGACCGTCCCATGGCGGAGAAGTCCGGCGACATCGTCTCCTGCCCCGGCGCCGAGACCTGCAACCTCGCGCTCACCCAGTCACGCGGTCTTGGCGAGACGATCACCAGCCATCTCGTCGAGACGAAGCTCGACCAGGTCCCCGGCATCTCGATCAACATCTCGGGCTGCCCGAACTCCTGCGGGCAGCACCAGGCGTTCGAGATCGGCTTCTCCGGCATGGCCCGCCGTGACGCCCTCGGCAACGAGGGCCCGGGCTACCGGGTGTACGTCGGCGCGCACGTCGAGGAGGGCGGCGCCAAGTTCGGCGACTACGTCGCGAAGGTCCCGGCCAAGCACGCAGCCACGGCAGCCGAGCGCCTCATCTCGACGTTCCAGAGCGACGGTCTCGACGGTGAGCCGTTCTGGCAGTGGGCGGAGCGCATCGGCCGCGACGGGCTGAAGGCGATGCTCAAGGACCTCGACGTCATGCCGTCCAAGGCCGAGGACGAGTCCTACTACGTCGACCTCGGGCAGTCGACCTCGTTCGAGGTCATCCTCGGACAGTCCGAGTGCGCCTGATCCGGACCGCGTGACCGAGCCCGGAACCTCCGGACGGCGGTAGCGTTGTCCGCTCAACCGGGTCACCACGGCGAACGCGTGGAGGGGGCCTGCAAGCCCTGTGATCATGCGTGGAGCGAGTCGTGCAGCATCGTCGGTCCCGAGCCCTGCCCATCCTGCTGGGCCTTGCGGCCACGCTCGGGCTGCCTGCGGTTCCGGCGGCGGCGAACGGGCCGGTCACCTCGACCCCGTCGGTCGCCGACTCGGGCTGGGCCGACGCGCCGCTCGCGCTCCCGCCTCCGTCCACCTCGGCACGTCGGGCAACCGTCGGCATGGCGGGCGAGGCGAGGACGCATGAGGCGGGCAGCTCCCCCGTCGAGCCGCACAGCGGGTTCCGTGACCGGTTCACCGACACCTGCGAGGACGTCGCCGGGGCCGGAGCGCTCGACGTGCGTCGTGTCGGCTGGGAGTGGGACGGGGACGATCGCACGCTCGACGTCATCCTGACAGCCTGCCACGACCTCAGCGACGCGACGGCCGGCACCCAGGTCGAGTGGTTCCTCGGCCCGGAGGACGGCGGCACGTTCACGCGACGGCTGCTGCTCACCCTTGACGCCGAGTCGTCGGTGACGATGTTCGACACCCGCCAGACCCCAGACCCGGGCGACGACACCGTCGTGGTCACGCTTCCCGAGCGAGACGGCGCGAACCCGGACGGGATCCTCTTCGACTCCTCGCGCGCGGTTCGCTGGGTGCTGCGCCCCGAGCACTTCGCGAACGCCACCGTCACCGACTGCCTCGGCGGAAGGGAGACGCTCCCCTGCTTCGACTGGTTCCTGCGTACGTCCTCCGCCGATCCGGACTTCCTCCCGGAGACCTTCGAGCCGCTCGCGACGTTCCCGCGCTCGTGTGACTTCTTCGACTTCTCCGCCGGCGACGCCGCGCGCTCGACGAAGCCCGCCTCGCAGGATCGGTTCGTCGTGCGTACTGCCCCCGGACAGCACGAGGCCGCGAGGGCGGCAGCTGAGGGGCTCGGCCTTCGTGTCGGCGCCGACCTGCCGCAGCTCGCTGCGTTCAGCGTCCGCGACGTCGTCGGCGATGCGGAAGCCATCAGGGCGCTCCCCGGCGTCGTCGACGTCGCGCCGACCAACGCCGTCACACGACACGCCACCCCGAACGATCTCGGATACGACGAGCAGTGGTATCTGCCCATGGTCGAGGCCGACGCGGCGTGGGACCTCACGACCGGGAGCTCCGACATCACGCTCGCCGTGGTCGACGACGGCATCGACGGAACCCGTCACGACCTCGTCGGGCGGGTCGCCGCGGGCTCCGACGTGTCGTTCGGATCTCCGCGGACGATCCCGCCGGGGGCGAACTCCGACCGTGGAGGTCATGGCACCGCGGTCGCGGGGGTCGCCGCCGGCACCGGCGACAACGGCGGCGGTCCGGAGTTCTTCGACGTCGCCGGCGTGGACTGGAACACCACGATCCGGCCCTACCGAGTCTTCGACTACGCGGGCTGCGCGGACGACGAGGACGTCGCCCGCGGCATCTTCGCCGCCGTCGACGGCGGAGCGGACGTCATCAACCTCTCGCTCGGCTCGGCGTCGGACGGCAGGGACCTGCGGGCCTCGGCCGAGTACGCCGAGACGCGGGGCGTGCTGGTTGTCGCATCGACGGGCAACGACGGCCCGGGCGGGGCCGTGAACTACCCGGCCCAGTACGACACCGTCATCGCGGTCGGTGGCTCCACGAGCGGCCAGGGCTCCGGTGGCGTCGAGCGCGTCGTCGACTACGCCAACACCGCCAGCAACGTCTTCATCGTGGCCCCTGCCGGCGACGGCATCTTCGTCAACCCGGCGCGCACGGAGATCCTCGGGCTCGGGACCGAGAACGACTTCCGGTACTTCTCCGGGACGAGCTTCTCGTCACCCATCGTCGCGGGATCCCTGAGCCTGCTCCGCTCGCTCGACGCATGCCTCTCCCCTTCCGCCATCCGTGACGTCCTCGCGTCGACCGCGGTCCCGATCCAGGACACCTCAGCCGTGCGGCCCGACGGCCGGCGCACCAACAGCGGCTGGGGACGCATCGACATCAACGCGATGCTGACCGCTGACGGCGTCGGCGGTGCGCCGCTGGACGCCGCGGACGCCACGATCGGTATCGCCGCAGGCGCTGCCCGGGATTTCGCGCTCCCCATCTCGAGCTGCACGTCGCTGGACGGCGTTGACGCCCAGCTCGTCACGAGCCCGAGCAACGGGAGCGTCACGATCACCGGGACCACGGCGCGCTACACCCCGGACGCAGGCTTCTCCGGCCTCGACGAGTTCACCTACGTCGGCCGGCGCGACACCTCGACCACGGCTCCGGCGACGATCACGCTGAGCGTCACCGACACCGTCCGGCTCGCCGACGACGACCGCTACGCGACGGCGGCAGCCGTGTCGCGGTTCACGTTCGCACCCGGCACCGACGTCGCCTACGTCGCGTCCGGGCTGGACTTCCCGGACGCGCTGGCGGCGACCGCCGTGGCGGGCTTCGAGGAAGCACCGGTCCTGCTGACCCAGCCGACCCAGCTCCCGCAGGCGACGATCCTCGAGCTCCAGCGCCTGCGCCCGCGCAGGATCATCGTCGTCGGTGGCACGTCCGCGGTCTCGTCCCCCGTCTTCAACCAGCTGCTCGACCTCGCCGGCAACGGCGGGGCGTTCCGTCGCTCGGGTGCCGACCGCTACGCGACGGCCGCCAGGCTGGTGACGTCGGTGTTCGCGTCCGCGCCGCGCATCTACATCGCGACCGGCCAGTCGTTCCCGGACGCGCTCTCCGGTGCGTCGCCGGCGGTCCGGGACGGCGCCCCGCTGCTGCTGGTCCGCGGCGACCGCGTGCCCTCCGACATCGCGAGCGCCATCCAGGCGCTGCGTCCGACCACGATCCACGTGCTCGGCGGCGCGAGCGTGATCTCGAACACCGTGCTGGGCGACATCCAGCGCCTCGTGCCCGCCGCCTCGGTCCAGCGGATCTCCGGCAGCAACCGCTACGCGACGTCGGTCGCCGTCGCGTTCCAACGCTTCGTGGACACCAGCGCCGTGCGAACCGTCCACGTCGCCACGGGCGCGAACTTCCCGGACGCGCTGGCCGGTGGCGTCGCCGCCGGCCTCACGCCCGCGCCGCTGCTCCTCGTCCCGTCCTCGGGCACGGTGCCGCGCGCGGTGATCGACGAGATCGCCCGGCTCGGGGTCCAGTCCATCGTCGTGCTCGGCGGCACCTCCGCGGTGCCCAGCTCGATCCTCGCCCAGCTGAGGCCCTGACCGATCTCAGACGAGGAGGCCGTCGAGGTTGTCGGTCTCGCTGATGCGGATCTCCGACATGCCCCAACGTGTCAGGACCTCGTCGAGCACCAGCGCCCCGCCGGCGATGACGTCTGCGCGCCCCGGCGGGATCGGGCCCAGCGCAAGCCGCTCGTCGACGGTCATCCCGAGCAGCCGCTCGGTGAGCTCGTGGACACGCTCGGCGCTGAGGACGAGCCCGTGCACGGCGCCGCCCTGCCACGCGCCGTGACCGGCGTCGAGCGCGGCGATCGTCGTGACCGTGCCTGCGGTGCCGACCAGCAGCTTCGTCGAGCGGAGCGCGTCGTCGAGGTCCTCGTCGATGCCCGAAGCGAGGATCGCACGCACATCGGCACGCGCCGCAGCCACCTGTTCCTCGGAGGGCGGGTCGTCGTGGAGCCACCGCTCCGTGATCCGGACCGAGCCGAGCTGGAGCGATGCCCCGTTGCGGAGCCGGCGCCCGTCGCCGACCGCGAGCTCGGTGGAGCCACCGCCGATGTCGAGGACCGCGAATCCCCGTCGGGTCATCGCGGCCCGGAGCTCCACCGGAAGACCGACGGCAGCGCCTCGGTGAGCCATCGTGGCCTCTTCCGAGCCGGTGAGGACCCGAGCGTTGACGTTGACCGCGTCGCGCGCCCCAACGAGGAAGCGGCGGCGGTCCGAGGCGTCGCGGACCGCAGAGGTTGCCGCCATGACGACGTCACGGTCGGCCACGCCAGCGGCACGCCAGACGTCCGCGTACCGGGTGATGGCGGCCAGGGTCTTCGCGAGACCGGCGTCGTCCAGGTGCCCGGTCACGTCGATGCCCGCGCTGATCCTCGTGACCTCGAGCTCGCGATGCAGCTCCGTGCCGTGTGCGTCGACGACCAGCAGGCGGACCGAGTTCGAGCCGATGTCCACAGCCGCCCGCGGCTGCGCCTCACGGCGCCGCAGGGCGTGCAGCTCCGTGGCGATCTCGGTCTCGCTGACGCACGGTCCGTCACAGGCGAGCGGCAGCGCCCGCTCGAGCACCTCACGCCCCATGGCGTTGTCGCCCGTGGCGAGCTCGTGCCCGGCCATGACGTGCAGGCACTTGACGCCGGTCGGCATCCCGCCGGCGCCGGCGTTCGAGGGCAGCGCCCCGCCGAGCGCGTCACGGAACCCGAGGTGACGCAGGTGCTGGGCGAGGTGCTCGGCGGCGTACGCCTCGTCGCCCTGCACGCGTTCGTTGAGCCCGACCATCATGCCGTCAGCCTCGAGCGTGCCGATCGCCGATCCGAGCTTCGGGCAGGTCTGCCAGAAGGTCGTCGGGAACGGGGTGCCGTCCCGCAGCCGCGGCTCGACCCGGATGACGGTCGGCAGGCCGTAGCGACAGCGATGCATGATCGCGCTCGCCCCACGGGACGGGCGGCCGATCTGTGCGGAGATGATGGCCTGCTCACGCTCGGACGCGTAGGGCATCGCGGCAGCGCGCTCGTAGGACGCCGCGGGATCCGGGTGGAGCGCGTCGACGGTGACGTCGTTGTCGGTCACCCGAAGAGGCTGCCAGCCCACGACCAGGCGCGCTGGTACCACGGGCGGTCGTCGGCCTCGAGGAGGCTGTTCTCGGCCGCGATCTGCGGACGGTCGACCTCCGGCGGGACGATCGTGTAGACGTCGTCGCCCGGCCGTGCCAGCCCCTGCTGCTCGCGTGCGAGGAGCTCGATCGTCAGCGGGTTCTGGAGGTCGTCCACCTGAGACGTGAGGGTGGTGTTCTCCTCGCCGAGGGCCTGCGCCTTGAGGCTCAGCGCGTCGACGCGCGACGACTGGTCCAGGTAGGACTGCAGGGGTGCGGACAACGTCACCACCGCGAGCATCAGCAGCAACACCAGCCCGACGACGAGCGGACGGTCCCCCGAGACGGCGAGCTCGCCGGCCTCACGGACCTTGGTTGCGCCGCCCTCGACGCGACGCGCGACGCGCTGCACGGGGATCGGAGCCCGACCGTGACCGCCGCGACGGCGGCTCCGGATCGCTCGCTTCGTTGCCTGTCGCTCGCTTGACGCCATGGACCACACCTCGATCGGGATCCGTCGTGGCACTCCCCACGCGGACCGAGGCCCAGCGTTGCACACCAGCACCGCACATCAACGTCAACCTCGACCCAAGGTTGAGAGTTCGCTCAAAACGATCACTCACCGCACACGCACGTACTACGAGCGCACCAGAATGTCCGATCAGACGCGCTGGAACGCGGCAGCTCCGGCGTAGCTCGCCTGGGAGCCGAGCTCCTCCTCGATGCGCAGCAGCTGGTTGTACTTCGCGACCCGATCGGAGCGCGCCGGGGCGCCGGTCTTGATCTGACCGGCGTCGGTGGCGACGGCGAGGTGCGCGATCGTCGCGTCCTCGGTCTCACCGGACCGGTGGCTGACCATGTTGGTGTAGCCGGCGCGCTCGGCGGTCTGCATCGTCGTGAACGTCTCGGTGAGCGTCCCGATCTGGTTGACCTTGATGAGCACGGAGTTCGCGACGCCCATCTCGATGCCACGCTGGAGCCGCTCGACGTTCGTCACGAAGAGGTCGTCACCGACGAGCTGGCAGCGGTCGCCGACCAGGTCCGTGAGCACCTTCCAGCCGTCCCAGTCCTCCTCGTCCATCCCGTCCTCGACCGAGATGATCGGAAAGCGGTCGACGAGCGAGGTCAGCCACTCGGCGTGCGCCTGCGAGTCGAGCTTGCGCCCTTCCCCGGCAAGGTCGTAGGTGCCGTCGGAGAAGTACTCGCTGGCCGCGACGTCCAGGGCGAGCGCGATGTCGGTGCCCGGCTCGTAGCCGGCCTTCTCGATGGCCTCGACGATGAGGTCGAGCGCGACGTCGTTGGCTGCGAGGTTCGGGGCGAACCCGCCCTCGTCACCCAGCCCGGTGTTGAGCCCCCGCGCGCGCAGAACGTCCTTGAGCTCGTGGTAGACCTCAGTCCCCCATCGCAGCGCCTCGCGGAACGTCGACGCGCCGATCGGGGCGATCATGAACTCCTGCACATCGACGTTCGAGTCGGCGTGCGAACCCCCGTTGAGGATGTTCATCATCGGCACGGGCAGGACGTGGGCGCGCGGGCCACCGAGGTAGGCGTAGAGCGGCAGACCGGCGTTGGTCGCAGCTGCGCGGGCAACCGCAAGCGAGACCCCGAGGATCGCGTTGGCGCCGAGCTTGCCCTTGTCGGGGGTGCCGTCCATCGCGTTCAACGTCGCGTCGAGCTGCCGTTGCTGGGTGGCGTCGGTCCCGATGACTGCAGGTCCGAGCACGTCGTTGACGTTCGCGACGGCCTGCAGCACGCCCTTGCCGCGGTACCGCTTGGCGTCGCCGTCACGCAGCTCGACCGCTTCGAACTCACCGGTTGACGCCCCCGAGGGGACGGCCGCCCGGCCGAAGCCTCCGCCAGCGAGGTGCACCTCGACCTCGACGGTCGGGTTGCCTCGGGAGTCGAGGATCTCGCGTCCCAGGACGTGGGTGATCTCGGCGTGGTTCGCGGTCATTGCTGCTCCGGAGGGCGCGGATACGGACGTCAGTGCTCCACATGATGACGCATCGCGCCGACGACTGCCCGTCAAGGCTCAGCGGCGCGAGGCCAGCAGGCCGGCAGCACCTGCTGCACCACCGAGGATGAGGCCGAGCACGCGCTTGCGTCGGAGGACCATCATCCCGACGAGAGCTCCGGCACCGGCCGCTCCGGCGAGCTGCTTCGGATCCAGGGGGGCGGACGGCTCGAGGACGGCCGGCGTGTACGGGGCGTCCGTGTCCCAGCCGTCCAGCACGTCCGTCCTCTGCCCCGTCTGCAGGGGCGCGGTCGTCACGGGATCAGCCGTCGTCGGCTCCGAAGCCGCACCGGAAGCGAGGTGGACGGTGAACTCCTCCCCGTCGACGGTGGCCGTCAGCAGCTCCTCGCACTTCGGGCACGGAGCGTCCTCGTCGACGAGGTTCTCGACGAAGGTGCGGCTGAGGAAGCGTGCACAGTCGGGGCACTGCAGCGGCGTCGACATGTCGGCTCCTCGTCTCGCGATGATCGCAAGGATACGGGGGCCGGATCGCGCAGGACGTCAGGTTCCGTCGGCGACGATCCTGTGCTGCAGGGCCAACGTGTGCCGACGGAGCGCATCCTCCGCGTCGACGCCAGCCTCTCGAGCGAGCGCAACGACGGCAGCCAGCGCATCCCCGAGGCGTGCCTCGACGTCGGCCTCCGCGGACGCGAGCGCGTCCAGCGCAGCGTGTGCATCGACGAGCTCGAGGTCGCCGCCGGCCTTCAGCCCACGACGCTGGGACGCCTGCGCGAGGGCCAGCGCCGGCTGCGCGGACGGGATCCCGTCGAACGGGCCGGTCCGCTGCTTCTCCTCGGACTTGAGCTCGTCCCAGCGCTGCTGGACCTCGTCCGACGTGCTCGCGTCGCCGTCCGCGAAGACGTGCGGGTGCCGGCGGGTGAGCTTGTCCACGATGCCGCGCGCGACGTCGTCGAGGTCGAACGCCCCACGGTCGTCGGCGACCTGGGCATGGAAGGCGATCTGCATGAGCACGTCACCGAGCTCCTCGACGATCGCCTCGTCGTCCTCTGCGTCGATGGCCTCGAGCAGCTCGTAGACCTCCTCGAGCAGGTACGGACGCAGCGTCGCGTGGTCCTGCTCGAGATCCCACGGACAGCCGTCCTGCGGGTGTCGCAGCCGACGCATCACGTC
>RCMY010004705.1_pt1 | contig 11706 bp, 12 predicted proteins | sample 2041341 | NCBI WGS metagenome assembly RCMY01 (sample SAMN09708234, study PRJNA481090) | Marine sediment metagenome, whole genome shotgun sequencing project.
AAGCTGCGCCAGATGGAAAAGGAAGATGTTTTAATGCGGCTTGTACGGATTTTCGGCTAATCAAAAAGGATGCGGCAGCCATTGCAGGAAACAGAGCTGGCAAAACCTGCTTGTACCACAGCGAAAGACCTTTCGTGGCGCCGAGCGTACACAGTGCAGGATTATAAATTAAAAATATTAGAAATACGGCAGAGAAAAGAGTAAGAAGCATACAGCCACCAGGCATTTATCTTGCTTTATTTTATGCCAACGATAAGAAAAACATGAGGTTTATATGGAATTACCAGTTTCTTTTTTAGAGAACATGAAAAAACTGCTGTCACCAGAGGAGTTTAATGCATACCTTGACAGCTACAGTGAGGAGCGTGTTTACGGCCTTCGCGTCAATACAAATAAGCTCACGCCAGAAGAATTTGAATAGATCAACACTGCGCTTCTGCGTATGGATCGCCACCATGACGATGCTTTGTGAAGAAGCAATCGCAGCCGGAGCACTGGGATTCACGACATCTCGAACGATCGCCCACCGCACCAGCACCGGCCGCAAGATCGGCACGCTGAAGGCTTCGACCGAGGAAGTGCTCGGCATTGCCGGCGCCTTGCGCAACCTCGATCGAGGGGTCATCCAGTTGATCTCCGATGCCTATCAGTCTGAAGATGATGAACTCGTCGAGAACGAGATCGAACTGTTGCGCCGGCTGGCGTTCGAGGTCGATCGGCCCATCAGTTTCACGGTCCAACAGAACGATGACACTCCCTTGCGTTTCCGGGAACTGCTCGGCGCAATCGAAGAGTGGAACGCCCTCGGTGCCCATGCGAAGGCGCAAGTGGCGATCCGTCCCATTGGCGTGCTCATCGGCCTGAACGCATCGGCGAACCCGCTGAACTTCTCGTCGACCTACGTCGACATGTGCGAGCTTCCTGCGGCCGAACGGCTCGCACGTTTACAGGACCCCGACGTTCGGTCGACCATCCTGGCCGAGCACGCTGCGGCCCGCCCCCGCAGCTTCGCCAAGGTGATCCATTCGGCGTACGACCGCATGTACCCGCTCGCCGATGTACCAGACTACGAACCGACGCCAGAGCACTCGATCGCTGGGCTGGCAGCGGAGCAGGAGCGGCCAGCGAACGTCGTCATGTACGACCTCTTGGTTGCCGACGGTGGTGAGCAACTTCTCTACGTTCCGCTGATGAACTACGCGAACGGCGACCTCGGCGACGTGCGAGAGATGATGACGTCACCGAACTCGATCTTCGGCCTCTCCGATGCCGGCGCCCACTGCAACGCGATCTCGGATGGCTCCTTCCCCACCACAGCGATCACCCACTGGACTCGTGATCGGTCCAGGGGGGCGCAGATCCGTTTGGAGGATGTCGTGCACCGTCAGACCCAGGCGACAGCTGAACACGTTGGTTGGACCGATCGGGGCGTGCTCGCCGTTGGCAAGCTCGCTGATATCAACGTCATCGATCACGCCCGCTTGCAGGTGAAGGCTCCGCATCTCGTTGCCGATCTTCCTGCCGGTGGCACACGCCTGTTGCAGGAGGTGAACGGTTACCGAGCCACAATCAAACGCGGCGTGGTGACCGTGCTCGATGATCAATTGACCGGTGAACGACCGGGGCGCTTGCAACGGGGCTGAACTCAAGCGTCGGCGATCGCTCGGAGTTGATTGCTGAGCCCGGCGCGAAAGAGGGGAAGCCGACCCCAGTCTGACTCGAACGTGCCATCGGCGAGAGTGAGTTCGAGGCGATGGGGCGTGTTGAGGAAGACCACGTCGACCGTGATCGTGTCGTCGAGATGGCGGGCTGCGCTGGTGGCGATGCTGCCTTCGGTCGACCATGCTGCGGTGAGTGGAAGGTCGAGCATGGCGTCGTTCTCGTTGATGACGATCCGGTCAGCGCGAAGTGCCACCGATGTGATCGAGGGTTGTGACGTTGCACTCGGTGGCGCGGGAGCGAAGACCGCTGTCGAGCGGTCGAGCCCGCCGCTGTCGAGGGATCGCCCGGTCGTCGACAGGCGTTCGCCCGCAGTGGGAAGGCGCAACGTCTCGAGGCGTGCGGCGAGTGCGTCGTCAGCAGCGGCGGAGCCCTGCCGGTCGAAGGCGGGCAGCAGGTGTTCCCACATGGCATCGAGGACCAGTTGCATGTGGTCGGTGTTGGAGAACATGGCGATGACGCTGTCGTGAGCGGGTAGCACCACCATGAACTGGCCGAAGGCGCCGTCCCCTCGGTACCCGTGCTGAGAGCGCCAGAGTTGGAACCCGTAGCCCTGTTGCCAGTCGACGGTGTCTCCACCGGGGTTCTTGGTCTGGGCTGATGATGCAGCGGTGACCCATGCTTCGGGGAGGATCGAGGTTTCGGCGATCCGGCCCAGGTCGAGATGGAGCTGACCGAGCCTGGCGATGGCATCGAGGTCGGTGAACACGCCGGAGAACCCCATGTCAATTCCCGGCGGCCACCGAGCCCACTCGAAGGTCGTCACGCCCAATGGGTTGAGTAACCGAGGCGCGAGATACTCGCTGAGTCGCTGTCCAGCCAACCGTTCGAGGATCATGGCGAGTGCCAGCACTGGCGGCTGGTTGTATGCGAACACCGTGCCAGGGGCCTCTTGGGCCGGCAGCGAGAGAAACCCTCTGACCACATCGTTTGGGTCGGCAGCCAGCGCGGCTCCGAATGTTTCTTCGGAGTGGCCGGTGGCCATCGAAGCGATGTGGCGAATGCGGAGTCGCGTCGCGTCGCTGTGGGCGTCGTGGAAAAGTTCGGGCAGGTGATCGCTGACAAGGTCGTCGAGTGAAAGTCGTCCTTCGCTGATCTGGAGTCCCAAGGCAGCACCGGTGAATGACTTGCTGAGTGAATACACGAGCCGGCCCCGGCCCCGATCGTGCGGAGCCCAGTATCCCTCGGCGATTCGTTGCCCACCGTGCTGCACGATCAATCCGTGAGGCTCGATCCGCTCGTCGTGTTCGATCGCGTCGAGGAATGCGTCGATTCCGGCCGCGTCGACACCGTGTTCGGATGGAGGTGATGGTTCGTGCATCGGGTCAGCCGATGCGAGCGAGTTGGCCGCCGTCGACGGGAAGAATGACGCCGGTCACGAATCGTGCTTCGTCAGAGGCGAGGTAGGTCGCCGCGTATGCGGTGTCCCAGCCCGTGCCCTGCTTGCGGCCGAATGGCACCAGCAGGTCTCGCGCTGCCCGCAATTCGTCCGCGTCGACGCCGGTCGAAGCGCTGTGACCGCCGATGGCCATGGGCGTGTCCATGAGGCCAGGCATGATCGCGTTGACGCGGATCCCGTGGCGGAAGTTCGCCGTCGCCAAGTGGTGCGTCAGTGCATTCACCGCCGCCTTGGAAGACTTGTAGGCAGCCAATGGTGTTGATGCCGTCGCTGCGGCTGACGAGATGTTGATGATGGCACCGCCTCCAGCAGCGCGCATCGCCGGGATGACGTGCTTGCAAGTGAGGTACATGCCGGTGACGTTGACTTCGAAGATGTGATCCCACACGTCACGGTCGAGTGAGGTCACGGCGCCGTCGCCACTTCCGACGCCGACGTTGTTGTGCAGGATCGTGGGTGGCCCAAGCAGATCGGCGCAGGCGGTCGGGACCTGGGCGACCTCCGCTTCATTGGTGATGTCGGCTTCGAACAGTTCGGCGCGGCCGCCGGCAGCGACGATGAGCGCAACCGTTTCAGCTGCGGCTGATGCATCTCGGTCGACTGCCAGGACGGTCGCCCCTTCCCTGGCGAACACCAGCGCTGTTGCTCGACCGTTACCGATGGTGGTGTCGTCAGGACCGGTGCCCGGCGACTGGCCAGCGCCCATGACAATGGCGACTCGGCCAGCGAGGCGACCTGAGCCTGGTCGTGTGGCGAGGGGGTCCGGCGTGCTGGTCATCTCCCCGAACGTAGATCAATCGGTCGTGATGGGTTGGCCCGCTTCAGCCCAGGCGAGGATGCCGCCGTCGACATCGGCCACGTCGGCGAAGCCGAGCTGCTCCATCATCGCGGCCGTCTGGCCGCTGCGATTCCCCGACTGGCAATACAACAGGTAGGGCACATCGGGATCGAGCTCGGCGAGTTGCGCCGCAAATTCGGGGTCATAGAAGTCGAGCATCACCGCGCCCTCGAGGTGGCCGTCGGCGAACTCGTCAGGTGTCCGGACGTCGAGGACGACGAGATCGGATGACCCGCTGTTCTGGATCGAGAGGGCCTCGTCAGCTGGCACGACTCGGATGCCGAGGCCATCAACGGCTGTCACCGTGGTCTCGGTCTCGGTCGACGATTGCTCATCGGCAACGTCAGCAGACCCGGAACAGCTGGCGGCGAAGAGGGCAGCAGAACAGGCAGCGATCATGATTGGAAGCGCTCGGTTTCTCATGACCAACTATTGTACGGACAATTCAGCCGTCAGCGACATCATCTGGTCTGCAGCGCGTGGTTCGAGTTGCTGACGGACGTGCCCCTCGCGACGTCGTGAGCTTGCAGATCGTCTGACAGCGGAGCACGCTTCTGCTGTGATTCCTCCTCTCAGTAGTTCCTATGTCGATGCGAGGGCCGCATTCCTCGAAGCTGCTGCGAGCGCGAATGCTCGCCTGACGTCGATCCCGCACCCCCTCACCGGCCTTGACGGGGAGCCGCTCTTCGTCGACGTGGCCGAGGTTGGTCCCGACATCGACTCGGATTCGAACGTGATCATCGTGGTGTCCGGGACCCACGGCGTCGAGGGCTACCTCGGGTCTGCGCTGCAACGGCACCACCTCGAGACGCTCGACCCGGATCCGACCGGTGGGCCGACACTGGTTTTCGTTCATGCGCTCAATCCCCACGGTTTCTCGTGGGTCAGACGAGTCAACGAGGACAACGTCGACTTGAACCGGAATTTCATCGATTGGTCGAGTCCGGTTCCGCAGAACGCCGACTACGCGGATATTGCCGAGGCGCTGGTCCCGGGATCCTGGAGCGAAGACGACCAACAGCGAACGCTCGGTGTCTTGATGGAATCGCTCGAAGTCATCGGGCTCGAGCGATTCCAGCAGATCGTGTCTGGCGGCCAGTACGACCATCCGACGGGCATCTTTTACGGCGGCGCCGAACCGACGTGGTCGAATCGTTGGCTCACGGAGTTTCTCACCGAGCGTCTGCGCGCAGTCGAGCGAGTGGCCATCATTGACCTGCACACCGGGCTCGGACCGTGGGGCCACGGTGAACTCATCAGTTCTTCCGCGCCCGGCAGCCCGATGTTCGACCGTCAGACCGAGTGGTGGAACGAGGTGACGTCGCTGCTCGATGGAAGCAGCGTGTCAGCCGAACTGGCTGGCGAGTGGATGGGCTCGATCGGGGCGCTTGCCCCTCATGCCGAGCTGACCTCCATTGCCATCGAGTACGGCACGGTCGACCCGATCACGGTGCTGCAGAGCTTGCGGGCCGATGCCGTGCTCCACGCCTCCGGCGACCCGACTGGGCCTGCGGCGGCCGCGATTCGCCATCAGGTTCGCGGAGCGTTCGTCGACGACGACCCGGCATGGCTCGAGGGGTGTTGGCCGCGCTATCGAGCGGTCGTGACGGCCAGCATCGAGCGACTGGGCTGAGTCACGCCTCGTCTTCGTCGCCCTGGGCTGAGGCCTCGATCTGCAAGTGGAGGAGGTAGTCCTCGACGAGCACGCCGATGTGCTGGATCGCCTCGCGACGATGGCCTCGACCAGATGCGCCGACGTCGACTTTGCGCGGCTTGATGCCGCTCCTGACGAGGTCGCAGAGGTCGCTGACGTTGTGGACCATCGTGTCGAAGTCGCTTGGCTTCACGACATAAGACACCGCACCGCGATCGATGCTGGTTTCGATGTCGGACGTGAGCGGCGACGAGGTGAATACAACGACCGGGACCTGCCAGAGCAGCGGATCGGCTTGCAGTTCGTCGAGCGTGCTGTGGCCGTCGAGACCTGGCATCCGAAGGTCGAGAACGATCACATCGGGGAGATCCTCGGGTGGTGCACCGATGAGATGCAGCAGTGCGTCGGCGCCGTCCTCGAAGAAGGTGAAGTGCGACGCGATGTTGGCCTCCCTTGCCGCAGCCCGCATGAGGACGTGCTCGGAGGGATCGTCATCGATCATCACGATTCGGACAGGTTCGTCACTGTCTGACTTCGTGAAAGTGTCTGTTGCTGTGGTGATCGTCGGCATCGCTGGCTCCATCCGTGGGCGTCCTGATTGCACTCTCGACTGGCAAGTCTCGGTTGGAGACCGATGGCCATGAGCTGGCTCATGACCGGGGTGGCTCGGCCGACGCTGGCGGACAACAGATCTCAGGAGACGACGACGATGACAACCACGATGCAGGAGACCGGTGAGCTGCAAGTTTGGGTTGCCGACGACGATGCCGATGATCATCTGCTGTTCTCGCTTGCGGCGGAAGGGTCCGACCTCGAGGTCGCTCTGACGTTCTCGCTGAACGGTCTCGACCTGCTCGAGGCGCTTGCTGCGACGCCAAAAGACCAGCTGCCCGATCTCGTTGTGCTTGACCTTCGCATGCCAGGCCTCGGAGGACATCGCACGCTCGAATTGATGCGTCAGGACCCCAAGACTGCGGCAATCCCGGTCGTTGTCTTCACCACATCGACTCGAGATGCCGATCGTGATCTTGCGCTCGCAGCCGGAGCGAACTTCGTCGTTGTGAAGCCCATCCGCTTCAGCCAGATGGTTGAGTTTGCTGGCTCGTTGGGTTGGCGAGCGGACCACTCCGCATGAGTCCGCTCGACGGTTCGGTACTCCTGATCGAAGACGACCCCGTCGACGCCGAGCGCGTGCTGCGCTGGCTGCGCCGAATTCCCCAGAGCTCGCTCGACGTGCGCTGGGTGACCAGCCTCGAAGAGGCCCGTGAGGCAGTGACCGATCTCCGGCCGCAAATCGTCCTGACCGACTTGAAACTTCCCGACGCTTGCGATCTCGAGGTCATCTCTGCCTTGAGGGGCATGTGCGCTGAGTCATCCCTCATCGTGCAGACCCGTGTCGATGACGAAGAGACGCCGATTCGGGCGTTGGAACTCGGTGCACAGGACTTCTTGCACAAGGAATCGATCACACCAGACGTCCTCAGTCGAGCGATCCGCTACGCCCTTGCCAGGAGTCGGACACAAGCCGAACTCCTCAGCGCGCAACAGGAACAAGCGCAGTCGGCTCATGAGCTGGATGGCTTCGCCCATGTGGTGGCCCACGATCTTCGTGCCCCTGTCCGAACCGCCCGCTTGTTTGCCGATCGACTCATGCACGAGATCGCTTCAGACGACGAGGTGGTGCTCGACTACGGGAGCCGCCTCGAGTCGAGCCTCGAGAAAGTGGATCGGATGATCCTCTCCATGCTCGACTTCGCATCGCTCCGCGGCGCGGACATGGTCACCGAACCGGTCGACCTGGTCGAGTGCATCCAGCAGTGCGATCAATTGATCCGAGCCGACCTCGACGGCGCTGAGGGAGCGATCGCAATCGAGGTCGAGCCTGACCTCGTCGTCATGGCGAACGAGGAACAACTCACGCGGGTACTCCTGAACCTTCTCGCCAACTCGGTCAAATATTGTCGCCAGGGAGTTCCGGTCGAGATTCTGATCAGGGCCAGGAGAACCGCCGACACGGTCACGTTCGACGTGATCGACAACGGGACAGGCGTCGCGGCCGAGGATGCAGAGCGTGCGTTCGAAGTGCTCGAACGCCTCGACCCACGACGCTCGAACGGACTCGGCTTTGGACTTGCCATTTCTCGGCGGATCGTCGAGGGCTTCGGTGGGACGATTCGCTTCGTGGCAGATCGAACGATCGGCGCCCACGTCGAGGTCGTCTTGCCCAGAGCGACGACCTCTCCTGAGTTCAGCGGATAGGTCGTGCTGTTCGGCATGACGTGACCAGCCGCCGAGGCTGGCATGATGCACGAATGGGAGAACAGCCGGTTGAACTGAACACCTACTCATCGCGGATCACGCAGCCGAAGAGCCAGGGCGCATCGCAGGCGATGTTGCTGGCGACTGGCCTCAGCAACGCTGATCTCGACAAGCCGCAGATCGGTATTGCGGCGTGTTGGTACGAGGGCAACCCGTGCAACATGCATCTGGGCGATCTGGGCGAGCAGGTCAAGAGCGGAGTGGTCGATTCTGGGTTGATCGGCATGCGCTTCAACACGATCGGCGTGTCCGATGGCATCTCGATGGGTACTGATGGCATGTCGTACTCACTCCAGAGCCGCGATCTCATCGCTGATTCGATCGAGACGGTCATGGCAGCCCAGTGGTACGACGGACTGGTTGCCCTGCCGGGCTGCGACAAGAACATGCCGGGCGTCGTCATGGCGATGGGCCGCCTGAACCGCCCGTCGATCATGGTCTACGGCGGCACCATTCGTGCCGGCTGTGGCACGATCAACGGTGTCGAGGAGAAGCTCGACGTCGTCTCGGCCTTCCAGAGCTATGGCCAGTATCTCGCCGGCACGATCACCGAAGAGGAGCGGCAGACCATCGTCGACTGCTCGATCCCCGGCGCTGGGGCCTGCGGTGGCATGTACACGGCCAACACAATGGCAACAGCCATCGAGGCCATGGGGCTCAGCCTTCCGTTCTCCTCGAGCACCCCTGCGGAGGACCCAGCGAAGGTCGCCGAGTGTGTCCAGGCCGGTTCGATGATGGAGATGCTGCTTTCCGAGGGCCTCACGCCTCGCCGGATCGTCACTCGTGCCGCTTTCGAGAACGCCATGGTTGTCACCATGGCGCTCGGCGGATCGACCAACGCCGTGTTGCACACGATTGCCATGGCTCGCTCGTTCGAGATCGATCTCACGATCGACGATTGGCAGGCCACCAGTGCTCGTGTGCCGCTTCTCGCCGACCTCAAGCCATCCGGTAAGTACGTCATGGAAGACCTTCACGCTGTTGGCGGTGTGCCTGGCGTGATGCGCTACCTCCTCGACGAGGGCATGCTCGACGGCGACCAACTCACGATCACTGGCAAGAGCATTGGCGACAACCTCGAGGCCGCCCCTCATCTCGACGAAGACCAAGACGTGGTCTCGAAGCTCGACGTTGCCGTCAAGGCACGGGGGCACATCTCGATCCTCCGAGGCAACCTCGCCCCTGGCGGGGCAGTCGGAAAGATCACCGGCAAAGAGGGTTTGCGCTTCAGCGGCCCGGCCCGTGTCTTCGACTGTGAGGAGGACATGCTCACTGGCCTCGAGGAGGGTCGGATCAAGTCAGGTGATGTGATCGTGATCCGCTACGAGGGCCCGAAGGGCGGGCCTGGCATGCCGGAGATGCTGACGCCGACCAGCGCACTCGCCGGAGCAGGCTTCCTCGAAGACGTCGCACTCATCACCGACGGCCGATTCTCCGGTGGCAGCCACGGGTTCATCGTCGGCCACGTGGTGCCTGAAGCGCAGGAGGGCGGGCCGATCGCGCTCGTGCAAGACGGCGACATCATCACCATCGACGACGAGTCACACCAGATGTCCGTCAACATCGATGACGCCGAAATGGGGCGTCGAGCTGAGGCTTGGGAGATGCCGCCTTACAAGGCGACGTCCGGCACGCTTTGGAAATTCATCAAGATGGTCGAAGACGCGTCAAATGGCTGCGTGACCGACGGCTGACCCATGGCAGACAAGCAGATCGAGGAATGGACCGAAGGAGACGTTGATGCTGGCGGCGTGGGGATCCACTTCGTCAGAACGGGAACAGGGACCAAACCACCGATGGTTTTGGTGCACGGTTTCACCGACAACGGCCGTTGCTGGACCAGGGTCGCTCGAGCGCTCGAGTCCACATTCGACGTCGTGATGATCGATGCTCGAAACCATGGTGCCTCTGCCACCGCTGGCGGCACCAGCGCTGACATGGCAGACGATCTTGCGACACTTGTTGCACACCTTGGCTTGGGAGCAGTCTCGGTCGTTGGCCACTCGCTCGGTGCGAACACCTCGGCCGAGCTGGCGGTGCGGCATCCCCACCTCGTAGACCGGCTCGTCCTCGAGGACCCTCCGTGGCGGCACTCCAGCGACGCTGGCGGTGACCCATTGGTGCGTCGTGCGGGTCTCGCGTCCTTCCTCGAGTCCTTTCACGACCAGTCGTACGAGGAGATCCTGGCCACAGGCACGCAGCAGTACCCACGGTGGGATCAAGCCGACCTTCCGGCATGGGCCACGGCCAAGCAGCAGGTCCGCCCCGAAGCCATCGAGAGCATCACGGCCCACCATTGGGCCGAGCTCGTACCGCAGCTGCGCTGCCCCACGTTGCTGATTCACGGCGAGGTAGCGCTCGGCGGGATCGTCGATGCGGCGCTTGCGACTGAAGTGGCAAGGCTCAATGACCATGTTGCGGTCGTCGGCCTGGCCGGAGCCGGGCACAACGTCAGACGTGAGGCGTTCAACGACTTCATGACGGCGCTCAGAGCATTCCTGGATGGTCCATGATCGTGACTGTCGACCTGGTTGTTGTCGGCCTTGGCGCAATGGGATCTGCCGTTGCATTCCACGCCGCTCGGCAAGGGCTCTCGGTTGTAGGCATCGACCGCTTTGATCCGCCCCACACCATGGGGTCGACCCATGCCGAGACTCGTGTCACCAGACTCGCCGTAGGGGAGGGCCCGCAGTATCTGCCGTTCGTGGCCCGCTCGCACGAGTTGTGGCGTGAACTCGGGGCCATGAGCGGTGAGGTCCTGCTCCATCAGTGCGGCGGTCTCATCGTCACCGAGCCCGAGCGCACGGGAGCCAGGTGGGACGACTTCGTGACCGTCACCGACGAGATTGCCCGATCCGCTGGACTCGACTTCCAGATGCTGTCGGCGGCCGATGCGACCGCCGCCCATCCGCCCTATCGAATTCCTGCCCACTATCGCGTTGGTTTCGAGCCCACGGCTGGCCTCGTGATGAATGAACGGGCCGTGGCCGTGCAACTCGACCAAGCCCGCCGCGATGGCGCAACGCTGCGGGTCAACGAGCGTGTCGTTGAGATCGACCCAGGATCGGAGACGATCAGTGTGGTCACCGACAAGGGCCAATATCAGGCCCGCCATGTCGTGCTCGCAGCTGGCCCCTGGATGCCTGAGTTGACCACGCCGCAACACAGCGAACGCATGTCGGTCACCCGCCAAGTCGTCTATTGGTTCGAAGCCGATGATCTGGATGCCTTTTCCACCGAACGTCTGCCGTTCTTGATGTGGATTGGTCGGGACGAGGAGGAGTACTTCGCCGTCTTCCCCGTGCCACCGGGTGGGATCAGGGGTGTGAAGGTTCTTGGGGAGCAGTTCATTGCGTCAACCACAGCGGATGAGGTCGATCGAACGGTGACACCAGAGGAGGCAGCAGCGTTCCACGAGCGCTGTATCGCCCCGAATGTGGTGGGGATCAGCTCGAAGCTCGTCCGAGCCGAGGTTTGCCTCTACACGAACACCCCTGACGATCACTTCGTGATCGAAGCGGATCCACGCTCGGACCGCATCACCGTCATGTCACCGTGCAGTGGGCATGGCTTCAAGCATTCGACTGCTCTCGGTGAGGCGGTGGTGCAGCAGATTGCAACCGGAACCAGCACCCTCGACCTCGCTCCATTCCGAACGCCCTGAGATCAGCGGCGAAGATCGATGGTGGCGGTGTTGCGTTCGTCACCAGAGGAGGGGGACGAGAGCACGATAGAACCTTGCATTCGTTCGATCAATCGTCGGGCGATGTAGAGGCT
>RCMY010004707.1_pt1 | contig 11705 bp, 10 predicted proteins | sample 2041341 | NCBI WGS metagenome assembly RCMY01 (sample SAMN09708234, study PRJNA481090) | Marine sediment metagenome, whole genome shotgun sequencing project.
TGGTGGAATAACTGATGCCTGTGCGCAGCGTCAGGCGCTCGCTTTGGCGATAGATTGCGGCGAAGCGCACAACATCGACATCCTTCCAGCCAAAGCCCACGCCATTGCTCGCGCCAAGCGGACCACCCGGAGGGGCGCTTGTATTGGCGATGGCGTTCACGCTGCCGTAATAAATCCGCTGGTATTCACCCGTGATCGTCAATTTAGGCAGTTGCGCGGGCGTATAGGCCGCCCCAAGCGTCAGCATGGCCGGCACGTCGAAATCACCACCACCGGCAAACAAACCGCTATATTTGTCAAACGACGACATCTGGATGCGGTTGCGATAGGCCGCGCCAATGGTCCATTGCGGGCTTGCCTCGTACATAAGCCCGAGATTAAAGCCCAAGCCCGTGGACCAGTCATGCTCGCGATTGGTGACATTGCCGGGGGCAATCGAAAGGCCCGAAAACGCCTCAAGCCCGGTGGCCTTGAACCGCTGCACCGCGAGGATCGGCGCGATGCCAAGGGTCAGACGGTCGCTGACCTTGCGGGCATAGTTCACGGTGACAAAGGCCTGTTCCAGATTGACACCCAAAGGCGCCGATCCGGCCCCGAGGCCGGAAAAGAAATTGGTCTTGTATTCGGTATTCATCCCGCCATTGGCAAAGACGAAAACCCCAAGCGATGAGCGGTCATCAAGCGCCCAGTTGACCCCGCCGCAGGGGATCAGAAAGACGTCATTGTCACTCTTGAACTTGCCGGGGGTGAGAGGGCCGCCCGGCTGGATTTTCACATCACGGTTGGGGGCAAAGGTCGTGAGGCAGAACCCCGCGCTATTGCCGACCTTGACCCCGGTGGCGGGGTTCTGCGCCATGCCAAGAACGCCGGTGGGCACAGCCACGCCAGCCCCCGCCATGCCCTTGGACTGGCCGCATAGCCATTGGCAAAATATCCGTTGGTCGCAAATGCGGGGGCGCTCGAAAGGCAAAGCCCCAGCACGGCACTGGCTTTGGCCGCGCGGTTGATCATGGACTTTATCGTCTTGTCCCCCAGACAGGTTCATTTTTTGCTCATACTTCGAATTCTGGGCAGGTCCGCCAGCCCTATACCCGTATAGGGGCAAAGAAACTCAAGCTGCTGCGGAATCATCACATAGGAATGCGCGAATTTCACAGGGCCCTGCGCGATCGAGGTTGGGGGAATGTCGCTTTTTCCCCGCATTCGCCGGAATCCTCTCGTGGCGCTGCGGGGTGAAACGGTATGACGGGGCAACCCCTGCCGGACCGGTGGGCGATTTGGCGTTAGCAATTGACCATATAAAGGGTGCAATCATGGCAGAAGCAGAAGCAACCAGCAGACGGACACGGGGTGGCGGCGGGGCCGCGCGTCGTGCCGAACGCACCGCTGTCAGCATCGAGACCGCGCGTTATATCGAGCGCAACATTCCAAATTTTGATATTCTGAGCGAAGAGGCGCTTGAGATCATCGAGGCCAATGCCGACACCATCCTTGAAGAGGTCGGCGTGAACTTTCTCGACAATCCCGCGGCTTTGCAACTGTGGCGCGATGCCGGCGCGGATGTCGAGGGCGAGCGGGTGCGCATTCCGCGCGGCCTTGCGCGCAAGCTCTGCTCGACGGCGCCCTCGCGGATCACCCAGCACGCCCGCAACCCAGAGCGTACTGTCGAAATCGGCGGCAAGTCGCTTGTGCTTGCGCCGGTCTATGGCCCGCCCTTCGTGCGCGATATGGATGGCGGTCGCCGCTATGCCACAATGGATGATTTCCGCAAATTCGTGCGCCTTGGCTATATGTCGAAATGGCTTCACCATTCTGGCGGCACCGTCTGCGAACCCACCGATGTGCCGGTGAACAAGCGCCACCTTGATATGCTGCATGCCCATATGACCCTCTCGGACAAGCCGTTCATGGGCTCGGTCACCGAACCAAGCCGCGCGCAGGACAGCGTTGACATGTGCGGGATCCTGTTCGGCAAGGACTTTGTCCAGGACAACACGGTGATGACCAGCCTGATCAACGTCAACTCGCCAATGACCTTTGACGATGTGATGATGGGCTCGCTTGAGGTTTATGCGCGCAACAATCAGGCCTGTATCCTGTCACCCTTTATCGTCGGCGGGGCGATGGCACCGGTTTCGGTGATGGGCACGCTGACGCAGGTGATGGCCGAGGTTCTGGCCGGCATCGCCTATAGCCAGCTTATCCGCCCCGGCGCGCCGATGATCTTTGGCGCCTTTGTGACCTCGATCGACATGAACTCGGGCGCGCCGACCTTTGGCACGCCTGAGGCCGCGCATATCACCTATGGCGCCGGTCAGCTGGCGCGGCGCATGGGCTTGCCGTTCCGCTCGTCGGGATCGTTCAACGGCTCGAAACTGCCGGATGCGCAGGCTGCCTATGAAACCGCCAACAGCCTGAATGTGGGCCTTTTGGCCGGTGTGAATTTCATGCTGCATGCCTGTGGCTGGCTTGAAGGCGGGCTTGTGTCCAGCTTTGAGAAATTCGTGATGGACGCCGATCAGCTTGGCACGCTGCATCACCTCGCGCGTGGCATCGAGATTGATGAAAACGCCCAGGCGATGGACGCGATTCGCGAAGTTGGCCCCGGCGGGCATTACCTTGGCTGCGCCCATACCCAGGCCAATTTCAAGAGCGCCTTCTGGCGCAGCGATCTGTTTGACTACAAACCGTATGAGACATGGTCCGAAGAGGGCGCGCGCGATACTATGGTCCTGGCCAATGCGCGGGTCAAGAAGATGCTGGGCGATTATCAGCAGCCGCCGCTTGATCCGGCGATTGCCGAGGCTCTGGAGGCCTTTGTGGCCACCAGAAAAGAATCAATGCCCGACGCCTTTAGCTAACCCACGCTTTCAAGACGGGTGGCGCGCAACAGACGCGCTTCACCCATCATCGCGATCAGAACATCCACATGGCGCGCGGCAGAATATCCTGCCGCGCGCTGTTTTCTGTCGCGCTCAAGCTCCGCTTCGACCTCGACAAGCTGAACAAGGGCCTGACCGCTACGTGGCAGGGCGCCATAGCCAAGATGACGGCGCAGATGCGCGGCGCGACGATATTCAGTTGCACCAATCCTGGCCGCACGGATCAAAAGAGGCGGGCGGCGCAGGCGGTCAAGCGTTGTGAGAATATCGTTCATTTGGCAGGCTCCCTTAGGTTGCATTGACCCTTAGTTGCACGACATGACCTGCTGTTGCGTGTTGCCCCCTGACTCCGCGCGTTGGGCTTTGAGATTGTTTACGATTTATCAACAATGGTTGATTTTCTGGAAACAATTAACGAACCGGTAATCTTTTGCTCGTTTAAGTTGTGGATAAATCTGTGGATAAATCCCGGGCTTTTGCCCGGGAATGTCGTGGCTGACGCTTGGGGGTAAGACAATGCGCGAGGGATGTGCACCGAAATCAAGTTTGCAACAGGTCCCAACCTGGGTACCTGAGGCAGCACTGCATTACCTTGCGCATACAGAAACAGGCACCCCGATCCGGGCGCTTGCACGGCGGGCGGGGCGTCATGCCTCGACCGTGTTGCGCCAGATCCGGATGTTTGAAACACGCCGCGACGATGTCTTGGTCGATGAGGCTCTGCGTCGCCTTGGCCAACAGGTTCTCCACCTAAAGACCACCGGTTCTCCTGCCAAGGAGGCCAAAATGACAAGCTATATCAAAGAGTTGCCAGAAGACGACACCGCGCTGAGCGAGACCCGCCTGAAATCCGAAGCGCGCCGCGTCCTGCGCCGCCTGTGCGAAACCGGCGCGGTTCTGGCGGTCTCGGCCGGGATGGATAAGGCCGTGGTGGTGCGCGACACCGGCACTGGTCAGCCCTCGCGCACAGCGGTGGTCGATCGCGAGGTCGCCGAGGCGATGGCCCTCAAACATTGGATCACCTGCGAAAGCCCGGGGCGTATCGCGCGGTATCATGTCACCGCCGCCGGTCGAAGCGCGCTTGGGGCGATGCTGGCCGAGGCGGAAAATCAGGCCTCCGGCTTTGGCGAGGCACAGAACGGCGAAGAGACCGAGGATGCAGGCGATGCCAAGGGGCAAAGCACCAGGCGCATGCGCTATGGTCTCTCTGAGACGCCGCTTATTGCCCTGGCGCGGCGACGCGACAAGGACGGAAGCCCGTTTCTGAGCGACGATCTGGTGCGGGCGGGCGAACGGCTGCGCGAGGATTTCGAGCTATCGCATATGGCGCCGCGGACCACGCAGAACTGGGACCGTTTCCTGACCTGCGTCGATGATCAGGGCGGCGCTCAGACCCCCTCGGGGTACGGCGCGGATGCAGCGCGAGAGCGGGTCGCCGGTGCGCTGCGCGATCTTGGGCCGGGCCTGGGCGATGTGGTGTTGCGCTGCTGTTGCTATCTGGAAGGGCTGGAACGGGCGGAAAAGAAAATGGGCTGGTCGGCGCGCTCGGGTAAGATCGTGCTGCGGATCGCCTTGCAACGGCTCAAACGGCATTACGCCAGCCTTGGCGACGCGGGCGGGATGATCGGCTAACCCCCGACCAGCGCCCCCACCACAAAGGCGACAAGAGCGCAGACCGTGCCCACAAGCACGGTCTCGCCCAGAGTGCGCAACAGGCGCTCGCCGGTCGCACTCCACCGCAGTAGCCCCAGCAAGATGAGTGCCACAACCGTCGCCGCCACCGACCAGGTCGTGGTTTGCGCCGTGGCGTCAAACAAAAGGTAGGGCACAAGCGGCACAACGCCAAAGACGACAAAGGCCGAAAACGTGAAAAGCCCATTCAAAACAGGGCTTTCGACATCAGGGTCACGCAGCCCCAGCTTGTAATTCAGAATGAGTTCGGTCATCGCACCGGGATGGCGCGCGAGGATGCTTGCCGTTGTTCTGGCGTCATCGCCCGACAGCCCCCGCGCACTCAGTATCTCGGTCATAAGCGCGGTCTGACCATTCGGATGCTCGGCCAGATCGCGCAGGCCAGAGGCACGCCGCGAGCGGTAAAGATCGTGCTGCGCGCGCAGCGACAGAAACTCGCCAAGCCCCATGCTGACCGCATCTGCAAAGAGGTTGGCCAGCCCGAAGACCAGCACCGCCAACCCGCCGATCTGGGCCGCGCCTTCGGCCTGCGCCCCGGCAAAGCCCGCCACGATCGCGAATGTGGTGACGATCCCGTCGGTGCCGCCAAAAACGATCTGTTTGAGATATTCCTGCGTGCGCCCAAGGGTCTGGCCGTCGCGCCGTTCTGCCTGCCTGTCCATAATCGCGCCTCGGCCTGTGTTTGCGGGGATCGGCCAAGCATAGGCCGCCGCTCTGGCGCCGCAAGCGGCAAGGCTGCGACACAAGGGGGCATCACGGGGGTATCACGGGCGCGGGCAGGGGGCCGGATTGTGATAATCCAGACTTGTAGGTGTGCGCGATTTGCATAACTTCTGCATATGAACATCACGCTTCGCCAACTCAGCTACTTCAAAGCCCTCTCTGAACAGCGCATATTCGACCGCGCCACCGCTCGCATAATGAGGCGTGTTTGCTGAACTGGCAGAGGTGCTTCAATCGGTCGGGCAATCGCAGATCGATACAGCGCGGCGGCCCTGAAATTTTGGCGTGCATAAGCCCAATACGCGACCCGTACCCCTAGGGGAACGGGCCGGTAACACTTGGGTCACTCGGTAAATGCGATGGAAACTTTTTAACCCTATGCAACAACCGGATAGCGGCGTTGCATTACTGGCACTTCCCATCGCTATGTTTTATAGTAACTGAGTGTTACCAAACCATTCGCGGGGAAAAATTCGTGCGCGATCTCAAGATACCAGGGCAACGCCACCCCGAAAAGGCGCATCGACCCGACAATGTTCAGCCCAAAAAGCCGGATTGGATTCGGGTCAAGGCCCCGACCAGCAAGGGCTATTTCGAAACCCACAAGATCATTCGTGAGCACAAGCTTGTCACGGTGTGCGAAGAGGCCGGCTGTCCCAATGCCGGCGAATGCTGGAGCCAGGGCCACGCCACCATGATGATCATGGGCGAGATTTGCACGCGCGGCTGTACTTTCTGCAATATTGCCACCGGCAAGCCGCAGACGCTTGATGCGTTCGAGCCGGGCCGCGTCGCCGATGCGGTCCAGAAGCTGGGCCTGAACCATGTGGTGATCACCTCGGTAGACCGCGACGATCTTGAAGATGGCGGGGCCGAGCATTTCGCCCAGACCATCCGCGCGATTCGTCACCGGAGCCCCGGCACGACAATCGAAATCCTGACGCCCGATTTTCTGAACTGCCCGCCTGAGGTTCTTGAAAGCGTTGTGGCGGCGAAGCCGGATGTGTTTAACCATAATCTGGAAACCGTGCCCGCGCTTTATACCTCAGTCCGGCCCGGTGCGCGCTATTTCCACAGCCTGCGCCTGTTGCAGCGGGTCAAGGAACTCGACCCGAGCATGTTCACCAAATCGGGCATCATGGTGGGTCTTGGCGAAGATCGCCAGGGGGTGCATCAGGTGATGGATGACATGCGCGCGGCGGGTATCGACTTTTTGACCATCGGTCAGTACCTGCAACCGACGCCGAAACACCATGCTGTGGATCGGTTCGTGCATCCGGATGAGTTTGCAGCTTTTGAAAAGGCGGCTTACGGCAAGGGATTCCTGATGGTGTCAGCCTCACCTCTGACGCGGTCAAGCTATCATGCGGGTGATGATTTTGCCCGGCTTCAGGCGGCGCGAAACGCTAAATTCGCCTGATCACGATAAGATACCCGAAAAACACAAAAGCCGGTCAAATCAGACCGGCCTTTTGCATGTCATAGTACCAGGAAAGGGCCTTTAGCGGCCCCAGTTGCGCACCGGACCGCAATCCATGTGCACGAAGTTGCTGCTGGAATAGCGACCGACGCCACCGCCGCCACAGGCCAGGCCTGCGCGATAAATCTGGCTGACAGAGCGGCTTCCAAGACGCAGATCAGCCGCCTGACCGATCATATGGCGGGAGTTCTTGGCGACCCCGCGCGAGCGGCTGCGCAACATGGCGTTGGTCTGTGGGCTGCGATAACCGCTCAGCAGGGTATAAGGCTCGCTCGCGTCCAAAAGGTTGTGGCTTGCGGCGAGGATATCAATCGTTCGGGTGTCGATATTCTTGACGCCATCGGTCCGCCAATCGCGCATGAACATTGAAATTTCTCGAACCGCCTCGTTGAGGTATTCGCCTTCGATCCAATAAATCGTATCCATCTTTTCCCCGGTGCGCGGCGATGTCATGCGGATGCGGCGAATATCGCCGGCGCCTCGCAGGAAGCCTGCTGCGTTAGAGAAAGTTGGTGCTGCTGCTACGGCGGTGGCTGCAAATGCACCCAATACCGCGCGCCGCGTCATGCTCTGCGAGCTCATAAGGTTCGTCATGTTTTCTAGCGCCTGTCCCGTCGCCTACCAAAAGTGCCGCTGTACCGCGGCTTTGCCATATCATCCCCAGATGTCCGAGCTTTATTACACATCAAGAATCATCCACCAAGTCCTGATTTATCGGCTTGCGCCGGCATCAAGGGTTTTCGGCAAGTTTTCGCGCAAATTTTCGGTGCTGTGTCCGAATTGCGCAAACCACGCTGTATTTTGGCCGCAGTAACGGCCCTGCGCATAAAGTTGACAGCAAAGTGTTAGGAAAAAATTGAGAGGCCATTATGTAGAAGGTTATAGTAGTTTCAGTGTGACATGCGTGACTAAAGGGGAAATTCATGACGTTGGCGACAACGCGCCGTAAATTTGGCCTGCTGATGGCAGCGGCCGCTGTGAGTTTGACAACTGTATTTTCCAGCCATCCCGCCGTGGCACAGGTCACCGCCTTTCGACAGGCCTTGGCCGAATCCGTGGCAAGCGACCGCGATCTTGCGGGCTTTTATAGGGATAGTGGGTTTGCCCCGATCTGGACCGGCGATAGCGCCGTGGACCTGGCCCGCCGCAAGGCACTTGTGCGCACCCTGAGCGAGGTTGATCTGCATGGTTTGCCGGCCGCGCGCTATGACCTGCCGGGCCTGATGGCGCGGATGGGCGCCGCGCGCTCGGCACGTGATCTGGGGCTGATCGAGGGCGAGCTGAGCCGCACATTTCTGCGCCTCGCGCGCGACATGCAAAGTGGTGTTCTGGTACCGTCCCGCGTGGATAACGGCATCAAGCGCGAGGTGCTTTATGTTGATCCGGTCACCAATCTGACCGGTCTCACAATCAGCGAGCCACGCGCGTTTTTTCGCACACTTGCGCCGCAGGGCAATGAATATGCCCGCCTGATGAAGGAAAAGCTGCGGCTGGAACATCTGATGGCGCAGGGCGGATGGGGGGCGATCGTGCCCGCCAGCACCCTCAAACCCGGCGAAGTGGGGGCCTCGGTCGTGGCTTTGCGCAACCGTCTGATCACCATGGGTTACCTCGCGCGGAGCGCGAGCGAGCATTATGACGCCGCCCTGCAATCCGCAGTCCAGGCGTTTCAGTCCGATCATGGGCTCGAGCAGGACGGCGTGGCCGGTGCGACCACGATTGCTGCGCTCAACACTCCTGTGGAACAACGCCTGAAATCCGTGATCGTTGCCATGGAGCGGGAACGCTGGCTGACCCCGAACCGGGGCAAGCGGCATATTCTGGTCAACCTGACCGATTTTAGCGCCCGCATTCTGGACGATGATCACGTCACCTTTCAGACCCGCGCGGTGATTGGCAAAAACGAAAGCGACCGGCGCAGCCCAGAGTTTTCCGACGAGATGGAGCATCTGGTGATCAACCCCACCTGGCATGTGCCGCGCTCGATCGCCGTCAACGAATACCTTCCGCAAATGAAGCGTAACCGCAATGCCGCGTCGCATCTTCGCCTCTACGATAGCCGCGGGCGCGAGGTGAACCGGGGGGCGGTGAATTTCGGGGCCTATAACGCCCGCAATTTCCCGTTTGCGATCAAACAGCCGCCCTCGACGCGCAATGCGCTTGGGCTGGTCAAGTTCATGTTCCCGAACAAATACAACATCTACCTGCATGACACGCCGCAAAAGGCGCTGTTTGGCCGCGAAAAGCGTGACTTCAGTCATGGCTGCATTCGCCTGCAACAGCCTTTTGAGTTCGCCTATGCGCTTTTGGCCAAACAGGAAAGCGATCCCAAGGGCTATTTCCACTCGGTGCTGAACACGGGCCGCGAAACGCGTGTGCCGCTCAAGACCCATGTGCCGGTGCATATCATCTATCGCACCGCCTTTACCCAAGCACAGGGCCGCACCCAGTATCGCGGTGATGTCTACGGGCGGGACGCAAGAATTTGGGACGCCCTGGAAAAGGCGGGGGTTTCGCTAGGCTCGGTTCAGGGCTAAATACTCCTTCAAGTGAAGGGGGCACCTATGGCCTATACCATTCAACAGATTGCGACGGCGCTTGGGGCTGAGGCATTTGGCGCCGTTGATTTGGAGGTCGACGGCGTTGCCGAACCCGCGGATGCGCGCGCGCGCCATCTGGCGCTTGCGTTGAAGCCCGACTATGCCGGCGATCTGCAACAGGGCGGCGCAGTGGCCGCCATGATCTGGGCGGGGGCCGATTGGCAGGCGCTTGGCCTCAAAGCCGCGATTGTGGCGCCGCGCCCGCGCTATATTATGTCGGGCCTCACCGCCCTGCTTGATCCCGGTCAGGGCTGGGGCGCGGGCATTCACCCCTCTGCGGTGATCGACCCCGGTGCCGAACTGGGCGACGGGGTAAGCATCGGCCCGCTGGCGGTCATCGGCAAGGGCGCGAAGATCGGCAAAGACTCGGTCATCGGGCCGCAAACTTACATTGGCAATGATGCACGGATCGGCGCTGGCGCTTACCTGCGTGAAGGTGTGCGGATCGGTGCGCGCGTGGTGATCGGCGAGCGCTTTATCGCACAGCCCGGCGTGGTGATTGGCGGCGACGGGTTTTCCTTTGTCACACCGGAACCCTCGACCGTTGAAACCGCTCGTGCAACCCTTGGCGATCAGGGCGCGAGCGGGGCGCAAAGCTGGACCCGGATTCATAGCCTTGGCAGCGTCATCATCGGCGATGATGTCGAGATCGGCGCCAACAGCACCATTGATCGCGGCACCATCCGCGACACCAGGATCGGAAATGGCACCAAGATCGACAATCTGGTGATGATCGGTCACAACGTGGTTGTCGGCAATGACTGTCTGCTGTGCGGTCTCGTCGGCATCGCCGGCTCGACCCGGATTGGCAATAACGTGGTTCTGGCGGGCAAAACCGGCGTCAGCGACAATATCTTCATCGGTGACAATGTGATCACCGGCGGTGGCACGATCGTTCTGGCCAATATCCCCGCGGGGCGGGTGATGCTTGGCTATCCGGCGATGAAGATGGAGACCACGATGGAGGTCTTCAAAGGCTTGCGCCGGTTGCGGCGTTTGTTTGATGATGTGTCCAAGCTTAAGAAAACTGTTTCAAAGCCGCCCCATAATACCTAAATCCCGGGTCAGGCACCGGTTCATAGCGGAAAGACATAGCCATGAGCATCAAAGATCGTGTTATCGCCATTATCGCCGAACAGGCGGTTCTGGAACCATCGGATGTGAGCCTCGGGGACACGCTTGAGGATCTCGGAATTGACAGCCTTGGACTGGTGGAAAGCATTTTCGCGATCGAGGAAGAATTCGACATCTCGGTGCCTTTCAACGCCAATGAGCCGCGCCAAAGCGATTTTGACATCTCATCAGTCAGCACGATCATCGCAGGCATCGAACGGCTGGTGAAAGACCAGTCATGAAACGCGTTGTCATCACCGGCGCGGGCACGATCAACGCGCTTGGCGCCAACGTGCCGCAAACCCTTGAGGCGATGCGCGAAGGCCGCTGCGGGATTTCCCAGCTTGAGTTTCGCGATGTCGAACGCCTGTCGATCCGGATTGGCGGGCAGGTCAAGAATTACGACCCCGAGACCCAGTTCAACCGCCAGCAGCTTGCCCTGTTTGACCGCTTTACCCAGTTCACCCTGATCGCTGCGCGCGAGGCAATTGCGCAGGCGGGGCTTGAGTTTTCCGGCGAGCTGGCCGCGCGGGCCGGGGTGATCCTTGGCAATTCGGGCGGCGGCATGACCACGCTCGATGAAAACTATCGCTCGGTCTATGAGGATGGCAAAAACCGGGTGCACCCCTTTGTGGTGCCCAAGCTTATGAACAATGCCGCCGCCAGCCATCTGTCGATGGAGTTTAACCTCAAGGGGCCAAGCTTTACCGTCTCGACCGCTTGCGCGTCGTCCAATCACGCCATGGCGCAGGCGTTTCAGATGGTGCATGGCGGCATCACCCCGGTGATGGTCACCGGCGGATCGGAATCGATGCTGTGCTTTGGCGGGGTCAAGGCCTGGGAAGGTCTGCGCGTCATGAGCCGCGACGCGTGCCGTCCGTTTTCGGCCAACCGCAATGGCATGGTGCAAGGCGAGGGGGCGGCGATTTTCGTCTTTGAGGAATATGAGCACGCGCGCAAACGCGGCGCCGAGATCCTGGCCGAGGTGGCGGGCTTTGCCATGACGTCGGATGCCTCGGATATCGTGATGCCCTCGAAACAGGGCGCGGCGCGGGCGATGCAGGGCGCCATGAAAGACGCGCGCATCAACCGCGACGAGGTCGGCTATATCAACGCCCATGGCACCGGCACCGCCGCCAATGACAAGACCGAAAGCGCCGCCGTGGCCGATGTGTTCGGGGCGCATGCCGACAAGCTTATGATTTCATCGACCAA
>RCMY010004708.1_pt1 | contig 11704 bp, 14 predicted proteins | sample 2041341 | NCBI WGS metagenome assembly RCMY01 (sample SAMN09708234, study PRJNA481090) | Marine sediment metagenome, whole genome shotgun sequencing project.
TCGCGCAGGCGGCTCGGCTGGTGCTCGCGCGCGGGGCGCTGCCGATCTACCTGCACGCAGGTGACAACGTCGCCTCAGCCCGGGTTGCGGAAGCGACGGGCTTCGCTGATCAGGGCTGGTCCGTGCACGGCCTCTTCGGCCCCTGATGCGGCCCGCCGGCCCTTCAGCGCAGAGCCTCCATCGCCCGACGGCCCAGCTCGGTGATGATCTCCGCGTGGGTCGGGAACGGCGCCATCAGCGCGGCCAGGTCATGGACGCGGCCATCGAGATGCATGGCGAGCGCAATCACCGAGCCGTACTCGTCGACCCGGGCACCGACCCCCGCGAAGCCACGGATCCTGCCGTCGCCGTCGAAGAACAGGACCGCGGCGCCGGGACCCGTCCGGTCGATCGCCGGGCGTGCGAGGTCCTCGTGGCTGACGGTCACACGACGGAGGCCTTCGCGCGCCGCCTCGACGCCGCTGCACCCGACCGCGTAGACCGGAGGGTGGGTGTAGACGGTGCGCGGGGCGACCATCGGGTCGAACGTCGTGTCCGGTGCATGTCCGAGGAGCACGTCGGCGATGACGTCGGCCTGACGGTTCGCGGCGTGCGTCGAGGAGGCGACGCCGCGGACATCGCCGAGCGACCAGAGCCAGTCGGTCCCACCCACACGGCCGGCGCCGTCGACTCTGCCGAGATCTCGGGGTGCCAGGTCGATCGCGTCCAAACCGAGGTCGGAGCGCCGCGGTTCCCTCCCGATCGCGACGAGCACGCGGTCGACGTCGTGACGGCGACCGTCCGCAGCGTGGATGCGGACGCGCTCGCCACGAGGCTCGAGCCGCTTGGTGTCGAACCCGAGCTCGATCGCGACGTCGCGGTTGCGCAACGCTGCGCTGACGCGCTCACCGACGAGCGGGTCCTCGTCCTCGAGCACCCGGTCGTCGCGATGGGCCAGGACGACCTCCACGCCGAAGCCCGCGAGGAGCTCGGCGGACTCGCACCCGATCGCGCCGCCCCCGATCACCGCGATCGACGCCGGCATCTCCTTGGCCGTCATCAGGTCAACGCTCGTCCACACGTCGACGCCCTCGTCCGCGACGTCAAGGGTTCGTGCCGCAGCGCCCGTCGCGATGACGACGTGATCGGCCACCACCCGGCGCTCCCCGGCGTTGCTGACGAGCGCAAGCGTGTGCGGACCTGCGATGCGGGCCCGGGCCCGCAGGACCTCGACGCCACGTGAGACGAGGTCGTCCGCGTGGTCGTCGTCGTCGAGACGGTCCACCATGTCGTGGCGTCGCGAGCGGCTCACGGCGAACGGGTACCCCGCAGCGGCATCTGCGAGGTGCACCTTCGACGGGACGCACGCGACGAACGGGCACTCTCCTCCGACGCGGCCGTCGGTGATTCCCACCACCGACCACCCGGCGTCTGCAAGCCGTCCGGCCAGACGCTCGCCACCCGAGCCGAGGCCAACGATGGCCACGTCCACGTGGCGGACATCCAGGTCGTGCTGATCGGTTGCCATCGGCTGGGGTCCGTGCTCGCAGGGGTTTGATGCGAGGCATGCCCGAAGGCTGCTCCACGAGACGTTCTTCGCATGGGGAACCGCAGCGAACCGAGAACGAACCGGACGAACCGGCTGATCAGTAGGTCGGGATCGAGTCGTCGACCTGACGTGAGTACCCGTTGATGCCCGTACGCATCGACCGGGCGGTGAACCCGTGCTCGCGGAGCAGCTCGGTGGACTCGATCGAGCGGCGACCGGACTTGCACTGCACGACGTACTCCGCATCACGGTCGAGCTCATCGAGCCTGCCCGCGAGATCGCCCATCGGGATCAGGATCGACCCGGCGATGCGGCTGATCTCGTACTCGTGGGGCTCGCGGACATCGATCAGGACGACGTCGCCGCGGTCCTTGATCTCCTCGTACTCGCGCGGGAGGATCTCGAGGTCGCTGAAGTCGATCTCGACCTCACCGTCGTGAGCCGGCACGCCACAGAACTCCTCGTAGTCGATGAGCTCGGTGACGGTCGGGTTCTCGCCGCACACCGGGCAGTCCGGGTCCTTGCGGACCTTGACCTTGCGCCAGCTCTGTTCAAGCGCGTCGTAGAGGCCGAGGCGTCCGATCATCGGCTCGCCGAGGCCGGTGAGGACCTTGATGCCCTCGGTCGCCTGAGCAGCACCGATCGTCCCGCAGACGATCCCGAGCACGCCACCCTCGGCGCAGTTGGGGACCATGCCGGGAGGCGGCGGCTGCGGGAACATGCAGCGGTAGCACGGGCCCTCCTCGGCGTAGAAGACCGCGAGCTGGCCCTCGAACCGGAAGATCGAGCCGTAGATGTTCGGCTTGCCGAGCAGGACGCACGCGTCGTTGACGAGGTAGCGCGTCGGGAAGTTGTCCGTCCCGTCGATCACCATGTCGTAGCCGGCGATGATCTCCAGCGCGTTCTCGGAGGTGAGGAACGTCTCGTGGGTGATGACCGTCGTGTTCGGGTTGAGCTCCTTCACCGCCTGCTCGGCAGACTTCACCTTCGACACCCCGATGTTGGACGTCGTGTGGATGATCTGACGCTGCAGGTTCGACGCGTCGACGGTGTCGTTGTCCACGATGCCGATGGTGCCGACGCCGGCAGCGGCGAGGTAGAGCAGAACGGGTGAGCCGAGCCCCCCGGTGCCGACGACGAGGACCTTCGAGGCCTTGAGCCGTTCCTGCGCTGCCATGCCGACCTCGGGGATGATGAGGTGACGGCTGTAGCGGGCGATCTCGTCCTTGGTGAGCGGCTCACGGCGCTCGACGACGGGGATGGGCATGACATGGCCTTCAACGGGTTGGCGGCATCAACCACGCGGTGCGTGGTCGTCGCGTCACCAGTGGAACGTAGCCGCGCAGGATTTTCGTCCCGATGCCGTGGCAACGGTGCGATCCTCTCATCCCGGGCCCGACGTTCGCTCAGAGCCAGGCTGCGGGATCGTCCAGGTCGAGCGCGCCGACGATGCCGTCGCCGTCGAGGTCCGCCGCGCCCCAGACGCCAGTTCCGGGAGGCGGCAGGCCGTCGGCGCGTTCCGGATGGAACGTGTCCTCGGGCAGACCCTCACAGCCATCACCGGCCGAGGCCCCGCAGGCCGGGCAGTCGAGATCGTGTTCCATGGTGTGGCTCCGAACGTCGTTCACGAGCCCCGTCGGCCGATTCGACAGCCGGCACAGGAAACAGCCCGCTTTCCGATGCGCTCATGGGGCACACTCCCGGTGACACGCTCGCCGGGATGTGCGAACGTGCAAGGACGGCGGCACGAGGCGAGGAGCCTTCATGGACTGGTGGCAGTGGTTGATCGTGGCGATCGTGATCATCGGTCTGCTCGTGGCTGGCTTCGCGATGCTCCAGGCACGTCGCCGCCATGGCGGCGTCAAGACCACCAAGCGAGGCACGTGATGACCACCCTCGACGGCAGGCTGGTCCGCGCGGCAGACCTCGTCACCCGACCGGTGGTGACCATCGCTGGCGAGGACGTCGCCCAGATCAAGGACGTCGTCTACGACGCCGGATCGGGTGAGGTCGTCGCATTCACCCTCGCGGGCCGGGGCATGTTCGCCGGCCCGAAGCACGAGATCCTGCTGTGGGAGGGCGTCCACGGCGTCGGCCCGGACGCCGTCATCGTCCCGGACGTCGCATCGCTGGTCGCACGCGAGCAGCTCGACGAGCGCAGCATCGACCAACGCGACGTGATCGGAGCCCGCGTCATCACCGACGACGGCCGCGACCTCGGCGTGGTCACCGACCTCATCATCGACGTGCGGTCCGTCGTCGCCGATGCCGTGGGGTATGCGCTCTCACCGTCGGAGTCGTTCCGCGACAGCGGGAGCGAGATCCTGCTGCCGCTGCCCGACACCCTTGCGGTCTCCGGCGACAACCTGGTCGTGCCCCACGAGGCCATCGAGTACGTCCGCAACGACCTCGCCGGCTTCGGCGCAGCGGTCGAGCAGTTCCGTTCGACGCTCGGAGGCAGATCATGATGCGCTTCAGCGAAGTCCGTCACCGCGACGTCGTCGCCATCGACTCCGCCGAGACCATCGGCCGCGTCGAGGCGCTGCTCGTGGACCCAGAGTCCAGGACGATCGCCGCGATCCACGTCAGCAAGGTCGGCCGTGGCAACGCTGACTGGATCTCCTGGGACGATCTGAAGGCGTTCGGTCAGGACGCCGTCACGATCGGGTCCGCCGACCTGCTCCGCATGGAGCAGGGTGAGCGCGAGGCGGGCCTGAAGAAGATCAGCAACGTGCTCGGCAAGCGCGTGCTCGACGATGCCGGCTTCGCGCAGGGAGAGGTCAAGGACGTCGAGTTCGATCCGAAGACGGGCGCCATCACCACCATCATCACCGCCCGCACCCAGATCTCCGGTGACCGCCTGCGCGGAGTCGGCAGCTGGGCCGTGGTCGTCACGCACGAGCAGGACTGAGCCAAGATCAGGCGCCGAGACCCAGGGCGTCCTCGATCCGGGCCCGGCGTGCAGCCCTGATCGCCGCGAGCGCCGCGGCGACCGGCATGACCTCGGGCTCGGGGATGCAGTCGATCATGTCCCGCCCAGCAGTCCGGCGTCGCTCCGATCGTGGCGTCGGCCGACGGCGGTCGACGGCGGACCGGTCGACCGTTCCCGCCGAGATCATCCGGTCGATCTCTGCCAGCACTTCCTGTCCGACGGAGGTGAGGCGGTGCGCCGGCAGCGACGACGTCGCGATCTCCACGAGATGATCGAACGCGAACGCACGGCGGCAGTCACCCGGTACTGCGACGCAGAGGTCTCTGCCCGCCCGCTGCTTCGTGCTGATCGGGAGCGCCACGACGGTTCCCGCCCGGACCTCCACGATCACGACAGGTCGTGACTTGGCGACATGCCCGACCGGGCTGTGCGTCGTCGGCCGCACCTCAGCGCGCACGACGTCGCCCACCTCATGCGTCCTCCGGCCACCCTTGTGCTCGCTGATGCTCATCGCCGTCCCCTCGTCCGTCAATCCCCGAGGCCGTCGCGTCTGCGACGACCGGGGACCAGCGTGCGGGGAGGTGGGACATCGACGCCCGAGGCTGGCTCAGACGTTCATGCCCAGGGCACGCATCTCCTCACGGACCCAGTCAGCGATGAACGCGGTGGACCACGGCGGGGAGAAGGTGAACTCGACGTCGACCTCTTCGACGCCGGGCATGGCGCCGATGACCACCGAGCACTGCTGGTGGATGACCTCGGTGAGCGGGCAGCCCATGGACGTCAGGGTCATCAGCACGTGGACGCCGTGGTCCTCGTTCTTGGTCACGTCGTAGACGAGCCCGAGATCGACGATGTTGTAGCCGATCTCGGGGTCGATGACGGCCTTCAGGGCCATCTTGAGATCATCCTTGTGCGGCATCCCGTCGTCCTCGAGCGCGAGGTCCGAGAACGGGCCGGAGCGCTTGGGCTCCTGGTCCGCCGGGTGCAGGTCGACCGCGTGCTCGTGCGCGCTGTGGTCGTGACCGGCGTGGCCGTGACCGGCGTGGTCGTCGGTGGCCTGGCCGGCCATCGGGAGGGAGGTGTCGGTGGAGTCCATGGTGGTCTCGTTCGTTCGGTGACGGGTCAGCGGGTGACGGGTCAGTTCTCGTGGGTGACTGCGTGCTCGTGGGCACCCTGCTCGTAGGTCTGGATGGCGTCCTTCAGGGCCATCCATCCGAGGAGGGCGCACTTGACGCGGACGGGGAACTTCGCGACGCCCTGGAATGCGATCCCGTCGCCGAGGTCTTCCTCACGCGACGGAGCATCCCCGTGCATCATCAGGCGGAACTGCTCAGCGAGGTCCGTGACGTCGTCGAGCTTGCGGCCCGTCACCGCGAGCGTCATCGCGGAGGCGGAGGCCTGCGAGATCGAGCACCCCTCACCATCGAAGACGACGGCGTCGAGGTTGCCGTCGGCGACCCGGATCCGCAGGTCCATCTCGTCACCGCACAGCGGGTTCGAGTGGTGGACGTGGACATCCTCGTTCTCCAGCTCAGGAGCCCGGTTCTTGGGCTTCTTGTAGTGGTCGAGGATGATCTCCTGGTAGAGATCTTCGAACATCGTGATGCTCCTGCTCAGCGAGCGAAGAAGGTCTGGGCCTTGCGGATGCCGTCGACGAGCGGGGGGATGTCGTCGACGTCGTTGTAGACGTAGAGGCTCGCGCGAGCCGTCGACCCGACGCCGAGGCAGCGCATCAACGGCTTGGCACAATGGTGGCCGACGCGGATGCACACGCCGAACTGGTCGAGCATCGCCCCGATGTCGTGCGGGTGAACGCCGTCGACCGCGAACGACAGGGTGCCACCGCGGTGCTGCGGGTCCTGCGGGCCGTGGACGGTGACGCCGTCGATCTCGCCGAGCGCTGCGAGGAAGTGCCCCGTGAGCTCGATCTCATGCTGACGGATCGCGTCCATGCCGAGGGTCTCGAGCGCCTCGATGGCCGCGGTGAGGCCAGCGGCCTCGGCGATCATCGGGGTTCCGGCCTCGAACTTGTGCGGGATGTCGTTCCAGGTGGTCCGCGCGATCGAGACCTCACGGATCATCTCGCCACCGGCGAGGAAGGGCGGCATCTTCTCGAGCAGCTCCGGCTTCGCGACGAGCGCGCCGATGCCGGTGGGCCCGAGCATCTTGTGGCCGGAGAACACGATCGCGTCCACGTCGAGCGCGCGGAAGTCGACCGACATGTGCGGCACCGACTGACAGGTGTCCGCCAGGACGACACAGTCCGGGTTGGCTGCCTTCGCCTGGGCGGAGAGCGCGGCGACGTCGTTGATCGTCCCGAGCACGTTCGAGGCGTGGGTGACACCGAAGAACTTCACCTTGCCGTCCGCGATCAGCTCCGCGAACGCCTCGAGGTCCAGGAGCCCCTCACCGGTGACCGGCACGACGCGGAACTCGATGCCGAGGTCCGTGCACGCGTACTGGTACGGCACGAAGTTCGCGTGGTGCTCCATCTCGGTGACGAGGACGGCATCGCCCGGCCCGAGGAACCGTCGCACGAACGAGTAGGCGACGATGTTCGTCGCCTCCGTCGCGTTCTTGGTGAACACCACGCCACGCTCGTCGGCGTTGAGGAACGACGCGACCTTGCGGCGCGCGCCCTCGTAGAGATCCGTGGCTTCCTCGGCGAGCTGGTAGACGCCGCGGTGGACGTTCGAGCGCGAGCGCTCGTAGTAGCCCGCCATGGCGGCCAGCACGGAGTCCGGGGTCTGCGAGGACGCACCCGAATCCAGGAAGACGAGCCGTCCGCCGTTGCGCGCGGGGCGCTGGAGCGTGGGGAACTGCTCCCGCAACGCGACGGGGTCGAAGGTCGTCACGGTCGCGGAGTTCAGACCGACACCTCGGAGTACTCCTCGTAGCCCTGCGCCTCGAGCGTGTCGGCGAGCTCGGCTCCACCGGAGCGGACGAGCTTGCCCTTGACGAGGACGTGGACGTCATCGGGGGTGATGTAGTTCAGGATGCGGGTGTAGTGCGTGATGATGAGCACGCCCATGGAGTCGCCGCGGAGTCGGTTGACGCCCTCGGAGACGATGCGCAGCGCGTCGACGTCGAGGCCGGAATCGGTCTCGTCGAGGACGGCCAGCTTCGGCTGCATCAGCGCCATCTGGAGGATCTCGAAGCGCTTCTTCTCGCCACCGGAGAAGCCCTCGTTGATGGAGCGCTTCATGAAGCCCTCGTCGACCTCGAGGTCGGCCATCTGGGCCTTGAGCTCGGTCATGAACTGGCGGATCGGGACGTCCTCGCCGCGGCGGGCGTTGACGGCCGTGCGCAGGAAGTTCGTCACCGAGACACCGGGGATCTCGACCGGGTACTGCATGGCGAGGAAGACGCCGGCGCGAGCGCGCTCGTCGGGCGCCCAGCCGGTGATGTCGGTGCCGTCGTAGGTGATCGTCCCGCCGGTGACGGTGTACGCGGGGTGTCCGGCGATCGCGTAGGCGAGCGTGGACTTGCCCGAGCCGTTCGGCCCCATCAGGGCCACGGTGCGGTTGGTGTCGACGTCGAGGGAGACGCCGTCGAGGATCAGGGTGTCTTCGACCTGGACCTTGAGGTCACGGATCTCGAGGAGTGCCATGGGGAGGAGCCTTCAGTGGTTGGGCGCGTCAGCGCCGTTGAGAGCGGAGGAGGTGTCGACGAGCACCTGGCCGTCGGCGGAGACCGAGACGGCGTACGTCGGGACGGGCTTGGTGGCCGGCATGGCCGACGGCTGCCCGGTGGACAGGTCGAAGGTGGAGCCGTGCAGCGAGCACTCGATGCCGAGCGCGCCGTCGCTGTCGGCCCACACCATGCCCTCGCTCAGGTCGTACTCCTGATGCGAGCAGGTGTTGTGGACCGCGCGGACGGTGTCGCCGGACCGCACGAGGCAGACCGGGACGCCGTCGAACATCGCAGCGCGGGGCTGCAGGTCCTCGAGGTCGTCGAGGGACAGTTCGTCGCTCATCTCAGGCCTCCGGGATGACGATGTTGGTGACGCCCACACGTGAGAGGTCCGTCGAGCTGATCTCGGTCTCGAGGTGCTCGAGCGCGCGGTCTCGGACACCGGGGGCCTCGATCTGGTCGAGGACCTCGGTGAAGAACCCGAACACGATGAGGCGCAGGGCCTCGGCGCGGCTGATGCCTCGCGACTGCAGGTACCAGAGGTAGGAGCCCTCGACCTGTCCGGTCGCGGAGCCGTGACCGGCCTTGACGTCGTGGTTGAAGATCTCGAGGAACGGCGTCGAGTCGGCCTTGGCGCCCGGCGTGAGGATCAGCGACCGGTTGGTCTCGTCCGTGACGGTGCCGTTGGCGTGCTCACCGATGAGCACGTTGCCGCGGAAGACCGTGCGGCACTTGCCCTGGAGCGCACCCTTGAAGAGCGTGTCCGAGGTGGCATGCGACGCGATGTGGCGGACGTACGGCTGGAGGTCGAAGTGCTGGCCCTCATCCGCGAAGTAGATGCCGCGGATGAACGCGGAGCCGCCCTTGCCGACGAGGTCGGCCTCGGGGCGCAGGCGCACCGTGGTGCCACCGACGTTGACCGACATGTGGCGGAACGTGGCGTCACGACCGACCGCGGCCTTCTGCAGGCTGAGGTGGACGACGTCGCCCGACCACTCCTGCATCGAGACGACCGAGATCTGGGCGGCGTCGCCGATGACGATCTCGGCGACCTCGTCGACGAGCACGCCGGAGGTGTCCTCCGGGGAGGTGTGCTCGATGTAGAGCATCGCCTTCGCGTGGTGCTCCGCGACCGCGAGGACACGGGGCAGGTGCACTCCCGTGCGCGTCGCGTGGACGTGGATGCCGATCGGGCCTGCGATCTCGACGTTCGCCGGGACGTGGACGAACACGCCACCGTCCCAGGCTGCGTCGTTGGCCGCGATGGTGCGGTCCTCGGCGACGCCGGAGACCGACTCCCCGAGGGTCGTCAGCGACCCGAGGTGCTTCGCGACGAGGTCTTCGTGCGAGGAGGACGCGTCGGCCAGCGAGAGGACGACCAGTCCCTTCGCCGCGGCAGCTTCGGAGACGAAGACGCCGGAGACGACGCCGTCGATGATCGTGACGAGCGCCGCAGGCTCCTGCGAAGCAGCGAGCGACTCCGGCGCGGTGGCCGTGGGCTCGGTGCCGTCCGCGGCCAGCGGTGCGTCGGTCTTGACCAGCTTGTGGAACGGCGTCGAGCGCCAGAACTCGTCGAGGCGGCTGTTGGGCCAGGACCGGTCCGCGTACTGCTTGAGGGCAGCACCGCGGCGCTCGGTCAGCCACGATGCCTCGTCGGCGCGCGTCTGGAGCGCCTCCGACGAGATCGTGTCGAAGGTGAAGGTGGAGGTGGTCATCCCACGGCCCCTTCCATCTCGAGGTCGATGAGACGGTTGAGCTCGACGGCGTACTCCATCGGGAGCTCACGAGCGATCGGCTCGATGAACCCGCGGACGATCATGGCCGTGGCCTCGTCCTCGCCGATGCCGCGCGCCTGCATGTAGAAGAGCTGGTCGTCGCTGATCCGCGAGGCGGTGGCCTCGTGCTCGATCGTGGCGTCGTCCTGGTCGATCTGCATGTAGGGGTAGGTGTCCGTGCGGGACTCCTCGTCCAGCATCAGCGCGTCACACTTCACGGCCGAGCGAGCACCGGTGGCGCCCTCCTGGATGTGGACGAGACCGCGGTAGGACGTGCGACCCGAACCCTTGGAGACCGACTTCGACAGGATGTTCGAGGTGGTGTTCGGAGCGGCGTGCACCATCTTGGCGCCCGCGTCCTGGTGCTGACCGTCGGCGGCGTAGGCGACCGAGATGACCTCACCCTTCGCGCCCGGCTCCATGAGCCAGACCGCCGGGTACTTCATCGTCAGCTTCGAGCCGATGTTGCCGTCGATCCACTCCATCGTCGCGTTGCGGTAGGCCGCTGCACGCTTGGTGACGAGGTTGTAGACGTTGGTCGACCAGTTCTGGATCGTCGTGTAGCGGACGCGAGCGCCCTCCTTGACGATGATCTCGACGACCGCGGAGTGCAGCGAGTCGGAGGAGTACGTGGGCGCGGTGCAGCCCTCGACGTAGTGGATGTGCGAGCCCGGCTCCGCGATGATCAGCGTGCGCTCGAACTGGCCCATGTTCTCCTTGTTGATGCGGAAGTACGCCTGGAGCGGGATGTCGACCGAGACGCCCGGCGGCACCCAGATGAAGGATCCACCCGACCAGACGGCCGTGTTCAGCGCGGCGAACTTGTTGTCGTTCGGCGGGATGATCGTGGCGAAGTGCTTGCGGAAGAGCTCCTCGTGGTCACGCAGCGCGGAGTCGGTGTCGAGGAAGAGAACTCCCTGCTCCTCAAGGTCCTCACGCACCTTGTGGTAGACGACCTCGGACTCGTACTGGGCGGCGACGCCTGCGACGAGACGCTCCTGCTCAGCGGCGGGGATCCCGAGGCGGTCGTAGGTCTCCTTGATGTCCGCGGGCAGGTCCTCCCACGTGTTCGCCTGCTTCTCCGTCGCGCGGACGAAGTAGAAGATGTCGTCGAACTTGATGCCGTCGAGCGCGCCACCCCAGTTGGGCATGGGGCGACGGAGGAACGCGTCGTAGGACCGCATGCGGAGGTCCCGCATCCAGGCCGGCTCCTGCTTGATCTCGGAGATCTCGGCGACGGTCTCACGGGTCAGGCCACGCTTCGAGGTGAAGCTGTAGTCCTTCTCGGAGTCGTGCCAGCCGAACTTGTAGGACTCGAGGTCGTCAGCGATCTTCTGCTGGTTCGCGCGGGCGGTGCCGGCCTCGGGGGCGCTGGGGGTGGCGCTCATGTGGTGCTCCTGTGGAGAGTGTCTGTCGGGATGGTCAGGTGGTCAGGAAGTGGTGGCGGTGCCGGCGCCGCGCGTCTCGCGCAGCTGGACCTGGCAGACGCAGCTCTGGTCGCCGCCCGCGATCGTTCCCTTGCGGGAGACGGTGAGCTCGTGGCCGAGGACTCGCCTGAAGGCTGCGGCCTCGTAGGCGCAGAGCTCAGGGTGGTCGGCGGCGATCTCCTGGATGGCGCAGTGCTGCTGCACGAGCTCGATGCCGTCACCGGTCTCGGAGGCCGAGGCCTCGAAGCCGGCGTCGGAGAGCGCTGCAGCGAGCTGGGCGACGCGCTCGGCCGGGTCCTCGGAGGTGACGACGTCGGCGTAGGACGCGCTCTGCTTCTCGAGGCGCCACTTGAGGAAGGCGCGCATGCCGTTGCGGCCGTGCTCGTCGGAGATGAAGTCGATGAGC
>RCMY010005056.1_pt1 | contig 11704 bp, 10 predicted proteins | sample 2041341 | NCBI WGS metagenome assembly RCMY01 (sample SAMN09708234, study PRJNA481090) | Marine sediment metagenome, whole genome shotgun sequencing project.
AGCCAGCCGGTCAGAGCAAAAACCCAGAACAAACCCCAGCCAGAATTTTTGGTCTTCTCAACGGCGAACAGCATGCCGAAGTAGGGGATTAACATCCACAGACCCATGTAGGGCATGTTGACAGCCATTGAAACAGTTGCAGTGACGGCGCTGAACAGAATCGTTAGCGCCAACAGGGCATAGGTATTGCGTAATACCTTGCTGGCTTCGTCGCCAATCACCTCGGTGCGATTGGTGGCGGTGTTTACTACTCGGTTGTCTTGCATTGCAGTGGCTCCTGATATGCCGGGGGCTTACGTTAGATAAGCTTAAATATGGGATAGTCGCACTGTAAAATCAAGCGTACTGGTGCGCAATTTAACTCTATTAGTACGACCATTGATCATAAAAATAGTTCGGCTGTAGTGGCGCACAGCAGCGTTATGAATTGGCGGAGGAGGAGAGATTCGAACTCTCGGAACCGATAAAGGTTCGCCGGTTTTCAAGACCGGTGCATTCGACCACTCTGCCACCTCCGCAAGCGTGCAATTATAGCGTCGAATATGCAGCTGGCAAGCGCATTAACACTTGTCAGCATAGCAGCCTGGCGGATTTATACGTTGGTGGCGACGCGAGTGGGTAATCGAGCCAGTTTTTCGCGATTTAGAGGCGCATAGTGGCACCTCTGTTATAAAAAATAGCGGAAAAATGGGCCGATCTACCGCCGCCGCCGTAAAGTCATCCTAAGTCCGACAGGCTCCTGCCTACCTATTAATTGCGCTTTTTACGAACTAAAGTGCGGCCTAATCTGCGCTTGCCGGTTGTTGGCGTCGCGCTCGCGGGTCGTTACTGGCTCGCTGCGCCCGCTGTTCCGAAGCACTGACTGTCGGTGCCTCAATAGGCGCTACCGGCGCGTTGCTGGGCAGTTCTATCACCGTGGTCTCGATCTCCACCGCTTGCTTAGTCTGTCTTGGCTTGAGGCGAGGATCATTCTCGGCGCGCGCGCCGTCATTAGCTGGCTCGGGAGCTGCTTTCTTTACCCCAGTATCGGCTACGGCGCTGGTTTCGCCGTTGATCTCTGCTGCGTCGGTTTGTGTATCTTGCGTGGCCGTTGCAACGGGCTCTGCTGTCACAGCAGGCTCGCTTTTTGCTTCCGTCGGCGCGGCCGGCTTAGCGTCTGGCTTTGCTACTGCCGGTGTCGATGCGGCAGGCTCAGCTGCCGGTGCTCCCACTGCTGCCGGCTCAGTTGCCGGCGCTTCTACTATAGAGGGCTCAGCAGCTGTAGATGGTTCAGCAGCTTCGCCCGATTGGCTCGCAGCATCGCTTTTACTTGCAGATTGTTGTTCAGGCGCAGCTTTCTGCTCCGGTGATGAGTCAGTATCGGTTGGCTGGTTAGCGATGTCTTTTACCGGTGCCTCGTTGCTCGCTGGCGGCACGGTTTCAACCGCCGCTGTGGCAGTGCTCACTACTGCAGCGGTGGCAACATCACTGGCTGCTGCGGAAGCGGCGACATCGACATTTGCGGTCTCTGCAGCGGCCGCCTCAGTAGGCTGTTCATTTGCTGACCGGCGACTTTTGGGGCTAGCTGCACGCGGTTTTTTGTTGGCAGGTCGTTTTTGTGGTCGCTGCTTGCCGTTTTGCTCTTCCGGTGTGGCACTGGTTTGCTCCTCATCACTGCGGCGCTCGCGCTTGTCTCGTGATGTTTGCAGATTTTTGTCGCGCCGCTCGTTGCTATCTGAAGACTCGCTGCGTTCTTTGCGTGGACCGCGTTTTTTGCGCTCACTACGTTCGTTCTGGTCACGGCTGTCACGGCTGTCACGGTTTGCACGATCGCCGCGCGGGTTGGCAGGTTTGCGAGCTCGCTTGCTGCGCGTAGACGTGTCGGACGAGCTTTCCTGCGCTGCCGGTTTTGCTTCGGTTTTTTCTGGCTCGGCCGCGACCGTTGCTGCAGATGCCCCGGCAAGCGCCCGCCAGAAGCGTTGCAACATGCCTGGTTCTTCAGCGTTCGCTTGTGCCGATGTGGCTTCGCGAGCCGGGGTAGGGCGGATGGGTGCTACCGCCGCGACGGCCGCAACCGGCACCGTTGGTTTCGACTCAATAGCCTGGTCGTGCGCAGCTTCCAGGGCAGAAGTATCGAGCTCGATATTGTAGCTCGGTATAGCTTCATCTTTAGTTTGATCGTCGCGCAAACGCGTCACTTCGAAATGCGGTGTCTCCATATTCGGGTTAGGAATCACCAACACATGCAGGCCGTTACGCTGCTCGATCTCACGGATAGCTTCGCGCTTTTCGTTCAACAGATAAGTCGCAACGTCGACAGGTACAATGGCGCGAATTTCGGCACTGCGTTCTTTCAACGCCTCTTCTTCTATCAGGCGCAGTGCGGTCAGCGCAGTGGAATAGGTGTCCAGAATATTACCCTGTCCACTGCAGCGTGGGCATACGATAGAGCTGGTCTCACCCAGCGATGGCCGTAACCGCTGGCGCGACATTTCCAGTAGTCCAAAGCGTGAAATACGCCCAAGTTGAATTCGGGCCCGGTCCATTTCCAGCGCATCACGCATGCGGTTCTCGACCTCGCGCTGATTGCGGTTGGCGTTCATGTCGATAAAATCGATGACAATCAGCCCGCCAATATCGCGCAGGCGCAGCTGGCGAGCGATTTCATCGGCGGCCTCCAGATTGGTTTTGGTGGCAGTCTCTTCAATATCACGGCCTTTGGTGGCGCGCGCCGAGTTAATGTCGATAGCGACCATGGCCTCGGTAGGGTCGATGACGATGGACCCGCCCGAAGGCAGCGTCACTTCGCGCTGAAACGCAGTTTGGATCTGGCTTTCAATTTGGTAGCGATTGAACAACGGTACGCTGTCTTGATACAGCTTTAGCTTATTTTGGTTATGCGGCATGATTTGATTGATAAATGTGGTCGCCTCGTCGTAGGCGTCCTGCGAGTCAATCAACACTTCGCTGATGTCCGGGCGTAAATAGTCGCGTATCGCGCGCACAATCACGTTGCTTTCGGGGTAGATTAAAAACGGTGCCTTATCGGCCTCGGCGGCTTCTTTTATCGCCGTCCAAATGCTGCATAAATAGTCAAGATCCCACTGCAGATCGGCTTCGTTACGGCCCACACCCGCCGTGCGCACGATGGCACCCATGCCTTGCGGAATATTAAGGCCATCCATCGCCGCTTTTAACTCTGTACGTTCCTCACCCTCAATACGTCGGGAAATGCCGCCAGCCCGAGGGTTATTCGGCATTAGCACCAGATAGCGGCCGGCCATGCTGATGAAAGTGGTTAAAGCCGCGCCTTTGTTGCCACGCTCTTCCTTATCGACCTGCACGATGACTTCCGTGCCCTCCTTAACCATATCCTTGATCTTGGCGCGGCCCTCTACGTCAGAGGCGTTGCGGTAAAAGTATTCTTTGGAAATTTCTTTCATCGGCAGAAAACCGTGTCGCTCGGCACCGAAATCGACGAACGCTGCTTCCAGACTAGGCTCTACTCTAGTGATTTTGCCTTTGTATATATTCGATTTTTTTTGAACGCGGGTGCGATTTTCAATATCGAGGTCGTACATGCGTTGGCCGTCGACGAGCGCGACGCGCAACTCTTCCGGTTGAGTTGCGTTGATTAACATGCGTTTCATGATGGTACACCTTGTAGTGATGCGCCACGGGGGAGGGGAAGATTTCGCAACCAGGCTACAGCGTAAATATGCAGTGGCATTAACACTTTGAAAAGTGCCGATACCTGATGCTAGCGTGTTACATATTTACGTCGTAATAGTCGAATATATCAAAAACTTACAAGGTTTTTCTATAATTCTTACAAACCTGTGTTCACAACCGGGACAAGCTGCGCGTGATGTTTCCATGTCACTAAACTGGCGTTGCCAATCTTGATTTAGTAATGTAGCGTGCTGCGCATCCTGCTAGGGTATAAGGCGCTTATGCGCCGCTTACCGAAATCTTCCGCTACCGCAGTAGCGCTATTGTTTAATGGGCCTCACGCACCTTTGGTTCGACATGAGCGCCGCTAATTCTGTTACAAAGCGGACCAGCTCCAATGCAGGCCTCGCTTCTCGGAGCTGCAATGGCGATAATAAAGGATATCGCTAGCGTGCAGCTGCGGCGCACTATAGCAGCAATAATCGGGCCTCTCAAATTTCTGTATGAACAAACCATCCAACCTGGTAAGTGGGGTACAACTGCTGGAGATTGCCTCAGAGCGCAACGGCCAACGAATTGATAACTTTTTAATCAATGAGCTGAAAGACTTGCCGCGCTCGCGAATTTACCGGCTGTTGCGCAAGGGTGAAATTCGAGTCAACAAGAAGCGCACCAAGCCAACCTATCGCATTCAGGCTGGCGACGTCGTGCGCTTGCCGCCGCTGCAGCGAGCGGTTGAGCGTCCGCGGCCGACTGAAATCAATCCGCAGCTGGCAGCAAGCTTGCGTCTGGCGACTGTGTGGGAATCAAATCAGCTATTGGTGCTAAATAAGCCCAGCGGCATGGCAGTGCACGGTGGCAGTGGGGTTAGTCTCGGCGTTATCGAGGCACTGCGCCTGCTCTATCCCGAACAAAAATCGCTGGAACTTGTGCATCGCTTGGACCGCGAGACCTCGGGTTGCTTATTGATCACCAAAAAGCGTGCGATGTTGCGACATTTGCACGCTGAACTGCAGGCTGGCCGTGTAGATAAAACCTATTTGGCGCTGGTGCAGGGGCAGTGGCCACGTCATCTCCAGCAGGTGGACGCACCGCTGCGTAAAAACGAGCTGGTATCGGGCGAGCGTATGGTCAGCGTAGACCGTTCAGGCAAAGCAGCGCGCACCATGTTTCGTGTGCGCCAGCGGTTCGCCGATTGCACGCTACTGGAAGTCAAGCCAATCACCGGGCGCACGCACCAAATTCGTGTACACGCTAGGCATATGGGGCACCCACTCGCTGGCGACAGCAAATACGGCAGCCGTGACTTTAACCAGCAGTTACGCAAGCTGGGGTTAAAGCGACTGTTTTTACACGCGCAAAGTCTACGTTTTACGCCGCCAGATGCGGAGCACATGATAGCTGCGGCGCAGGTGATCTCGGTTAAAGCGGATTTAAGTGCCGACCTCGAAGCCGTATTAGAAGCGCTTGCGAAAAGGATTTAGGTGCTTCTCTAACGACTGCGCTACACTTTATTCTGGATTAGAGCAAATGAGGAAGTGTTAGTGACAGAATTAGACCCGCAAACAGGTCAGTCAGCAAATGATGACCCTCGCACCTGGCAGCTGCTTGAGCGTGTCGTTGATCGTTCGCTGAACGAGCAGCGTAAATCGCGGCGCTGGGGTATATTTTTCAAGCTGCTGACGTTTGCCTACCTGTTCGTTGCGGTGGCATTGATCTGGCCGCGCGCTCAGTCGATTGGTGGCGTGCCTGAGGGGCCGCATGTGGCGATGGTGCAAATTAAGGGCGTTATCGCGGACGATGAACTTGCCAATGCCAATGCGATTGCTGCATCTTTGCGTAAAGCGTTCGAGAACGACGATTGCACAGCCGTCATGCTAACGATCAACAGTCCGGGTGGCAGCCCGGTACAGTCAGGCATGATTTACGACGAGATCAACCGCTTGCAGAAAATTCATCCGGATAAACCCGTGTATGCTTCTATCAGCGATCTTGGTGCGTCTGGAGCGTATTATATTGCCGTAGCAGCCGATCATATATATGCCGACAAGGCCAGCCTGGTAGGCTCGATTGGCGTGGTAGGCTCAAGTTTTGGCTTTGTTGATACCATGGAAAAACTCGGCGTTGAGCGCCGCATGTTCACCGCCGGTGAGCACAAAGGTTTTCTTGATCCGTTCTCACCGCTCAATAAAGCCGAGCAAGCTTTTTGGGAAGGTGTGCTGGAAGTGACCCACAATCAATTCATCGCCACTGTGCGTGAGGGTCGTGGCGACCGGCTGCAGGACACCCCCGAGCTATTCTCTGGTCTGGTTTGGTCGGGCGAGCAAGCACTGGAGATGGGGCTGATTGACGGCCTCGGTAGTGCAGGCTTCGTAGCTCGCGAAATTATTGGCGAAGAAAACATTGTTGACTATTCGCCGCAGCTCAACCCGCTGCAACGCTTAGTGCGACAGCTTGGCGCGTCGATGGGTGACGCGATTGTGAGCAGTGTGCTGAGCAATACTGCACTTAAACTGCACTAAACTCCGCAACTTTATTGCTGCTGGTACAACTACTGCCGCTGGTACAACCCTGGGTCAACTTTGGCCCAGCGGCTTGTTTCATTTCCCCCGCTAGCCGCTCAAATAGGCTGGCCCGGTGCCTGCCACGCCTTAAACCGGCTTGTTTTGCGCGAAATAATGCGCTTCCAAGCCTATTTTCAGTTATTTTTTTGACACTCCCATATTGTGCCCCTATAGTGCGCGCTTATGTCAGAGCAGCGCCTGCCAGCAACCGTTATTACGCAGAAGTTGGTGAACCAAAACGCCGAGCTGACTGGTACGATTGCGGTGTCGCAATTGCGTCGTCTGGCCGCTGTGCTGTGTAGCTCAGAGGGCGAAGCGAAGGTGCAGCTGCACTTCGCGATTGATGACCAAAGGCGGCAGAGAGTGGCGGCCGAGGTGAGTTGCAATGTACATATTTTGTGCCAGCGTTGCCTCAAGCCAATGCCATTAACACTTGATTCAAAAGTTGAAGCGGTGCTCGTGGCCAGTGATGAAGCCGCGCAGCAGGTGCCGAGGCAGTTGGACGCTGTCATCACAGAGGAAGGAATTCTCAATACACAAGAGTTTATAGAAGACGAATTGTTATTGTGTTTGCCATTTACAAGTTTCCACGAATACAATTGCGGCCTTTATGCAGGCAGTGATGAAACGTCACAACAGCCAGAGCGGCGTAAACCGTTTGCCGATTTGGCCGATATCATGAACAAAAGCTGAGTAGCTAAGCAGCTCAGTAACCAAGCAACAAGGGAGCGCCCATATGGCGGTACAAAAAAGTAAGGTAACTCGGTCGCGTCGCGGTCAACGTAGGTCACACGACAGTCTGAGCCAGGCAACTCTGACCGTTGACCCCACCACGGGCGAGAAGCACCTGCGCCATCACATTTCGGCTGATGGGTTTTATCGGGGCAAAAAAGTCCTGGACTTGCAAGACGACGATTAGATCATCATTATAAGTCACGTGCATAATTGCTTCAGTTATATTTTCTAATATTTGCAGTAAACCGGATACCTGGTACTTGAATGAGCGAAGATAAGAAAGTCGCCGTCGTTACCGGCGCAAGCCGTGGCATAGGCAGGGCCATTGCCACGCAGCTTGGCAAAGATTTTTTCGTTGTCGGCACGGCAACGACAGACGCGGGTGCTGCCAGCATTAGTAAATATTTTGCTGAGGAATCCATCGCCGGCATTGGATTGTCGCTGGACGTCACCAGCCCCGACTCTCTGTCACAGTTCGTTGCACGCGTTAATGAAGAGTGCGGCACGCCACTGGTGCTGGTCAATAATGCCGGCGTCACGCGCGATAACCTGCTACTGCGCATGAAAGATGACGAGTGGGATGCAGTTGTGGAAACTAACCTAACCGCCGTATTTCGATTGACCAAAGTGTTTTTGAAGGGCATGACGAAGGCTCGTTGGGGGCGTATTATCAACATCAGTTCGGTGGTGGGTAGTATGGGCAACGCGGGCCAGTCGAACTACGCTGCCAGCAAGGCCGGTCTGTTAGGGTTTGGCAAGTCGCTGGCGCGAGAAGTGGGTTCGCGTAATATTACTGTAAATACAGTAGCGCCAGGGTTTATTGATACTGACATGACCCGTTCCCTGGCGGACGCGCAGAAAGACGCGATGCTAAGCCAGATACCATTGGGTCGACTTGGTCAGCCGGAAGACATTGCCGCCATTGTGGCTTTTTTGGCAGGCCCGGCCGGCAGCTATATCAGTGGCGAAACAATACATGTAAATGGAGGCATGTATATGGCCTAAACTACTGAAAATTAAATGCATTACAGAATGATGATTACCGCCAACAAGAGAAGTGTTACAAGTCTTGTAAAATAGGGTTAGAATGCGCGCTTCAATTATAAGCCGCTTTATAGAGCAGCACATTTGCCCAGCTAATTAGGAGTCAACCGAAGCATGAGCAGCATTGCAGAACGTGTTAAAAAAATAGTCAGCGAACAGCTTGGCGTTAAAGAAGACGAGATTCAAAACAGCGCCTCATTCGTTGAAGATCTGGGCGCCGACTCGCTGGATACTGTCGAATTAGTTATGGCTTTGGAGGAGGAGTTTGAAACTGAAATTCCGGACGAAGAAGCTGAAGCAATTACTACAGTGCAACTCGCGATGGACTACATTGAGTCGCATACTAAAAAGTAACATGTAGTTAGTGACCAAATGAAGCCGCTATTACGCAAGTAGAGCGGCTTTGTTGTTTTTCGCTCAGAAAAACAATCAGCGTACGAGCGAAGAAGATAATCCCTGTGTAAATGAAACCTGAGGTATCAGCGTGACGGGCAGACGAGTCGTAGTAACTGGTATGGGCATGGTGACGCCCGTAGGTAACTCTGTCGAAGATACCTGGAAGTGTATCGTGCAGGGCCAAAGCGGTATCGTTCCGATTGAGAGTTTTGATGTATCGGCGTACAACACGCGATTCGGCGGCTCGGTCAAGGGCTTCGAAGTTGGCGATTATCTAGAGCCAAAAGAAGCGCGTAAAATGGATGTATTCATACAATACGGCATGGCTGCTGGTATTCAGGCGATGAGTCACTCGGGTCTGGAAGTTAACGAGCAGAACGCACATCGCATCGGTGCTGCGGTTGGTTCTGGAATCGGTGGTATTGCGTCCATCGAAAAGAACCACGAGATACTGAAAAACAGCTCACCGCGGCGTATTTCGCCGTTTTTCGTACCCGGCTCGATCACCAACATGATCGCCGGTAATTTGTCTATACGCTACGGCTTCACCGGCCCCAATCTTGCCATTGTCACCGCCTGTACAACCGGCACGCATAACATCGGGATGGCAGCTCGTATGATCGCTTATGGTGAAGTCGACGCCATGCTGGCGGGTGGCGCTGAGATGGCGACCACTCCGGTAGGCCTGGGTGGCTTTTCGGCAGCACGGGCGCTATCTACCCGTAACGATGACCCCGAGCGCGCCAGTCGTCCGTGGGATAAAGACCGCGATGGATTCGTGCTCAGCGATGGCGCCGGTCTGATGGTGCTGGAAGAATACGAACATGCGCGCCAGCGAGGCGCGACCATCCATGCCGAGCTGATTGGCTTTGGCATGAGCGGTGACGCTTACCATATGACCTCGCCCCCTGCTGACGGTGCCGGTGCCGCTGCGGCTATGCGCGTCGCCATCAACGATGCCGGTATTAACGCGGATCAAATCGACTACATTAACGCGCACGGTACCTCCACCAAGGCAGGCGACCTGGCGGAATGTATCGCGATAAAAAGCGTATTGGGCAGTGCTGCCGAGAGCGTTGCGGTGAGTTCTTCGAAATCGATGATCGGTCATTTGCTCGGTGCGGCGGGGTCAGTTGAAGCGATTTTCGCGGTACTGGCGATTCGCGATGGGTTAGCACCGCCGACGATCAATCTCGACACTCCAGACGAAGGCTGTGATTTAAATCTGGTGCCACACACGGCGCAGCAGCACGACATCAAAGTGGCCATGTCCAACTCTTTTGGTTTTGGCGGCACCAACGGCACATTGGTGTTTCAACGAATTTAGTAGTCCCCTGATAGCCTGCTCGTGCAATGTAAGGCCGTTTGGCCCACGTTAATTAATGGTGTGTTTACCGAAACCCTGACGGTATCCGACCGCGGCCTGCAGTTTGGCGACGGTTTGTTTGAAACCATGCTGCTTCATCGCGGACAAGCCCAGCTGCTAGAGATGCATTTGCAGCGGCTGCTTGAGGGTGCTCAGCGCTTGCGTATCGCTTTAGCCAGAAAGCGAGTAGAACAAGATTTGCAATGCTATCTGCGCCAGTGTCAGTCGCCTGATTCAGCGGTGCTGAAAGTGATTGTTACGCGCGGTGAATCAAGTCGTGGCTATCGTCCCCCTGCAAACGCGCAGGCAACGCTGATTGTGCGTATGTATGAGCATCACCCATTGGCCAATGATCAGCGAACTGCGGGCGTAGCGTTGCGAACCTGTCAAATGCGTTTGGGGCACAATCAGGCGTTGGCGGGTATCAAGCATTTGAACCGTCTGGAGCAGGTATTGGCGCGTGCTGAGTGGCAAGATGATGGTATCTTCGAAGGCCTGATGTTAGATAATAATGGGCATATTGTGGCAGGTACCATGAGTAACGTTTTCGTGTGCAGAGATGACGTGATCGTGACTCCACCGCTAAAACAATGCGGTATCAATGGCGTAATACGCCGCTATATTATTGAGATTCTGGCACCGCAATTGGACATTGCTGTCAGCCAGCAAGCCTTGAGCAACGCTGACTTAGCGCAAGCTGACGAGGTCTTTATCAGCAACAGTCTGATGCATATTGTGTCGGTTAGAGCGTGCGATCAGTTTCGCTTTACGGTTGGGCCTGCGGCCACCGCACTGCAGTCCGCCCTGCATGAAAATCTTAATCACTAGATTCGTTATATATGGTTTTTTGCTCGCAGTTTTGGCCTGCGCGGCGTTGGGCTATTTTGCCTGGCACTGGCTAAACACACCCATTAGCGCAATAGCATCGAAGGTTACTTTTGAGCTGCCGCGCGGCTCCGGTATTAGCGCGTTGGCGCGTAAGCTGGCGCAGCGCGACGTTATTGCACAACCACAAATCTGGGTTCTCTATGCGCGTTTTACCGGTGAGGCGCAGCGCGTAAAAGCCGGTGAATATGCGCTGGATTCAACCCTGACACCCAGGCAATGGTTGGCAAAGCTGGTCGCCGGTGACGTTATAAAATATCGCGTGACGGTGGTTGAAGGCAGTAGCGTGGCTGAAATGCTCAACGTGCTGGCCGCGCATCCACAAATACAGCGCACCGAGCCGGAGCTAACAATCGCTAATCTGGGTAAGTACCTGGACTTACCGGATCAGCAGCACCCTGAAGGCTGGTTCTTCCCGGACACCTATGTGTTCCGCAAGGGTGCGACTGATTTGGCTATCCTCAAACAGGCGCAGCGCAGATTAGCGATGGTGCTGCAGCAGGAGTGGGAGGCGAGAGCGCCTGATCTACCTTACGTCAACTCTTACGAGGCGCTGATTATGGCCTCAATCATTGAGAAGGAGTCGGGTCACGGCGATGAACGACAGCGGATCGCCGGAGTCTTCGTGAGGCGTCTGCGAAAGGGAATGCGTCTGCAAACCGACCCTACAGTAATATACGGCATGGGTGCGTCGTATGACGGTGACCTGCGGCGTCGCGATCTCAAGCGTGATACGCCGTACAATACGTATACGCGCAACGGGCTGCCGCCAACACCTATTGCGTTGTCTGGTCGCGCCGCTATTCATGCTGCGCTACATCCGGCAGAGGGTGATGCGTTTTATTTTGTCGCCAGAGGCGATGGCAGTCATTATTTTTCCAGTAGCCTGGCAGAGCATTTGCAGGCGGTACAAGATTTTCAGGTAAAAAATCGTGCTAAAAATTATCGATCTGCTCCTAATATCAAAAACCCCAAAGATTAACGACAATGAATAGTGGCAAGTTTATTACCGTTGAGGGAGGGGAGGGTGTAGGCAAAACGACTAACATGGCGTTTGTCGAAC
>RCMY010004709.1_pt1 | contig 11702 bp, 9 predicted proteins | sample 2041341 | NCBI WGS metagenome assembly RCMY01 (sample SAMN09708234, study PRJNA481090) | Marine sediment metagenome, whole genome shotgun sequencing project.
AATGAACACGATCTGGAAGACGTTCCCGCTGAGGTGTTGGACCAAATTACCGTGCACCTCGCTCGTGACATCGATCAGGTGCTGGGCTGGGCGTTGACCTAAGCGACGCTCTACCAAAGACCGCTGGTGCGGGCGTGGGGCAGCATCAGGTGATGTGCTCCCGCCCGGGCGGCGCTCGAACTTACCAGCTCTACGCCCTCCAGCTGCACCTCAAATTCCGCCGGCGCCAGATGCTTCTGGCGAGACGCAATTGCCAGCTCGGGGAGAGCGGCCAGCGCGGCGGCCCGAGCCGCAGAATCTCCGTCGTACCACTTCAGCTCGTTGATCTGTTCCCACTTGTCCGCACCCATCACCAGCACGTCGAAGCCCTGGGCGATATCGGTCAGGAGTTGGTCGTCGGTGACTTGGATCTCCAACCACGAATATTCCTTGGCCACCTGACTCATCACCACGAAGCGTTCCTCCACCGTGGGTCCGTCGTGGTTTTCTTTTCCCAACGCCACCCGGCTGAGGCTCCAAACCACAACGTCCACACGCCGCTGCTCTACTACCGCGTGGCTGAGATCCAAGTGAGCGATGGTCGGCGGGTTGAACGACCCCGGATACACGGCTCGACGTGGTGCCGCCCCGTTACCCATCGGCCAGCACGGGCATGGTGGGGGAGAAGACCCATTGGCTCACCAAATCCGATGCACCAGAGCCCGACATTTCTTTCACGAGATCAAGGAAGTTCTGGGTGCTCGCTACACCGCCGCCATAGCGGCTAGACCACTCTCTGAGTATCTGCCCGAACATCTCATCGCCAACGTTTCGGCGCAACGCCTCCAGCGTCAAGCCACCCCGCCAGTACACGTTAATCTCGAACAGTCCCGATGCCGGCAAGCCCTTGAGCGGTTCAAGCGGGATGTTTCTGGCCGTCTCGACATTGTTGGTTCCGGTGATCCGCTCGGTCCACCACCACTCCGCCCAGGTCGCGAAACCCTCGTTGAGCCAGATGTCGTCCCACGCCGCTGGCGACACGCTGTCGCCGAACCACTGATGGGCCAACTCATGAGCCAGGATTGGTTGGGCCGACGGACTTAACAAGATGTCGGAACCGAAAAGGCTCAACGTCTGATTCTCCAGAGCGAATCCCAGCTGCTCTGGCACCACGACGATTCCGTAACTCTCGAAAGGGTACGGGCCGAACTGGTCTTCGAATGCTGCGATCATCTCGGCGGTGGTGTCCAACTCGTTCCCGGTGGCCAGCACCGCATCAGCGTGGACGGCATGGCGAATCACGAGGCCGGAGTCCAGGGTTTCTATCGAGACATCGAAGGCCCCGGTGGCGATCGAAGCCAGGTAGGTGCTCATGGGGTCAATCGCCGTCCACGTCTCGGTGGTAACACCGTTGGCGGTGGCGCTACTGGTGCGTTGGCCCGGTCCCGCGGTCGTGGTTCCCTCGGGCACGGATATGGAGATGGTGAACAGCGCCTTGTCCTGGGGGTGATCGTTGGCCGGGAACCAGGTGGCCGCCCCCACCGGTTCTGACGCAACGAATGTGCCCCATGACCGGGTCTGGAAGCCCAGGTTGAAAGGGAGGTCCTGATCGGCAATGGGTTCGGGGGTTCCGTGGTAGGCCACCAACACCGCCGCAGTCTGGCCCGCCGCTAGGGGTTCTGGGGGTCTGATGATCAGCTCTCGTCCGTTGCGATTGAAGAGCGCTGGCTCGTCGTCGATCCGGATTTCGTCCACGGTCAGCCCTACGAGGTCGAGGTGAAAACTGGCCAGTTCCGTTAAGGCGGTGAGCGTGACGGTTGTTTCAGCCACCAGTTCCGGTCCCGTCAGATCCAGCGCCATGACATAGGTTTGCACGTCGTAGCCGCTGTTGCCGAGGCCGGGAAAAGTTGGATCTCCGATCGAACCAAGCTCACGGGCGGCGGCGAGTCCCATGGCATCACCGCCGGGATCACCGGGGTCCAGGGCGACGAATTTCGAGTCAGAATTCCCCCCTGCCGAGGGGATCGAGGTAGATCCTGCGGCGCTGGTCGGATCCTCGGTGGTCCGCTGGCTGCGGCCGGTTGTGCTGGTTGTCTCCAGCGGTTCCACCGTGGTTTCGGTGGAATCAGAGGTGCTCACGCAACCGGCGGCCACGAGGCCAAGCGTGAAGAGGGGGAGGAGCAGCCAACGCATTCTTACCACAGTGACACGTTGGACCAGGCTTGGGGTGTCAGAGGTGTAGCCGGGAGAGGCGATACCGTCGATGGGTGCCAGACCGCCCCACTGCCGACGCGTTGCGTCCTCATGTGAAGCGGGCGCTCGTGCCGGCGCTCGTGGTCCGGTGGCTTGGCAACACGGTTATTCGCTTCCCGTTCAGTTTTCTTCCGGCGATCTCCCGCGGCTCGGGCCTGAGTATCGATCAGCTCTCGCTGATCCTCAGCATGCGCGATCTCACCGGTCTTACGGCCCCGGCCGCCGGCCGCGCCGCCGACCGGTTTGGGCCCGGCCGGGTGATGGTGGTGTTCGGTTGGCTGGGAGCAGCGGCAACGTTGGCCTCGGCGCTCGGCCGTTACGGGCTGGCTATCGGCTTCGTGATCTTCGGCTTCGCCAAGATCGGGTTCGACGTTGCCCTCAACGGCTGGGTTGGGGAGGAGGTGGCCTACCACCGCCGGGCGCGCGTGTCGGGAACCGTGGAGCTCACATGGGCAATGGCCGCGATGGTTGGCATACCCATTGTCGGCCTACTGATCGACGGCTTCTCATGGTGGCTGCCGGCGGTGGTGATTGGTGGTCTCAGCCTTCCCGCCACCATGGCACTGCAGTCGGCATTCCGTGATGGGAGCCATCGCTCCGGCGAACGAGAAGTGGAGCCGTTCTCGCTGGCGCCGCTCCGGCGTCAAAACGTGATCGGTGCAATCCTGGCAATCGGTGGCTTGAACCTCGGCTCGCAGATCGTTGTAGTGACCCATGGTCGGTGGCTCGAGGACGTCTACAACTTCGATCCAGCTTCGATCGGATTTGCGGTGATAACCATCGGGGCTGTGGAGTTCTTTGCCAGCGGCTCATCGGCTCGGGTCGCCGACCGGCTGGGCAAACGGCGCAGCCTTCTCACCGGCGGATTGGTACTCGTCACCGCTATGAGCACTATGGCCGTTTTTCCAGCGCCACCGCTCCCGGTGGGGCTGGCTCTGTTGGCCACCGCATTCCTGGGGTATGAGTTCGGGTTTGTGTCATCATTGCCGCTCATCGCCGAGCTGGATCCCGCCGCCAGATCCACGATCATCGGGTTTGTCATCGGCGGCGCCACGTTGTTTCGAGCGATCGGGAGCCCGCTTGGCACATGGCTCTACAACTCTGGGGAGTGGCGGCAAGCCATGGTGGGGGGAACGCTGGGCACGGTCGCCGGGCTGGTGATCCTGCTGGCGATGGTGAAGGAGCCGAGCTAGACCGGCACGTCCACCTTGGGCTCCGCTGCAGCGGGCGGCGGGGGAGTGGGATCGGCACCCCAACTGCGGGCCGGCCGGTTGGCCTCGCGCTTCTTCCACTCTCTCAGAGCCAACCAGGTGAGGGGGATCAACCAGATGAACGGGAGAGCAAAGCCCAGCGCTACCAGCAGCGTGCGGACTAGCGCCGTTAGACCTTCCCAGCCGGTACTGAGACCGTCGGCGAATCCCGCCGGGGAGATTTTGGGCAGGATCGACCGTGACAACTCAGCACGGGCGTCGGCGGTGGTTCGGGCCAGCTCGTCAGTTTCGGAATCGATTGACGGCACGGCCGTGGCCTGAGCCCGGGTGGTGCTGATGAGGCGGTTGCCTTCGGCGGTCAGCTCGTAGGAGTACATGAGGCGTTGGCCCGGTTCCAGAGTGGTATCGGCATTTCCTTCCACCAAAGTCATTTTGTCAACGCCTATATCAAGGGCGGAGTCTCGGATTACGACGTCGGTGAGCCCGGTGTCACCGGTGTTGGTCACCTCAAAGCAGATGGTGAGTAGATCACCATCTCGCACGTCACCGGTGCTGCTGCCGCAGCTGAACCCGCCGTCTTGGCCCTGGTAGAGGAAGGACGCCAGACTCATGCTGGGTGTGGGCTTGGCCGGGGCCAGGATCTCCATGAACGTGATGGTGATAGTGGACAACGAGACCTGGTTTTGGATCGTCCGGAGCTGGCCGCGCAGGCTTTCGAGATCGGTTTCGCGGTTCCGTAGTTCGTTTTCGAACGCTGCCACCTGGGTCAGATCGGTGGCACCGGCGAGGAATCCACGAAGCCGTTCCACGCTCAGCTCGGTAGAGATGATCTGACTTTCCAAATCCACCACCCGGCCGGTGACATCGGTGGCGTCGATGGTCTGTTCGCGAACGTTGCCGATCCCGCCAAGGTCGTTGAGTACGCGTTGGAAGTCTGCCGGTGGGACCCGGAACACCAGGGTTGTGCGATTGGCTTCAACATTGTTGCTGGCCACCCGGGTGTCCTGATTGAACAGAAGGCCGCCAACGGAGGAGACCGTGTTGATCGCCTGCTGCGAGGCAGCTGCAACGTCGGTGACTTCAGCGGTAATGTTGGCAGTCCGGATAATTTGGCGACCGGTATCCACCGGTTGCACTTCGGAGGTCGTCTCATCGCCGGGTGTTCCGGGCTGAAGGCTCACATCGGGGTCGGCCTGGTTGGCTCTTTGGGCATCGTCGATGAGGTCCGCCTCGCCGGCTGCTTCGATCATTTCCCCGTCACCACCGGCACTGGCACCAGCATCGATGCCACCGCTCGCATTTGAGAAGTCTTCATTCGGAGCCGCTGCGGCCCCGTCGTCAGCAGCACTAGTGCTTACATCGGATCCGCCACAGGCGGTGAGGAGTAGAGCGAGGGCGGCAAGGACTGCGGTGAACCGGGTCATGTTCATGGGACGGCTGGACTTCCTGGTCTGGTTCCCAATGTCACGGAAACGTAACGATGTACATGCAACCATCGGCAAAGACCAGCATGGGTTGAGATACCCGATGGCTCAAGAAGGTGAGCCTTCGGTCCGAAAGATCCGTATGGCGAAACTTCGGCCGCGCCAGGGCGGCTACATCCTCGCAACAACAGCAATGATGTTGATTCCTCTTATGGTGTTTGCCGCGTTCGCTGTAGACGTTGGTGGCTGGTATGTCTCGGCCGACGAAGCGCAACGGGCGGCCGATGCGGCTGCACTGGCAGCGTCGGTGAAGGCCCCGAACGCGGCGAGTGTACAGACCGAGGCGGTACGTGTTGCGGCGTTGAACGGTCTTGTGGATCAGCCGGACGGCCCCGGCCCCGATGGCAAGCCTCAGTTCCCGCAGGTGACCAGTAAGGTCCTCAACTCGGCGACGGTGGAGGTCCGGATCACGGTTGAGGGTGAATCCCACTTCGGCCAGATCGTAATGGATTCCATCCCGATCGAGCGTTATGCGGTTGCGGAACTGACTCGACCGCTACCGATGGGTCAGCCAACCTCTGCCCTGGGAACCGGGGTGGACACCATCTATCCAGGTGAGACCAACAACTTCTGGCTCAATATTCACGACCCCACCACCCCGCGGCGTTCGGGCGACCATCTTTCGGCAAACCTTCTGGCTAGCGGTTTTGCCAACCCATGGAAGACGAAGGACTCAACCAAGGACGGCTACCTTTTCGGCGTCAATATTCCCAACGACGGCCAGGTTTACGATCTTCAAGTTCGAATAACGTGTTTCAAGCCGAACTCCAATGCCGACGGAGAGGCGAAGCTGTCGCTCCACGTGCCGGACAACACGTTCACCCCCAACTACATACGCGACAACCTCACAGTCCCTGCTTACTCCTGGGGCACGTATGCCCGAACGGCCGCTTGTTCGTCAACTCCGTATGACTACACGGCCGCCGAGGAGGGTGCTGTGTGGCAGACCGTGATGAGCAACATGGGTTCGGTGGCCACGGGTGATTGGCTTCTTCAGGCCCAGCATGCAGGCAGCGGGCGATTGTTGTACTCGCTTCGTGTAGTCAATCAGAGTGGTTCGCCCCACTGCACGGTCATCACGAACAGCACCTGTGCCACGGTTCGCCCCATCAATTGGCTCGGAATTTTCACCGACGACGACATGTTCGGTGGCGCGGACCCTTCCACAAAAAACATCGAGCTCTACCTCGCCGAGGTAGGCCCGGAGAATTATCGGAGCACCTTGGAGATCTTCATCTTCGATACCGCTGACGGTATTGATGAGGTTCAGATATTGCTGCCTCCGAGGGATTCCAACTCTACCGACCCGAGCCTTCTTGCCCGCAACGTTGCCCCAATGACCTGGGGAATCGTGGACGACAATCTCCAGTCCACCGGCGTTCCGGCCGCTGGCCAGTTTCGACAATGTGCCGACACGAGTTACGACTGCCTGAAATATCCGACGTTTGCCTCGGACCGAACTTGGTTCAACGATCAGATCGTGCGGCTCGAAATTGACCTTGCCAATGTCCCCGGCGGCTATGCCTGCACCAGTGACTGCTGGGTGAAGGTGCAGTACACCGCTTCAAACACGATCGGTGAAACCACCGGCTGGCAGGCCAACATCATCGGTGACCCGCTACGGCTGATCGAGTAGTTGGACTCAGACCGACTTGTCGGCCATCTGCACCTCGTCCAGACCCAACTGTCGAGCTTTGCGTTCACTGAAGACGATGGCCGCTGTCAGCATCGCCAGAATTACGCCCAGCGAAAGGAACGTGTTGAGGTGGTACCACGGGCTCACCACCATCTTCAGCCCCACAAAGATGAGGATGCCTCCTAGGCCGTGCGAAAGGTAATGGAAACGTTGCCGGGCGTCGGCCAGAAGGAAGTACATCGCTCTCAGCCCGAGGATGGCGAAGGCGTTGGCCGCAAAAACGATGTAGGGCTCGTTTGATACCGCCAGCACGGCAGGCACCGAGTCGAAGGCAAAGATAACGTCGGTCAGCTCTACCACGACCAACGCTGCAAACAGCGGGGTGGCAGCTCTCTTTCCGTTCTGGACAGTGAAGAAGTTGTGTCCGTCAAACTCCTCGCTCACCGGCATTATCCGTTTGAGCAGACCGAGACCGGTGGTGCTGGTGTTGTCGCCTTCGTCGTCGCGATGGCGGATGATCCTGGCCCCGGTGTAGAGGAGGAAAGCGCCAAAGAGGACCAGGATCCACTCGAAGCGGGATATCAGGGATGCACCAACCAGGATGAAAATGAAGCGGAGGGTGAGGGCGCCGAAGATCCCCCAGAACAACACGCGGTGCTGGTATTTCAGCGGGATCTTCATAGATGAGAAGAGGATGGCCCAGACAAAAACGTTGTCGATGCTGAGGGACTTCTCGATCAGGTAACCACTGATGTACTCGCCGAAGGCTTGGCTGCCGAAGTGGTAGGCGATCCAGCCGCCAAAGAGCAGGCCGCAGGCCACCCAGCCCAGGCTTTCCCGCAGAGCCTCGTTGCCCGTTGGTTCGTGATCGTCGCGGTGCCGGTACAGGTCGAAGGCCAGCATGAGCAGGATCACGCCGATCAGAACGCCCCAATTCCAGTTCGGAATCCCCTTCAGGCCTGGATTCCAGAATTGATTGCGCGATTCAGCACCAAACAACAAACCGATCATGCTGACAGTGTTACCCATTATTTCGCGCTAGATAGCGACGCACCTGTACTCAACCGATTCATTGCCGGTCGTCCCTGCCGATCAGCTCTACGTGCAAGGATTTCGGAATGACCTCTAGGCAGAATCAGATCCTCTGGGCGGTGCGGGCGTCATTGGTCCTTGCCATTCTGGTCACGATCTCTTTCCCCAGCTGGGAGCAGTTCGAGGGCAAAGGGATGCTCTTTCGGGCGCCGTTCTATCTGCTCCCGCTCATCGTGGTCCCTGGCATCTGGCGCCTTCGCGGTCGGCCGGACCCGTATCCCTGGGCGGTTGATGCGCTGGTGGTTGCGCCGTTCCTGATGGACACATTGGGCAACGTCTTTGGCTTTTACAACAATTTTGACGTGACTGACGATGTCCTCCATTTCGTTAACTGGATCTTGTTGATTGCCGGCGTTACCATCGCACTGCTGCGCACCGGAATCAGCCGGCTGACCGCATGGACGACTGCCTATGGCATCGGTGGACTAGCGATAATTTGGTGGGAGTTCGCCGAGTTCTTGGTGCAAAAGGCCGGGACCGCCGGACTGGGCCTCACCTACAGCGACACGATTGGCGATCTCATGCTCTCGAGCACCGGTGGAGCGGTGGGAGCAGCACTGGTGGTCTGGCGGTCCAGCGATGGGAGCCATGCCAGGGGATGAACTATTCCCATGCCCGGCACCGTTCGTCCGTTCGTACGCATCCATGGTGACCAGTGCCGATACCGGGGCTGCCCGCCAGTTGGACTGAGCGCGATCAGTTGCGGTAGGAGTCCGATAGTTGTCTAAATTCGCTTAGTTCGACCTGCCACAGTTGGGCGACGTCGCTTGGTGCGGTGTTGGCCAGTAGGGCTTCTCTGATCCGGGGCGATCCGATCAGCCGATCGAAAACATCGGGACGGTCGATAACCGTCCGTCGATCCGGCGCGGCATCCATGAATGCATCCAGGAGTTCCACGGCAACTCGCAAAGGCTCAGGCAACGGTTCGCCGGTTGAGAGGTGAATGCCGGGGAGTTCTGTTCCTTCGTACCGCGGGTTCTTGGCCATGCCTTCGATTGGCCTGGGTACAAACGATGTGGTCGTGATATCGAGCCCGAGGAGCTGCCGGTTCTCGAGATCGTTGATGACGCGACCAGCCTGCACGCCTGGTCCACCGATCACGGTGAATGGCTCATCCGTGCCGCGACCCACACTCAGGGTTGTGGCCTCGAAAGCCACGAGTGCGGGGTAGAGCCATGCGGATTCCAACGTTGGCAGGTTGGGGCTGGGTGGGATCCAGGGATCATTCAGTTCAGCCGTCGGGCCGATCACCAGCAAGTTCACCTCTCCATCGATCCACGATTCGTCCACCACCATCCGGGCCAGCTCGCCCGAGCTCAGGCCATATGCGGCGGGGATTGGATAAGGGCTTATGAACGATTCGAGACCGGCGGCCAAGATGGGGCCATCCATCACCGTGCCCTGCGGGTTTTTACGGTCCAGGACCACCACCGGCACCCCGGCCGCGCCTGCGGCCTCCATCACCAATCCCATCGTGGCGATATATGTGTATGCCCGCACACCAACGTCTTGGAGGTCATACACCAGTACGTCCAAGTTGGCGAGGTCGGCTGCTCGCGGGGCGCGACGCTCGCCGTACAGGCTCAGCACTGGTGCGCCAGTTACCAATTCGACGCCGTCCTCCAGAAGTTCGCCGGCATCGGCAGTTCCGGTCAGACCATGCTCCGGCGCGAAGATGACCACCAGTTCAAGGCGTTCATCGCGATGAATGAGATCGATGGTTCGGCCCTCGGGATGCTGCGAAGCCAAGTGAGCCACCAATCCCACGCGGGTTGGTTTGGCAGATCGCCCGGCAAGTTCCTCCAGCAAGGCCACCATCTGCCTAGGCACGGTCGTAGAGGCGGTCGAGGGGCTGGTGGTGGGTGTGAGGGTGCTGGGCGTGTCAACCGCATCATCCAACGGCGCTGGGACAACCGCTTCCCCAACGGTCTCCACGTCCGGGTCCGACACAACGCACGAGCAACCTAGAAGTGCCACGATGGCGATAACTGCCGCTCTCCGCATGGCCATGAGAGTATCCAAGCAGCGCTCGAGCGTGTGAGCGGCGGTGAACGGCCCCTGGAGGGGTGATTGGTTTGTTGGGTAGTTCGGTGTTTGTTTTGTGTGTTGGCTGGTGTCGGGCCGGGTAGGCGAGCGTCCGTGGCGGTGAACGGCCCCCGGAGGGAGTTATTAAAGGTTCGGTTGGTCCGTCCGCGCGGGGTCGGGATCGGGCAGAATCGTCAACTCATGTCTGGCCGAACCCTTCGCCTCCGTCCCTGGCAGCGGGCCGCCCTCACGGCGTTCCAATCCACAATTGGCCCGGACTTCCTGGCGGTCGCAACCCCCGGCGCTGGGAAAACCACCTTTGCGCTGACAGCCGCCCGGCTGACTCTTCCCAAGGTCCAAGGGCGATTGGTAATCGTTGCCCCTACCCGCCACCTCAAAACCCAGTGGGCCACAAGTGCCGAACGCTTCGGACTGCACTTGGAGGATGACTGGAAACCTGCCGATGGACCCCTGCCATCGGACGTTCATGGCGTTGTGACCACCTACCAGCAGGTCGCAACGGCGCATGCGGAGTTGGCCAGGATCTGCCACGATGGGTTCGCCATTCTCGACGAGATCCATCATGCGGGCAGTGACCGGGCATGGGGGACCGGTATCACCAACAGCTTCACCACCTGCAGACACCGCTTGGCGTTGAGCGGCACCCCTTTTCGCAGCGACGATGTAATGATTCCTTTCCTTCGGTATCAGGGCGGCCAGGTGGTTCCCTCCAGCGAATATGGCTACGGCGATGCGCTGGGCGACGGGCGGGTAGTGCGGCCGGTCTACTTCCCCCGGTTCGGGGGCCATATGGAATGGACCGCCCCTGATGGCGCCATGGTGGCTGCCTCCTTCGATGACCCGCTGCCTCGGGCGCATGCCAACCAGCGGCTCCGGGCGGCGTTGAGTGTGGACGGAGAATGGCTGCCCACAGTCCTGGGCCAGGCCCACGATCAGTTGATGAAGATTCGCGAGAAAACACCTGATGCCGGCGGGTTGGTGATCGCTATCGATCAGGAGCATGCCAGTGGGATTGCCCGGATGCTGCGGGATCGATTTCAGACCAGGGCCACGGTTGTGGTCAGCGAGGATGCAGCCGCCTCGAAGAAGATTCACGATTTTGCCAACAACTCGACGCCGTGGGTTGTTGCTGTGCGAATGATCTCCGAAGGTGTGGACATTCCCCGGCTCCGGGTCGGGGTCTATGCCACCACTACCACCACCGAGCTTTTCTTCCGTCAAGCCGTTGGACGAATTGTCCGTTTCACCGGGGGTCGGGGGCGAGCGTTCATGTACGTTCCCGACGACCCTCGCCTGCGCCAGTTTGCCACCTCCATCAAGGAGGTCCGCCGCCACAAGCTGGACCTCTACAAGGGACAACGGGAGGTTGACGAGCGCAGCGAGCGGGCCGACGATGCGGAAGAGCAGATGTCGCTGTTCGCAGTGCACTCAGCAACAGCTACCGACGCCGATCACGAGGACGAGGTGGCAACTGCACTTCGGAGTGAACTCGAAGAATCCGATCTTCCCGGCGTCGACGGTGATGACGAGTCCTCTGAACCGATCGTGGACCATCCCGACCTGGTTCTCGATCTGACCCGGTTGCCGCCGGTGGATGCCAACGGGCGGGTTCGGCCAACGGTCCCCGGTGGACGCAAAGAGCGAGAGCGTCTGCGCAGTATGAACAATCGGTGGGTTCGTGACCTCGTTGGTGTCACCGGCTTGACCCATGCGCAGGTGAACGCCGAACTCAACCGACTCTCGGGTGTGCGACGAGTGGCGCAAGCCACTGCGGTGGAGCTTCAACGTCGCTCTGAGGAAGCCCAAAAATGGCATTCGCGAGAGTTGAAGACGTCGGTCTGACGGGTCCCTCGCTCTGGGCACTCCAGGTTGCGAAGTGAAGACTGCCAAAACAGTAACAACCCGGGCCGAGGCCCGGGTTGTTGAGTCGGTTGGACATCCACCACAGTCGATCGGAGAGGTTGTACCTTTCTTCCAACTGTTTCCACTGCCCGTCGTTCC
>RCMY010004712.1_pt1 | contig 11699 bp, 13 predicted proteins | sample 2041341 | NCBI WGS metagenome assembly RCMY01 (sample SAMN09708234, study PRJNA481090) | Marine sediment metagenome, whole genome shotgun sequencing project.
GCTGGATTCGAGCCGGGTCCTGGACATCTACAAGAACACCTCCTACCCGAAGGCGGGCGGCGGCAACAACTATTACAACCGCGAACACACTTGGCCCAACTCGCTCGGTTTCCCAAATGACGGCGCCGACAACTATCCGTATACCGACCTGCACATGCTGATGCTGGCGGACATCAGCTACAACAGCGCGCGCAGTAACCTGCCCTACGGAAACTGCTCGGCCAGTTGCACTGAATATCCAACGGCTGTCCACAACGGACGCGGTGGTGGCAGCGGCAGTTTTCCGGGCAACTCGAACTGGAGCAACGGCACCATCTTCCAGACCTGGAGCGGGATGAAGGGCAATGTAGCGCGCGCGGTGCTTTATATGGACATCCGCTACGAAGGCGGCACCAATGGCGGCATCAGTGAACCCGACCTGCGCCTGACCGACAGCGCATCGTTGATCACCAACACCAACGGCAACGCATCGGTTGCATACATGGGCTTGTTGTCGGTGTTACTGCAGTGGAGCCAGCAAGACCCGGTTGACGCATACGAGCGCATCCGCAACGACGCTGTCCAGACCTACCAGGGCAACCGCAATCCATTCATCGATCACCCCGAGTGGATTGCCTGTATCTACCAGAACATCTGCCCCTGACCCGGGCATGCACGCCGGCACGGGCTTCAGAGCCGTGCCGGAGCGCGCTATCCTGACCGGCCGAGTCCCACGGCCATTCCCATGCCTTCCTTCGATATCGTCTCCGAAGTCGACACCCACGAACTCACCAATGCGGTCGACCAAGCCAACCGCGAGCTCACCACCCGCTTTGATTTCAAAGGCGTGGAAGCCAGCTTCGAGCTGGACGAGGCCACGATCAAGCAATCGGCGCCCAGCGAATTCCAGTTGCAGCAGATGACCGACATCCTGCGCGCGCGGCTGATTGCACGGTCGATCGACGCACGCTGCCTTGAGTTCGGCGACATCGAGACCAACCTGGCCGGCGCACGGCAGACGGTCACGGTCAAACAGGGCATCGAACGCGAGCTGGCGAAGAAGATCCAGACGGCGATGAAGGACGCGAAGCTCAAGGTCGACTCGCAGATCAACGGCGACAAGCTGCGCGTCAACGGCAAGAAGCGCGACGACCTGCAAGCCGCGATGGCGCTGCTGCGCGCGGGCGAGTTCGGCGTGCCGCTGCAGTTCGACAATTTCCGCGACTGATAGCACGTGATGTCGATGGACGCGACGCAGGTCGAGGCCCTGGCTGTTGAACAGAAGACGCGCCGCTGGTTGGAACGGGCGGTGATCGGGCTGAACCTGTGCCCGTTCGCCAAGGCTGTCTACACCAAGAACCAGGTGCGGATCGTCATCAGCGACGCCAGCACCGACGCCGCCTTGCTCGAACAGCTGGGCGAGGAGCTCTTGTTGCTCCGCGACACACCAGCTGACCAAATCGACACCACCTTGCTGGTGCATCCGCAGGTGTTGCAGGATTTCCTGGACTACAACGATTTCCTCGACCAGGCCGATGCGCTGGTCGATGAATTGAATCTGGAAGGCGAGCTGCAGGTCGCCAGCTTCCATCCGGACTACCAGTTCGCCGGCACCCAGCCGGACGATGCCGAAAACCTCACAAACCGCGCGCCGTATCCGACGCTGCATCTGCTACGCGAAGACAGCATTGCCCGCGCGGTGGAGGTCTATCCGGACCCGGATGCGATCATCGAGCGCAATGTGGCGACGATGCAGGAACTGGGCGCCGAGGGCTTTCGCAAGCTCTTGGAATCAGCATCGACAAACTAAACGCGCGAGGCTGCCGGTCACCGGCGTTGCGGAAAGCAGGCCATGGATGGCCTGCGGCGGCGCCTCGAACAGGATGTTCGCAGAAGCCGAGTAGCAATGCCGGCGGCCTGCAGTCTCGCAACCCGCGATCAAGCAACTGCAAACAACGTTGCCCGCTCCGCATCACCCAGCATCCGCCACTGACCTTCGGCCAGGTCGCCAAGATCCAGTCCGCCAATCCGCTCGCGGTGCAACGCCTCCACATGGTTGCCGACCGCCGCGAACATCCGCCGAACCTGGTGGTAACGGCCTTCGTGCAGGGTCAAGCGCGCTTGACGCGGGCCAAGCACCTCGAGCTCCGCTGGCAATAGTGGAGTCTTCTCGCTTTCCAGCATCAAGCCACCATTGCCGAAGCATGCCGCTTCGTCGCCACGCAGATCCTGCGCCAGCGTCGCCAGGTACACCTTCGGTAGTTTTGACTTGGGCGAGATGATCCGATGCAGCAGTTGGCCGTCATCGGTCATCAACAACAGGCCGGACGTGTCGCGATCCAGCCTGCCGACCGTCGACAGCGCCGGATCACGCAGGCCGAATCGCGCAGGCAGCAAATCAAACACCACACCACCCGGGTCCTTCTTGGAACACGTCACCGCAAGTGGCTTGTTCAACATCAGCAAAATGCCGGGCGCCGGGTCCAGTGGTTCGCCATCAATGCGGATCTCGTCATGCGTCGGCGTGTCGTCGGCGTACATGACTTCGCCTGCGGCGTCGGTGATGCGGCCTTCGCGGAATAGCCATGCGACCTGTTTCCGGCTGCCGTAACCCAGATTGGCGATGTGCTTGACCAGTTTCATCGCCGGTTCCGCATTGGCTTGGCAGCACGCACCGGCGCAGCCCGTACCGCCGCCGCCTTGGTGGCCTGCACGATCTTGAAACCACCTTGCTGGGCGACGATTTCTACCTTGGCAAAGCCGTCCGCCAAGGCCTCCTCATACGGAAGATGACGATTGGCGACCAGCCACAAGCGACCACCCGGATTAAGCGCTTGCGCTGCTGCATCGATGAAAGCGCGGCCGATGTCGGGGCGATCACCACGGCCGAGCGCATGAAATGGTGGATTACAGACGATGGCGTCAAAGCGCTCGGCTACGCCGGCCGTAACATCCTGCCAGTGGAAATTTACGGGGATATTCCGTTCCGAGCCAGGGGCGCCGGCGAGGTTGGCATCGGCCAATGCCAGCGCGCGGGCATCAGCTTCGTACAGATCCAGCGAGGTGACCTGCGGGCAACGCGACATCACCTGCAGGGCGAAATAACCCCAGCCCGCACCGAAATCGGCGACGCGCCCATGCAAGTCGCCGGGTAGCGCGGCCGCCAGCATGGCCGATGCCGCATCCACTCGGTCCCAGGCGAACACGCCGGGCCGGGTCTGGAACCCGCCGCTGGGCACTTCAATAGATTCAATCCGCCGGGATACATCGCCACTTGCCCACTGCGCCTGTAGCGCTGTGTCGATGACCGCATCAGGCGCTGTCCAAAACACCCGGCAATGATGCTTGCTGACGACGGAAACGGCTCCGGCCAATTGCCTCAGGTCAGCCTCACGAGATTTCGCGCCTTCATCGTTGGCCACCGACACCACCAGCACGCCGCCTTTGGCGACCGCCACGCAAGCCTTGGCCAGCAATGCACGCGCTTCCTCGCGTTGGCGGGGCGGCAGCACCAACACGAGCGGAAACTCGCCAGCGGGCAGTGCGCTTTCATCGATCAGGTCCACACCAATTCGCGCCAGCCGTTCGGCTTCCGGCTTGAACGGCTGGCTGCCTACCAAGCCGCTGGCGTGATGTGCATGCAGGGCTGCACCTTCACGGGCGCGCAGGAACAGCACGCCTTCCGCTGGCCACTTCAGTAATCCGGCACTGAACGGATAGAACAAGGCATCGAGGGCGATATCGCGAGATGTATATGACATCCGCGAAGTTTAACGATGTGCAGGACAGACAGGCACGCGTCAGGTCGATGCGGTATCTCGTTGTTCGTGCTTGCGGCGAAGCAGGGTAAACGCCCAGTTACCGAGCACGCACAGGCCTGCCGCCATGCTCCAGCTGGCCGCTTCGCTGCCACCCGGCAGGATCGCAGCGAGATCGGCTGGCCAGTTTCGGCCATACCAGGCCACGATCACCAGCGTCGACAGGCCGAACAGCACCCACAGTCCGCGCAGCAGGCGTTGTTCGAACAGCGCATTGTTCGCAACCTGCACGCGTGCAAGACCTGCCACCTGCGCGGCGAAGTCCATCGGCAAGTCGATCGGCGGCGCTTGCCGCAACCCATGGGCGACTCGCAGGTCGCCGGCATCGGCGTCGACAGTGCCGTTGCGGACGGCCATCCGTGCACGCTCCTGCGCCTGCCATTGTGTTTGGTCGTGGTCGGGAGAATTCGGTCGGCTGGTCATGCGGCAACTCCGATACGCGGGCTCAGTATGTCGCGCAAATGCTTGCGACTGCGGAACAGGTGGCTTTTGATGGTGCCTTCGGCCAAGCCGGTGATCGTGGCGATCTCGGCAATCGGCAGTTCTTCAAGGTGGTACAGGGTCAGGAGCATGCGTTGCATCGGTGGCAGCGCCTCGATCGCGGCATGCAGCTCGCGCTCGTCTTCGCCCTGCGCATGGGTGGCCTGCAGGTCGTGGCCGTCACCGATGTTGTCGAGCAGGGACATGCCGTCAGCATCCTCAGCCGCTTCAGCCAACGGAATACGCTTGCGCTCCAGATGGCGGCACGCAACCGAGTAAGCGACCTGCCCGATCCACGATTTCAGTGGACTGTCGAAGCGGTATTGGTGCAGGCAACGATGCGCGCGAAGGAAGGTCTCCTGGCACAGCTCGCGGGTATCTTCCGGATGGCGAACCATGCGCTGGATCACGTGCCAACACAGACCTTGGTACTCACGCACCAGCTGTTCGAACGCACCCGCGCGATTGGCGAGCACGGCTTCGACAAGCCTGCGGTCAAGGTCCGGATTGGCATCCATCCATCATCAGATACGCCCGGGGCGGGATCGGTTGCAAGCCTCGGGCAGAAAACTTTTTACGGACAAGCTGCAACCGGGCGCGCCACCGCCGTATCTCTATCCCTGAACGGCAAATACAAGCGCACCGCATCACATCACCCGCACAAAGGATTTCCCATGAACTTCGAACTACTGATCCCGATCACTTTTTTCATCTGCATCACCTATGCGATCAAGGTCGTCATGGATGCACGCGTCCGCAAGCAACTTGTCAGCAGCAATGGTTCGCCGGAACTGGTGCAGTCAATCATGGCCAACGACGAAAGCAACCGCCGCCTGTCCTCACTGCGCTGGGGCATCACCATGGTGGCCTTGGCCATCGGGTTCGGCATCGTCCAGGGCGCTGGCTGGACCGAGGTCAACCCAGGCGTGATCGCCCTGCTGGTCGGCGCGCTGGGACTGGGCAACCTGGCGTTCTACATGCTGTCGCGCAAGCTGGGTTGAGTGCATGGCCAACCATATTAGCTGATTGAAAAGGCGCATCCCGGTATGCTGTCGGCCCCCGCTAGCCGGCAGCATTCCGATGTCCGATCAAGACCAGAACACTCCCAATGAGGGCAGCCCGCCCGACCGCATGTCCAACGATCCGCGCAGCACGTTCCATGATCCGTCCGTGCTGGAACGTGGCATCGGTATCCGCTTCAATGGCGTGGAACGCCACAACGTAGACGAGTACTGCATCAGCGAAGGCTGGGTGCGGGTCCAGGCGGGAAAGTCCTTGAATCGCCGAGGCCAGCCGATGACCATGAAACTGCAAGGCCAAGTAGAGGCGTGGTTCCTGGACGACGGCAACGAAGCCGAAACGCCGGCTGACTGAGCCGCGGACGGTTGCCAGCAGGTACATCGTGGCTGGCGCACACTGGCTCTAATCCGAACCGAGGCGTCCGTCATGCGCATCCATCACCGTCTGTTACTTCCACTTGCAGCTGCGTTGATGCTTGCACTGGCGAGCTGCGCCTCCACGGGCCAGACCGGGATGCTGGCCGCCGATGCACCGCGCGCCCTGCCTGAGGCTGGCCCGGTCAGCGTGAGCTGGAGCGATCCTGCGACCTTTGCCGAAATCCGGCAGAGCGGCAACCAATGGGCAGCCTCGGAAGGTGACTGGTTGCAGGATCTCGCGCGGCACATGCGCAAGCGTGCGGAGCAGCAGCTGGCACCGGGTGATCGCCTGGAACTGACCATCATCGACATCAAGCGTGCTGGCCAGTACGAACCATGGGTTCGCCACGACATGCAGAATGTCCGCATCGTCCGCGATATGTATCCACCACGCATGACCGTCGCGTTCCGCTTGCATGACGCGACTGGCGCGGTCGTGGATGAAGGCGAGCGCAAGCTCAGCGACCCTGCCTTCCTGCTCAATGTCAGCCCGATCAACGTCACCGATCCGCTGCGTTACGAGAAGCGCATGGTTGATGCGTGGCTGCGCCGCGAACTGGACGTTGCTTCACGCTGATGCACGACGACGCTGGTCGTCTCGAAAGCCGCCACAATGGCGGCTTTCTTGTTGATGGCTTGGCGCTTGACGATGAAACAGGACGGCATCCGCTTCCACCATCCCATCGCGTTCTGGGTCGGCTGCTTGTTGGTGCTGCTCGGCGTGCTGGCGCATGGGCCGATGTTCTGGATGGGCCGCTATACGCAGTGGCAAATGGTCGGCATGCCAATGACCAGCGACATGTGGATCGGCATGGCGCTGATTCCAGTAGGCCTGGTGTTATCTGGTTGGGGCTTGCTGCCAAAAAATGATTCGTCACGCGCCCTGATCCCGGACATCGAAGCAACCCGTTTTTTCCGCGTTGCCGATGGCGCCTCACTCAATCGCGCGCACTGGACGCTGATCACGGTGTTGGTCGTCGCGCTGGCAGTGGATGTGATGAAACCGGCAACGCTCGGCTTCGTCCTGCCCGGCATGACGCGTGAATACGGGATCGCCGCGGGACACGCTGGGTGGTTGCCCCTTGTGGCATTGACCGGGACCACCGTGGGTTCATTGCTGTGGGGAAGGCTAGCCGACATCTTTGGCCGGCGCGCGGCGATCCTGCTGTCCGCACTGATGTTCATGGGTACCGCGATTTGCGGGGCGATGCCCAGCTTCGGCTGGAATTTGGCGATGTGTTTCCTGATGGGTTTGTCGGCAGGCGGCCTGCTGCCTATCGCATTTACCTTGATGGCCGAAACCGTCCCTGCGATGCACCGCGGGTGGCTGCTGGTCTTGCTGGGTGCGCTGGGTACTTCGGCCGGTTACCTGCTGGCGTCCGGCGCTGCGGCGGTGCTTGAACCCATGTTCAGCTGGCGCATCCTTTGGCTGCTCGGCTTGCCAACCGGCGCACTGATCATCCTGCTCAATCGCTGGATTCCGGAATCACCGCGTTTCCTGGCGCATCACGGCATGGCTGCGCAGGCGCACGCGGTGCTGGCAAGGTTTTCCGGCAACCATGTCGAGCGCGACGCTTCAGCGCAACCATCACCGCCGGCGCCTCCGCGACTCGACGAGCAACTTGTCGTCAGCAACCTGACCGGGCTGCTGCGCGGCAGCCATGCGCGCGTCACCTGGGGGTTGTTGGTGTGCGGCGTGGCGTGGGGACTGGTGAGTTTCGGATTCGTGCTGTGGCTGCCACTCAACCTGGTTGCGATGGGTGTCGATGCGAGCGCCACCAGCGCGCTGCTGGCGCGATCTGCTTTGATTGCGCTGCCAGGCATGTTGCCGGCAATCTGGCTCTACCATCACTGGAGCACGATCCGCAGCCTGGTCCTGTTCATCGCACTGACCGGCCTGTCACTGATTGCATTTGCGGCCATTGCCTGGCTTGAGGTGAATTCGATCACAGCCACCACGATGGCAACGGTGGCATTGCTGATCAGCAGCAGCGGCCTGATTGCGATGCTCATCCCCTACGCGACCGAGATCTATCCGGTGCATTCGCGCGGAACGGGGGCAGGCGCCATAGCCGCGGGCAGCAAGTTCGGCGGCATCCTGGGCGCGGCGCTGGGGGTTGTTGGATTCTTCGAGCACCTCGCGCTCGCGGCGATCTTGCTGGCGCTGCCGATGTTGGCGTCGATCGTGTTGCTTGCCCGCCACGGACCGGAAACACGTGGCAAGACCCTCGAAGACATCCAACGCCACCTGATGGAGCGCAATGTGGCGGCTTGAGGAAACTGCGTCATGATCGAAAGCCAAAGTGGTCGCGCCTGACAAGCTTTCATCGCAGCATTCCCGGTTACATCGCGGCGTGCGTCAATCGCCGCAAACACCTCGCTAAGCTTGCTCGCACTACGTCGCACACAGGCTAACCAGCATCATGATCAAGAGCGCATTCTTCGTCCTGCGCATCAGCCTCGCCTGGGGTCTGGCCGTCATTCTGGCTTCGCTGCTGTATTCGGGCATTCCGCTGATTGGTCGTTGGGAATTTCCAATCTTCCTGGCCAGCATGATCACCATGGCATTGGTGGTTACTGGTGCGTTTTCGCATTTGAAGCGGGTTCGGTTGATCGCCGGGCACATCAACAATGGCGCGCTCGGCAATCGCCAGCGCCGGCAGATCGAGATTCCGTTCGAAGCCGGCGAAGCCTTCGACTTGCTGGATGCCGCGATCCGCGAACTGCCGCGCATCGAACTGGTCGAAAGCGCGCGCGACAGCCTGCAGATTCGCGCCAAACTGGCCCGCCCGCTGACCTACGGCGAGCCCCCGTTTCGGCGTTATAACCCGCTGCTGTGGTTCGGCGTGACCGACAACCAGATTCTTGCCACGGTCACTCCCAGCCATGAAAGTGGCAGCGTGCTGCTGATCTGCGAACCCGAGAACCCGGCGTGGAGCGACTGGTTCCTGGTCGATGACGGCACCAATTACGAGAACGCCGAAGCGATCACCCGCGCCATCAGCCGTCGCGTGGCCGAGCGGCGCCGCGGCGAACAAGCCAGCGCGGCGCAAACCGAAACCGAAAAAGAACTCACTGTTGCGAAGCTGAGCCGGCTGCATGCGCAGGTGGAACCGCATTTTCTCTACAACACGCTGGCCAGCGCGCAGCTGCTGACCAAAAGTGATCCAGTCCGCGCCGAACAAATGCTGGGCCACCTGATTCAATTTCTACGCAACTCATTACCGGATGCCGATGATGCGATGTCGCAGCTCGGCACCGAACTGGAACGTGCGCTGGCCTATCTGGAAATCCTCAAGATCCGCATGGGTGATCGCCTGTCGGTACAGGTCGATGTCCCGGACAACCTGCGCAGCACGCCGCTGCCGCCGATGATGCTGCAGACATTGGTCGAAAATGCAATCAAGCATGGACTGGAAGCGCGCACCGGCGGCGGCACGATATGGATTCGCGCACGTCGAGGCGAGGACGGCATCGTCGCCATTACCGTGGCCGACGATGGCGAAGGCCTGAACACCAAGAACAGCGGTACCGGCATCGGCCTGAAGAACGTGCGCGAGCGCCTGCGGCTCATGTTCGGTGGCAAGGCCGCGCTGTCGATCATTGCCAACTTCCCGACCGGCGTTGCCGCCACGATCACGGTACCCGCGGTTGATGCAGACTCTGCTGGCAATACGGGTTCCCGGAGCAATCACGATGTCTGACCTTGTACGCACCTGCATTGTTGCCGAAGACGAATCACTGCTACGACAAGCACTGATCGACCAGCTACGCGGCGCATGGCCGGAGCTGCAGGTACTGGCCGAATGCGAGGACGGTGCCAGCGCAGTGGAAGCGCTGGTGGAGTTCACCCCGGACATCGCCTTCCTCGACATCCGCATGCCCGGCCTGACCGGGCTGGAAGTCGCCACCGCTGCCACGCACGCCAGTCCGCGCACGCAAATCGTGTTCGTGACCGCGTATGACCACTATGCGATCGATGCGTTCGAACGTGGCGCGATTGATTACCTGCTCAAGCCAGTACAGCCCGAGCGGCTGGCCGCTACGATTGAACGCCTGCAGGCACGCGGTGGAAATCCGGATGCCGCGACATTGAGTGCACTGATTGAACAGTTGGGCGCGACATCGCGTGCGAACGACGCGCGCGAACCACTGACATGGATCACGGCCAGCGCCGGCAAGGAAACCCGGCTGATACTGGTCGACGAAGTCGCCTATTTCCGCGCCGACAACAAATACACCACCGTGGTCACCGCAGAAGGCGAAGCGCTACTGCGCACGCCGATCAAGGAATTGGTTGCGGCGCTCGATCCAGCCAGCTTCAAGCAGATTCACAGATCAACCATCGTGAATCTCAAGGCGATTGCCGGCATCACGCGTGACGATACTGGCCGCGGCAGCATGCGCTTGAAGAACCGCCCCGAAACCCTGACCGTCAGCGTGCCGTTCATGACGCTGTTCCGGAACATGTGACAACCGGCCATCACGGTGGCGATGTCACCCTGACGTGGAAATGGCGACGCAGGCATCGGCCCGCGCTTGCAACACCTCACGTTCGCGCGCATCGCGCAGGAATTCCCATGGGAACGCTTCGGAAGCATTGAGGTACGCCCGGTGCGCGGACTGCAAGTCGTACATGCTCGGGTCACCGCCGCCTGAAGTGAACGTGCTGCAATGACACTGGCGTCACCGGCGCAGCCTATGATCAAGCGTTCCGGGTACGCCGCCCGACATCTGATCGAGTTGGCATGTACATCGTGGGCCTGGGCACTGCGCATCCCGAATGGCGCTACACAAAGGCGGACTGCTGGGACTCGTTCAAGGCGTCGCCATGGTTTGACCGGCTGGATCGCCGCGCACGCATGGTCACCGAGTTGGTGCTGTCGCGCGACAACGGTATTGATGCTCGCCACTTTGCAGTGGATACGCTGGACAAGGTGTTCTCGATCGATCCGGACACACTGCATGAAAGGTTCCAGACACACGCACCGACGCTGGCTTCGCAGGCTGCTACTCGAGCGCTTGCCGATGCCGGACTCCAGGCCAGCGATATCGATGCGGTCATCGTCAGCACCTGCACCGGCTACCTGTGCCCCGCACTCAGCAGCTACGTCACCGAGTCACTGGGTCTGCGCGGCGATGTGATGGCCCTGGACCTGGTTGGCCAGGGTTGCGGCGCTGCGTTGCCCAACCTGCGCACAGGCGAGGCCTTGATCGCATCAGGGCGATGCTCGCGCGTGCTCTCCATCTGCGTGGAAGTCAGCAGTGCGGCGATGTATCTGGATAACGATGTCGGTGTGCTGATCAGTGCCTGCCTGTTCGGCGATGGTGCCGGTGCGGCGGTGTTGTCTGCGGACCCGGTCGAAGGCAAGCGTCACGTGCGCTGGTTGCGTTCGGCCTCACTGATGGATCCATCGCAGCGCGACGCCCTGCGCTTCGAACAACGTGGTGGCCTGCTGCGCAACATCCTGACCCGCGAAGTGCCGGCGCTGGCCGCCAATTACGCGCCACGCGTCCTCGACCAGGTGCTGCAGGCCGAAGGCCTGGAACGCAGCGACATCAACCAGTGGATCTGGCATGCGGGTGGGCGGGATGTACTGGCTGCGCTGTGCCAGCGCCTTTCCCTTTCCGATGCGGACGTGGCCCATAGCGCCACCATCCTGCGTGAGTACGGCAATCTCAGCAGCGCCTTCGTCTACTTCGTGTTGCAGGCCGCGCTTGCCGCGGACGAGCCCGGCGGCCATTGGTGGCTGGCGTCGTTCGGGGCTGGCTTCAGCAGTCATGGCGCGCTGCTGGACGTGGCGTGAGCCGCGCCAAATGACGCATTCGCGTAAGTCACTGCCATGAGCATGCCGCGCGTGGTGGAACCGGAGTGGCTGGATCACCTGCCCGCCGACGATCCGCGCGCCGCGCTCTCGCGCGCGGACCTGCGCCGGATCAACCGGCTGATGTCCGCATCGAGTTTGTTGGGTGAAGCGCTCGATCC
>RCMY010004715.1_pt1 | contig 11697 bp, 12 predicted proteins | sample 2041341 | NCBI WGS metagenome assembly RCMY01 (sample SAMN09708234, study PRJNA481090) | Marine sediment metagenome, whole genome shotgun sequencing project.
ATTCTCCGCCCACTGGGATTTTCCCGAAGCGGCCCCCCCTAGAACGAATGTCCCTTTGGGCAACATTTATCGAAACCTTTTGTGAACCAAAGCAGCCCGTCATGCGTACTTACTACAATTAGCCACCGCAAGGCGGCACTTGGTCAGGGAGACGGATAGCATGGCTATAAGCACTTCGCAGGAATTTTCACTTACCCGCACCGCGATGAAAGCGGAGCTGTTGGACGCTGATACGGAACTGAAGCTTGCCTATGCGTGGCGCGACGAGCGTGACGAGGCGGCTTTGCACCGGTTGATCACGGCGTACATGCGTCTTGCGATCTCTATGGCGTCGAAATTCAAACGCTACGGCGCGCCAATGAATGATCTTATCCAAGAGGCGGGCCTTGGCTTGATGAAGGCCGCCGACAAATTCGACCCCGACCGTGGTGTGCGTTTTTCGACCTATGCGATCTGGTGGATCAAAGCATCCATTCAGGATCACGTAATGCGAAACTGGTCGATGGTGCGCACCGGCTCTACCTCCTCGCAGAAATCGCTGTTTTTCAACATGCGCCGCGTGCAGGCGCGGTTGGAGCGTGAGGCCGCAGCGCAGGGCGAAACGATAGACCGCCACCAGTTGCGCCAACTTATTTCGACAGAGATCGGCGTGCCGTTGCATGATGTCGAGATGATGGAAGGGCGCCTGTCCGGTTCCGACTATTCTCTGAATGCGACCCAATCCGCCGAGGACGAGGGACGTGAGTGGATTGACGCGCTGCAAGATGATGGCGCTCAGGCGGCAGAGATGGTCGAAGACAGTCATGATACGGCGCAGTTGCGTGAATGGCTGCTTTTGGCGTTGGGCGCATTGAACGACCGCGAGCAATTCATCGTGCGCGAGCGCAAGTTGCGCGACAAGCCGCGTACGCTGGAAAGCCTTGGTCAGGAGTTGAGCCTTAGCAAAGAGCGTGTGCGTCAACTGGAGGCTGCTGCCTTTATGAAGATGCGCAAATCGCTTGAAATGCAGTCCCAAGAAGTGTTTCACTTCCTGACGTGACTTGCCTTGGATATCTCAGACCTTGCACAAGCGTAGCCCTCGTGGCTGCGCTTTTTGCGTGGCCCGCAAACGCGGAGATCCCGCCGGAAGCACGGTCTGCGGAAATCCTTGTGTTGGGAGAGCAACACGACAATCCTGCGCATCACATTCGTCAGGCGGCGTGGGTTGCCGCAACGGCGCCCAGGGCGCTGGTGTTCGAGATGCTGACGCCCGAGCAGGCGGCACGTGGCAATGGTGCGGACCGTAAAGACCAAAAGCGGCTTGATGCGGCTTTGGGTTGGTCCGACAGCTATTGGCCCGCGTTTGATATGTATTTCCCGATTTTTGCCGCCGCGCCCGGCGCGCCCATTTACGGTGCGCTTGTGCCACGTGAAACGCTGGCAGCGATGGTGGAGCAGCCCTTAACCGCGCATCCGCTTGCGTCCCTTTTCGGCTTGGACACAACACCGGACCGCCACGAGCAAGCACAACGCGAGGCGCTTCAAGCCAGCGCCCACTGTGATGCGCTGCCCGCGCAGATGCTGCCGGTGATGGTCGATATGCAGCGCCTGCGCGATGTGACGCTTGCCGATACCGCTCTGCGTGCCTTGCGTGACACGGGCGGACCTGTCGTGGTGATCACCGGCAACGGCCATGCGCGCCCCGATTGGGGGATGCCCGCGCTGATCGCCCGTGCTGCACCCGATGTGCAGGTCTTTGCGCTGGGCCAGACAGAGGAGAGTGAGAGCATCAGCGGGGACTTCACGCTGCTGCTGGACGCCCCTGCGCCCGACCGTGACGATCCCTGCGCCACCTTTCGCAAGTGATTGTCGGGGCTGGTGCCTGAGCGGCGCGCCGCCTATGTTAAGTGCGAAACAAGACCGGACAGGGGCGCATCATGCTTGCAGGCAAACATATTCTGCTCATCATCGGAGGCGGTATCGCGGCGTTCAAATCGCTCGATCTGATCCGGCGACTGCGCGAGCGCGGGGCGACGGTAACGCCGGTCCTCACGCGCGCGGGTGAGGAATTTGTTACGCCGCTATCGGTATCTGCGCTGGCAGGCAGCAAGCTTTACCGTGATCTGTTCGATTTGGGGGACGAGGCGGAAATGGGCCATATCCAGCTAAGCCGCGTGGCCGATCTGGTGGTGGTTGCCCCTGCGACGGCCGATTTGATGGCCAAGATGGCCACAGGGTTGGCGAATGATCTGGCCTCTACCCTTTTGCTCGCGACAGATACGCCGGTAATGATTGTACCTGCGATGAATGTGCGCATGTGGGACCATCCCGCCACACAGCGCAATCTGGCAACTTTGCGCGGTGATGATATCCGTGTCGTTGGTCCGAACAATGGCGATATGGCCTGCGGCGAACATGGCCCCGGGCGCATGGCCGAACCGCTCGAAATCGTCGCCGCGATCAAGGCTCATTTCAGCGATGGTCCGCTCAAGGATCGCCGCATCCTTGTCACTTCCGGCCCCACGCACGAGCCGATTGATCCGGTCCGCTATATCGCCAACCGTTCTTCGGGCGCGCAGGGAACGGCGATTGCTCGCGCCCTTGCCGCACTCGGCGCCGATGTGATCTTTGTCACCGGTCCCGCCGATGTGCCGCCGCCAGACGGGGTGCAGGTGGTTCGGGTGCAAACAGCGCAGCAGATGAAGGAGGCCGTCGAAGCAGCGCTGCCCGTCGACGCGGGCATCTTTGCCGCCGCCGTGGCGGATTGGCGGGTGTCCTCTGCCAGTGACCGCAAGCTCAAGAAAACCAAAGACGGCCTGCCTGCTTTGGAGTTTGCCGAAAACCCCGACATTTTGCGCACCATCAGCCAAATGACCGAAGGCCGCCCGCCGCTCGTCGTGGGCTTTGCCGCCGAGACGAACGACGTGATCGAAAACGCGACAGCCAAGCGGCTGCGCAAGGGCTGCGACTGGATCGTGGCCAATGATGTATCCCCTGCCACCGGCATCATGGGGGGTGCGGAAAATGCTGTGACGCTGATTTCCGATGCAGGCGCCGAGGACTGGCCGCGCATGGACAAGGCCGCCGTGGCTGAAAAGCTGGCCGCGCGTATCGCCAATGCGCTGGCAACGTAAGCGGTGTGATTGTCGAGGTCGCATGAGACGCAGGCGCGGATACCGCAGTTGCTTTGCCGCGTAACGGGCCCTCGGATGCGGCTGGGCGCTGATCGCAACGGGATTGTCCCAGCCATGCCCGAAGGCTTCGAGGCGCAAACCCTCCCGCGATCAAGCATGGGATCACCTTTCCAACAGCTCAGGCACCATTGATGCGGAGAATTTATTGCGGCTAATGCTGGTGTGGATCTCCTATACGACAGACTCTTGTTAAAACCGATTGCAACGAGTGCAATTGCGGACAACCGCCAGCCCACCTAAGTCCGAGCAACCACCCCTCGCTCCAGCGGTTGTATAGCGCCTTGGCATAGCCTTACCCGACGGGTGCATCAGACCCGCGCAACCCATCGCGGTTGATTAAGATAATGCCACTCAACACACGTATTCTATCAACGGGTGGCTGACCTCGGCTGCTTGGAAAGGACAGCCAAAGCTGAACCATCTGATCCTCGCTCAGCCAGCAAAGAGCGTCCATCATGCCGCCAATTGTCGGAGAGCGCGAAACACGCGGGCAGATAAACCTCAAGGTAATGAATGGGTCCTGAGCCTTGTGCGGTTGACCACGTTTACTAGCGAGCCAGCACCGTCTCGTCTTCATCGCCTCGAACGGTTGAATGTGGCCGATCAGGACCACGGATCAGAAGGAAGAGAGTATGAATACGGTATCACAACAGCAGATCATCGGCATAGATGTCTCGCTCGATTGCCGGGCCGACCAGTGGCAGCAGGCTGCGCGCTGGCCTGCCCTTTTGGCGTTGTGCGGGCTTAACGGGGGCAGGCTTAAGGAACCTGAACCTAACTGGGTTTCGCTGGTCGAGTTTATGCGCAGGGGGCACGGCTGGCGCTTTGCGCCACTATGGCACCACAGGTCAACTTTCAAGAAATGCGCGGGCTTGCTCTTGCGTCTCGAAGATGTGGGAACGGGCTTCAGGGAAGGTTTCCCCTAGCTTCAACCGTATGAAAGCCGATCCGGAGTAGCGTGTGACGGTTCGGTAAAACCTCGTTTCGAGATTGGCAACCATACTTGCCCACGCTGCCGTGACCTCCTCGTCCAGACGAAATCCGTCGTAATTGACGGTGACGTCCACGCGTTCGGAAAGCGGTTCGCAGACCGATGTGACCTGGCGACGGATAAGATCGATGTCGGCTTGCGTGCGCACACGCATGTTCTCGAAGTTCAGGAACAGCCGACGGCTCGCGGGGTCGATGGCCACGCGATCAGGCAGGTCAAGGTGCAACAGATCCTCGCGCAAATTCATCTCTTCTTCGCGGAAGATGCGAGGGTCCATCTGTGAGATTTCGCCGACGAGGGGCGCGGTTTCCATCAAGGCGAGAACGTCGCGCTCGACGTCAATTCCGGGCGCGATTTCGGTCAATTTCAATCCCTCACGCGTCAACTCAAAAACACATCGCTCGGTCACATAGAGTACCGGTCGGCCCAAACGCGCGGCCCGGGCGCCTGAAAATGTAATCTGCTCGACGGCCTTCAGGAATTTCCGGGCTTGGCCTTCCTGAATGATCTCTAACATGCCGTCAGTTACTGCAACGTCGAGGCCCTGCGCGGTGAATGTTCCGGCGAAGACCACCGCGCGCGCATTCTGGCTGATGTTGATGAAGCCGCCAGCACCAGCGAGCCGTGATCCGAAACGCGAAACGTTGACGTTGCCGACGGCGTCGGCCTGTGCCAGCCCAAGACAGGTCATGTCGAGCCCGCCGCCGTCGTAAAAGTCGAACATGGCGTTCTGGGGAATGACGGCGTCGCAGTCGATTGCAGCACCAAAATCGAGGCCGGATGCGGGTTGCCCGCCCACGACGCCGGGTTCCGCCGTCAGTGTCAGGTGCGCGAGCAGACCCTCCTCCTGTGCGATCGAGGCGACGCCCTCGGGCATGCCGATTCCGAGGTTGACCACCCCGTTTACCGGCAGCTCGAAAGCGCAGCGTCGCGCGATCACCTTGCGCACATCGAGGGGCATCGTCGGGATTTCCCCTGAAGGTGGACGAATTCGGTTGGTAAAGGCCTGATTGAAGGCCGTGCGATAGGTCTGCAAATGGTTTTCCGGTTTGGCAACAACCACCGCGTCAACGAGAATTCCGGGGATTTGAACATCGCGGGCGGGCAGGGTGTGCGCACGCGCGACGCGCTCGACCTGCACGATCACAATGCCGCCCGAATTCTTGACTGCCATTGCTTGGGCGAGGCTGTCGATGGTCAACGCTTCGCGCTCCATGGTCACGTTGCCGGCCTCATCGGCTGTCGTGCCACGCAGCAGCGCGACTGTCAGCTTCTGGGCGCGATAGAAGAGCATCTCTTCGCCACCAAATTCCGTCAACTCGATTTGTGGTTCCAACGAGATGTCATTGATCGCACCGCCGCCGTTGCGCGGATCCACAAAGGTCTCGAGGCCGACCTTGGAGAGCATGCCGGGTTTGCCTGCTGCGATGTCACGATAAAGCTGGCTGATGCAGCCCTGCGGCAGGTTCCAGCCTTCGATCTTGCCGTCGGTGGCAAGTTTCGCAACCTTCGGGATTAGCCCCCAATGTCCGCCGATCACCTTTTTCAAAAGGCCCTCGTGACCAAGCCGGTTCAGGCCTCTTTCCTTGCCGTCTCCCTGGCCTGCTGCAAAAACCAGTGACAGATCGCGAGGATGGTCGGTTTCAAGAAACCGTGTCTCGATAGCTGCGAGAAGTTCGTCCGGCACGCCAATGCCGACGAAACCGGATGTGGTCAGGCTATCGCCGTCCTTTATCAGAGCGGCGGCCTCCTGAGCCGAGACAATCTTGTTACGTTTGCCCATCACTTCAGGCTGCGGTCCAGCCGCCGTCGACGGGCGATGCGACATCTGTGATGTTCGCTGCCGCCTCCGAACAGAGGACGTTCGCGACGCTTGCCAAGTGCATGACGCCTGACCTCAGCCCAACCCCAGAGACCGATCCGGTCACGAGAACGGTTTTTCCGCCTAATTCGTTCATGTGAACAACTCCTTCAATGCCTGTCGCCTTATGTAATCCGTTCGGCAAGTGATTCTGTTCTTTGAAAACAGCGACAGCAAGGAACGATTATGATTGGCACAGCGCAAAGAGCGCCGTTTTCGAATTGATTGAGAGTTTATCGTAGGCGTGTTTGCGAAACGTCGCAATCGTATTGGGGCTTACCTCCATCTCATAGGCAATCGCCTCTGTTGTCAGCCCCTTCAATATCCATCTGAAGACCTCTTGTTCCCTGTCAGAAAGGGTCAACAGCGGATCTTCGAGTGAGTGATCGTTCGAGGACGGCTATGATGTAGATCAGTCTGGGAGCTTCGTAAAAGTCCTGCTAATATCCGGCACTCATGCCCTTCCTGAGAACATCCAGCGGAACAATGTCGATCCCCTCGGACCCGGACATCTTTTGCCTACGGTCTTGTATCGGGTCGCTTGCATAGCCGTAAACGATGTATTTCTCCGCGAGGGTGCGCGCGTCTCCCTTGGGGTGGTTGTTGTATGAAAGAAAGCAGCGCGGTTTCCGGGAACCATAGGAAAAAGCCATGCATTGATCGGCATCCAACGGCCCTATTGCAAGGTCGGTAACCGCCTGATTAAACTGGGTGCAGCCGATTTTCTCCAGACAGGCAGACACAGCAGAGAGAGCGTCTCTTTCTTCAGCGCCAACCACGCGTCAACATGACAGGCCCTGTCGTATTTATGCAAGGTATTCGCTCTCAAAAAAGCCTGATCATCGCCGCTTAGTGACCGGCAAGTCTTCAAATGAGCCTGCCTGCACCGCGAAGTTCCACGACGGTTTCTCCGGAGCCGGGTGTCATGGGACCGGTTTCGGTGACAGATGGATGATGCCCTCGCACGAACTGAACCCGATGCGGTGCCCGATGCCTTGCTCGTGGCAAAGGCCTTGGACTGGGATGGCCCCAATGGCTGGTATTCCCATGTCTGGATACCGTGTGCCGGCCAATCGTTCAGCAGCACATAAACACAGATCATGTCGACGGCCGCGTCCACGCTGGAAAGCGTGCCCCATCTTGGAGGGACGCCCCAGATCGCGCCCCGTTCCGGTTCGTATCCAGCCCCATGCTGGGGGTGATAGCTGGCGTCCAAGGCTTTATCGCCTCGCCGACCAGCGGGTGGCGCGGTGGAAGCCGGCAGCATACCGGATGTGGTTTCTGTGGTTTCATGGGGGTTCCTCTTCGGGTCTTGGGCGTGCCTAACTTTGTCGGGAGGCTTGGACGCCTGTTCGCGCGGCGTAGAGCGTTCGACTTTTTGCTATTCCTTGGCAATGAGAGATGCAGGCGCACCGTCGATGCATTCCTGAACGTCGCCCGCGTCACCGTTTTTATGCGCCAGAAGTATGACGAGCTTTGCGAGAAACAGCTCGCTCTGTTTCTCGCAAAGCTCGTCAATCTTGCGCGCAAGTGCCGCGTAAGTATCCTCCAGATATTGATGGTTCATTTGATCGTTCCTTCCCGGAATGTGACGGCGCGATATCCGGCCATGACGTCCTCTGCCGAGAATCTCTCGCTTGGGCTCAAGCTGTCCCCGTTCAGGCCGGGGGGGGCATGACAGGTTCGGTTTGTGGCGTTTTCGAAGTGCGAGCCCTCGCGTTGCCAGATATGCAAGGTGTTGCGCGAATGGGTTTTTGAGGTTCTCGGGAGCCAAAAGTCTTGCTGCATGAAAAAGAGGGTAGGACTGGGGATCAAGCGTCTGAACGGGTCACGCAGTTGAAAGTCAGGGCGACAGAGGCCAAACGGCCAGCGGCGTCGATCGGGGCTGCCGTTTATGTGCCTCCCCCAGTTTATGTTATTTCTGCATTGATTGAATCCTACAGGGTAGCCCCATATGACTGGCTGGTAGCCATCGGAGAGTAAGAATGCAGATCAAAATTCTCGACGCACGGTTGTTTGGCTGGGGTTTGCCAAGCTTTCAAACCGAAGGCGCGGCAGCAGTTGACCTTTTTGCATGTGTCGATGACATTATTCTCGTCGACGCTCAAAGCCCCGCTGTTCTGGTTAATTCCGGTATAGCAATCTCCTTTGATGATATGTCGATAGCAGGACTTGTGCTTCCGAGGTCTGGATTGGGACATAAGAAAGGGCTCGTGCTTGGAAACACGGTCGGTTTGATTGATCCCGATTATGCAGGGGAGATATTGATCAGCGTCTGGAACCGGAATCCGATAGGCTCCCTGCCAATCGAGATCCGCGCAGGGGAGCGGATTGGTCAGCTGGTCTTTGTTCCGGTTGTCCGTCCATCGTTTGAGGTTGTCGATGAATTCAGCCATCAAACGACGCGCGGTGCAGGGGGGTTTGGCTCGACTGGGGTCTGAAGATATTGTAACGACCCAAAAGACCGGTTCATCCGACAAAGTGGATGAAGGTGACATAATAGATTGAAAATAATGAGCCTCGTAAACTCTTTAACTCCAAGTGAAGATTATCGCCGGCCGCTTGGCGCGAATGTCATGAATGCAGAGCCTGAAAAGTTCACTGTCATTCACCTGATTCTGTTCGTGCAAAGGGTTGTCGCATCCGTGGTGCAGACCAGCTTTGCGATTGTCGAACACCCCGCGCCGACGCTGTGTGCTGCGGGCGGATCAGGAACGGAGTAAGCCATGGTGGTTATCATTCTTGCTGCGGCCCTTTGGGGCTTGGGCGCGCTGATGGGAACGCCGCGCAATGTGCGCTGGTTGATGATCGCGCTGTTGATTATGGCAACCATTGGCATCCAGTTGGTATTTCCCGACGGCCATCCCCTGCGCACGGCAACGGGCGGTTCGGCGGCGCTTTGGCTGATCGTCGTGGGAATTGCGGCTGTGGTGTGGGGCTACGGGCGGCTGATCGCGGGACTGCGCCATCGCGCCGGTGCGGATAAGGAGCCGCAAGCCGCGACGCCCCAAAAAGGCAGCTTTTCCGACGCCGAGCTTAACCGCTATGCCCGTCACATCACGCTGCGCGAAGTCGGCGGCGCGGGTCAGAAAGCACTGAAGAACGCAAAGGTGCTGGTGGTGGGGGCAGGTGGCCTTGGCGCGCCGGTACTGCAATATCTCGCGGCCGTCGGCGTGGGCACCATCGGCGTTATTGATAACGACACCGTGGAAAATACCAATCTGCACCGGCAAGTCATCCACAAGGACGCGTCCATCGGGATGCCGAAAGTGTTTTCCGCGCAGCGCGAAATGATGGCGCAAAACCCGTTTATCACCGTGCGCCCCTACAACCGCACGCTCGACGAGACAGTCGCGGCGGACCTGTTCGCGGACTACGATCTGGTGCTCGACGGGACCGACAATTTCGACACCCGCTATCTGGTCAACGCGACCTGTGTGGCGGCTGGTATCCCGATGATTTCGGGCGCGCTCAGCCAGTGGGAAGGGCAGATCAGCGTGTTCGATCCCGCCAATGGCGCGCCCTGCTACCAGTGCATTTTTCCGCAAGCGCCCGCACCGCATCTGGCACCCAGTTGCGCCGAGGCGGGGGTGATTGGCCCCTTGCCGGGTGTGATCGGCGCGATGATGGCGATGGAGGCGGTGAAGATCATCACCGGCGCTGGCGCACCCCTGCGCGGGCAGATGGTGATCTATGATGCGCTTTATGGCGAAAACCGCAACATCCGCATCGCGCCGCGCGCCGATTGCCCCGTTTGTGCAGGTGTCCGGCGATTGTAACCGCGTCGTGCCGGTCTTAGGTTGAGCCGCAAAGGAGACTGCCCATGACATCCCCCCAAAACCCGCTTCTGCAAAAGTGGAAAACGCCCTTTGGCCTCGCCCCTTTCGATGCGGTGGCCGATACCGATTTTGCGCCCGCACTCGAAGAAGCGCTGACTGCGCACAGCGCCGAGATTGACGCCATTGCCCGCAATCCCGAAGCGCCGACCTTTGCCAACACGGTGGAGGCACTTGAGGCGGCGGGCCATCTGCTTGATCAGGTCCTTGGTGTGTTCTTCACCGTTGCAGGAGCCGACAGCAATCCCGCGCGCGAGGCTTTGCAACGTGATTTTTCCCCGAAACTTTCCGCACATTTCTCCGAGATTTCAGCCAACAAAGCGCTGTTCGAGCGGATAAATGCGGTCTGGGAGGGTCGTGACAATCTTGATCTGAGCGACGAGCAGGCGCGCGTGTTGATGTTGACGCACCGTGGCTTTGTCCGCTCTGGCGCGGCTTTAAGCGGTGCCGAAGAAGCGCGGCTGAAAGAGATCAAAGGGCGGCTTGCCGTGCTGGGAACCGATTTCACCCAGAACCTGCTGGGTGACGAGCGTAGCTGGTTCATGACACTCGATGAGGCCGATCTGGAAGGTCTGCCCGATTTTGTGACCGACGCCGCCCGTGCGGCGGGTGAGGAGAAAGAGGCAGGCGGCCCTGTCGTCACCTTGTCCCGTTCGCTCATCACGCCGTTCCTGCAATTCAGCCCGCGCCGCGATTTGCGCAAGCGCGCGTTTCAGGCGTGGGAGGCGCGTGGCGCAAACGGCGGGGAGACGGACAACCGCGATATCGCCGCAGAAATCCTTGTCCTGCGTGACGAGCGCGCCAAGCTGTTGGGCTATACCACTTTCGCGGACTACAAGCTGGAGACCGAGATGGCGAAAACGCCGCAGGCCGTGCGCGATCTGCTGATGGCCGTGTGGGAACCTGCCCGCGCGCAGGCCAATACAGACGCGGAAACCCTGCAAAGAATGATGCAGGATGATGGCGTTAACGACGATCTCGCCCCGTGGGATTGGCGCTACTATGCCGAAAAGCGCCGTGCGGCAGAGCATGATCTGGATGAGGCGGCGCTGAAGCCATATTTCCAGCTTGACCGGATGATTGAGGCCTCTTTTTCATGCGCAAACCGTTTGTTCGGACTTGAATTTGCACCGCTTGACGTGCCGCTTTACCATCCTGATTGTCGGGCGTGGGACGTAACGCGGAATGGCGAACATGTGGCCGTGTTCATCGGTGACTACTTCGCGCGCGGCTCCAAACGCTCGGGCGCGTGGTGTTCTGCCATGCGGGCACAGGCGAAATTCCCCAACACGCAGACACCCGTCGTCATCAACGTGTGCAATTTCGCCAAGGGTGATCCGGCGCTTTTGTCCTACGACGATGCGCGCACGCTGTTCCACGAGTTCGGCCATGCGCTGCATCAGATGTTGTCGGACGTGACCTACGAAAGCGTTTCGGGCACGTCCGTCGCGCGCGATTTTGTCGAGTTGCCAAGCCAGCTTTACGAACACTGGCTGGAAGTGCCCGAGGTCTTGGGTGAATTCGCCACTCACGCCAAAACGGGTGAGCCGATGCCGAAAGAGATGCTCGACAAAGTGCTGGGTGCGGCGACTTTCGATATGGGTTTCCAGACCGTTGAATACGTCGCCTCGGCCCTCGTCGATCTGGCGTTCCACGAGGGTGGCGCGCCGGACGATCCGATGGCCAAGCAGGCGCAGGTACTCGCCGATCTGGGGATGCCAAGCGCGATCACCATGCGCCATGCCACACCGCATTTCGCGCATGTGTTCTCCGGTGACGGGTATTCCAGCGGCTACTACAGCTACATGTGGTCCGAGGTGATGGATGCCGATGCGT
>RCMY010004716.1_pt1 | contig 11697 bp, 12 predicted proteins | sample 2041341 | NCBI WGS metagenome assembly RCMY01 (sample SAMN09708234, study PRJNA481090) | Marine sediment metagenome, whole genome shotgun sequencing project.
CAGTTTTTTGGCCTGACGCGGCAGTTCCTGTGCGCGGTATTCCATCCGGCTGATGTGGCGATCCTTGGGAGGTGTGCCTCCGGTGCGCCCAAAGGCGGCGACAATGTCAAAAGGTTTGTAATTGATCGTGGCCCCATGTTTGACCGCCACCTCTTCGAGCCGCTGACCGGCAAGGTAACAATAGGGCGAAAGTGTCGCGAAAAAGTAATCGATCTGGGTCATTTGGACCTCCTTGGGTTTGCCGCACGTTAGCTGCGTGCTAAGCGAGGTTCAACAACCGCGATTCTGCATTTTCCCGCTGCCACGGAGCCCCTATGCCACGTACATCTGAGCCGAAACTGATCTCTGGCAATGCCAACATGCCGTTGGCCAAAGCAATTGCGCGGCGGATGTCGCTGCACCGGGGGGTCAATGTCGGGTTGGTCGAGGCGCGGGTCGAACGGTTTAATGATGGCGAGATTTTTGTAGAGGTGTTCGAAAACGTGCGCGGCGAGGATATGTTTATCATTCAGCCCACATCGAACCCGGCAAATGACAATCTGATGGAGCTGCTTATTATGGCCGATGCGCTGCGCCGGTCCTCTGCGGCGCGGGTCACTGCGGTCCTGCCTTACTTTGGCTATGCCCGTCAGGATCGTCGCACCAAGGCGCGCACGCCGATCACCGCCAAGATGGTTGCCAATATGCTGGTTGGAACGGGCATTGAACGGGTGTTGACGATGGACCTGCATGCGGCACAGATTCAGGGGTTTTTCGATATTCCGGTGGATAACCTCTATGCCTCACCTGTGTTTGCCCTCGACATCAAGCATACGTTCAAAGACCGCATGGACGAGCTGATGATTGTCTCTCCTGATGTTGGTGGTGTGGCGCGCGCGCGCGAGTTGGCCAAGCGGATCAACTCACCTTTGGCGATTGTGGACAAGCGGCGCGAAAAGCCTGGCGAGATTGCTGAAATGACTGTCATTGGTGATGTGACAGGCAAGACCTGTCTGATCGTTGATGACATCTGCGACACTGCGGGAACGCTCTGTAAGGCGGCCGAGGTTCTGATCGAAAATGGTGCCAAGGAAGTGCATTCCTATATCACCCACGGTGTGATGTCGGGGCCAGCGGTCGAGCGGGTGACAAAGTCGGTGATGAAATCACTGGTCATCACCGATTCTATTGAGCCCACAGACGAGATTAAGAAAGCGGCGAACATCCGGATTGTGCCAACCGCCCCGATCTTTGCCCAAGCGATCTTGAACATCTGGAACGGGACATCCGTGTCCTCATTGTTTGAGGCGGATACGTTAGGGCCGATCTATGACGGGATGTACGAAGCTGACGTGTAGAGGATTTTACGGTGATGTGGTCAGATTTCCGCAGGCTACATGACATCCCAATCATCCAGCTCTGACATATCGCCGATGGCCATCCATGCGATCCTAATGCGGGCGATACGGGTATCACCCCATGTGCGGAATACCATGTCAAATCCGGATTTAGTGACAGATTCTGCCGAAACATCGGCGCGCATGATCGTGGTGGCATCCAGATCCCAAAGTGACGGTGACAACTGAACAGTTGGCGCGACTTTGTATTTCTCAGAGAATTTTATGTGACGGCGACGCTCGCGTTGGCCGCGCCCGGTCCACATCTCGCCCCCGTTCTCATAATCCGAGAACAAGATCACGTCTCCACTGTCGATTCCTACGGTATGGCTTCTGAGTTTTTTCATCGGAAATAATTGGCCTTGGTTCGGTCAAAATACTTGGGGCAGGATAACGGAGCCTCCGGCTGCGTTAAAGGGGTGTTGGGGTTTTGATCCGCCCTGTTTTCAACGTCCAATTGAAATCCCCCGGTCTTTGGCAAAGGATCGGCAGTATTGGGTCCAGTCCCTGAATTCCTGTGAGAAAAACACTTTGTTGCCCTTGGCTTCCCAATGGCTCGTTTTCTCATCAATCATCGCCCAGATGCTTTCTTCGGATTGGCTTTCGACCTCTGTTTTTGCCTGCGTTTTCGCAGCCTCCGCCCATGTGATCGAGGCTTGCATAAGTTTGTCAGCCGCTGTGTCCGTTGCAACCCATTGTGCCGCATTCTGATAGACCGCCGCACATTCCGCCATGCTTTCGCTGAAGGGCTGGGCCATGGCGGTGGTTGGGATCAGGTACGCAGTCGCCCATAGTAGGTTTCTCATGCTCTGGCCTCGCGGTGTCTTCACAGGAGGTTCTGGATAGGACAAGAGGGCGGCGTGAGTTGGACGCAAAGGCGGCAAAATTTGGGAGTACGGACTTGATTGGTGCTGGGCAAGCGGGGTTATGGATTGAACTTTGGGCCGTTTATCGGGCGGCGGGTGTGCGGGCTTAACGACAGATCGCGGCACATAGACCAATGTCGGCTTCGGTGAAGTCGCTCAACAAACGGTGGTTTTGGGAGGCAAGTGCGGGAGTAGCTAAGGTCTTTTCACAAAGGCCTTTTGTTCAATTGCTGTTGTTACGTTTACGTCGCCATAAGAACCACGCGAACAAATTAATCACGAGCAAACTACTCAGTGATGGCACAATTGCCGCCATACCCGCATCTTGCCCAAAGGCTACGCTAACGATAATTTTTAGGACTGTTCCTGCGTTGATAAGACCTAGCCCATACCAAGGGTTTCGTTGCCAGAACGCATGAAACAACAGCAACAGAAATACGATAACACCGAAAATTAATGCGATTAGAGGCAGCTTGTTTTCGTTCGTGAAGAAAAACTGCTTTTCCCATTCCAGATATTCACTGACAGACGGTGGCACCGTAGCTGGCGCATCGAACCAAAATAAGCTGGTGGCAAGAAGAGCCATGAACCCGATGACATGCCACACCTTGCGGCGGTAGGCATAATAGGATGCCGGGATTATGAACAGCGGGCGCGAGTACCATGAGAATTGGTTCTGATGAAGCCCCCAGACCCACGCCCCCATATCTGCACCTGCGAAATATGCAGCGGCATAAATGATAGCTGAGTATAGTAAAATCAGCCCTATAATCCACAGAACGAAACGATCTAGTGTTTGAAAGCCAACTATCTCTGACATGCGTTTGGTTCCAACCGAGTGAAAATTTATTATCGGAACCAGAGTAGGAGCGTCCACTTGGTCCGGCAACTAGTTGCTGTGTTCCAAAAACCCCGTTCAAAACCCAAGCAGTTGTTAAAGGTTTTTGCCTCATTCGTGATAGCAGTCATTTGCGGCGTTGCCGGATGTCAGGAACACCGCCCCCTCCCACAAAAGAAAAGGCCCCGCAAATTGCGAGGCCCTTGGTATTCTTTTGTGATGCCGCCTACTCCTTAGCAGTCAGTCCCATGTGCGTGCCCATCGCGACCATGTCGGCCATCAGCTTGGCCGCGTCATCGACCGGACCGGGTTCGTTCTCAAACGCCACTTTCGCGTTTGAATACATGGACTTGGCTTCCTCCATCATCTCGTCGAGATGATCTTGGGTCATGTCGCCCTTGGCCACGGCGCGTTCGGCCAGAACCGACACGCCGCTTGCCGTGATTTCAGCGAAACCACCGGTGACAACAAAGTCTTGCGACCCTTCGGGTCCCTCAACTGTCAACACACCGGGGCGCAGGGTCGTGATGGTGGGGGCATGCCCCTCCATCGCCGTCATGTCGCCGTCAGCGCCGGGGATCTGGACGGATGTGACCTGTAGCGAGGCCAACCGCCGCTCGGGCGATACCAGATCGAATTGCATCGTGTCTGCCATTGCATCGGCTCCTTTAGGCTGCGTCTGCTGCCATCTTTTCGGCTTTCGCCTTCACGTCATCAATGCCGCCAACCATATAGAAGGCACCTTCTGGCAGGTGATCATATTCACCGGCCACAACCGCTTTGAAGGACGAGATTGTGTCTTCCAAAGGCACCTGAATACCATCGGAACCTGTGAACACTTTGGCCACGTCAAACGGCTGGGACAGGAAACGCTCGATCTTGCGGGCACGGGAAACGGCAAGTTTGTCGTCTTCAGAGAGTTCGTCCATGCCCAAAATCGCGATGATGTCCTGCAAGGATTTGTAGCGCTGAAGCACTTGCTGCACGTCTGTGGCAACTTTGTAGTGCTCTTCACCGATGATCTGCGGGTCGAGCAGGCGGGAGGTGGAGCCAAGCGGGTCCACAGCCGGATAGATGCCTTTTTCCGAGATCGCACGGTCCAGGACCGTTGTCGCGTCGAGGTGCGCAAAGGATGTCGCTGGTGCGGGGTCGGTCAGGTCATCCGCAGGCACGTAGACGGCCTGAACGGAGGTGATCGACCCGTTTTTGGTGGAAGAAATACGCTCCTGCATGGTGCCCATGTCGGTGGCCAGCGTTGGCTGGTAGCCCACAGCGGACGGGATACGACCCAAGAGGGCCGAAACTTCGGAACCAGCTTGGGTAAAGCGGAAGATGTTGTCCACGAAGAACAGAACGTCAGAACCGGATTCGTCGCGGAACTGTTCGGCCAATGTCAGGCCGGACAGGGCAACACGCATACGCGCACCGGGAGGTTCGTTCATCTGGCCGTAGACCAGTGCAATCTTGGATTCGCTGAGGTTGTCAGGAACGATAACACCGGATTCGATCATCTCGTGATACAGGTCGTTGCCCTCGCGGGTCCGCTCGCCCACACCCGCAAACACGGACACACCGGAGTGAACCTTGGCGATGTTGTTGATCAATTCCATGATCAGAACGGTTTTACCAACGCCGGCACCGCCGAACAGACCAATTTTACCACCCTTGGTATAAGGGGCCAGCAGGTCAATAACTTTGATGCCTGTGGTCAGGATTTCGGTCTCGGTTGACTGCTCAGAAAATGCTGGCGCATCGCCGTGGATAGGGCGCTTTTCTTTGGTCTCTACCGGACCTTTTTCGTCAACAGGATCACCCGTGACGTTCAGGATGCGGCCCAATGTGGCTTTACCAACCGGCACCTGAATGGGCAGGCCCGTGTCGGTCACTTTCGCGCCGCGCACGAGGCCCTCGGTCGCATCCATCGCAATGGTGCGCACTGTGTTTTCGCCAAGGTGCTGGGCCACTTCGAGGACCAGCTTCTTGCCGTTGTTTTCGGTATTAAGCGCGTTCAGGATCGCGGGCAGGTCATCTTCGAACTGCACGTCAACGACCGCGCCGATGACCTGAGTGATTTTGCCGACTGCTTGTGCCATGTCGTTTCTCCGGTTTTTACTGCAGCGCTTCCGCGCCGGAAATGATTTCGATCAGCTCGTTTGTGATGACGGCCTGACGGGAACGGTTGTATTTGATGGTCAGACTGTCGATCATGTCACCCGCGTTGCGTGTGGCGTTGTCCATTGCTGACATACGTGCGCCCTGTTCGGACGCGGCATTTTCCAGAAGACCCGAGAAGATCGCCGTGGCGACACCGCGAGGCAGCAGATCCGCGAGGATTGCTTCTTCTGAGGGTTCATAATCGAACAGTGTTGTCGCGCCGTCCTTCTCGCCCGCATCCTCAAACTTCGCAGGGATAATCTGCTGGGCTTGGGGGATTTGGCTGACCACGTTAACGAAGGTCGCATAAAACAGCGTTGCCACGTCAAACTCGCCATTGTCGAAGCGGCCAAGAACGTCTTTGGCAACGCCTTGTGCATCAGCATAGCTGAGGCGTTTGACGTCAGACATATCGACATGGCCGATCAGATGCGTACCGTAGTCCCGCTTGAGTTGGTCACGGCCTTTTTTGCCGACGGTCAGGATTTTGACAGTTTTGCCTTCAGCCAGCAGCTTCTGCGCGTGTACCTTGGCTTTCTTCACGATGTTCGTGTTGAAACCACCACACAGGCCCCGCTCTGACGTCATAACGATCAGCAAGTTAACCTTGTCCGACCCCGTGCCCGAAAGCAGCTTGGGGGCGGAATCAGAGCCGCCGACAGATGCCGCCAGCCCTGCCATCACAGCATTAAAACGCTCTGTGTAGGGACGGGACATTTCGGCAGCTTCCTGCGCGCGGCGAAGTTTCGCCGCGGCAACCATTTGCATGGCTTTCGTGATCTTGCGCGTCGACTTAACGCTCGCGATCCGGTTTTTAAGGACTTTGAGATTTGCCATTGGCTTCTCTCTCCTTAAGCAAAGTCAGCGGCGTATGAATCGAGCGCAGCTTTGATTTTTTCTTCCAACTCGTCTTTGACCTTGCGGTCATTGTTGGTGATGTCTTTCATCAGATCAGCATGTTTGCCGCGCAGGTGTGCGAGCAATCCGGCTTCCCAACGACCAACGTCAGAGACGGGCAGTTTGTCGAGGTAACCTTTGGTGCCTGCATAGATGACACAAACGATTTCCGAGTTGGTCAGCGGCGAATACTGTGGCTGCTTCATCAATTCGGTCAGACGCGCACCACGGTTCAGCAACTGCTGGGTCGCGGCGTCCAGATCGGAACCAAACTGGGCAAAGGCGGCCATTTCGCGGTACTGCGCGAGGGACAGCTTGACCGGACCCGCAACAGAAGACATCGCTTTGGTCTGGGCAGAAGAGCCAACGCGAGATACCGACAGGCCGGTGTTCACAGCAGGGCGGATGCCTTGGTAAAACAGTTCGGTCTCAAGGAAGATCTGACCGTCGGTGATCGAAATCACGTTTGTCGGAATAAACGCGGAAACGTCACCACCTTGGGTTTCGATGATTGGCAGGGCCGTAAGGGAGCCGTTGCCCGCATCATCACCCAGCTTGGCGGAACGCTCAAGCAGGCGAGAGTGAAGATAGAAAACGTCACCAGGATATGCTTCGCGGCCCGGTGGGCGACGCAGCAGCAGGGACATCTGACGGTAGGACACGGCCTGTTTTGACAAGTCGTCATAGATGATCAAAGCGTGGCGGCCATTGTCGCGGAAGAATTCTGCCATGGCTGTTGCGGCGTAGGGTGCAAGGAACTGCATCGGTGCAGGTTCGGACGCGGTGGCGGCAACAACAATGCAATATTCCATTGCACCGGCTTCTTCGAGCTTCTTGACCAACTGGGCAACGGTTGAGCGCTTCTGGCCAATCGCGACGTACACACAGTACATCTTTTTGCCCTCGTCGCCTTCGGCGGCGGCGTTCACCTGTGCTTGGTTCAGGATCGCGTCCAAAGCAACGGCAGTTTTGCCGGTCTGGCGGTCACCAATGATCAATTCACGCTGGCCACGGCCAATCGGGATCATCGCGTCAACCGATTTGAGGCCCGTCGCCATTGGTTCGTGTACGGATTTACGCGGGATAATGCCCGGCGCTTTGACGTCGGCAACGCCGCGCAGCTTGGTCTTGATCGGGCCTTTGCCGTCAATCGGGTTACCCAGACCATCCACAACACGCCCCAGCAGTTCGTTGCCGATTGGCACGTCCACGATGGAGTTTGTACGCTTGACGGTGTCGCCTTCTTTGATGTCACGGTCATTGCCGAAGATCACCACACCGACGTTGTCGGATTCGAGGTTCAGGGCCATGCCTTGAATGCCACCAGGGAATTCGACCATTTCACCGGCCTGAACATTGTCCAGACCGTAGACGCGCGCGATACCGTCACCGACGGACAAAACGCGGCCAACTTCGGCGACTTCTGCTTCTTGACCGAAATTCTTGATCTGTTCTTTCAGGATCGCGGAAATTTCCGCTGCTTGGATACCCATTTATCCGACCTCTTTCATTACATTCTGAAGGGAATTGAGCTTCGCGCGGATCGAGGTGTCGATCATCTTGGAGCCCACTTTGACAATAAGACCGCCGATGAGTGATTCATCAACAGTCGTTTGCAGTGTTACGGTTTTGCCGGTGCTCGCCTTAAGCGACTTGGCAAGTTTGTCTGATTGCGCTTTGGTCAGCGCCTTGGCGGACGTGACTTCGGCGGTGACTTCGCCCTTGTCTGTCGCAATGGCGTCCCGCAGGGTTTTGATAAGCGCAGGCAGCACAAAAAGGCGGCGCTTGGAGGCCATCAACGCCAGCGTGTTCGCCATTGTTGACGAAAGCTTCATCTTTTTGGCCAAAGCTGCGATGGCTGCACCCTGTTCTGAGCGGGTGTAAATCGGCGAATTGATCAGATTGCGGAAATCTTCGCTGTCCGACATGGCCCCTTGCAGGGCATCAAGATCGGTCTCTATCGCTTTGACACTTTTGCCCTCTTTGGCAATGTCAAAGACAGCAGATGCGTAGCGCTGTGCGATGCCGGTGGAAATCGAAGCTGTTTCGGACACGTCCATCCTCTCATTCTGTCAGTTCGGATATGCGAACAGGTCGCGTCACCGTTTGTTGGCGCGGCTTGAAGTGAGCTCAAGACGTCTAAATCAGGGGCGATGTAGCAGAGCGTTTCAATTGCCGCAACACTGTAACGTGCGACGATGCTCCCTCTGAAAATAATTTTACTCCTGTTAGCACGCAAATTTTCAAACAGGACAATTGTGGCGATGCCCCCTGTCTGTGGGAAACAATAATACGATTCTTGCCCCGTTGTCGCCGCGTTTCGCCTCACTGATGCCAAGTTTTTCCGTCAAACCCGTAAAAATTAATTCAATCGGCCCCCGATCAACGGCGGGTCGACCAAATGAGGATGTGCAGCATGTTTGCCATTGGTTTACTTTCCCTGCTTTCGGTCGGTTTTGTCACAATGATGGCAGGCGGCGGCGGCGATGACGCGCCTGAGATCGAACAGGAAGACGATGTGCAGGTTGATCATCAAACCGAATCTGGTGCCAGTTCGCAGGGTGATCTGATGGACTCGGTCGAGGACGTTATCGGCGACATCGTCGAGGACGTTCCGGAAGTGGACATGCAAGACGCCTCTGACAGTGAAACATCCGACGACGATGCAGATGCAAATGATGCGGAAACTCCGCAAGAACCTGTGCGCCCGCCAATGGGTGATGAATACCGTGATCCGTTGATTGTTGCCGAGGCGCTTGAAGCACAGCGCATTCTGGATGAGATCGCAGCCGAGGAAGCCCGCCAACCTGTCAATCTGGTGACCGTAAGCGATGACGGTGGTGGGGAAGTGGACGACGATTTGGTATTGGCGGCACGGGCTGACGACGCAGCGGATACCGATCCGTCCTTTACCGTTACAGCGCCGGATGGCGACAATGATATCGAAGTTCGTTATGACGAAGAGCATACTTTCCAGATCGAGTACAATGCGCAAACCGGTTCGGTCACGGCAGCATTGAACAGCAATATTGAGGGGCCGGAAGGTACCCCTCAATTGGTACGCACTTCTACATATGACGCCGACGAAGATTCAGTGATCGAAAATCTGGTTTGGCGCAATACGTTTGAGGGCAGCACAGGCATCACAATTGACGTCACGCCTGACCAGATCGGGGTTCATGTTGCACAGATCGAGTTGATCAACCCCGCAGACACCCTTGATTTCAACTTTGACAACGAGGTCATAGGCAACTTCCACCTGGTGTTTCAGGAAATGGAAGACGGTCAGGAGGGCGATACAAGCACAACCAAACGCGCCTTTATCGTACAGACCGCTTCAGCCCAGACGTCCTTGTCAGCAAGCGAAATCAATCAGATCACCGAGCAGGGTCTTGCCAGTACCGCGACGACAAATGTGCTGGCGGAAATCTATCTTGGAAATGATTCACTTTCGGTACAGAACGCTTCGCAAACCGGTGGACCCAATGAAGACTGGATCAGTGATTTCATCAACGATAACCCGCTGATCACAAGCAACATCGAATGGGCTTCGATCGCCGAGGTTGCGGAAGAACCAGCCCAAGTAGAACCCGAAGACGGTGACGACGATTTGTTTGGCCCGGACGCAGGGCTCGATTTCCCAACGCTTGATTTCATGGGATTCAATTTGGGAAGCATCTGATCCTGGCGATATCAAGCCAGCCCAGTGTAACGCCGGGCGGCTTACAAACATGTCCCGGATATGATTGATCACTCATTTTTTTTCCGCACGGCGATGCATCGTTACGCTAGCCGTTTCCAATCGCTTGCCAAAAAACGTGGGGTCAGTCCGCCCGCGCGGGTGTGCGGCCTACCGCAGGTTCTGTCAGCCCTTCAAGCATGCGCACCCGCCTGCGCGTGCTTACGACTGTTCCCTTCGGTGGATAAACCAGTTTGGTTGCCTCTACCATAAAGGCGCCGCCTGCCATCATCGTCGGCATGTGCCGTCCTACCCTTTCAAACAACCCCGCCGATTTCATCCACAGCCGTTTGCCCGATGGCATCTGATACAGCGCGCCACGATGGCGTTCGGGCAGGAACTGGTGCTTTTTCAGCTGGGCCTCAAGCTGACCCGGAGAATAGGGGCGTCCAAATCCAAACGGCGTGCGGTCGCGCCGCGCCCACAGACCCGCGCGGTTTGGCACAATGAAAAGCGCGCGCCCCCCCGGCCCCAGCACGCGCCAACATTCTTCCAATAACTCGGACGGGCGCTCGGATGTCTCCAACCCGTGCAGCAACACCAGCTTGTCCACATGCCCCGTCTCGATAGGCCAGAGCGTTTCTTCGGTGAGAACGGAGGTGTTCGGCAGCCCGGCAGGCCATGGCATCACACCCTGCGGCCCCGGCATCAGCGTGATCACGCGGCGGGCTTCTTTGAGATAGGGGCGCAGGAGAGGGGCCGCAAAACCGTACCCCACAACCGTCTGGCCTTTGGCTTCGGGCCAAAGTTCAAGCAGCCGGCCGCGCAGGGATTTCTGCGCCGCGCGGCCCAGCGCGTTGCGATAATAGAAATTACGCAGGTCTTGCACATCAAGGTGCATTGCGGCTTTGCCTTTGCAGTGTCATTTTGGGTCAACATAGCAACCGGACAGGAGAACGCCATGGCCTTTGATCTGATCACCATCCCCTGTTTGAGCGATAATTACGCATTCCTGCTGCGCGATCATGCCAGTGGCGAAGTGGCCGTGATTGATGTGCCGGATGCGGCACCGATCAAAGCGGCATTGGCTGAACGGGGCTGGACGCTGACGCAGGTCTGGCTGACGCATCATCATTGGGATCATGTGGACGGATTGGCCGATTTGCTTGCCGGGCATCCGGCGCAAGTGGTGGGGGCAAAAGCGGATGCACACCGTTTGCCCGCTCTAGATCTGGCCGTGTCTGAGGGCGACAAGGTCACGCTGGGTTCATTGCAGGCCGAGGTTTTTGATGTTTCTGGCCATACTCTTAACCATATCGCGTTTTACGTGCCGGGGGCTGAAGCCTGTTTCACCGCCGACAGCCTGATGGCCCTTGGATGCGGACGGCTTTTTGAAGGAACACCGGCGCAGATGTGGGCTTCAATGCAAAAATTGATGGCCCTGCCGCCGCAGACGATCATCTGTTCGGGTCATGAATATACCACATCGAACGCCAAGTTCGCGCTAACGGTTGATCCCGCGAACGCAGCCCTTATATCTAGAGCCAACGACATCAAAGTGGCCCGTGCCGCAGGGCTGCCCACGGTGCCATCCACACTTTCAGACGAACTTGGAACCAATCCCTTTCTGCGCCCTGCCGATCCGGGTATTCGCGCAACTTTGGGGATGCAAACCGCCACCGATGCAGAGGTCTTTACCGAAATCCGTAAACGTAAAGACAACTTCTGACTGCGTCATGTGGGTATAAAACACCGCGATCACGGCTTTTGTGACCCGTTTTTTGAAGAAAACGCTTGAAGACCAGCCGCGATCAACCAAACTCTAATACTATGAGACCATGGTCGGACCGGGGTCCTGTTATACCGCAGCACCTCACTGGCCCCAAA
>RCMY010004717.1_pt1 | contig 11697 bp, 12 predicted proteins | sample 2041341 | NCBI WGS metagenome assembly RCMY01 (sample SAMN09708234, study PRJNA481090) | Marine sediment metagenome, whole genome shotgun sequencing project.
TCGACGCCGTGGTGGCCGAACCATCGGTACCAGTCGAATCTCGGTTCGTATCGTTCCTCGAGGTGGAGGAGAGGCGCATCACGGAGTGAGTCGGGCGAGGGGCGTGCTAACGACTCGGCGAGGCCGGGTGAGGCAACGGGAATCACCTGCTCGTCGCACAGCGTGACCGCATCGAGGTCTGACCGGTCGACCAACCCGAGTGGTATCCAGAGATCGAGGGTGCTGATGTCCACGTCGGTGTCGCTGTCGGCGGTGACCAACCGAAGTGAGATCTCCGGATTGTTCCGTTTGAAGTCGGCGAGGCGGGGGAGCAGCCACCAGCTCGCCAATGACGTCGACACCGAGATGCTGACGGTGTCTATGTCATCGCGTGCGGCTCGGGTGGATGCGAGGGCTTCGTCGATCTGCGCGAATGCCGGGCGGATCTCTGCCAAGAGCGCCTCCCCGGCGGCCGTAGTGAGAACACCGGTCGTGTCTCGCTCGAGTAGCGGTGTGTCGAGCGCTCGCTCCAGTCGAGCGATTGCATGGCTCACCGCCGGCTGGCCAATTCCGAGTCGGTGCGCCGCGGCGGTCAGGCTGCCCATCGACGCCGCCGTTGCGAAGATCCGCAATCCGCGATCCGACACGCGCCCGTCAGGGGTCTGACCCCTTTCCCGAAAAGGGGGTCTGACCCCTTTCATTGATTCTTGTCATGTTGGCATGACTGAAACACACGATTGACCATTGACTCGATGGTACCTACCGTGTTGCGATGCGCGAAAAGGTCGGGTTCATCGGACTTGGCACCATGGGTGGGCCGATGGCTGCGAGGCTCGCTGCCGCAGGGCATGAGGTCACCGCCTTCGACATCAACGAAGACGCGCTCGCCGTGGCCGTCGCCGCTGGGTGCGTCGCTGGTGCAGATGGCCAGGCCTGCGCCCGAGCTGCGGACCTGTTGCTCACCTCGTTGCCTCGACCCGAGCATGTCCAAGCGGTCATGATCGATGGCGGCGCGCTGGCGGCGTTGTCTCCGGGAAACATCTGGGTCGATCTCACCACCAACCGCAGAGACTTCGTGATCGATCTGTCTCGCAAGGCGCCCAACGGGGTGCACGTCGTCGATTCACCGGTGACAGGCGCCGTCGACGGTGCTCGAAACGGCACGCTCACACTGTTTGCAGGAGGTGACACGGCCGACCTCGACCGCGTCATCCCCGTGCTCGAGCACTTGGGGCGGGCGATCACCTGCGGTCCGCTCGGCACGGGGAACGTCACGAAACTTGTCACCAATCAACTCTGGTTCATCGCCGCAGCCTCGATCGGCGAGGGATTCGCACTCGGGATGGCCAACGGCGTCGAGCTCGACGTGCTCTGGGACGCAATCAAGGACTCGGTCGGCGACAGCTTCGTCGCTCGTCACGACGCTCCATCGATCTTCGCGGGCCACTACGACCCGAGTTTCACGCTCGATCTGTGCATGAAAGATTTGGGCCTCACTATGGAGCTCGCCGAAAACGTATCAACCGACCTTCCGATGACCACCAGGGCACACGAGACCTTCCAGCGGGCGACGGAACGCTACGGAGGCGACGCTGGCGAGCTGCACGTCGCCAAACGGATCGAAGATGACGCACAACTCTCCTTTCGGTTGGATGGCGAGTGGGTTCCCCACTGGGAGGCCTGACGATGACCGACATCACTCTCTCGACCCTGATCGATCTCGACCGTTACCCGATCGATCGACCTGCCTCGGCCGAGTATCGGTCGGTGGTCGAACACGCCCGCAGCGCTCTGAGAGCGACCGGGTGTGCGATCGTGCGAGATCTGGTGCGACCCTCGGCGCTCGAGCAGCTCGGTTCAGAAATCTGGGACCGTAAACACACCACCCACTTCTCGACCCAGGTCATCAACCCGTACTTTCACTTCCACCACAACGAAGAGTGGCCCGATCGGCATCCCATGAACACCTTCCTCGAACGGTCGAGCGGGTTCATCCCCGGCGACTCGTGGGAGAACACCACTGCGATGCGAGTCATGTTCGAACACGACGATCTCGCACGATTCCTCGCCGACTGCCTCGAAGTTTCCGAGCTGCACCCATACGCGGATCCGCTCGCCGGACTCACCGCCAACATCCTCGATCCGGGACAACAGTTCACGTGGCACTTCGACACGAACGAGTTCGCCGTGACCGTCCTCGTGGAAGAGACCGATGATGGAGGACTTTTCGAGTACGTCCCCAACATCCGTTCGGACGGCGATGAGGGGTTTGACCACATCCAGCACATCCTCGAAGGCGGCCGCCGAGGGGTTCACACGCTCGACCTGCGCCGGGGTGACCTCCAGATCTTCCGCGGCCGCTATTCACTCCACGGAGTGAGCCGAGTCGCCGCAGACTCCAGGCCGCGTCATGCGGCGATCTTCGCCTACACCCGACACCCGGGCGTGATCGGTCGACTCGAACGCACCGAGCAGTTGTTCGGCCGAGTCCTACAGGCGCACATTGACGCCGAAGCGGCGCGCGTCCGAAGCGACGCGCTCATCGACTGAGGCATGGCAACGCCAGGCAGAGGACAACGCCAGGCTGATGACGCTGCACGCGATTCAAAGCTACGGTTCACGGATGGTGCAGATACGTGTCTCAGGATCAGGGAACGCGACGAGCGCTCCGGACGAAGCTGTCTTTCAGTTCAACTGCCAAGGGTCTGCGGCCGACGCCACGGGCGCACTCTCGGAGGCGACGGAAGCTGCTGAGGCGATACTTGGGCTTCTCGACAGAGTCGGCGTGCCGTCCGAGCAACGGGGGGTGCAACGTGCACAAGTTCACCCACGCACTCGTTGGATCGAAGATCGCGAGGTTCGCGAGGGTTGGGATGCACACGCCACGATCGAATGCACTCTTTCTGATTCCACCGCCGCATTCGAATTGCTCGAAGAGGCAACGACGATCGAGCGGGTTGCGATTCATGGACCGGAGTGGCGGATTCGTCCGGACAACCCCGCACATGGCACGGCCCGCCAGCTTGCTGTCGACGATGGCCGGGCGAAAGCACAGAGTTATGCAGCCGCGGTGGGATTGACCCTCGGTGACCTTCAGGAGTTGATCGAAGGTGGCGCTGGGCAGGCGAGACCGATGATGCGATCCATGGCGATGGCTGACTCGGCTCCACTGGAGGCAGCCGACCAATCGGTGCACGCAACCGTCACGCTGGTGTACACGGCAGAGTGAGCAAGCCGGGGTCAGTCGACGACTGGCTGGTGAACGATCCACACCTCATCGTTCAGTGGTGCGGGGATGTGTTGGGTAATCCCGAGACCGACGAGGGAGAGTCGGCTCGTCCGATCGGTCGTCCAGGACTCGCCGAACATCATCTCCATCACCTGCGGATCGTCGATGTTGTTCGCTCGACGGATCGTGTCCACTGCGTCCGTGATCCCATCGAAGTTCTGGTCGGGCATCGAACATGGCTCGATGGTGAGGCAGAGGTGGAGTGAAAGCCTGGATGATGCGCGATAGTCCGCGTCCAACTCGTCGTCGCCGGCCCGGTGAGCGTGGAACAGCAGGGCGCGTTCGGTCGCCTCGCGAATGTTGCGGCTCCCATCGAACGACACGATGTGCCCGAACTCGACACCGAAGTAGTCATAGGTACGGCTCGAGGCCACGTCGACTTCTTCGACCTGGCTGGTATCGAGGGCAATGATCGTGGGGCGACCGATCGAGTTCACGTAGACCAGCGATGTCTCGGTGACATCGCCGAACACGGGTTGTCCTGACCCTGTGTGGATGATGACCGTCGGGTCGTGGTCCTCCGGCGGGTTCGGCCACGGGATGAACTCCACGAGCTCGGGTTTTGGTGACGGAGCGATCGTCGAGGTCGACGGTGTGCGAGGTGTTGGCCGCTGGGCGACGCTGGTGCTCGCCGGTAGCGGATCAGGTTCGTGCTCGTCGCGGCCCGAGACTGCAACTCCCATCAGTAGCAGTGCAACACAGACGGCCCCGACCCCGACGAGGGTGGTGAGAGCGCGAGGCCGATCAAACTCGGGTTCGCCAGCCGAAGGAGCCGCCGCGGTCGTGCTCTCGATGAATTTGATCACCGGTTGCCTGGACGATGGCTCCATGGAATTGACTGTAGCTGTCGGTGCAAGAATGGGTCCTTGGCAACAGCACCGTAAACTTCCGTGGTCGTTCGGCGACGCACGCCGACGAGAGACGACAAGAGACACAGAACAGGTACGACATGGCTCACAAAGTTGGCATCATCGGCGGCGACGGGATCGGTCCCGAGGTTATTGCGCAAGGGCTGCGCGTGATCGATGCTGCAGGTGTTTCGCTCGACACCGTCGAGTACGACCTCGGCGGCGACCGCTACTTGTCCGATGGCCTGATCTTGACCGATGAAATTCTCGACGAGTGGCGTGAGCTCGACGCACTCTACGTCGGAGCGGTCGGGACGCCGGCTGTTCCCCCCGGCCTGATCGAACGCGGATTGTTGTTGCGAATGCGTTTCACACTTGACCTGTACATCAACCTTCGCCCGTTCCAGGCGCCCGACGGCAGTCACGAGTTCGTGGTCATCAGAGAGAACACGGAAGGCACCTACGCCGGGGAAGGCGGATTTCTTCGCAAGAACACCCCTCAGGAGATCGCGACACAAGGTTCGGTCAACACCCGCCACGGAGTCGAACGTGCCGTGCGGTATGCCTTCGAGCTTGCGACGACCAGGCGAAATCACCTCACCCTCGTTCACAAGACAAACGTGCTCACTTTTGCTGGCGACCTCTGGGAACGCACTTTCAACGAGGTCGCTGCGGAGTATCCGCAGGTCGAGACCGCGTACAACCACGTCGATGCTGCGTGCATTTATTTCGTCGAGGATCCGCAGCGATATGACGTCATCGTCACCGACAATCTTTTCGGTGACATCCTCACCGATCTCGGCGGGGCGATTTCTGGCGGGGTCGGACTCGCGTCATCTGCCAACCTCAACCCGGAGGGCGTCTCGATGTTCGAGCCGGTCCACGGTTCGGCTCCAGACATTGCCGGCAAAGGAATCGCCAATCCACTTGCAGCGATCTTGTCGGGCGCAATGATGCTCAAGCACCTCGGCGAGACCGACGCAGCCGCGCGCATTCGCGCCGCTGCCGAGTCGGTGGCAGGCGAATCGGGAACCACAGTCGAGATGGCCGACAAGGTGATCGCAGCACTATGAGCGTCCAGAGCGACCTGTCCGGAATCGAACGAACTTCTCGACAACCCAAGCGGGTCGAGATCTATGACACGACTCTTCGTGACGGCAGCCAGCTCGAGGGAATTTCGCTGACGGTCGAGGACAAGATCAAGATTGCTCGCCAGCTCGACCGACTCGGCGTCGCGTACATCGAAGGCGGGTGGCCGGGAGCCAATCCGAAGGACATCGAGTTCTTTGGACGAGCCAAGACCGAACTCGATCTGTCGACATCGAAGATGGTCGCGTTCGGATCGACCCGTCGGGCCAAGGGCAAGTCGGACACCGACCCGACTCTCGCAAACCTGTTGAGCGCCGAAACGAGCACGGTCTGCATCGTCGGCAAGACATGGGACTACCACGTCGAAGAAGCACTACAGACGACGCTCGACGAAGGCATCGCCATGGTGGCCGATTCGATCACCTTCCTCAAGGGTGAGAACCGAGAGGTCTTCTTCGACGCCGAACACTTCTTCGACGGGTATCGACGCAACCCCGAGTTCAGCCTTGCGGTGCTCGAAGCGGCCGCCGTCGCCGGAGCCGACTGCCTCGTCCTGTGTGACACGAACGGCGGCTCGTTGCCGACCGACGTCGAACGCATGGTCGCCGAGATCTATGACCACCTCGGAAGTCGTGATGGGACGACGTCGATCGGCGTGCACCTGCACAACGACACCGGCTGTGGTGTCGCCAACGCGCTTGCAGGAGTCCGCGGCGGTGCCTCGCAGGTGCAAGGCACGATCAACGGGTACGGCGAGCGAGTCGGTAACTGCGATCTCGTCCCGGTGATCGCGAACCTCAGTCTGAAGATGGGGGTCGAGACCATCGGTGAAGACAACATGAAACACCTGACGAGCGTCGCTCACCGCGTGGCCGACCTCGTGAACTTCGCGGCCGATCCTCAACAGCCATATGTGGGAGCAACAGCATTTGCGCACAAGGCTGGCCTGCACACCTCAGCGATTGCACGGCGTCCGGATGCCTACGAGCACATCGATCCGAAGACGGTTGGCAACGGCACACGATTCCTTGTCTCCGACATGGCTGGACGATCCACCCTGGCGTTGAAGGCCGAGTCGCTCGGCATCGACATCGACGGCAAGGTGCTCGGCGACATCACCGAGACGTTGAAGAAGCTCGAGTACGACGGGTACCACTTCGAGGCTGCTGACGCGTCGCTCGAATTGCTCATGCGGGCGGCGACGGGGTGGGAACAGGAGTGGTTCACGCTCGAGTCATTTCGGGTGAACCTCGATCACCGGTCCGGCTCCGGCGGTCGTGCCTGGACCGAGATGGCGGTCGAAGTCGAGACCGAGGCCACCGTCAAGGTCTGGGTCGGCGACGAACGAATCGTCGCGACCGGCGAGGGCAACGGACCGGTGAACGCACTCGATGCGGCGCTTCGTTACGCGCTCCGTCGCCATTATCGCGACGCGTTGGCAGCAATTTCGTTGACGGATTACAAGGTCCGGGTGCTCGATACCGGACGCGGAACGGGCGCGGTAACACGCGTTCTTCTCGAATCGACCAACGGCGTCGAGACCTGGTCGACAATGGGTGTGTCCGAGAACATCATCGAAGCCAGCTGGCAGGCGCTCGCCGACTCGATCGTCTACGGATTGCTCCATCAGCCGGTCTAGTCTGAGCACCATGGCAGCACCCGAGTACGTCCCATCTGCGCCGACGACCCAAAAGCACTATCGCTCACCACGACAACGCGACGGAGCCTGGTTCGCAACACGACCCGGCGAGACTTTTGGGTCCGAGCCCTCCGCAGGCACACGACTTGGCGCCCACGGTCCTGATCAGGGTTTCGCGCTCACCATGACGAAGTTGTTCGACAGCAAGCTCCACCTCGCAGACGGCGAGCACCGTGAAGACGTCCACGCCGGTTGTGTGGGCGTTGCCACGAAACGAGCGTCGCAGTTTCACCGTGCGCCGGTGGTCCACGATCTTCGTATCGCGTACACGCTGTTCGGTTTCCTCGACGAGAACCCCGCTCCCGAGCTGGTTGCGTTTCGGCGCGACCTGTTTGCCGAGGTCCACTACTCGTTCCACTATTTCGAACGTCGGGCGATCGCCGACCTCGTGAGCGACGAGGTTTTGGCGCAGACTCCCGATCAGGTCGCAACCCGATACCGGGCGGACTGGAAAGATCAGCTCGGCCAGTAAAGCAGCCGATGATCAGGTACCTTCGCGTCATGTCTGCTTTTTCGGCCCGATTGTCACGCACCGCGCTCATCGTTGGTGCAGTGCTCCCGATCACCGTTGTCCTTGCCGCACCCGCGCATGCCCAAGGGGACGACGGTTTCGACGTCTGCGATCCGGCGAATGCGACGATCTTGGGTACGCCGGGAAATGACGTGCTCGAAGGCACGCCTGGTGACGACATCATCGTGACCTTCGGTGGCGACGACAGAATCTTCGCTGGTGCAGGAAACGACACGATCTGTTCTGGCGATGGTCACGATGTGATCAAGGCAGGCGATGGCGATGACCTGGTGTTCGCAGGCGCGGGCAACGACGCAGTGCGGGGCCAGAAAGGGTCCGACACCATCAACGGTGAGGATGGCAACGACCGACTTCTCGGTAACGGTCAACTCGACACGATCTTCGGCGGGCCTGGAAACGACACGATCGATGGCGGATACGGGATCGACGTCCTGCACGGCGACGATGGGAACGACTTCGTCGCCGGCGGACAAGGCGGTGACATCATCAAGGGGGGTGACGGCGGCGATCAGCTCCGTGGTGGCAACGGTCCCGACGACATCCGCGGTGGCGATGGCAGCGACTTCATCAAAGCAGGAAACGGGAACGACATGCTCAATGCGGGCACAGGTGTCACCGACCGGCTTTGGGCCGGGACAGGACTCGACGAGTGCATCGACGTGTTCGGTGCTCGCGTTATGGTCTCGTGCGAGAAAATCAACGGCGACTGGCTCATCGCCGTGCCCGCCAACGCGGAGTAAACAACCGAGGCTGCGGAGGTGTCGCTAGCCTTCTCGCCGTGACTACACGCGTTCGATTCGCCCCCGCTCCCACTGGTTTCTTGCACGTGGGTTCCGCCCGCTCGGCGTTGTTCAATTGGTTGTATGCCGAGTCGACGGGCGGCGAGATGATCCTGCGCATCGAAGACACCGATGCGGCGCTCCGTAAACCGGAGTTCATCGACGCGATCGTCAAACCACTCGAGATGCTCGGCATCACGTGGGCCGAGGGACCCTATTACCAGTCGCAGCGCAAGCAGTTCCACGTCGACGCAGTCGATCAACTCGTCGCGTCCGGGTCGGCATACTTCTGCAACCTGACCCGCGAGGATGCTGACGCACTGGCGGCCGAGGCAGGTCTGCCTGCGGGATACCACGGCTGGTCACGAGACAAAGGACTCGAGGACGGCCCTGGGTGCGTGGTTCGTTTTCGGACGCCAGACGAGGGCGAAGTGGTCATCGACGACATCATCCGTGGCGAAGTACGTTTCAAGAACGCCGAGCTCGAGGACTTCGTGATTCGACGAAGCGACGGCTCGCCGACGTTTCTCGTCGCCAATGCCGTCGACGATGCCGATATGGCAATCACACACGTGATTCGTGGCGAAGACCTGCTGAACACCACACCGAAGGTGATGCTCTTGTGGGACGCGCTCGATCTCGGAGAAAAGCCTCAGTACGCACACCTGCCATTGCTGGTGAATGCCCAACGCAAGAAGCTGTCGAAGCGCCGTGACGACGTTTCTCTCATGGAGTTCTTGCGCAAGGGGTACCTGCCCAAGGCAATGGTGAACCACCTCGCGCTCCTTGGATGGGGTCCCCCCGATGACAAGGAGATTCGGCCGATCGAGGAGATCATCGCGCTCTTCAAGCTCGAGAATGTCAACAAAGGCTCGGCGTTCTTCGATGTCGCGAAGCTCGATCACATCAATGGTGAGTACATCCGGGCGATGTCGAGCGAAGAGTTCATCGAACGTGCCGAACCGTTCGTGTACGGCGTCGACACCGAGATTCCATGGGACACCAACGACTATGACCCTGCAGTTTTTGCGTCGGTCGCCGCAGACGTCCAGCAGCGGGTAAGTACCCTCGCCGAAATCCCACACTTCATTTCGTGGCTGTTCGTCGACGACGTTCCCTACGACCTCGAGAGCAAGGCTTGGAACAAGGCCATGCGAAAAGGAAAGCGGGTTCCCGAGATTCTCGATGGGATCATCGAGTCGTTCGCGGACGTCGAATGGACGGGCGATGCAATGAACGCCGCGGTCGCCGCGGTCGGCGATCGCCTGGAGGTTCGCTCGCAGGTGCCCGCACGCGTGGCGATTACTGGAACCAACGCAGGCATTCCCTTGTGGGATGCTGCATCGACGATCGATCGAGCAACCGTGATCCAGCGATTGCGCAACGCCCGAGCGTTGCTCTCGTCCCCCGACGCCATCGATAGCTGACGGGTGCTGGGCCGCACGGCCCATTGATGCACGCCTGATGGAGCGCCACTCTTTTGCCGCGGGACACAATTTGTGTGCCCCGACAAGGCGGCAATCGGGTGACACAGATTCACACACCTCCAGAACTCACACCACACGGCGCACAACTGCTTGCCGACGCGTTGGCCGAACGACAGACAGGTGCGCGTGCCTCTTCGGCGCCGACGGAAAAGTCATCGCCACTTCTTGGTCTGCCAGTCATTCTTGGGCTGGCACTCGGCTCGATCATCCTCGGCAGCGCAGCGGTGTGGATTGCTCTGGATGACCCGGTCGCCGTCGAGGTGCGGGGTGCTGTTGAAGTTGCCTCGACATCGGTGCCTCCAGCCGATCGCACGCAGCTGGTAGCGACCGTCGAGGATCTGTCACCACAAAACGGCACCGTGCGCACCTTCTCGCTTCGCATTGCGGTCGGGGAGCTCGTCTCCGGAATCGCTGTCGACCAGATCGTCGTGACCGTCGAGAACTCGCAAGGTGTTCCCGTAACCACGATCGTCCGATTCGACCAGGGCACACTTCGATCACATTCATCGGTCGTCGCGAACGTTCGAGCGGAGGGTCTCGATTCACGTGGATCGTCGGTCGTGGTGCAGCTCGACGATGTCGAGATCAAACGGATGTCCCTCGACTAACGAACCGTTGGCGCTCAGTCCGGCCGATCGATCCGAAACAGCGAATCCGCAGTTCTGCTGTACCAACCACCGGCCAATCGACCAACGGCTCGTAGATCGTGTGGATCGATGTGGAAGTGGTCGTCGCTGACGCGTTCGGCGACGTGAATTCGTTGTGCCTCGCCAATGACGAGGGTTCCCGACCTTCCAGGCCCGTCGGCACGTCGCCCGACGGGCAACGATTGAACGACCGAACACTCGAAATTCGCGACCGCTTCGGCGACGAGTGGTGCGTCACTTGTGTCTGCGCGGACCGCTGTCAGGCCGCACTGCTCGAATTCGTCGACGTCGGCGGGGAAGGTGGCAGACGTGGCGTTCATGGCAACCACGGTTTCCTCGGTCACAATGTTGACGGTGAACACACCAGTCGACTCCAGATTGTCGAGCGTGTCCTTGCGCCCGGTGAACGTCGGTGCCACGACGAAGGTGGGCGGATACATCGCCACCATGTTGAAGAAGGAGTACGGAGCGAGGTTGCGCACACCCTCTGCCGAGACCGTGCCTATCCAGCCGATCGGACGCGGCACGGTCAGGCCCGAGCCCAGTTTGTACGCCTCGCCGGGGTCGAGGTTGGCAACGTCGTAGGTTCGTTTGGCTTCTGCGGGCATTCATCGGATGGTAGTTGTGGGTCGGTCAATGTTGTGCGCCAGACTTGTGCCATGACGAAACTCGGAGCACGGCGCATGTGGACCCGTGTCGTGCTCGCGATTGGGCTGGCCGTCGTCGTGTGGTTTGCCCTGGCATTTGTCCTGGTCGTGATTGCGGCGTCGGATGCGCAACAGCTCGATGTCGAAGGTGATGCGATCATCATCCTGGGTGCTGCTCAATACAACGGCGAACCGTCGCCGGTTCTCGAACGTCGACTCGAAACCGCCCTCGATCTGTGGAGCGCAGGTGCGGCTCCACTGGTGGTCACAACCGGTGCCAATCAGCCTGGCGATCAGTTCACCGAGGGGTTCGCTGGGTTTCGTTATCTTCGAAACGCCGGGATAGCAGAAGAGGAACTAGTGGTCATTGTCGACGGGGGCGATACCTACGAATCCCTGCTTGCAGCTGCGAATCAACTCGATGAAAACTCGAGAAACGTGGTGATCGTGACCGACGCATATCATGCTCGGCGATCGGCAGACATTGCGTCGGAGGTTGGTCTGCAACCAACAATTGTCGCGGCGAGCGACGACACGCAGTTCGGTCGTCTCCTCAGGGAGGGCATCGCCGTTGGTCTGGGCAGGCTCATCAGCTATCGCCGACTCAGCACCTTGCGCTGACCGTTGCCTCAGTGCGTCACCAGAGCCGGAGTCCGCCGAACCTCGGCCCTGGTGAATTGCACTTTGGGGGATTTTGACCA
>RCMY010007641.1_pt1 | contig 11697 bp, 8 predicted proteins | sample 2041341 | NCBI WGS metagenome assembly RCMY01 (sample SAMN09708234, study PRJNA481090) | Marine sediment metagenome, whole genome shotgun sequencing project.
TCGGTATCGGCCATTGCGCATTTCCAGTTCCTGTTTGTCCCTGGGACGGGATTTAGCCCGTCATAATGCGCCGGTCAAACCGGGTCGTCCAGTCAGTCATCCTGCATTTAGAAAGCACTGTACCTGATCTGCCATCTGTTCGCCGGTAATGTCGCGGCGGAAGAACTCGACAAAGCCATGGCCGGGCATAGTGAAGTAGGTGAAGGTCGAATGATCGACCAGATAATAGTCTTCTTCGCCCGGCGCCGCTTCGTGCGCTTTGTAATAGGTCCGGTAGGCTTGGCTGGCTGCGCGCACCTGCTCGGGCGATCCGGTCAGTCCCAGCATCCGCGGGTGCATTGCATCGGTATAGTCTGCGACAGCTTCGGGCGTGTCGCGTTTCGGATCGATGGAAATAAAGACCGGCTTGACCATCATGCCGCGCTCTTCAAGGATTTCGACCGCCTCGGCGTTGCGGGCCACGTCCAGCGGGCAGACGTCCGGACAAAACGTATATCCGAAATAGATCAACGCGGGCGCGTCCAGCACTTCGGCGCTGGTCACTGTCCTGCCGGTCTCGTCGACCAGTGTGAAATCACCGCCGATATCGCCGCCGCCAGCAACGGCTGTGCTGCGGCATTCGGCAAAATCATCCCCTGAGCGGCTTGGCGTCACCATGTAAATGACCGCAGCCAATGAGATGGCGACGGCAGCTATGGCTATGATAAACGGGCGCGACATATCAGATCCTTCAGGGTGTTGTGGCGGGTATCAAACCCGGCTTCTGGGCAAGAACGTCCTACTATGTCACATCTAACAAAAGATACCGCGCACGCAACCGGGCGATTTACCGCAGATGACAAACATACCCCCTCAGCACAACATCGCAGCCATGGGCAGGGGCAGCTGGATACGGCTGCGCACGCTGATACTCCTGCGATGGTGGGCTGTTGTGGGGCAAATTACAGCGCTGATCGTCGCCGAGCGCGCGCTTCATCTGAATTTGGAAATTGGCCTGTGCTATATGGTGATTGGTGCGTCCATCATCAGCAATTTGGTCGCATCTCTGGTTTTTCCAGCCAACAAGCGCCTGACCGAAACTGAAAACCTTGCGATGGTGCTGTTCGATCTCGTCCAGTTGGGGCTGCTTTTGTATCTCACGGGCGGCTTGAACAATCCGTTCTCGGTTTTGATCGTGGGGCCGGTCGTGGTGTCGGCATCCTCGCTATCCTCTCGCTCAAGCCTGTTTTTGGGCCTGACGGCGATCCTTATCGTGTCGGGGCTGGCGCGGTTTCACCTACCGCTGATCACGGATTCAGGCTCTGTTCTGCACGTTCCCGTCATTTTCCTGTTTGGAAACTGGGTGGCCATCATCATCGGGATCGTTTTCCTGGGCGTTTACTCACGCTGGACCGTCAATGAAATTCGCACGATGTCCGGCGCGCTTCAGGCCACGCAAATGGCCCTTGCGCGCGAACAGAAATTGACCGATCTGGGCGGCGTTATTGCCGCCGCCGCGCATGAGCTGGGCACACCGCTTGCCACGATCACGCTCACCAGCTCCGAACTGGCCGACGATTTACCCGAAGGCAGTGATGCGCGTGACGATGCCCTGCTGATACGCGATCAGGCGGATCGCTGCCGCGATATCCTGCGGTCAATGGGCCGTGCCGGCAAGGACGATCTGCAACTGCGCCGCGCGCCCCTGACAGCTGTCATTGACGAAGCTGCCGAACCCCACGCCCAGCGCGGCAAGAGCCTGCTATTCGATCATGCTCCTGTCGGCACCGCTCCTCATGATCCCCCGATCATTCCGCGCAGCCCCGAAATTATCCATGGCCTGCGCAATCTGATCCAGAATGCCGTGGATTTCGCTGAAAGCAGGGTTTGGATCGAAACCCGTTGGTCCGATCAAAGGATCACAATGCGTATCATGGATGATGGTCCGGGCTATCCCCCTCATTTGCTGGGCCGAATTGGCGAACCGATTGTGCGGCGTCGCGCCCGCGATGTGATGTCCAACCGGCGCGAGTACGAGGGGATGGGCCTTGGTCTGTTCATTGCCAAAACGTTGCTGGAGCGGTCAGGCGCTGTCCTCAGCTTTGCCAACGGGACAGATTCGTTTCGAGGCGATTCGCGTCGCCGCGAACGTATCGGCGCGGTGGTCGAAGTGGTTTGGCCGCTTGCCCGACTCACCTACAACAGTCCCGCAAACTCTGGCGGCATCGGCCAGAACACGCCGTTTACGCACTGAATTCCATAGATCTTTTCGAATTCCCTAAGGATATTTGCGATGCTTAACCTGTCATTAACCCTCAACGCGCAGTGTCTGAACTAGGAGAAATATAAAAGGGACAGTCGCATGGCCGTAATATCGCTGATGCTATGGCTGGGTTTGGCCGCAACGGCCGGAGTGGTTTCATTCGCTGTTTTGTGGGCAATCGGACGATGGGCGCCCGGACCTCAGCGCAGCCACGTCACTCCGCCAATTGGCGGCAATGACGCGGTATTTCTGTTTCAAGACGATCAAATGTTCGATCACCACTCCGGCGCCCTGCCCGATGCGCCGGACATCACGTTATCCTGGGCCGATTTGCGGGCGTGGCTTGAGCCGCGCTTCGCTGACCTTCCTCAGACACTTGTGGATCTGGTCGAGGATCACGCGCAGACGATACAGCCTTGCGAGCACGGCGACACAGCAGAATTGCGCCTGCTCCGCACCCAGCACGGAACCCGCGTGACGCTGAGCGATCCACCGCATTCCTGCGCCGGAGAACGCCATCAGATGTTAGCCCAGCGCGCGAGCCTCCTGCGTGAGACCGAATTGCTGCAAGCTGCCCCTTATCCGATTTGGAAAACGTCGCCACAAGGCGCAGTCCTGTGGCAAAACGCGGCCTGCCGCGCCGCGTTTGGGTCCGGCGCTCACGAGTTGACCACCCCCGCGCCCGGCGAGAGCAGCACCAGTCGGCTTTCAATAACACCAACCGGCTCAAAGCGCCCGCTTTGGTATGAGGTGCATTCCAAAGCGGATGAAACCGAGGTTTTGCATCATGCTACCGATGTAACCAAAATCGTAACCGCCGAGGCCATGCAGAAAGACTTTCTACAGACCCTGACCAAGACGTTTTCCTATCTGACAATCGGACTTGCAGTTTTTGACCGCAATCGAAAGCTGGCATTGTTCAATCCCGCTCTGGTCGATCTGACATCGCTTCCTGCGCATTTTCTCAGCGCACAGCCCGATTTGATGTCTTTCTTCGACAACCTGCGCAACAGCTGTGTCATGCCTGAACCGCGCAGCTATGCCTCGTGGCGGACCCAGATCGGCGAAGTGATCGAAAGCGCCAAAGGCGGGCTGTATCAGGAAACGTGGTCGCTGCCCAATGATGTGACTTATCGCGTCACCGGTCGGCCACACCCAGATGGTGCCATAGCCTTTCTTTTCGAGGATATTACCGCCGAAGTCCTGCTCGCCCGGCGGTTCCGGGCGCAGTTGGACCTGCGGCAGTCTTCTCTGGATTGCCTGCCGGATGCGGTGATGGTGATCGGGTCCGACAATGTGCTTGCCTTCTGCAACGCCGCAGCAACGCGTCTGCTGGGAATTGATCCCGATATCTGCTTTGCCGACATGACGGTGCCCGATCTGATAAGCGCCTGCGCCGCCGCTCTGCCTGCGCCAGCGGTATGGCGCGATGTCGAAGCCAGCCTCAGAACGCGGGATCAGGGTGACAGGGCCTATAAGGCCATCCGGTCAAATCAGGGGCACAGCCATCATTGCCAGTTAGAGCCCCTGCCCGGTGGCGCCTGCATGATGACGCTTCGTGCTTTGGCAACCGTACCGCAAGAGGCTGCTGTTGCAGCGATTGCAGGCTGAACCCTGTTGCAGGTGTCTGTGCCATGTGTAGTGTCCCGTCATGCCCATGCTTCAATCCAGCACCTTTACGTCGGTCTGCCCAGACCAGACCTGCGCCGTCGCCCAAAGGCTGGCGCCGCTTCTCAGGCCTGGCGATACCCTACTACTGGCAGGGGATATCGGCGCAGGGAAAACACACTTTGCCCGATGCCTGATCCAGTCCCTGCTGGTAGCACCCGAAGATGTGCCCTCACCGACATACACGCTGGTACAGTCATACCCCAGCCGTGAAGGCGAGATCTGGCATGCGGATCTCTATCGGCTCACCGATACGAACGAGGTGTTTGAACTCGGCCTTGTTGATGCGTTCGACAGCGCCATCTGTCTGATCGAGTGGCCAGACCGTCTGGGCGATCTGACGCCCAAAAACGCCCTTTGTCTAACGCTGTCCACGCGGGCCGACCCAAACACGCGGTTGTTGACCTTTGAATGGCAGGATTCGGCTTGGTCGGCGCGCGTGAAGGATGCTTTGAATGCCTGACTACGCCCCACGGTCCATTGACGCTCTTAACCAGACCCACCGGGCTGGGATGACTACTGCATCGCTGGCTCACGAGCCGGTGTTTCGGCAATATACCGCAGGCACGACAGGCGACCCTGCAAATATACCCACTTGCTTTTGTCATGTTTCCCGAACATTTTTTCGGCTTTGCGTGAGCGCGCTGCTCATTCTGACGCAAAATGGGCAGCAAGGCTTTTTTGCCCCCGAAGAAGTCGCAGTATGACGTGCATGCCACGTTTTTCGCCAGCTGTCAGGATATCCGAACCACGCAGTGCCAGCCATTCGTTACGTACCGTCCGATGAGATGTTAATCTTCTGTAAGGATATCAAAGCCAATGAACACTGAGCCAGACGCCATAATGCTGTTTGCCGCCGGTTTCGGTACCAGAATGGGCGCTCTGACAGCGGATCGTCCCAAACCTTTGATAGAAGTTGCGGGGCGGCCTCTGCTGGATCATGCGTTGGATGTTGCTGTCGCAGCCGGCGGATCGCATATTGTGGTTAACGCCCACTACAAGGCTGACCAGATCGCCGCGCATCTGATCGGGCGTGACGTAAAAATCGCGTATGAATCACCTGAAATTCTGGATACGGGCGGCGGTCTGCGTGCGGCGCTGCCTCTGCTGAGCGCTGCCACAATTCACACGATGAATACTGATGCTGTCTGGCGCGGGCCCAATCCCCTTCGTTTTCTCACCGCAGCATGGCAGCCAGACGTCATGGATGCACTTCTGCTGTGCCTACCCCCGGCGCAAGCTATTGGACATGCCGGCCAAGGCGATTTTTTGATGAGCAGGGCTGGCGTCCTGTCACGCGGCGCCGGCCTTGTTTACTCGGGCGCCCAGATCATCAAGGCCGAGACGCTGGAGAGTATGCCGGACGGTCCGTTTTCGTTGAACAAGGTCTGGGACAGAGTTCTGGCCGCGGGCCGTCTTCATGGATGCATTTATCCGGGAAAATGGTGTGACGTGGGGCACCCCGGGGGCATCACGCTGGCCGAGAACATGCTGAATGCCCGCGATGTTTGACCCCACATCCAGCCCGCGCGTCTTTGGCCTTCCGCCTGGCGTTGATTTTCCCGCGGCGCTGGTCGACGGGTTGCTGGCCCGGCTGCAAGACACCCCGCCCGAGGCGCTGGCCCGAGTGCATTTGATCGTGAACACACGGCGCATGGCGCGGCGCATCCTTACGCTGCTGAGTGGTGGCGGCGCTCGGTTGCTTCCCCGGATTTCGCTGGTTACCGATCTGGGTCACAGCTGGCGAATGGCCGACATTGACCAGCCCGCGCCGCCATTGCGGCGGCGGCTGGAGTTGATCCAACTGATCTCGTCCCTGCTGGACCAGCAGCCGGGACTGGCGCCGCGTACTGCACTGTATGATCTGGCCGACAGCCTGGCAAAGCTGATGGATGAAATGGAGGGCGAAGGGGTCTCCCCTGACGTCATCGACCAACTGGATATCAGTGACCAATCGGGCCATTGGGAGCGCATTCGAGCCTTCCTGAATATCGTGCGCCACTTTACCGACGGGCGCGGTGCTGCCGGTGCCGAAGCGCGCCAACGGCAGGTGGTTCAGCGCTCAATCAACGCCTGGCAGGAGGCGCCGCCACAACATCCTGTGCTGCTGGCCGGATCCACGGGATCGCGCGGCACGACGCAACTGTTGATGCAGGCTGTCGCCCGACTGCCGCAAGGCGCGGTTATTCTGCCCGGCTATGACTTTGATATGCCTACCCGCGTCTGGGGTGCGCTGAATGACCCGATGCTAAGCGAGGACCACCCGCAATACCGCTTTCACGCATTGCGCGCCGCATTGGGGCTGAACGGTATCGACCGCTGGTCAGAAGCGCGCCCAGCCAGCCCGGCGCGTGCGCGCCTCGTGTCCCTCGCCCTGCGCCCTGCGCCAATTACCGACCAGTGGCTGGAAGAGGGCCCCAATCTGCAAGGTATCCCGAACGCCATGCAAGGCGTGACCCTGCTGGAGGCGCCGTCCCAAAGGATCGAAGCGCAATGCATCGCGATGCGCCTGCGCGCCGCGGCTGAGTATGGTCAGACTGCCGCGCTGATCACGCCTGATCGCGGTCTGACCCGACGGGTGGCTGCCGCGCTGGACCGATGGGGGATCATCCCCGATGACAGTGCCGGGGTGCCGCTGCACCTGTCGCCGCCGGGCCGGTTTCTGCGGCATGTGGCCGAGCTGTCGTTGGGGCCACTGACTGCCGAATCGCTGCTGACGCTGCTGAAGCATCCGTTGACACATACCGGCGGCGCGCGTGGCGCTCACCTTCGCCTGACCCATGAATTGGAGCTGCACCTGCGCCGAAACGGGCCGCCCTATCCCTGCCGCGATGACATCACCGCTTGGGCCGCCGCGCTGAGCGAGCCGATGGCCGGGCCATGGGCCGATTGGATTGCAACGCATATCGCTGCTCAGGAAGCCTCTGACGCGCAGCCGCTGAACATGCGTGCCAACGCCCATCTGGCAGCAGCAGAGGCTATCGCGCAGGGTTGCGCTGGCGATGCCGCCAGCGAGTTGTGGCAGAAGGACGCCGGCAAAAAAGCGCGCGATATCTGCGACATTCTGATTGCAGAGGCGCCGCATGGTGGTGATATGATCGCGACCGATTACGCCACCCTTTTCACTGCGATCCTTCAACGCGAAGAGGTGCGCAGCGCAACGACTCCTCATTCCGGCATCCTGATCTGGGGCACGTTGGAGGCCCGCGTTCAGGGCGCCGACATGCTGATCCTTGCCAGTCTGAACGAGGGAAGCTGGCCTGAATCCCAGCCGCCCGATCCTTGGCTGAACCGGTCGCTGCGCCATCAGGCGGGTCTGCTGCTGCCAGAGCGGCGCATTGGTCTTGCAGCGCATGATTTTCAGCAGGCGGTCCTAGCGGGCGAGGTCTGGATCACCCGCAGCCTGCGGTCGGACGATAGCGAAACGGTGGTGTCGCGCTGGCTGAACCGTCTGCAAAACTTGCTGGCTGGCTTGCCAGACCAAGGGGGCAAGACTGCGCTGGACGACATGCGTGCACGCGGCCAGATCTGGCTGGACAAGGCCGCCCTGCTGGAGGCGGTCACACCCGTCCCACCTGCCCCGCGCCCGGCCCCTTGCCCGCCTGTTGAAGCGAGACCAAACCGCCTGTCAGTGACCGAAATCAAGCGCCTGATCCGCGACCCTTACGCCATCTACGCCAAGCATGTCCTGCGTCTGCGCCCGCTGAATCCGCTGATGCAGGCGCCGGACGCGTTGCTGCGCGGTATCGTCCTGCACGAGGTTCTGGAACGCTTCATCAAGGACAGCGTCGCCGACCCCAGTCTCCTGACGCGCGAGGCGCTCATGGATCTGGCGCAGGAGGTTCTGACGCGCGATGTGCCGTGGGCCGAGGCGCGTGCGTTGTGGCTGGCCCGGCTGGAACGTGTCGCCGATTGGTTCATAGACACCGAAATCGCGCGCCGCGATCTGGCAACGCCGACCGCGTTCGAGGCGCGCGGTCAGGCGGTGATGGCCGATCTCGGCTTTACGCTCGTGGCCGAGGCGGACCGGATCGACATTGATGCGGACGGGCGACTGCATCTCTATGACTATAAGACAGGCAAGCCGCCTTCGAAAAAAGAGCAGGCGGTTTTCGACAAGCAGCTTCTGCTGGAGGCAGCGATTGCCCAGCGCGCGGGCTTCGGTGATCTGGCGCCCTGCGACGTGGCAAGCGCGATCTATATCGGCCTTGGCAGCACCCCATCCGAGGTATCAGCGCCGCTGGACGAGGAGCCTGCCGAAAAGGTCTGGCTGGGCCTGCACGATCTGATCTCGGCCTACCGCGATCTGCGGCAAGGCTACACCGCCCGCCGCGCGATCCAACGCAAGGATGAGGTGGGCGATTACGACCAGCTTGCCCGCTTTGGCGAATGGGACATCACCGACGATCCGGCCCCGCAGGAGATGCCATGATGCAGCGCGACGATGCGACACTGCGCCAGATGGCGGCGGCGCGCCCGGACATGTCGACCTGGCTCAGCGCCAATGCGGGCTCGGGCAAGACGCGGGTTCTGACCGATCGGGTGGCGCGCCTGCTGCTGGACGGGGTCGATCCGCAGCACATCCTGTGCCTGACCTATACCAAGGCTGCCGCCAGCGAGATGCAGAACCGCCTGTTTCTGCGACTGGGCGCATGGGCGATGCTGGAGAAGGATGCGCTAACCGCTGCCTTGACCGAACTGGGCGTTGCTGGACCGCTGAGCGATACCGCCCTGCGCGATGCGCGGCGCCTGTTTGCCCGCGCGATTGAGGCGCCCGGCGGACTGAAAATACAGACGATCCATTCCTTCTGCGCCTCGCTGCTGCGCCGCTTTCCTTTGGAGGCAGGGGTCAGCCCGCAATTCGTCGAGATGGAGGACCGCACAGCCAAGCTGCTGCGCGCCGAGATTGTCGAGCAGATCGCGGCCGGCCCAGATGCCACCAAGCTCTATGCACTGGCGCGGCATCACACCGGCGAGACTCTGGACGATCTGACGGCCGAGATTGCCGGCAAGGCGCCGCTGTTCGATGAAACCTGGACGCAGGCCGGGATGGCCAAGGCGCTGGGCCTGCGCCCGGATGCAACGCACCGCAGCCTCGAAAGTGACGTGTTTCATGGCCATGAAACCCAGCTTTTGACCAAGTTAGTGACTGCTTTGAGCGTCGGCAGCACAACCGACATGAAGGCCGCAGCCAAGCTGAAGCGCATCAATGCGCTGGACTTCAACTCCCTTCCCATCCTCGAAGACGCTTTCCTGACGAAATCGGGCAAGGCACCCTTCACCGTCTCCACCCGCTTTCCTACCAAGGCTACGCGCGCCGCGCTGGGCGATACGATTGACCTGATCGATGCGTGGATGCACCGTGTCGAGGCGGCCCGCCCCCAGCGCATCGCGCTGGAGGCGCTGCATGTCAGCACCGCCTTGCACGAATTCGCCCAAGTATTCCTGCCCGCCTATGCACGCGCCAAACAGCTTCGCGGCTGGCTGGATTTCGATGATCTGATCCTGCGCGCGCGCGCCCTTCTGACCCGGTCGGACGTGGCGGCATGGGTGCTGTTCCGGCTGGATGGCGGCATCGATCACATTCTGGTGGACGAGGCGCAGGATACCAGCCCAGTGCAATGGCAGGTGATCGACCGGCTGGCGCAGGAATTCACCAGCGGTCTTGGCGCGCGGCAAGATGTGCAGCGCACGATCTTTGTCGTGGGGGACAAGAAACAGTCGATCTATTCCTTTCAGGGCGCCGATCCACGCGAATTCGACCGGATGCAGCGCGACTTTGCCGAGCGGCTGGAGGCGGCCGGCACGCCGCTGCAAACCCAGAGGCTGGAACACTCGTTCCGCTCCTCCAGGCCATTCTCGATGTTGTGGATGCCACATTTGAGGGGCGCGAGGAGTCGGGGTTTTCACCTGAACAGAGCCACATACCCTTCTGGCCCGCCCTGCCCGGCCGCGTCGATCTGTGGCCGGTGAAAGCCGCGCCGGAGGCATCCGATGATCCACCCTGGCACATGCCCGTCGACGTGCGCGCCGAGAGCGATCCCGACGTACTGCTGGCCGGGCAGATCGCGGATGCCATCGCCCGGATGATCGCCAATGAGCAGCCCATCCCCGAGAAAGACGGCATGCGTTCAGTCTGCGCGGGCGATTTCCTTATTCTCGTTCAGCGGCGTGCAGCCCTCTTTCACGAAATTATCCGCGCCTGCAAGGCCCGCAATCTGCCTATCGCCGGTGCGGACCGGCTAAAGGTCGCGGGTGAATTAGCGGTCAAGGATCTGGCAGCGATCCTGTCTTTCCTTGCGACGCCCGAGGATGATCTATCACTGGCAGTCGCTCTACGCTCGCCCATTTTCGGCTGGGACGAGGCGCAGCTTTATGGCTTGGCGCAGGGACGCCGCCACAAATATCTGTGGGAGGCGCTACGCGAGCGCGCCAAGGAATTCCCCGAAACCATGCAGATCCTGAACGATTTGCGCGATCAATCCGAGTATCTGCGCCCTTATGACCTGATCGAGCGCATCCTGACGCGCCACGATGGCCGCCGCCGTATGCTGGCCCGGCTGGGATCCGAGGCCGAGGATGGCATCGACGCATTGCTTTCACAGGCGCTGGCGTATGAGCGGCGCGCCGTGGACAGCCTGACCGGGTTTCTGGTCTGGCTGGAAACCGACGACATGGAGATCAAGCGCCAGATGGACAGCGCCGGCAACCGTATCCGTGTAATGACGGTCCATGGCTCCAAGGGGTTGGAGGCGCCCATTGTCATCCTCCCGGAGGCCGGCAAAAGGCAGATTACGATCCGCGACCAGATCCTGAAAACCGGGGGCGCACCCCTATGGCGCATGCGCGGGGGCGCAATGCCCGATGCGCAAACCGAAATCATCGAGGCAATGAAACTCGCGCAGGAGGCCGAGCGCGACCGCCTGCTATACGTGGCGATGACCCGCGCTGAAAAATGGCTGATCGTCGCTGCCGCCAAGGAACCCGGGGATAGCGGCGACAGTTGGCTGGAGAAAATCAGCGATGGCATGACGCGGCTTGGCGCGTTGCCCCACCGCTTTGACGGCGGCGATGGATTGCGATTGGAGCGGGGTGATTGGACGGCGACGACCACCGCGCCTGATGATGTGGAAGGCCCTGAAACGGCCGTGTTAGAGCCGTATTTTTACGCCCCCGCTCCCACACCTCCCGAGGAAGTGCAAACCCTCAGCCCGTCCGATCTGGGCGGCGCCAAGGCGTTGCCGGGCGATCCCGGGCAGGACGAAGACGCCGCCAAGCGGCGCGGCCGCCAGATCCATGCCCTGCTGGAGTTTCTGCCCTCCCTGCCCGAAGCTGACTGGCCCGGCGCGGCGGCGACGATCCTGAGCCAGGGGCCAGACTCCGCAAGCGCCGATCAGATCGCCGTATTGCAAACCGAAGCAGCACGCGTTCTGCGCAACGACGCTCTGGCACCTTTGTGGAGTCCGGATTCCCTGCCTGAGGTTGGCATTACCGGCGTCATTCCCGGCCTTGGCCGCCTTCAAGGCGTGATAGACCGGCTGATCATTCGCGGCGATACCGTACTGATTGTTGATTTCAAGACCAACATCCTCATCCCGGACGGCCCCGCCACCTGTCCGGAAGGCTTGCTGCGCCAGATGGGTGCATATGCCGCGATGGTGGCGAAGATCTACCCAAACCACCGGATAGAAACGGCAATTCTCTGGACCGGCTCTGCATCGCTGATGATCCTGCCGCACGATCTGGTGACTGCCGCCTTGCGCCGCGCCGGCGCAACTTGACCTTGG
>RCMY010004718.1_pt1 | contig 11695 bp, 10 predicted proteins | sample 2041341 | NCBI WGS metagenome assembly RCMY01 (sample SAMN09708234, study PRJNA481090) | Marine sediment metagenome, whole genome shotgun sequencing project.
GCAGGGGAACTGCATCTTGAGCGCAGTTTCTACGGCCGTTTGAGTGGGATGGCGGCGTGATGGATAATCTCATCTTGAAAGCGGTGCTACCCAGTACTACTATTCTGCTGAAGGAGCGATATCATGGGCGTAAAATCATCGATTTCATTGTCTGACCAACAGGACGCCTTCGCGCGTGGTTTGGTAGAGCAAGGCAGGTATTCCAGTGTCAGTGCGGTTATCCAGAACGGCCTAGATCTTCTGCGTCAGAGAACGGAAGCTGAAGAGGTCGAAACAGCCGCCCTAAAAGCATTGCTCCTTGCTCGATCAAAGGGCGACTCCGTGTCGGAAACGGATATGGATGGGCGTATTGCAGCGATGATCGACAGAAAACGGCGAAGCGCGCGTGTGGACAGTTGAATTTGCGGCAGCGGCAGAGCGTGATTTCGAGCTGATTTTTGACCACCTTATTCGGTCCTACCAAGAGTTTGGGGACGATTTTGGTACAGCGTTTGAACGCGGCGAGCGGCGTATCAGGAATATTCAGTCTACTGCCAAAAACCTGGCGAAGGTGCCGTTTCAGGGGACTTTACGCCCTGACATTCTCCCAGACCTCAGATTTGTGAGGCACGACAAAGCCGTATTCTGGTTTGTGGCACAGGAAGAACAGCAGATCGTTCAGATATTGGCGGTGTTCTTCGGGTCTCAGGATCACATCCGAAACATGCTCGCGCGGTTGCTATCCGGTTTGCCTGAGTAGGGCAGGGGGGCTATAGCCCCGCAGCTTTGGTCAGATTGACGCGGAAGCGGTCGCGTCGCCGCTGATAGCGACGGGTCATTTCGGCAGAGGCGTGGCCAAGATGTTTCTGGACGTAGCGCTCATGCTCATCAACCTCGGCGCTGCTGGCGAGACCTGCGCGTAGGGAATGGCCGGAAAACAGCGCCAATCGGTCTTTCTCGGGCAGTTCTCCACGGATGCCTGCGTCCAAGACGGTTTGCTTGATAAGTCGGGCCACATGCTTGTCGCTGAGGCGGGGCTCCATAGCACGCTTGCCATCGCGCGACGTGCGCACAAAGACCGGGCCAAAGTTGATCCTGGAAAAGTTCAGCCATTGCTCCAACGCGTGGACGGGGCAGGTCTGGTCGGATGATCCCCGGCCAATCTCGACCTCGCGCCAGCCGGTCTTAGCATTCAGCGTGAGCAGGGCGCCGTCGTTCATGATCTCGATCCACCCGCCGGACTCGGGCGTGTCGTCTTTATGGATATCGAGGCTGACGATCTCTGAGCGCCGCAGTCCTCCAGCATACCCCAGCAGCAGGATCGTCCGATCCCTCAACCGGCGCAGATCGTAGGGAAGGGTGGCCACCATCGCCAAAATGTCGTCGCGTAGGATCGCTTCCTTTTGCACTGGCGGCCGTGCGTGTTTGCGTTTGATGCCCGCCAGCACGGTGGCGATGTGCCGATTCTCGCGATCGAGCGTGAAGCCGCGCTGCGTATAATTCCAAGCCAGGCCGGAGAGCCGCCGTTCGATGGTGGATACCGCCAGCGGGCGGCCCGGTGAAAGGGGTCGGGACGCCGACTGCGATGGGGTCTTGGCCGAAGGCGCTGCTAGGTCGGCGAGATAGAGCCCAATCATTTCCGGCGAGGGGGGCAGGGGCTCAGTTCCTTTCAACCGGCACCAACGTGCAAAATGCGCCCAATCTTTCGCGTAGGCCTTCAACGTGTTTTCAGATGCAGCCTGTTTCGCATAGTCACGCGCGGTTTCTACCAAGCGGTCGAGCGTGCCGGAGCCGACAACATGAGAGGGCAGGGCAATCGAATCAGATTTTTCTTGATCTCTCTCGTTTCCCTGAGCATCATGGGTTGAACCAGAGAGTGCTGAACTCGACTTTTCGTCCTCTATGGCCATGTTTCCCCCAAAAATTCGTGGATATTTCAACTGCCTCCCAGCACATATTTCTATGTCCGATAAGGCAAACTTATTGGACATAACGATGACCGACATAGCGCGGCGGTTAGCGCAGTATTTTCTGGAGTTAAGCGCCGCCGTAGAATTGGGTTCGAGCATGAAACCTACCCGCACCACCCATAAAGCTAATCTAGAGACACTACCACGCATGCCGTCGTGGGTCACCTCGGTGCGGGGCGAAACCCTTGAAGATGTGGCGTTTCTATCAGGGGCGCCCTCATTCATCTGCATGTTGTGCTAAGCCGCCCAGATGTGCCCCAGACCTTGCTGCGCGAGCGTTTGGCACTGTCTGCGGCCGAGGCCTGTGTGGTCTTCTCGGGCCGTCCGGAACGGGCAGGGGAGCTGCGCGACGCGGCGCATCTGCTGCGCCCCGGCGATCTGCCGGGACCGGCGGGAGAGATCTACCTGCGCTGGCGAAGGGTGTGGAGCGACCGGTTTCCATCAAGGCTCTGCACCGCGCGCTGGCCGAGGTCGATGCGATGCAAATCGCGAGTTGGCTGGATGCGGGGCAGGGCGCGCCGGTGAGCCGGGCGGCGGCAGTGCTGGAAAGCGTTTTGTCGGATGCACCGCGTGCTGACGTGTCGGCGCTGGTTCTTGCGGACACCGTGTTGGCGCAGGCGCTTGGCTGGGACCATCTGGTGCCGCTTCTTGCATCTGGCTTGAAGCGAGGTGATTTGCGCAAGCGCGGAGACGATCTGCGGCTGGCCTGTCATCGTGCCGTAATCGCCTCGACCATCGAGGCCGTGCGCCTCTCAGCAGACTTGGCCCGGAGGACCGCTCAATTGAAAACTGTTGCGCCGAAGCTGCGCGCGAAGGGGGCAGGGGAGGCGGTCGGGTTGTTTCTGGCCCGTGACTCGATGGCGCCTGCTGCCCTGCCTCTACCGGATCGCGCTGCCCGTCGACTTTGCGACCGGCTGGTGGAGCTTGGCGCGGTGCGTGAATTGACAGGCCGCGACACATTCCGGCTCTACGGCGTGTAGGTATGGCCAAGGGACGATCCGAACCAGAACTGGACCGCGAGTTAGCCGACCTGCCGCCCGAGTTACGTTGGCGGGAATGGATGCGGCGGATCGAGGCGGTGCTGTTCGCCAGCGCATCGCCAGTGTCGCGCGAAGACCTGCCGCGGGTCGTGGGGCAGGCGGCTTCAGTTGATCTGCTGATCGAAGACCTCGCCGCTGACCTCGAAGGAAGGTCCTTTGAGGTTGCCAAGGTCTCTGGTGGTTGGATGTTCCGGACCCGTACCGCCTATGCCCCGGCGGTCCGGGCGGCGGCCGATGTGAAGAACCAGTTATCGGATCTGAACGAGTTCGACGTCGCTTTGCTGGCCGCCATTGCCTATCACCAGCCGGTTACCCGCGATGGTCTGAAGGACATCTTTGGGAAGGACATCAGCCGTGATCTAATCGGACGGCTGCATGCGCGGGAGTTGATCTCGACCGGTCCCCGCAGTCCCCGCCGTGGAGCGCCCTACACGTTCGTGACCACGGAACAGTTCCTTGTCACCTTCGATCTGGAAAGCCCGCGCGACCTGCCGGATCAAGAACAGCTGGCAGACGCAGGCCTGTCAGAGTGACATGTGTACCTTCGGCAAGTTCAAATCCCACTGGCAGGCTCAGAGGTTTCTGGCTGCGTACGACCAGATCAACCTGATCTTCCGCCCGGGCCGCTATCAACTCACCGCAACTTCATACCGCCGCGCCCGCACCGATGCCTTCAGCCTCTGGGCCGACTACACCGCTGAAATGACGGCCTGATCCAACCTATGCCAATCCTTCACAAATCAACGCCAACAACTTGGCAATACCCAATCATGCACTAACTTTTAATCTGGACCACTCAAGTGGGGCTGCTCAGGGGAAACGCCGCCAATCTCAGGGCGTGCCGCAATTCTCGAAAGTGAGCTGGAATTCCTGGGTGACGATCTGGACCCCGGTTTCGGTCCCGGATTCGTCGCCGCCAGTGTCTCCGGTGAACTGCAACGACAGGACGGGGCTGCTGCCGCCAAATGCGAAGAAGTCGTCCGAGTTGTCCGTGTCGATGTAATTTTCATCCATGCTGTTCGCCACGGTGTAGCTGCGGATCAAGCTGTCAGGGCCTGCGGAAAACAGGACCGTCTCGCGCCGTCCTTCTGCCGCTGTGAAATCGCTTTGGGGTGATGAGAACGAGCCGGAACATTCGAACGCATGCATGAAATAGCTGGCCAGCAATGTGGAACCGGTATCCTGGGTTCTCAGATCATAGGAAAACCGCACGCAGGGCCCATTGCCGTCGAATTCGCGGTCACCCCGCACATGCGGCGGCACCATCAGAATGGTCTGCGACGGCACCGTCACGGTCGTCAACGGACAGAATTCCGCCGTTGTGGCGCGGTCCGTGTGCAGCGCCTCGACGGAGCTGGTTTCCCGGTCGCCAGCCGAATAGACGGCGACCACTTCCAGACTGGCGGAGGCCTCAAGCGTCACGAAGCCCTTGCAGAACCTGTCACCGCAAAACTCCCGGACCAGTTCGAATATGTCCGGACAGTCGATTTCATAGGCGTCGCCCGGCGCCAGTTCCTTGGCATCCAGAAAATCGGTCGTGCCGCCGACGGTTTCACCGGGCAGGGCCACCGAAATCCTCTTTCTGATCTTCACGGATCCGGCGTTCGGATTGTGGTTCGGGTTCTGGATGTTGATGGCGGTGGTATAGTCGCCCTGGGCCAGAATCCGCCCGTCAGCCGGTCCACAAATGAACTTTACGGGGTAGAGGCGAGCGGGGTCCTGCGCCATAGCCTGCAACGGGACGACGAGTGTCGCCAGGACGAACGTGAAGAATACAAGAAATTTGCGCTTCAAGGTCATGTCTGTGGTCCTCCGATGGTGTTCAGTCGGATCACCCGGCGTCGCTGGGGATCGAACAGGTTTTCATTCGAACGTCGATGGGGCGGTAGGTCAGCATCACGCTTGTCTCGGTGCCGGACTCATCGCCGCCGGTATCGCCAACAAAGCGCAGGTTCGACACCGGCTCGTTGCCGACAAAGGGGAAATCATCATCCGCGTGGTCGTTGTCGATGTAGCTGTGGGTGAGCAGGCCGTCGGTGGAATAGCCCAGAATGCGGCCACCGGGACCGGCCGAGGCGATGATCTCGGAGCGCGTGCCCTCGGCTGCGGTGAAGTCATCCTGCGGCGACGTAAAGCTGCCGGAGCATTCGAAGGCGTGCATGGAGTACATGGCCTCCAGCGCGGTCCCGTCATCGACCTCGTGCAGATCGATCGCGAACCGAACGCAAGGGCCGTTACCGTCGAACTCCCGGTCGCCCTGCCGGTGTGGTGGAACGAACAGCCGCGTCGACGCCGGGATCGTCAGCGTCGTTTCGGCACATTGCCGCGTGTCCGCCGCCGTCTTTTCCGTCGTCAGATCGGTGACCGCGTTGGTGGACGGATCCTCGACACTGTAGACGGCGACGATATCAAGCGGGACGGCGCTGTCGATGGATGCGAACCCCTTGCACAGCCCGTCCGGGCAAAACATCCTGATCTCGCGCAGAATGTCATCGCAATCGATCTCTACGGCCTCCCCGGGTGCCAGCGAGGGGCCCTTGCCGGGGGCGGATGTGCCGCCGACCTCCTCTCCGGGCAGCCCGATGGAAAAGCTGCGCCGATATGATCCCGGCGATGCGCCGGGCGCGTCGAGGTTGATGATGTTGATCGCAGTGGTATAGGTGCCCGGGGCAAGGACGTCGCCCTGCGCCCTTCCGCATACGAATTTCACGCGGTATTCGGTTTCGCGGGCCTGCGCCGGTGCGCAGGTCCAGGCTCCGCGACCGAGCGTTCCGGCCAACAGGACCTCGTCCTGTTCGTCGAATTCAAGGTCGATCACCGGCGCATTCGGCAGACCACGACAAAGCGGAGACCAGTCGGTCGAGGGCAGCGCGTCCGCCCAATAGACCCCACGGTCCGTCCCGACGATCACGGCATTCTGGTCGGCTACAGAAAACACGTCGACCGACCTTATGAGACCTGGATTGAACCCGGTGACAAGGTCGCCCGTGATATTCGCCCAGTTCGCTCCGCCATCGGTGGTTTGATACACGTTTGCCTGATCCACGGCATAGGCACTTTGGGCCGTGTCGGGATCGATCGCGACATCGACGATGTTCTGGGTGCCGAGGGCTGCTGAAGCCGCCAGCAAAGATGCCGGATGCGCACCGGGGCGGACAAAGACCTGAGTGCCCGACCCCACATAGAGCATGTTGGCATTGTCCGCCGCGCCATAGGCGATCGCTTCGCCCTGAAGTGCAGAATTCGCCACGATGCCCACGCCGATCTCGGTCACGGTGGCCCCGCCATCCAGCGACTCGTAGACGGAATTTGCACCGACGATGAGACGTGTGCCAGTGTTGTTGTTGACGACGACGGGCGTATAGAACTGCGGTATGATCGCGGCTCCGCCCGAAAGCACGGTAAGTGCCACCGGGGACTGCGCAAGCATGTTGTTGTCTGCATCATACATCCGCTGGCTAAAACCGCCGAGGTTTTGAGAGCTGAAGTAACGCGTCGAAACGCCCGGTGTGCTGATGTCATCGACAGCCACGGCCCCGCCATCCGCCTGCGTGATATCGCGCCAGACAAGGGAGCCAATATCGCGTTGTTCCGGGGTGCCGACGTCCTGCGCACCGCCGATGATTCTGTTTGATACGGCATCCCATGCGACGGAGTGGAATTCCGTGTTCTGCAGATTGCCGTTGGCGGAGGTCCAGATGCCCTGGTTGGACGCGGGCAGGTTCCGGCGATAGACGCCGCCATCGCTGACCTCGATCAGGTTGCCTGCCGCATCCACCTCCATGTTCCTTGAATCCGCGTGCGGGGACGAGTTGTTCGCTGTCCCGCCACCTGCCGCACCCGCGCTGTTGGAGTGAGTCAGGTGGGCATACTGGGTCGCTGCGGCAGCGGTGACCGTTCCGCGAAACAGACGCCCGGTGAAATTCTGCGCCCCGATGGAATTGGGGAAGGGGCCCGGCTGCCGGTCGCCGCCGAGGTAGATGACATTGCCGCCCGCCACATTCGGATCGGCGACCATCGACAGGTTCGTTCCTGCCTGTCCGCCAAAATGGATACCGATTATACCGGCGGCACCTTCATTCGTCAGCGGCACGCCCATGGCGGTCCAGTTCACGCCCGCATCGGTAGACTGGAAGACACCGCCCAGAATACCGCCGTTCGCGATGGCCACATAGACGGTGTTCCCGGCCAGCGTGGATATCCGGACGTTTGAGTAGAAAAACGCGTTCATCGCCGGCGTGCTGATCTGGGCCCAGGTCGCGCCGGTGTCGGTACTTTGGAATATCGCGTTTCCGGCATTGGTGTAGAGCGTTGCAGGCGCACCCGGAACCCCTTCCAGATCAAAGGACGCCCCCGCAGGAAGCCCCGATCCGAAAAGGCCCGAAATCCTGGTCCAGGTGACGCCCGTGTCCTTGCTCCGCCAGACTCCGCCGATCGAATCCGAGACGACGATGATGTTGCCGCGCGCCGCCACGCCCGAAATGTTGGTCCCTGCCAGAGCGAGCTGACCGAGGGGTGTCCACGTCGTTCCCCCGTCCGTCGTGCGCAGGATGCCGGTTCGCGCCCCGCCAAGGGGCCCAATTCCGGCCATGTTGCTGAACCGGCCGATGCCTGCCACCAGCGTCTGGTTCGCGGTGTCGCCGGGATCGAACTCGAGGGCCCCGATCGAAAGCGAGTTCTGCAGATCGGTCAGGGCCGCCCAACTCGGCGACGCCACCAGTGCGTCATCGCTCCGCCAGACGCCGCCATTGACCGATCCGATAAAGAGGGTGTTCGCGTTGGTCGGATGCGGTGCGACGGCATGGACGGCCCCGACGACCTCGCGGTTGGTGATGTTCTCTACCTGGCCTTCCCGATGCGGCGCCGAACCCTGGGCCTGCCAGACGTCGGTCTGCGCCGACAGCACCGTGGCAAAGTGCACAAGTCCCAGAAAAAGTCCGAAACCCAAAAGACGCGGATTCAATAGTTGCGAGAACATCTTTCTTGCTCCAATCAATTATGTCTTCCTATGTGTCCCGCACCGGGCGGCGGACCCTGACCTATGGCGGAAGCGGCCCACGATAGGTCGTGTCTCGAATTTGCCGACTCCAGATTTCCGTTCCTCCAGCCAGATCAATTCCGCGAACCGAGAGCGGGTTCGAGATCGCGTCCTGTCCGGAAATCCGCACATTGGGGGCCACTTCCTGCAGCAGGACGCGTCCAAACACAGCAAAGCGGCTGTATCGCTGAAAATCGTCGAACGTTCCGATCAACGCGCCATCAGTAGGGTCGAAAATAGACCATCGGTACTTCTCCCATGTGCGGTTGTCGGCGATCTGTTCCGTCATAAGGATGGCGTTGCCTGCGGCCGAGCGGAACTGGACGCCCTCACCCTTGATCCTTTCGTTGTCGATCAAGTTCGGCGGGGGGTCTTGGAAAAGTGCCAACAGCTGATCGCCCTCGAGCGGCTCGATTGTTTCGCCACCCTGGTCTATCCGCACGATGCCCTGCGTTGTAACCGCTTTCTTCTGAAGTCGCTCGACCGCTGCAATCGGCTGCACCGTCTGCGTCCATTGCAGGAGTATCCCATCCACGGTCGCCCGCGCCTCGATCTCAAATCGGCTATCAATCTGATCGTCGATCAGGGCAACGACCCCCTCAGGCAGTTTGGCCTGCACACGTCCGACCGGCGCGCCAGAAGTCAGGTCGAGTATCGTCAGGGAAAGAATACCATTCTCCGCTTCGCTTTGGGCGAAAACCCGATCCTGAACGATAATCAACGGCTTGCCCGCAGCGTCCGACACCCAGACCGTCTTGCCGTCGGCGATCTGCACCGCCTCGGACCTGCCATCAGGCTGCATCAGGACAACGAGAGCGCTGTCGACGTCGAATACGACCCCGGGGCGCAGCTGCCCCGCATCAGCTGTTTCTCGAGTCTGGGCGAACAGCGTTCCGGCAAGCAGGCACGAGGTCAGTATCCCGATCAGGAACAGGCAGCCGCCAGGGCGTAGAGTGAGGTGCTGTATCCGCAACAGTGGCTTTGGACAGGATTCGAAGGGCATCGAAAAGTCCTCACTTCGGAAATGCTGTGAAAGCTCGAAACACCAATGCAACCAATTAAAAGATTCTAGATTAGCGTCTATCGAAAAATTAAAAACTGGCTAAAAGTATCATTTTTTGGGTTCTGGCGCAACCTCCCGTCAGCGTTGATCTTGCTGAGCGGCCCGCGTTCTGAGTAGCCGGATGATCAGCCGAAGTTGATATCAAATATGCAATTCATGTGAGCGACGGGTGAATCTCGATTCCAACTGGAGGTTAGAGCCTTCATCAATCGTCTGGTAGGTGCAAAGGCTGCCGAGGCCTAAACCAGCAGCAGTCACAGCGCTACCTGGCTCCATTGTGTGCTCAAGGGCAGTGCACAATTTCCATCGCCGAATGAGAGCTTTTCGTGACCCAGATAGAACACTAACCCCGTGCAAGTCTTCGTTCGGCCAGGCCGCCCCTCTTTTGCGAAACACGTCAGATGCTTGAAGGGTATTGCCAAGTTGTTCGACTTGTCTGTTCTGGTTATGGGGATCTCATGAATATTCCGACCGATATGCCTCGGCTGAAAGGCTTCCGTTATCCTCGTGAGATTATTGCGTACGCTGTCTGGGCGTACCACCGGTTGGCCCTGAGCACAGCTGACGTTGAGGATCTGTTGGCTGCGCGGGGCTTGATTGTTAGCCGGGAAGCAGTTCGGTTGTGGATCAATCGCTTTGGTCAGCATTTCGCAGATTGCATCCGCCGGGATCGACCACGGCCGAACGACAAGTGGCATCTGGACGAGGTCGTGATCATGATCCGTAGCAAGAAACATTGGCTGTGGCGTGCGATCGACGCAAATGGTGACGTGCTCGACATTCTCGTGCAAACGCGTCGAAACGCTAAAGCAGCAAAGCGCTTTTTCAAAAGATTGGTTGCACAGTTTGGAGAGCCGAGGGTGGTCATCACCGATAAATTGCGCAGCTACAACATGCCTATCAAAAAACTGGCCCCGGATGCGGACCACCGCGCCCACAAAGGCTTGAACAACGCAATCGAAGTCTCGCACCGGCCAACCCGTAAACGAGAAAAGATCTTTGGCAAGTTCAAATCCCACCGGCAGGCTCAGAGGTTTCTGGCTGCGCACGACCAGATCAACCTGATCTTCCGCCCGCGCCGCTATCAACTCACCGCAACTTCATATCGCCACGCCCGCTCCGATGCCTTCAGACTCTGGGCCGACCACACCGCTGAAATGACGGCCTGATCCAACCTATGCCAATCCTTCACAAATCGACGCCAACAACTTGGCAATACCCTCGGCATCGGTCTGATGTCAAAAGAGATGGCGGAAAAAGACACCGGGCTGGTCCGGGTCTTGCCTGACTTCAAGCCAATTCCCATTCCGGTCTGGCTGGTCACGCATCGCGAATTGCACACCAGTCGTCGGATACGTCTGGTTTTCGATCTCCTCGCTGCCGCCTTGTCAAAACGATAATCAGCCCCAGTTTCTAAGGAAAGGTCAGGATTACATCCTGAGATAAAGGGTATCAACTATGCTTTCTCAAGCTGAAAGCTGACATCTGCCCGACGGCGACAAAGTCTGCGTTCCGGAAGTAGCGATAAGGCCCAGCTACAAAACTCGTTTTCATGGAATGCAGGTCCCATGCTTTCAATCATTTGAGCTATGCACTCCATTGTCAGCCGAAGTCGACCGATAGAGTCCTTCTCTACGCGAAAGAAGGCCCACCTTGGCCTAGCAAATATCCGAAGGAGCCCTAGTCTCAATCGAGAGCGCTGTTCGTGAAAACTCTGAAGGTGCCGCAGCCCTGAGATTATGCGGACACTTGGCGCGGAAATCTCGCGTCGAACACCAATGCCGCTTGAAATACCTTGTCGAGAACATCTGACAGGCAATTTCCGGTCGTTCGGTGGAGCCCCGCGCCATGCGGCACATGCTGTTTCATTGCCTTGGGGCAATGCGCCTCTGAAACAGGACGAAAATCAGAGGCTTGGCAACCACACGATCAGAGCTGCAAATCCGGTCAGGAGAAAAGCATAGGCAGCGAGCAGGATTAGGGCGATCACGACTCGACCGACTGCTTGGCCGAATTTTTCTGAAAAGACATAGATGAAGCGCCGTAGCAGTGTTGTGCGGCCGGAGCCCTCGTCCAGAATGCGCTGGATGGCAGTCGTGTAAAGGAGCAGAGCGCTGACCATCGTCGCATAGAAGTAAACGCCTGAGATATTCTCAAAGAATGCCGACCTCACTAGTGTGGGGCCGACCACGCGAAGCGCCTGCCACTTGTCGCCGCCGAAAGAGCCAAACCAATCGGCGGATATGACATAGATCAGACCGTGAAGGGCGACGAACACGATGATCCGGACGGGCAGGTCGATCAGCAAAATGAGTTCAGGCACATTGGTCGAGCGCTGCTCGTCGTTCATCAAGGCGTATAAAAAGAAGCTCAGGTAATTTACCACGAAGACCACAGGCAGACCGTTGGTTACGACTTGCCGCAGGAATCGACTTAGGGCCATGCGATTGTCGAGAAGCATGCCCGCGAAACCGGGCGAGAGCAGAATGTATAGCAGCAGCAGCGGCAAGAGACTGAGGCAACTGACGATCAGCGTGTTTCTGGCGAAGCGCCAAAAAGGCATTTTAATATCGAAGAAGTGGTTCATCCCGCCAAAGATTGCCCG
>RCMY010004719.1_pt1 | contig 11694 bp, 10 predicted proteins | sample 2041341 | NCBI WGS metagenome assembly RCMY01 (sample SAMN09708234, study PRJNA481090) | Marine sediment metagenome, whole genome shotgun sequencing project.
CCAACGTGGTGAACGAACAGCCCACCCCGGTGGAAGAGATCGAGTGGTGACGCGGCTGTGAAAAAAACATACCGGAAAGTTGTGCTGCGCACCATGAAGGGCACCTTCAGCCGCTTCATCGCCATCGCCGCCATCGTGGCGCTGGGCGTTGGGCTCCTGTCGGGGCTGATGGCCATGCCCATCGATATGCGCACCACCATCGACGAATACTTTGACCGGCAGAACATGCACGACCTGCGCATCGTCAGCCCGCTGGGCGAGACGACCATCAAGAAAAACGACGCCATGACCATCGAGGAGTTGTTGGCCTTAGAGCCCGATGGCGTGCTCATCTCTCCCGGACCCGGCCGGCCCGAGGACGCAGGGGTGAGTAAGGCGGCAATTAAGGCCTTCGCCGGCCACATACCGGTCCTGGGTGTTTGCCTCGGACACCAGGCCATTGGCGAGGTCTATGGCGGCACGGTCGTTGGTGCACCCGAACTCATGCACGGCAAGACCTCCGATGTGAATCACACGGGGCTAGGGGTTTTTGCGGGCCTATCCAGCCCGGTGCAGACCACTCGTTACCACTCCCTCATCGTCCGCGCTGAGGACGTCCCGGAGGTGCTGGAGGTCACTGCCACAACGGCCGATGGGATCATCATGGGCCTGCGACACCGCACTCTGGATGTCGAAGGCGTGCAGTTTCATCCGGAATCGGTGTTGACAGTCGGCGGCAAAACCATGGTGTCAAATTTCCTCGAACGCTGCGGCCAGCGCGCCCCATCGGCGGCGATGCGGTAACGTTGCCCCGTGGCACGCCCCGATCCGAAAAAAAGCCGAGTGACCCCCAAGGGCACCAAACCAACCGCGCAGGTGAGTGAGCGCGCAATCACGCCGAACAGGGTTGAGGCCCTCCCGCCCTCGCCAATGTATGTTCCCGCGATCATGTTGATTGGTTTCGTCGGAGGCCTCCTGATGATCCTGGGCAACTATCTGTTCAGCAGCGACGCCCTCGGTACCCCCAGCAACTGGTACCTCCTCGGCGGCCTCGGCATGATCCTGGTCGGCATCCTCGCCGCCACGCAGTACCGCTAAACCTGCTGCGCCCCCCAAGCAGGCCAGCTTCCGTGGCGTCTGTACGGCCCTCGGAGGGGCAGCACATGCTTCTTGGGCTCGCGTATGCCCCTGAGCCACGAGCAGAGCAAGTAGCGGTGAGCAGCAAAAGCCGCGCCTGTCGATGCAGTTGTTGGAGTGCCGTAGGCGGAGCTTCCGTGGCGTCTGTACGGCCCCCGGAGGGGCAGGCCAGCTTCCGTGGCGTCTGAACGGCCCCCGGAGGGGCAACACAGGCTTCCGAGGGTTCGCGCAATCACCTGAGCCACGAGCAGAGCCAGTCAGGTTGAGTAATTTGCGTTAAAGGTTGCGCCGTAGCAGAGTCCTCTCATGGAAGACGCTGTAATTGTTGATGCTGTTCGGACCCCGATGGGGAAGCGCTTTGGGCAACTGTCCGGATGGCACCCGGCCGATCTCGCTGCCGAGGTCCTAAAGGCGGTCGCGGATCGCAACAACCTCGATCCCGCTCTTGTCGATGACGTCATTATGGGTTGCGTAATGCAGGTAGGTGCCCAAGGCTTGAACGTCGGTCGCAATGCCGTCCTCACAGCTGGCTGGCCAGAATCTGTTCCCGCAACCACGATCGATCGACAGTGCGGATCATCGCAACAATCGGCGCATTTTGCCGCCCAGGGTGTCATGGCGGGCGCCTATGACGTGGTGATCGCCGCCGGTGTTGAAGTGATGAGCATGGTGCCGCTTGGCGCAACCCAGATGCTGAAGGGCGCGGGCTTCGCGTTCACGGAGGGAATGCAGGAACGCTACGCCGAAGATGGCGGTCTCGTAGGACAAGGCATCAGCGCAGAGATGATTTCGGACAAGTGGGACATCTCGCGCCGTGACCTGGATGAGTACGGCGCCCGATCGCAGCGCCTCGCAGCGCAGGCTCGTGACGAGGGCCGGTTCGAAGCCGAGATGATTCCCGTGGCGGAGAAGATCCGCAACCGCGAGACGGGCAAGGTGACAGAGACCGGGCAGATGGTGACCACCGACGGCGGCATCCGGGAGCCGAACATGGAACAGATCGCCAACCTGAAGCCAGCTTTCAAAGAGGACGGCAAGGTGACGGCGGCCAACAGTAGCCAAATCACCGACGGCGCCTCCGCAGTCCTGATTATGAGCGCGACCAAAGCGGCCGAACTCGGTCTGAAACCCAAAGCCAAATTTCATAGTTTCGCTCTGGCAGGGGTAGATCCGGTGACCATGCTCACCGGCCCGATCCCAGCGACCGAAAAGGTTCTGAAGAAGGCGAAGCTGACCGTGGACGACATCGACCACTTCGAAGTCAATGAAGCCTTTGCCGCAGTCGTTCTGGCGTGGGCAAAGGAACACCATCCAGACATGGCCAAGGTCAACCCCAATGGTGGTGCCATCGCCCTGGGTCATCCCCTTGGTGGATCGGGCGCTCGCCTGATGACGACGATGCTCCACGAACTGGAACGCACGGGGGGACGGTACGGCCTTCAGACGATGTGCGAGGGCGGAGGACTGGCGAACGCCACAATTATCGAGATGCTCTAACGACTGAAGGTGCTCTAGCGCCTGAAACAGGTGATTAGCCAGCCCGGACTGATCGGTAGCAGCACGGGGCGAAGGGGCGATTGAGACGCTGACGCTCTGACAACGAGGGTGTGTCGTACTAGCATCTTGTCGCATGAGCCCCAGCACCCGCCGGAGCGGGCCATGACCGAGCGTCTAGTCGCCCGCCTCGCTCCTGCTGCCAGCGCCGGAGGGACCTGGCGATGGGATCTGGCCATCGAGGGCGAGGGCCAGAAACTTGGATCCCTGCTCCTCCCGGATCTTCGGCTACGCGGGTTGCTCACACAACTCGAGCGTGTTGATCACGTCCTTGCGTCGTCGGATTTCGCTCATGCCACAGCATCACGAAACACCGTCGTCGAGGTTCTACTGGACCTCGTCTGGAGCGAGCTGATACTTCCGCTGGTGCCAGCGGTTGCGGATTTCTCCCAGCTCACCCTTGTCGTTCCGGCTCAGTTAGCCCGCCTGCCTCTGTCCTCCGCGCGATCTGCTCATTCGGGAGAATCGCTGGTGCATATCTGCGAGGTAGAAGTGCACATCCTTGCCGATGGCGCACCGGCTGTCGTAGAAGCGGTGCGCGGGACAGGTCGATCGTGTCCTGCTTCCACATTCGCCGAACCGCTCCCCCTACCCGGCCCGCGGCAACCGCACTACTGGGATCCGCAATCCAATGTCCATAGGTTCGATAGCCATCTTGAGGAACTGCCGGCGCACCTCTCGGCGTTTCCCTTGAGCGCTGATGCAACCGTCCTCCTTATGGGGTGTCGAACAGCGCTCCTCCTGCCAATCCTGGAGGAGGCACAGGTTGGCCAAGCCGTAGTTTCGTCCTGGGACGTGGAGGATCGGCATTGCGCTCCTTTTGGTGATGCCTTGATGTCTGCGATGGCGAACGGGTTACCGGCCGCCGCCGCTCTCCGGTCGGTGCAGGCGTCCATGACAGCAAGCCCGCCATATCGCTGGGCGGGTTACGCGGTGCTACGCATCGCGACCGGGTCTGAAAGTCCTATGTCCGCTTCCGCAGCTGATCGCGGCGGTCGATCACGTGGGCTGGTGCCCGCATGACGGCCGTCGAGGGACCGGCATGCGCGCCTGACGCGGTGGCCGGGCTGGATTTTGTGTCCCTTTCAGACGTACGGGAGGGCGATGTCATTTTCTGCTCCCGGCCGGGGTTCCTCCAACGACTCTGTAACAGCGCCGGCGAACTTTGGCGACACGTAGGGGTTGCCCTCCTTATCGAGACCGAGGACGGACCGAAGATGGGCATGGTCGAGGTTGACGGTGACCGCTTCGTCACGCGAACGTTGGAGCAGGTGCAGATGGGATATTCCTGGCTTGCGGTTGCCCGACTCTCTGAGGATGAGGATCTTGAGGGAGCGATTGGCTGGGCCCGCTACTTCGTCGGCAGTCGGAATGTCTATGCATGGGATGACGCCGTGTTGGCGGGGTTTGTGGCACTCACACGCTGGCACGTCGGGGATGGGGACCCCGACGTGGCGGCTCGCCTTATTCGTCGAGCCAGTCACGCAGCATCGCATCGTTGGACCGACCGCCGGGTCACCCACACCTGCTCGTCTTTTGTCTACTTCGCGTTCAATTCAGGATCGTCGGGGGACCGGATTCTCGTCGACCTCGAGTCCTCGCAACGAATGGCCCAGCAGGTGCTGGCGGGGAACCCGGTGCCCCAGCTTCGGGCGGGCCGGGGCTCTCGCATCGATCGGCAGCAGGTTGTTGAGGCGGCCCGGGTCGTCGTCGGGGCGATTTCGGGCCCCGAGGCGGGCGAGGTGGATTCCGAATCCATTGGCCGCTGGGTGATGCCAGGCGATCTGTGGCGATCGCCCTCGTTCCGGATGCGGGCACTTCTGCCCTGCACGCTGGGCTCCTAGCGGTTGTAACAAATGCGCAAGAGCGACGATCTGTTGTAACAGATACGCAAGAGCGATGATCCAGGAACGAGGTGGCGAGCTGTTCGTCGGGCACAATGGCGCGATGGGCGTTGGGGCTGATGACGGCCAATTAGGGTCGATGCAAATCACCGTCATCGGTGAAGTGGGTGTTCGAATCCCCGATTCCTCGCTCCGACGGTTGCAGCCGGCGCAGCGTCAGTTGCTGTCGTTGCTCGTCGCTGCTGGCCCTGCGGGCCTCTCCGCCGATCGACTTGCAGATGAGATCTGGCCGGACCGCCTCCCAACACAATGGCAGGCGTCGCTACGGATGACTGTGTCCCGCCTGCGCCGTAATGCCGGCATCGACTTCGTGAGACTTATCGATGGCCGTTACCGGTTGGCCGTCGTGCCGCATCAGGTGGATGCCTGGTACGCGAGCGAACTCACCGCACGGGGGGCGGTCACGCTTAGTGCCGGCGACTCGCTGCAGCTTTCCAACCTTCTCGCTTCGAACGACATCTACCCCGGCGTCGAGCCGACGCTCACCATCGATTCCTCGATTCGAGAAATCGAACAGGCTCAGGCCGATTTGGTCTTCGCAGCTGCTCAGCAGGGCATTCCGCTGGAACGATCGACGCTGCGCTCCTTGCATCGGCGGGTCATCGCTTCTCCCTATGACCAGAACGAGGGAACGGCAATCGCCCGGCTCCATGCCATCACCGGGCAACTCTCGACCGCTCAGCAGATCCTGGAGCTCCTGCGTTCAGAGGTCCATATGATGTTCGGAACTGACTTGGACGCAGAAGCCCGCCTCCTGGAACGCCAGATCTTGTCGGGTGCTTGGGGGTCCCAGCGATCAGAAATCGAGACCGATAATCCGCTACGGGACTCGCCTCGCTCACTGCCCGCAGGACTGGTGCACGATCTCCAGGAGCCTTCTATACGGAGTCACCAGATCAAACCCGTCGCCGAGCTGTTGCTGGCGCCGGGCTCCCAGGTTGTTCTCGTCGGCGGCCCAGCGGGGGCAGAGCGATTAGCCTTTGCTGCGGCCGTCCTGCATCATGCGGGTCCGATTCTGGGGCGGGTCCTCCTGGGAAGTTGCAGCGACGGCGTAACCGTCGCTTATGAACCCTTCCTCAAGTTCCTGCCCGGTCTTCGGCGCCGCTTGAGCGAACCGGACAGCACCAGAGGTATCAGTCACCAGACCGTCCTTTGGTCCGCCGCCGTAGAGGAGCTGCAGGAGATTGCCGGACGGTCCGGACTTACGGTTGTGATCGAGGAATGCCACAACATCGATTCGGCGTCGATGGAGCTCCTCCTGTTCGTCCTGCGCTCCTCGATGCAGTCCCCGGTCAAGTTCCTTCTCGTGGGCCGGGATGACGTCGAGCGATCAGAGTTCAAGCGCCTTGCGTCCCAACTCCGATCACTTGCCGGTATTGAGCCTGTGGCCCTCCAACCCCTTGACATTAGCGAGATCGAAACGCTGCTAGCCGTCGCCCATCCCCACGCTTCGTCGACTTCCCTACGAGCCCTTGCGGAGGAGACATTGCAGCATTCCAACGGGCTTCCGGCCGTCGTCAATGCAATCATTAAAACGTTGGACCCGATGACGCTTCAGCTACCGGCATCGGGCACTGGCACCAGTCTGGACGTGTTTAGCGAGCAGGTCGATGCGCTGAGTCCCACGGCGCTCAGCGTTGGGGTCGCCGCCGCAGTGCTGGGTTCGCAGTGCGCCGTCAGCGACCTTGCGGAAATGTCGGATCTGGACTTCGATGTGTTGCTCAATGCGATAGAGGAGTTGCTGGACACCGGCTTGCTCACCGAAACCGCCGGTGTCGATCAGATCGCCTTTGCCCATCAGCTGGCCATGGATGAGTTCATGTCTCGTGCTCGCGCCTTTCGGCTGCGCCAGTTGCATATGCGTGCCCGCACACTCAGTGTCGACCCCCATCGCCGTGCTCGGCACGATCTCCTTGCCGTTCCCACCGTTCCCGCCGAGGAGGCGCGGGGCTCCCAGTTGCGCTCCGCCCGGATACTCCATGCCGAAGGTTCCTACCGAGAAGCGTCCGGCACGTATCGGAATGCGTTGGCGATCGATCCGACAAATGCACTGGAGGTCGATGATGCGATCAGATTTGCTGATTCAGTGTCGCGTATCGGCGCCCTCACCGAAGCGGCGGACCTTCGGAGCGAGATCGTGGCCCACTGTTTCGATGAGGGTGACTGGGGCGGCGCTCTAAAGGCCGCCCTCGTCGGGCTGCCGGAGGCGGAACTGGTCGATGGGGACCCGGAGCGGTTCGCCCAGTTGTCGGCCATTCCCTACAACCAGATCGACCCGGACCGTCGGTTCCCCCTGGCGATCCACCTCACGCGGCAGGCCTCACTATTGGGGAGGGAACGGGTCGCCTACACCTGGGTGGAGCGGGCGGTAAAGGAAGCCCGGACCGAGGCCGAACGCAGCGCGGCGGTTGTTGCTTGGCGGCAGGCGCACGATGTCAGCACGCCCCCGGCGGAACGTCTTCGTCGAATCGAGGCGGCGCTTGGCCAGGCGTCTCATGCCCGATCGAGAATCGAGCTCCTCCAACTTCAAGCGCTTGATCTCTACCAGATTGGTAGGACCGAGGAAGCGCTGGTGGTGAACGAAGAATTTCGGGCCCTTGCGGTGGAACTTTCGGAGCCCCTGCGCGAATGGCATGCTCGCCTGTTCGAGTGCATGAATCTCTTTACAGTCGGAAAGTGGGAGCTCGGGCGTCAACGAGCTAAGGAGGCGCTGCATCATGGGCAGCGATTCGGAATAGCGGTGGCCGCTCCCACGCACATGGCTCAGGAGTTCTTCCTCATGTGGCTACAGGGCACCCACGGCACGCTTGCACCGATTTTTGATACCACGCCACCTGACGACGCATCCTCGCTCCTTTTTCGGGCGGCCCATGCGGTCTCGCTGGAGGCGATTGGGCAGATCGATCGCGCTATTCGCGATGCCGGAGTGGTGGCTGAAAGGGTGCTCCGTGCTCCCGCTGCCCACGGGTTGGCCTCGGTCGCTCTCGTGGCGCCGGTTCTGGCCCGCGGTTCGGATAAAGACCTGATCGAAAGTGTGCGGAGACTGTTCCTTCCTTTCCGGGGCTCCGCGTTGATTGTTGGGGCGGGGGTGGCCAACCTTGGGCCCGTCGATAGGTACCTCGCCATGCTGGCGGGGCCACTTACCGAGAAAGAGGCGGTGTCGATCGTGGAATTGGCCGACGGCCTCTCTATGCCGCTCTGGCGACTCATGAGCCGTTTGGATCTCGCCCGGGCTGCGGGTTGTCCGCCCGAAATGGCCCAGGTGGTTCCGATTGCGGCTGGCACCGATCTGGAGTGCCTGCTGCCGAAGGCTTAGTTTTGGCTGTTCAGGACAGTCCTGCGCCGGGTGTTCGCATCCGGAACGCGTGCTGCAACAAGCCTGTGGGTTTTCGGTTACGAGCTGGTTGCAACCATGGGTAACAATGCGGCCTGAGACGCAGGTCTCGTCGCTTGGCGGCGGCTGAGCGGTTGTGGAGGTCTCCGGCGGCGGGATCTCCATAACCGCTCAAGGCATGCCCATATGGGGTTCAGTATCCCAGGTTTCGGTTGACTGCGTTGGGCGGGGTCATCCCGGTCTCGAACGCCTGCACATTCTCCACGAAGGAACGGCTGAGCCGACGCATGTAATCGCGGCTCAGGCCTGCAACATGCGGCGTCACGAGGAGCCCTTCGACATCCCAGGCGGGATGGTGTTTCGGGAGGGGCTCGTTCCGGAAAACATCTAGCGCTGCGCCACCTAGTTGTCCGCTTTCCAGAGCGGCGATTACGGCGTCCAGGTAGACCACGCCACCGCGGGATACATCCACCAGGAGGCCGCTGCGGCGCATCGTGTTGAGTTCTCTGGGGCCGACGAGTCCGCGGGTCTGATCGGTAAGGGGGACGCATACCACCACGACGTCGGCATCCGACAGGGCGTACTGGCGGTCAGCGGTAGCAACCACTTGATCGACGCCCTCCACGTGTCTCCCGCTGCGACTGACTCCCACCACCTTCATACCCATCCCTTTGGCGCGGCGCGCCACGCTGCGGCCGACGGTCCCCATGCCGACGATGCACATGGTCTGCTCGAACAGCGGCCTAGGGAATGTTTCACGCCATTGATGGTGCTGTTGCTGGCGGACCAGTTGCGGCATGTTGTAGGCCATGCCCAGGGTCATCGCCATGACGAACTCGGGGAGGTGGGGTTCATGGGACCCTCGGGAATTGGTGATCACGACATGTTCAGCAAGATCTGGCGCCGGGAGGAGCGAGTCGACACCGCTACCGGCCACGTGGATCATGCGCAGGTTGCCGGCTTGGCTCCAGCGATGTCGGGGTGGGCGGTTGGTCACGAGGATCTCTATCTCGGGAAGTGCCTTGACGAACGCCTTGGAATCCTCCAGCGATATGAGGCGGCGTCCGGGGAGCACTCGGGCCAGTTCGTCGGCCATGGCATGATTGTGGCTGGGTAGGAATAGATGGACGGGACTACTCATGGCTTCTCACAGTTCTGGGGCCTTGGGATCGCACTCGTTTTGCAAATCTCCCACTCATAGTGCCTGATAAATGCCAGGCTCCACTTCCTGTGCTTCCTGGCGCTGAAGCATCCGTTGGAGGTGCAGTTCTGCGGTCCGGCGTTCCACAGAGTCCGCAAACGGCGTCTGAACATGGGGACGGTAGACGAAACGACGCACCACCATCTCCTCAAGGGGGTGGGGTTCAGCCAAGAATGTGAGCATCTCTTGATGCCGTTTGGCGATGACGGCGCTGAATGCGTCGAGCAGTTCGACGAAGTGTTTGCGCCCTTCGATCACTCCTTTGTGGTGGAAGGTCACATAGAAGGCAGCGTCCTCGTCGCGAATCGTGGCCAGGCTTGCCTCAAATTGGTCCAGGTCGCTCCACGCGTCGCCGTAATAGGGGCCGAAGCCAGTGAGATCGATATCGGAACAGAAGAAGACGCCGCCGCTGATCCGGAAACCGGAGTGGCCCCGGGTGTGACCCGGCAGGTGCACGGCCTCAGCGGTAAGTCCGCCGAGGTCAAACGTGTGCCCGTCGGTGAAGGTGAGGGCGTCGGGGCGGCCGACGTAGTGGAAGTCGGAAAGAATCGTGGGCTCGAACTCCGCCCAGAGCGGGTCCGGGAGACCGTAGGTTTGGGCAAGGCCCTCAATGCTGGCCACGCCGGGGTAATCGTCCTCGTGCACGTGGACCCGGGCGTCGGCGAACAGGCCATTGCCGGCCATGTGGTCCTCGTGGGAATGTGAGGTGACGACCAGATCGATCGGGACGGGAGCACCGCCGCGCTCCACCACCGAGATGGACGGATCAATAATGAGCGATTCACCGTTACCGACGACCACCAGCGAGTTACCCGAGGGGTAGGCCCCCGCCTTGTCCCCGACCAGCACCCGAACCGACGGGGTTAGATGAAGCTCGGAATCGGACCAGTCGACGGTCGCAATCGACCGGGCTGGACGGCGAGTTGAATTTTTCCCATCGCGGGTTGGACCGGGACCTGGATCGAATTGCACGCATCCTCCTTTGGTGTGAGCGTAGCTACCGTGCAGGAGGTGGACCTCTCTGGAGCGCCGTCACCATTGACGATGGAGTGGTACGCCCCGGCAGATTCGTTCCGTCGCCCGATCCTGCTTCTGGCTCTCCAAGGCCTCTTCGACGCCGGCAAGGCCGCCACCAACTCGCTCCGCTGGATTCGTGATCACTCCGAGTCATCGTTGATTGGCCGCTTTGACCCCGAGGAGATGTACAACTTCGCCGAGAGCCGTCCGCTCACCGCATTCGATGCCGACGGCCGGCGTGTCACCAACTGGCCCAACGTGCAGGTGTATGGCTGCCGGGTTGAGGGGCGGCGGGACGTGCTCCTCGTAACGGGGATCGAGCCCCAGTACCGGTGGCGTTCCTTTGCTGAAGGAATCGCCGAGATCGTCACCCGATCTCGCACCGAACTGGTGATCACCCTCGGCTCCACCCTCGCCATGACCCCCCACACACGTCCTGCTCGCGTGGTTGCCAGCAGCGGCAATCCCTCGCTGGCGGCTCGGATGCAGCTGAAGGCCCCTTCTTATGAGGGGCCCACCGGCGTGGTGGGCGTCATCAATCAATCGCTGGAAGCTGCGCGCATTCCGGTGCTTTCACTTCGCTCGGAGGTCCCGCACTACGTTCCCGGCTCTCCCAGCCCGCGCGCCACCCAGGTGCTGCTACGGCGCCTCGAACTGCTCACTCGGGTTCGGACCCACTACACCGAACTGGACGGGCACGTGCAGGATTGGATCCGGCAGGTCGACGAAGCCGTTCAGGCCGACGAGGAGAGTCGCGTATACCTCCAACACCTCGAAGACCGCACGGACCGCGACGAGGAGCGACTCCCCAGCGGCGACGACGTCGCTGCCGAACTCGAGTCTTTTCTCCGTGAACTTGGTGAAGACTGAATTCTTGGCTCCGCCCGCCCCGGTCGGTGCGACCAGGCGCTCTCATTTCGGTTCGTCTGATCGGCCCGGGCTTGGGGTGTAAGGCGATTTTGGGGGTTACGTTGGAGGGACCACCGGGTACACCGGACGTACCTACATTCAATGGAGATGATTGATGACTATTTCACAAACCCTTCTCGCCACGCTGAATCGCTGGAGCGCCGCCCCGGTAGCTTCGGCTCACTGCGATGGCCCCTGCGGCGTCTACGATCCCGCTAGCGCCCGCATCGCCGGCGAAGCCGTTCTCGCCATGACCAAGAAGCTGATCGATCTCGGCGATGACCAAGGACTCGCCGCAGAGAACACCCGCTCCCGCTACATCGCCATCAAGGAGGAGCAGGCCGAGATCGTGAAGCGTGAACTCAACATCCTCTGGCACGATTACTTCAAGCCCCCGCACCTCGAGACGTACCCGGATCTCCACACCACATTCTGGAATGCTGCCAAGCAGGCCTCGGCGTGCAAGACCTCCGTGGACATGGACACTGCCAAAGAGCTGATGAGCCAGATCGAAGGCATACACAATATGTTCTGGGCCACCAAGGACCGCGACGTGGCCTGGGTGACCGCCTCCTGAGGCGCGCCGACCCAATCGGGTCAGGTTTGCAGAAGAGAAGTTATCGGAGCGTCGTTGGTGAGCTGTGGGCATGGACCCGCGG
>RCMY010004720.1_pt1 | contig 11694 bp, 9 predicted proteins | sample 2041341 | NCBI WGS metagenome assembly RCMY01 (sample SAMN09708234, study PRJNA481090) | Marine sediment metagenome, whole genome shotgun sequencing project.
CTTGAACACATTGATGCGACCCTCGACCCCTCCATCGATCGCGATCTTGAAGCGCCAGTCGTCGCCGTAGGCAGGCAGTGCGCGACGCACCGCGGCGTCGCGCTCCGCATAGCAACCAATGGCCTCCAGCGCAGGCGCAATATCCTTCGTCACCGCACGGATACCCAGATGTCCGGCGAGAATGCCGGCCCGCGCCGCACTGTCGCTGCTGGAGTCGCGCTCAGGCAGGATCAGCGCAAACACCCGGTCCGGTCCCAGTGCACGCACCGCGAGTGCGGCGCAACACGAGGAATCAATGCCGCCGGAAATCGCCACCACCAGCCCACGCTTGCGCAGTACGCGGGCAGTGGCGTCGCGCACCTGCGTGGCGATTCGCTCGGCTTCGCGCTCCAGGTCAAGGTCGAGCACATCGAAGTCCAGTGTTTTCACTGCAGCTCCTGCAGGGCGGCCGGCTCGGCGAGCAGCACGCGGCGGACCTTGCCGGACGCCGTCCTCGGCAGCTCGGAAATGAATTCCACATAGCGCGGGACCTTGTAGATCGCCAGGCGTTTACGGCAATGCGCGCGGACGAGGTCCGCATCCAGCCGCCTGTCCTCATCGGCCACGATGAATACCTTGATCACCTGTCCCAGCGTTGTCTCAGCGACGCCAACGACCGCTGCATCGACCACGCCGGGCAACTCGAGCAGGACCTCTTCCACATCCAGCGGATGCACGCGGTGTGCGCCGGTCTTGATCATGTCGCTGCGCCGCCCGTCGAGGTACAGATAGCCTTCGTCATCGATATGGCCCATGTCACCGGTGCGCAGCCACCCATCGCGCAACACCAGTGCCGTGGCGATGGGGTCATTCCAGTAGCCGGCCATGATGTTGTCGCCGCGCGCCCAGACCTCTCCGGGCATCCCGGCAGCCAACGTCACGCCAGCGTCGTCGCGCACCTCGATCCGTACCCCGGGAATCGCTTTGCCGGCCGACCCCGGCTTGTCGTCCAGACGCTCGGGCGGCAGCCACGCCAGGCGCGCAGTCGCTTCGGTCTGCCCATACATCACGAAGAGACGAGCCTGCGGAATGGCATCGCGAACCCGTCTGGCAAGCGTTGCAGGCATCGCACCGCCCGCCTGGGTGATATATCGCAGCGACGAAAGATCGTGCTCCGCCAGCGTCACCCGATCCAGCAGCAGGGAGAACGTGGATGGCACACCCGAAAAGCCGGTCACCCTCTCACGCGCCATGGTTTCGACCACGACCGCCGGGAACACCAGGTTCGGCTCAAGCACCACGCAGCCGCCGACCGCCAGGTGCGTGTGCAGTACAGACGCTCCGTATGAATAGTAGAAGGGCAACACCGACACGATGCTGTCGATTCCGCTCAACTCCAGATAGCGGACGATGGAGTCGGTATTGGCGGCAACGTTCGCATGGGTCAGGGTGACTCCCTTGGGCGAACCGGTGGTCCCAGAGGTATACAGGATGGTCGCCACCGGCTCGACGACGTGCGCAGCCAACGCAACGGGTGCGGAATCCAGTACCCGCTGCCAGTCCATATCAGGCTCTGGAACCTCGCCCGGCCCCACCAGAATGCGGCGCGGCGACAGCCCGGTTTCATCCAGGGCGATATCGACATCCTGGTTTTCGGCGCGATGAACGAGCAGCTTTGGCCGGGCGTGAAGCAGCCAGGCACCCAGCTCCCTGCCCCGGGCCTGAGCGTTCAATGGCACTGCGACGCACCCGGCAATCCAACTACCGTAGCAAGCGATCACCGCCTCCACGCAATTGGGCAGAACGATCGCGATGCGCTCGCCGGCGCCCGCTCCCTGCGCATGAAGCAGACCCGCAAAACGCTTGGCGCAATCGGCCAGTTCCCCGTAGGTCACCCGCCGCTCACCATCCACGATCGCAAGCCGGTGAGGGGCGGATCGGGCGGTATCAAGCAGCCGGGTTGCCAGTGGTTCCATCCTTCCCCCTCACGCCGCCATTTTGCGGGTCAGGAACGCGCTGATCGTATCGATCGAGTCGAAATTCCCCGGGATCATTTCGGCGGATTGCACGCGGATGCTGTAGGTCGTCTCCAGGAACTCCACCAGTTCCAGGATCCCCGTCGAATCCACAATGCCGCCCTGGATCAGCGACGCGTCGTCCGTCAGGGCGCTGCCGTCCTCGGTGAACAGGAAGTTGCCGAGGATGAAGGGCTTGATCGTGCTTTTGAAATCCATGGGGTCCGGTGGTTCACAGCATCAGATACCCAATAGAACGGGAACCTTTGCAACAACCGGCCGACACTATTCCACCGATCGCGACGATGCAGCTATGGGCGCCGGTCCGCCAGCACCTGGGTGCATGCCGCCAACGTATCGGTCGCGACGTCGTGCCACCCGCGCCGCATCGATGCGGCCATCCCCATGCGATCCCAGTCTTTGTCCAGTGCAGTCTTCAAAGCCCGTTCCAGCGCTGCCGGGTCGCGGGGAGGCACGAGGATCCCGCTGCCCTCCCGGACGATCTCACCTGCTCCACCGACATCGCTCACCACCACCGGACACCCACACGCGATGGCTTCCACCACCACGTTGGGGTAGCCCTCCGACCAGCTCGGCAATGTCAGAACGTCGGAGGCGCTGATCCACTCGGCGACACCCGTGGGCTCCAGGCCACCGGGCAGGTACACGCGTGACTCCATCCCGTGTCCACGCAGCATTTCCGGCAATTGCTCGCGCATCACGCCGTCGCCGACGAGCGCCAGCCGCGCACGCGGATCACGTTCGGCGATCGCGGCGAATGCCTGCATCAGCTCGACCATGCCTTTGGACTCGACGAAGCGGCCCACATAAATGACCAGACGCACATCAGGTTCAATCCCGAGGCGAGCGCGCATGGCGCTACGGTCCCGCGGATGGAACACGCCGGTGTCGATGCCATTGACGATCGCGCGCACCTTCGACGCGGACGCGCCAAAGGTGTCGATTGCCGCGGTCCGCATGGCCTCGCTGACGGTCAGCACCGCGTCCGCACCGGCGAGCACCTTGCGCGTCATATAGGCGTTGATGCCCGACCTGACATGGATATCCGAGCCACGCGCGCCCACGACGCAGGGGACACCCACCCGCCGCGCAGCGAGAAGCGCCGCGTATCCGTCGGGATAGACCCAGTAAGCGAGCACGAGGTCGGGCCGGAAGTGGCGCAAGCGCGGCGTCAGCGCGCGGGCGCCGACCATACCGTTGGTAGCCCGGGACAGCCCGGGGATTCCCGGGTAGGTGTACGGCTCCAGGTCAATACCGTCCAGCGTGTAGTCGGCGTCGACCTCGCCGTGCAGGAAGCTGCGCGGCGCCAGGCCTGGCAACCGCAGATAGCGTACCTGCGGCAGGAACACCCGCACCGTCGCCAGCCGGGCGAGCGCGCGAGCGGTCTCGTGGATATACCGGCCCCGGGTCTTGTCATAGGGCACCGGCAGTATCGGGGTCACCAGGGCGATACGCACCGCAGACCGCTCCGTTGCGACCGGTAATCCGGAGTGCTCGTACGAAATGTCCGTCTCCGCTATGAGCGACGGGCTGCTCATGACATGGCCAGCAGTACTTTCAGCATCACGTAGAACGCCGCCACCGCTGCGCACCCGAGAATCAGCCAGCGAATCAGGTCCTGCGCCAGATTGAACGGTCTGATGTCGGGAAACCGCTCGCGTACACCGGTGAAGTGCGCCACTACCACCGCACTCAGCAGGTACGGCAACATCACGTAACTGCGGCTGAGGAAAAACGCGGTTGCGGCATACCCCACCAGCGACACCAGCAATGTCATTGCAATGGCGCGATCGCGTCGCCATGCGACCACTTCTTCATCGTCGGCCAGATCAGGGTCGTGTCGCAGGATCCGGACCATCATCCAGAAGCAATAGCCCAGGAACGCGAACCAGAGGATGAACCCGATGAAGCCATTCTCGGCCAGCACCAGGATCATCGAGTTGTGTGCGGTGAGCGGGTTGAATTCGGTGAACCGGTCGGTGCCGACGCCGATCACAGGGTTGGCGATAAACATCTGCATCCCTTCGTACCAGGCTTCCACGCGACCGCTCGCGGATCGCTCCTGGACGTCGAGCTGATCCAGGCGCGAGGGCACGAGCTTCAACAGCGCCAGGCAAACTGCAGCCAGTACCAGAGCGGTAGTGGGCCCGCGTCGCTGCCAGAGGTAAGCACCGCTCATCGCCACCAGCGCCAGCATTGAACCGCGCGAGTTGGTCAGCAGGATCCCATACAGCAGCAGACCCGCACCCGCCGTCCAAGCCAGACGACGCAAGCCCAGCAGACCGCCGCGACTGCCAAGAAAGATGGCCATCGGCACGCAGATGACGAACAGCATGCCGAGGTCATTGGGGTCGCTGAAAATCCCCAGGTACTGGATTCGACCATCATCGATCAGGGGCATTCCGGTCCACCCCAGTCCGGTTGCGGACTGTTTGATGCCGTGTATCGCCAGCAGCATGGCGCAGACGGTAAACACCCCGATGACGAAGACCACCCGCTTGCGCGTCATGCTGGTGTTGGCCAGCAGCACGAATGCGACCAGCGTCGGCGCAAACGCGTTGAACTGGTCCATGGCTCCGCCAGTCCAGCCGTTGAATGCGATCGACAGGCTGGTCACCAGTACAAACAGGGCCAGCAGCAGGTACTGGGGTTCGTCGAAGCGCTTGTATCTGGAGGGCAGCCACGCCAGCAGCGCCGCCACCAACGCGATGGGCAAAAACGGAATGCCGGCGTCGGCCCATTGCGGATACTCCTGGGGACGCACCAGAACGAGCACCACGTAAGCCACGATGAGAATAAAAGCAACCAAAGTCAGCCGTCTCCCCCAAGTCCGTCAACCCGAATGGCGCGTACCCACGCCGCACGGGACCACGACGCGCTCGATACATGCGCCGACAGGAAGGGACAACGCAAGCGGCTCGCGTACGGGGTCACCACAGATGCAGCGCCCGTCGCCGCACAAACGCCACCGTGGCCTGCGCGGAGTAGACGTTCATGTGCACGAAAGCGACCAGCAACCTGACCGGCCACCATGCCGCCAGTCGTGGCACGCCCGGAGCCGCCGCCACCAGTGCGACCACCAGCAGTCCCGCGATCACGCACCCGAGGTAAAACGGGTGCCGCCCAGCCAGCACACTCGCGGCAACCAGCATCAACAGCATCGCCCAGGGTGCCAGCAGTCGCAGCAGCTTGTGACAGACAAAGCGGAACCAGATCGGGTTCTGCAGCGGATTGACCAGCCATGGCGCGAGCTGCACCAGCTGGAGGTTTCCAGCGAGCGTGCGCACCTTGCGGACACGCTCGTCGGCCACCGATCCCGAGGCATGGTCCCAGGCCCGGGCGGCCGGCTCGAAAACGACGCGACGACGCGTCCGCACCACCTGCATCGGCACCAGCACATCGTCCAACACCGTGCCGACCGGCAGGGCGTGAAACAGCTCCTTGCGCACCGCATACAGCGCGCCACTCACACCCACCACCGATCCGGAATCACTTTCCGCTTGCCGGATGGCCTTTTCGTAGCGCCAGTACGCATCCACGCTGGCGGCAAAGCCGGTGGAAGGATGCTCGAACCGCAACTCGCCCCCCGCTGCACCCACCAAGGGGTCCGCCAGACACGCCACCAACGCGCGCAGCGCATCGCGCTCGATGCGCTGGCGCACGTCGACCATCAGCAGCACCGTGCCGGTAGCGGCCGCCACCGCGTCGTTGAGGCAAGCCGCCTTGCCCCGTCGCCGATGGAACTCCAGGACCTGTACGCGGGTGGAGCCGATAGCGCGGCAAGCGTCTGCCGTCCGGTCTGTACAACCGTCACACACCACCACGATATCCAGCAGTGCCGCCGGATAGTCCAGCGCCAGCAGATTCTGCAACTTGTCGCCGACGCGCGCTTCGCCGTCATGCACACACAGGATTGCGGTCACCGTCGGCGTGACGGCACCCCTGTTGATCGGCTGAGGACTGACCTTTGCCCACAGGCGCACCCACAGGGGATAGCCGGCGTAGGTGAACGCCACCAGCGCAGCGCACCCCCAGAAGACGATACTCATCGCCGCGAAGCCCTCGTCAATGGCCATCCCGCAGGCCCTCCGCCCAGCGCCGGAGGGGCGCCTCCACCCGGCGGTACACACGCGGGTACTGCGCCAGGAACGCCAGCAACTGCGACGCATCGGGCCCCCTCCAGGCGCCGAAACCCAGACTGCACGCGACAAAGACCAGCGCATACAGCACCGCCGCCACCCAACCGATCCATTGCCCCGGCACGAAGGCCATCGGGACCGCGGCGACCAGGGTGGCCACCGTGGCGGCCGCCAGCAGCCGGCCCATTTCACGCAGTGGCAGGCGCATGTCCATCATGCGGATGATCCCGACCGATACCGCAATGAACACGATCACGCGCGATCCAGCGTGCGCCGCTACCGCTCCCATCAGCCCGTAGCGGGGGATCAGCGAAAACGCCAGCGCAGCCGTGATAGCCAGCGACACAAGGACGAAGACGACGCGGATACGCTGGTTGTCGGTGGTGGACAGCAGGGCGTTGAGCGCGGAATCCGCCAAGGTCAGCCCGGCCACGGCGATCATGATCTGGAACGGAAGAATCACCCCCTGGTAGGCCTCGCCATAGAGGAGCGTGACCGCGGGCGCCGCGACCAGCACGCCGATACCCCCGAGCAACAGGCCGATGAAGGAGTAATAGCGCATCGCGCTGGCCATGATGGTTCCCGCGCGCTCGTTGCGTCCCTCGCCATAAGCGTGGGACATCATCGGCATCAGCACGGTCGACAATCCCGACGACAGCATTTCCATCCCCCCCCGGGTCAACGCGCCGGCGATCGCGAAATAACCGACCGCTGCCGCGCCGACCATTTCATTCAGCAGGTAGGTCTCAATGGACTTGTTGCTGAACGCGTAGGCGATCGTGAGGATCACGGTCCAGAACAGGTGTGGACGCAGCCGCGCCAATACGGACGGCTCCAGACGCGCTCGCGTCGGGTACAGGTCGCCTGAGCGCAACAGGACCCGTGAAGACACCGCGTAACCGATGCTGGTCGCGGCGAACAACCCCATGTATCCGATAAGACCCGCCTCGAGCCGCATGAGAATCAGCACGGCGACGATGTTGACCACGCTCATCACCACGGCGGACAACGCCTCGACGCCATAACGGCCGTAACCCTTGCCTACCGACGCGTCGAACATGAACACCGCTTTGGGCATCGCGGCAGCCAGTGTCAGTGCAACGAAAATCCATGCACGACCTTCCCAGCCCGCGGGCATCGAGAACGGAAACAACACCGCGAACGCCACGGCCACCAGCGCCAGGCATGCGTACTGCCGGCGCTGAAGCCAACCATGCACGGCGCGCGCCGCATCCGGCGACTGGCGCCCCAGACTCTCGGAGATGAAACGGATGACCGACGCGGTCAGACCGTTGTTGCCGACCACGATCAGCAGCCCCGCCAACCAGACGACGTAGGAGTACCGTCCAAAATCGTCGGGGCCCAGAACCCGGGCAACGATGATGCTGGCCAACAGCCCCAGCGCGTAGGTGACATACGTCGAACCCATCACCATCATCGCGCCGCGGATTGCAGCGACACCACTGAACTGCTGGTTTACCTGCTGGGACGCCAAAGGATTTGATCGCAAGCGAGCGGAGGCTACTGGGGCAAACGCGCAGGGATGGCGTCGGCGGCCAGATTCGCTCGCACCAACGCACCGGCGATGGTTGCCGGCGCTCTGGTTTTGGCTATGCTTCCCGGCATCACCACCGAGCGGAGTAAGGATTGCGCATTGCTACCTGTCCGCCCCGGAGAGCGGCGTCGTGACACGCCACCAAGCCCCGATCACTGATCACGTCCGACGCCGGAAATCCCTGGAAAAGCAGCCGCTGCGCGGGATCGTCCACGTCGTCGATTCGCTGGAAGTCGGGGGACTGGAACGGGTTGTGACCGACCTGGCCGTCGAGCAGGCCCGACATGGTCATCGGGTGAGCGTGTTCACCATTGCCGGCAGTGGCAGTTTCGAGGCGGACCTGAAGGCGGCCGGCGTTCCCGTGATTGTTGGTGGCAAGCGCGGTGCACTCGACCGCGGAGTGCTGCGCGCGTTGCGCCGTGCGGTGATCGAAGGCGACGCCGATGTCGTTCATGCCCACAACTTCGTTCCCAACTACTACGCCGCCCTGGCACTGGGGTGGCCATCGGGACGTCGACCGGTGCTGGTCAACACCTGTCACAACATGGGGTCGCGACTGTCGAACCGACGCCTGCGCTGGCTGTATCGCTTGTCGCTGGCGCGCACCGCGCGGGTGGCCATGGTCGGGCAGCAGGTGCACGACCATTTTGTCCACTCCGGCATCGTCCGGAGGGAGCGCGCCGAGGTCGTACTCAACGGCATTCCCACCGCGCGCTACGCCGCCGGCGCCGAGGCGCGGGTCGCTGCTCGCGCGCGACTGGGGCTGGCTGCAGGGACACTGCTGATCGGTTCGGTGGGTCGCCTGGTGGGGCTCAAGCACCACCGGCTGCTGCTGGAATTGATGCCGGCACTGGCCGCCAGTCGCCCTGCGGTGGATCTTGTGCTGGTCGGCGATGGCCCGTTGCGTGCAGAGCTGGAAGGCTTGGCGGATTCACTGGGAGTCGCCGACCGCGTGCATCTCATCGGCGCACGTGACGACGTCGCACAGCTGTTGCCGGCGCTCGATATCTTCGCGCTTCCGTCGCTGACCGAAGGGCTGTCGATTGCATTGCTTGAAGCGTGTGCAGCCGGATTGGCCATCGTTGCCACCCACGTGGGTGGCAACCCGGAGATCATCACCGACGGGACGACGGGGCGGCTGGTGCCACCCGATGACCGCAACGCGATGCGCATCGTCCTGGCCGAGTTGCTCGACGACCCCGCATCGCGTAAACGTCTGGGTGCTGCCGCGCAGGACTGGGTGCGCGAGAACGGATCGATCGAGGCCATGCGCCGCAAGCACGACCTCTTCTATGCGGCGGCGCTCCGCTAGTCGAGTCGCTGCGAAAAGTAGCTGAACGTGCGCTCCAATCCCTCGGAGGTCGAGACCCGCGGCTGCCAACCCAGACGCTTGAGTGCGGCATTGGGATAACGGAAATCCCGATACATGGAGCGCACGACATACGGGGTGAAGACCGCTGGCAACTGACCCTTCGACGCGGTGTTGTAACGCACCAGCAGTTTTGAGCCGAAGAGGAAGAGCCAATAGGGTACCGGTAGCACCCGCATCCGCTCGACGGTGCTCCGGTAGGTGCGCAGGTACTCGCTGCAGGTAGGCAAGTCGTCGTCGACGACGTTGTAGGCGGATCCGTCGGAACCCGAGACGGTGGCGCGGGCAATCGCATCCGCGCAGTTCTCCACGTAGCTCAGCGGCAACGTCGCCTTGCGCCCCAGATTGAAGAAGACGCCGAGCGCACGTATTCCGATGCGCGACGACAGCGCACCACCTCCCGGTCCATAGATCACGCCGGGACGCAGCACAACGGTCTGGAAGCCGAAACGCGCGCGGTACTCCTCAAGCAGATGCTCCTGGCGCGTCTTGGCGTATGCGTAGGGCCCCTTGGCGATGCCGACCGGTTCGACGGCCACCGACTCGTCATGCAACGCGCTGCCCGGAAGCTCCCCGGTGCGGTAGACGGAGAAGGAGCTGACCAGCACGATCCTCTCAACCCCCGCAGCGCCTGCCGCCTCCAACAGGTTGCGCGTCCCCACGACGGTGTTGGCGAACATGTCCGCCGGACTGCCGCGCATTCCGGCCGCCGCGTGCACGACGCACTCGACGTCAGCCACCAGCCCCGCGGCGCTCTGTGCATACAGCAGGTTGCCGAACACCACCTGGATGCGTGCGTCGGGGTGGGACTGCTTCAGCTCGGCGACAAAGTCCTCAGGCGCCGACTGGCGGAAGTGGAGCTTCAGGTCTGCAATACCTTCCTGCAGCAGACTTCGTGCCAGATGCCGCCCAAGGAATCCCCCCGCTCCGGTCAGCAGAACTTTCATCGGGGCACCTCCAGTGCGGCGACGATGGCATCGATCATCTTTGCCACCCGCAGGATCTCGCCGTGTGGGACCGGGTCCGCGCCGTTGTCTTCAATCGCGGTATAGAACGCTTCCAGCAACACCCTCATGCAATGGAAGTAGTGCGACTCGTAGCGACCGAACGCCGCCAGGTTACGCATCGCGTTGCCGCCGAAGCGCGCCGCCTGCACCCACGGCGGAAACAGACGGCCCAGCGAGCTTGGCTGGGTCTGGCGCGCACTGTGCACCAGGGTCCGGCACGCGTAGTCGAGCTCCACCGTGTCGCGGCTGCCATAGACCTTAAGCGAGTGCGCCACCGGACGGGCATGCGAGCTGACCATGCCCGACGCCGTAACGCCATTGCTCCCGCACAGCATGAACCGCAGCTCGTCGGGCATTGCATCGATGGCGTCGTTGCCGGTCGCGGGTCGGCGTCGCAGACCCACCGCCTGCACCGTAAAGTCATCATCAAAGTGCGCAACCAGCTTGGCCAGCACGTGGTCCAGGACGTTGTGGAACAGTTTTCCGGGCAGCCGGTGTACCCAGTGCATCGGGTCGGACATCACCGCGATGCCGTAGTCGCCGGCGAGGTTGTATCCCAGACTGGTTTCCAGATGGACGATGCTGCCGAGTTCACCGGCATCAATCAGTGCACGCAGCCCCAACGCGGGTGACTCGAAGTTGTAGAGGTAGTTGACGCTGACCCGCTTGCCGGCAGCGCGCGCAGCATCAAGTATCCGCGCAGCGCCCTTGGCATCGGGCGCGAACGGCTTCTCCACGAACACATGGCACCCCATGTCCAGTGCGGCACACGCAAGGGCGACATGCGAATCCGGTGGTGTGGCCAGGTGCACCACGTCCAGTCTTTCTTCGCGGACCATCTGCTCAAATTCGGTGTGGCGCGCGATGCCCGACCAGCGTTGCGCGAACTGCTCGACCATCAGCGGCTCACGGTCGCAGGCAGCCACCAGCTCCACTCGGCTGAGCGTCCGCAATTGTTCCGCGTGGCCGTCGGCAATCTTGCCGCAGCCCACGATTCCCACCCTCATGCAAACTCCCCCTTCATGTCGGTTCCCGATGTGCATTCACCGTCAACTGACGGAGGCATTGCAGTGTTCGCTGGCGACGGACGCGATCTCTTCTCTTGGCTCCTCGTCCCCGGTGACGCCGTACCTCGGTCGTGGAATCTCGAAGTCGCGGTAGCGGCCGGGATCGCCGCAATGCCCGCGCTCGGCCGCCTTGATGATGTTGTAGGTTTCCCGCGCACTGACGTAGTGCAGCTTCCACTGCTCGCCATCGTTGTAGCGCGACTCCAGGTAGCTGTACGCATCGTCCATCGCGCTACCCAGCAGCGTGTCCATGTCAACGTCTTCGGCGCCGTGGGTGTGCACTTTGACCACGATCCATTCGGGCCGGCCGGAGACATGGATGCCGGTGTTCACCCAACCATCAATGCGCTCGGGGGTGGGCGGGCAACCGGCACGCACGTCCGCATTCTCGATACGCGGAAACACGCCGAACTTGCGACTGCGCCAGCGCAATCCCAACGGCCCCTGGATGATCATCAGATCGCCTTCGGCCACACCACCGGCGCGTACGGGCACCCCCGTGTCATGCGACTTCGTCCTGGCCGGATCGCCCTTCGCGTAGT
>RCMY010004721.1_pt1 | contig 11693 bp, 11 predicted proteins | sample 2041341 | NCBI WGS metagenome assembly RCMY01 (sample SAMN09708234, study PRJNA481090) | Marine sediment metagenome, whole genome shotgun sequencing project.
TTGAACCGTGCGATTTCGGAGCTGGGCATCTATCCGGCTGTTGATCCGCTCGATTCAACCTCGCGTGTTCTTGAACCCCGCGTTGTGGGCCAGGAGCATTATGATACGGCGCGTGCTGTTCAGGAAACCCTGCAAAAATACAAGTCTTTGCAGGACATTATCGCCATTCTCGGTATGGACGAGCTTTCGGAAGAAGATAAGCTGGTCGTGCAACGGGCGCGGAAAATCCAGAAATTCCTGTCGCAACCGTTCCACGTTGCTGAAGTCTTCACCGGCATCAAGGGCAAGTTCGTTGATCTCGAAGACACGATCAAATCGTTCAAAGCTGTTGTCGAAGGCGAATATGATCACCTTCCCGAGAACGCTTTCTATATGGTCGGCGGAATCGAAGAAGCGATTGAAAAAGGCAAAAAAATGGCTGCTGAAGCGGCCTAAGCTACATCCATTGGCACTGAGCCGTCGGAACCGCGCGAATGCTCGACATACGCCCTTCGACTGGCTCAGGACCAACGGTATAAAGGTACTATAATGGCAAACCTACATTTCGAACTCGTAACCCCCGAAAAGCTCGTCCGGTCGGATGATGTTTTCATGGTGGTGGTGCCCGGTACCGAGGGTGATTTTGGCGTGCTCGCCAATCATGCGCCGGTCATGTCGACGATACGCGATGCCGATCTGGTCATCTACGCGACCGAAGGCGGAACACCGGAAACGATTTCGGTTCAGGGCGGCTTTGCCGAAGTGAATGACAAGGGCCTGACCGTCCTCGCCGAAGCGGTTAGCTAAAACTGACCCGGTGATTTTGCAGGATATTCTGTCCGAGCACAATTCGCTTAATTCCTTACATTTGCGGTCTGATGCCAGACTGGAAAAATGACCTTGGCCCAAGATCACCCAGCCCTCCTGAGAGTTCAGATATCCGGTCAACATTCTCCGAGCGATCGATGACCAGTTCGCCGTCCAAAACCGCGCCCATCGTCCATTTCCTTTACGAACCCGGCGATGGCGGGCTTGACCGGGTTGCGATCCTGCTGGCCAATGGCATGGCCAAACGCGGAATAGAAACTGAATTGTGGCTGACCAAGGCCAATGGCTCGGTCGCCGATATGATCGCTCCGAATGTGACTGTCCGGATTGTACCCACTCCGAAATTCGGTGGCCGCGGGATCCAGTTGCTGTTGCAGATTCCCGCCGTCGCCTGGATGATCCGCAAACATGGTCCCAAGGCTATATTTTCTGCCGGCAACCAGACAAATCTCAGCGTCGCAATTGCCCGAAAGCTTGCCGGTTCGAACCGGACAGTTTTCATCCAGAAAATCACCAATCCGGTTTTGCGTCCCGGCCTCAGCCGCTGGGCAAAGATCTCCAGGATCTGGCGTTTCGGATTCACCGCAAGATTTGCCGACATGTGTCTGACGCTCAGCGATGCGGATGCCGATCATTATACCCAAATCTATCCGCACGCAGCCAGCAAGTTCAACTGCGTTCCCAACCCCTATGTAACGGACGATATGCTGGATTTGGGCGAGCATCGGCAAGTCCGCGCGCAGGAGGCCCCGGCAAGGCTGCTGGCGGTCGGCCGGATTACTACGCAGAAAGGCTATCCGACGCTGATTTCGGCTCTCGCCCTGATTGCCGAGCGCCCGTGGTCAATGACCATATTGGGCGACGGCAGCATGCGTGAGGAAATGAAACAACAGGCAAAGGCAATCGGGATAGCCGACCGGATAAAATTTAAGGGCTTTATCTCCGATCCGACGTCTTACTATGCGCAGTCGGATATTCTTGTCCTGTCGTCACATTGGGAAGGACTGCCCGCAGCTCCGCTGGAAGCCATGGCCACCGGTTGCGCCATAGTTGCTACCGACTGCTCGGAAGGATTGACCCGGTTGTTGCGTCAAGCCGGCCTTGACACTGTCCCTGTCCAGAATGCCCAAGCATTGGCCGATGCGATAGGAGAGGCCATTGATACGCCTCAGGCTATCGCGCCTCTCAGGGCCTGTGCTCACGGCTTCTCGATCGAAGCCAGCGTCGATCGTCACATCGAGCGGCTGGAACAGTCTTTGGCCCGCATTTAGGCTTCAATCACCGATGCTAGTTTGCGTTCGCTCCGCCATAGCAGCAACCCGCTGAACATTATCAACAATCCGCCCATCATTGCAGTCCGGTCTATCGGATCGCCAAAGACAAAAACGCTGATGACCGTGGCGATCAGTAGCTGGATGTAGACAATCGGGGCGATTTCTGCCGCCGTCGTCCGCATCGTTGCCATATAGAGCAGAAAATGACAGCCGGTGGCGGTTATTGCCACCAGCACGCAGCGCCAGACAACATCCCAATCAGGGGTGCCGGGAACGGTCATGGACGGGACAAACCAATGTCCGAAAACGGTTGCTATCATCAGGAATATCGCAGCCCAGAATGCTATATAAAATTGCGCTGCAAATATCGATCGTTCGGTGGACACCGTCCGGTTGAGAATCAGCATTGCCGCCACAGAAAAGGCGGATATCAGCGGCAAAATCGCCACCCAGCCAAAAGCAGCTACATTGGGGCGGAGCATGATCAGCACTCCGCCGAAAGCGATGATCGTCGCGACCCAGGTGCCGGGTCGCATCTTCTCTTTCAGGAACCAGCCAGAGAATAATGCGGTGAGGATCGGGTTGATGAATGATATCGCCACCGCATCGGCCAAGGGCATGATGTAAATGGCGGAAAAGAAGGTGATCGTGCCGACGAACAGGGTGAAACCACGAGCAACGTGCAGCCAGGGCCGACTGACGTGAAAGCCGCTGCGGCCCTCACGAAAGAACAGAATGACCGCCAAAGCCAGCGCGCCGATAGAGAAACGCAAGGCCGCGACAGCCTGAGCGGGCCAATCCCCGGCCATAGACTTGATCACGGCATCACCCAACGGGAAGCCGGCGAATGCGACTAGAGCCAGTGTAATCCCGCCTGCCGCTGCCTTCGGTCCGCGAGGAAGATCAGCGTTCACAATTCTGTCCTTTGTTCATTGGCAAGGCTTACTCACTGCTACCTCTGGCACAAGTGACAAAAGAATAATCACGATCATCTCCAGCCAATTGATCAAGTTTTTCCAGTTTATTAACCATTTTCGGGGAAAGAGGGCCTGTATCTTGTGACATTAGATAAATCGGACAGAACATAATGAGCGCATTTGGCAAGAAAAATGGACTGGGTGGCGGGAAGTCATCCTTTGGTGTCGCCAAGCCGATGACTGGCAGTGGCCCGAAGAGCGCCAAGCCTGAAAACTCCGAAGAAGATTCCGGCGGACAATTTCCGCCGATCGAATCCATTCCGCTCCCGGGCGAAGGTGCCGCACCTGCGGCTAGCTCTGATCCGGGCGATGCGATGGCGCGGCTTTCCGAACGCTCGCAGCCTTTGGCTGAAGGTAACGGCAAGGAAGAAGGTTTCGGTGCCTCCGTTCACAAAATCAAGGAACAGGTGCTTCCGCGCCTCCTCGAACGTGTCGATCCGGAAGCTGCCGCGACACTGAACAAGGAAGAATTGACCGAAGAATTCCGCCCGATCATCATGGAAGTGCTGACCGAGCTGAAACTGACCCTAAACCGGCGCGAACAATTTGCGCTTGAAAAAGTGCTGGTCGACGAGCTGCTCGGCTTTGGCCCGCTTGAAGAACTGCTCGGCAATCCGGACATTTCGGATATCATGGTCAACGGCCCCGAACAGACCTATATTGAAATCAAGGGTAAGCTCGAAATCGCCCCCATCCAGTTCCGCGACGAGGAACATCTGTTCCAGATCGCCCAGCGGATCGTGAACCAGGTCGGCCGTCGTGTCGATCAGACCACACCGCTTGCCGACGCCCGTCTCAAGGACGGTTCGCGTGTGAACGTGATCGTGCCGCCGCTGAGCCTGAAAGGCACAGCGATCTCAATTCGTAAATTTTCCGAGAAGCCGATCACCCTCGACATGATGAAAAACTTTGGATCGATGTCCGAAGAAATGTGCACCGTGCTCAAGATTGCGGGTGCCTGCCGTTTCAACGTCGTTATCTCCGGCGGTACGGGTTCGGGTAAAACGACCATGCTCAACGCTATGTCGAAGATGATCGATCCGGGCGAACGCGTGCTGACAATCGAGGATGCTGCCGAGCTTCGCTTGCAACAACCTCATTGGCTACCGCTTGAAACCCGTCCGCCCAACCTCGAAGGCCAAGGCGCGATTACCATCGGCGATCTCGTGAAGAACGCCCTGCGTATGCGTCCTGACAGAATCATCCTCGGCGAAATTCGTGGCGCGGAATGTTTCGATCTTCTCGCCGCCATGAACACCGGCCATGACGGCTCCATGTGTACGCTTCACGCCAACAGCCCGCGCGAATGTCTCGGCCGTATGGAAAACATGATTTTGATGGGCGACATCAAAATTCCGAAGGAAGCTATTTCCCGCCAGATCGCGGAATCGGTCGATCTGATCGTTCAGGTGAAACGTCTGCGTGACGGTTCGCGCCGTACAACCAACATTACCGAAGTGATCGGGATGGAAGGCGACGTGATCGTGACCCAGGAACTGTTCAAATATCAATATATCGACGAGGATGCCGACGGCAAGATCATCGGTGAATATCAGTCAGCCGGCCTGCGCCCTTATACGCTCGACAAAGCGCGGCAATATGGGTTCAACCAGCCGTTGCTGGAAGCCTGCCTGTAGTCACGCGCTTATTCGGCCGAGATAAAACCCAGACCGAATGCGATCGATATTCCGAAGGTCAACAAAGAAACAGCGGTGATTGTTGACCACGGCATGAAGCCTACATTTTCGATGTCATTGCGATTATTGCGTCGCCGGTTGCCCCATTCTGCAATAGCTGCAGATATCCCGGACAGACCACAAATCACCATCCACAGCGGCGGCATCGGAGGTCAGTCCTTGGCCAGCATATTGATGATGCCGGAGAAATCCTTGGCGCCTTGCCCCTCTGTTTCGGCATATTGCTCATAGAGCTTCGCGGCTTCTGCGCCCATCGGCACGTCCGCTCCAGCGCTTTGCGCGGCTTCCATCGCTAGACGCAAATCTTTCAGCATCAATGCCGCGGCAAACCCGCCTTCATAATCATTGTCTGCAGCGCTTTGCGGGCCGACACCGGGCACCGGACAATAGCTGGTCATCGACCAGTTCTGGCCCGATGCTTTCGAAGAAATATCGTAAAATGTCTGCAGGTCGAGTCCGAGCTTCTCCGCCATTTTGAACGTCTCGCAGGTCGCGATCATCGACGCGCCAAGCAGCATGTTGTTGCAGATTTTCGCCGCTTGCCCCGCGCCGTTGCCACCGGCGTGGATTACGGCCTTGCCCATGTCCGACAGGATCGGTTCTGCGCGTTTGAAACCTTCGTCACTACCGCCGACCATGAAGGTCAGCGTACCGCCATTGGCCGCCGCAATGCCACCGGACACCGGAGCATCCACCGGCACAAGGCCTTTGGCTTCGGCCATGATCGCGACGTCCTTTGCGCTGTCGACGTCGATGGTCGAACAATCGATAACCAGAGTTCCGGGGTCACCGTTGATGATCACTTCATATTCATAGACTTTGCGGACATGGGAGCCAGCGGGGAGCATGGTCACCACCGCTTCCATATTGTTGACCGCTAGCGCGGCGTCGCTGACCGGATGGCAGCCGGCTTCGCCCGCTCTCGCCAACGCTTCGCCCGACAGGTCAAAAGCATAGACTTCATGCCCTGCCTTCGCGAGATTGGCGGCCATGCCGCCGCCCATATTGCCGAGGCCGATAAATCCGATTTTCATTTTAGTCTCCAATGATTGTCAGGGGAGCAAAGCCATGCAGCTTTGCAAGGCAGAAGCAGCTATTCCTAGCGACCCTTCCATTGGCCTTCACGCTTTTCAATAAACGCGGCCATGCCTTCCTTCTTGTCTTCGGTGGCGGTCAAAATCTGGAAAAGGCGCCGTTCGTGGAGCAGACCCTGATCGAGACCATTCTCGAACGCTGCATTGACCATTTCCTTGTTCACCTGAGCGGCCATCGGCGGCATCGAGGCGATGGTGGCGGCCGATTTCAACGCCTCGTCGAGCAGATCATCATGCGGCACAACGCGGGCCACCAGCCCGGAGCGCTCGGCTTCTTCGGCACCCATCATCCGGCCGGTCAGGCACATGTCCATTGCTTTGGCTTTGCCGACCGCGCGGGTCAGCCGCTGCGATCCACCCATGCCGGGTGCCACGCCGAGCTTGATCTCCGGCTGGCCGAATTTCGCTTTGTCGCTGGCGATGATGATATCCGCCATCATCGCGAGTTCACAGCCGCCACCGAGAGCGAAACCGTTCACTGCAGCGATCCACGGCTTGCGGGTCGCCTTGACGATATCGCTGGTCCACTTGGCGAAAAAATCCTCGAGATAGAAATCGGCGGCAGTCTTGTCGTACATTTCCTTGATATCGGCACCGGCGGCAAAGGCCTTGTCACCAGAGCCGGTTATAACCGCACAGTTTTGTGTCTCGTCAGCCTGAAAAGCCGCAAATGCGTCGATCAGTTCGTCGAGCACCTGACTGTTTAAGGCATTCAGCGATTTGGGGCGATTAAGCGTGATCAGCGTGACCGCACCGCGCTTTTCGGTGAGAATTGTTTCGTAGCTCATAGGGGGTTCCATTCTTCATCTGCCGGTAACGGCGCGAATATATTGTCGATCCATTCGGCGCTGACTGCCTCAGGCGTCGCGGGATTCCATTTCGGGTCATTATCCTTGTCGACAATTAGTGCGCGTACGCCTTCGAGGAAATCGTGCATTACCAGAACATGATAGCCGATCCGGTACTCGTTGCGCATTTCATCGGCAAAGCTTTCCATCGCCGCGCCTTCCTTGAGCTGGCGCAGGGCCACCTTGCAGGTCTGCGGGCTTTTGGTGCCCAGCGTGTCGCGTTCCTTGGCAGCCCAGTCACTGTCGTCCGCCTCCAGCACCGCCAGGATATCTTCGAACCGATCGGAAGCAAAAAACTTGTCGATCTTGTCGAGATTCTTGGTGATCCGCGCTTCGGGAACATTGGCCGAAAGCTGACCCAATATGCCTTCGATACGGTCGGGCTTATCGGCAATCCGCTGCTTGGCTTCTTCCAATACTTCCGACTGGAGATAATGGGTAGCGATGCCCACTTCCTTGCACTCGGCGCCATCCAGCCGCGCGCCGGTTAGAGCGAGAAACTGGCCCAACCGGCCTTCAAGTCGCGACAGGAACCAACCGCCGCCGACATCGGGGAACAGTCCAATACCGGTCTCCGGCATGGCAAAGCGTGTGTGCTCTGTCGCTACGCGATATTTGGCCGGTTGCGAAATTCCGACGCCGCCGCCCATGGTGATGCCGTCCATGAAAGCGACTATCGGCTTGGGATATTCGAACAGCAGATGGTTGAGCTGATATTCGTGATAGAAAAACTCGCGCCCCTGCTTGCCGTCGGTCATGCCGGATTCGCGCAACATGCTGATATCACCGCCAGCGCAAAAGCCTCTGCCCTCGCTATGGTCGATGATGACCGCTTCCACGCTGTCGTCGTCGCGCCATTCGAGCAGCGCGTCGGTCATCGCCAGACACATGTCGAGGTTGAGTGAATGAATCACTTTCGGCCGGTTCAGGCTGATATGCCCGACCCGTCCGGATTTTCTAATGATGAGATCTTCTGTCATAAATTTCCTATTGCCGAAGCATTTCACGTGACACGATCATTCGCATCACCTGATTGGTACCTTCCAGAATGCTGTGGACCCGCAGGTCGCGCCAGAAGCGCTCGATCGGATAATCCTGCAAATAGCCGTAACCGCCGAATAGTTGCAGCGCGTCATTGGCAATCTTGCTGCCATTATCGGTCGCAAGCCGCTTGGCCATCGCAGCAAATTTGGTCTTGTCCGGCGCACCTTCGGTCACTTTGGCAGCTGCCAGATATAGCAATGCGCGCGAAGCTTCGAGATCGGTCGCCATATCAGCGAGCAAGAACTGGGTATTCTGGAAGTCGCTGATCGCTTTGCCAAATTGCTTGCGTTCCTTGGTATAGGCCACCGCTTCGTCAAGACAGCGCTGCGCGCCGCCAAGCGAACAAGCGCCGATGTTCAGACGTCCGCCGTCGAGTCCCGCCATCGCGATACGAAAACCTTCACCCTCGTCACCGACCCGATTCTCGACCGGCACGCGGACATTGTCGAAATGCACCTGCGCGGTCGGCGAAGCGTTCCAGCCCAGCTTGCGTTCGGGTGCACCGAAGCTCACTCCGTCCATATCCTTTTCGATAACCAGACAGGTAACGCCTTTCGCGCCGTCATCACTGGTGCGGACCATTGTAACATAGAGGTCGTTGACACCCGCGCCAGAGATGAACTGCTTGCCACCATTGACGACATAATAATCGCCGTCCCGCTTGGCGCTGGTCTTCAGCGCCGCAGCGTCCGAGCCACTGCCCGGTTCGGTCAGGCAATAGCTCGAAATTTTCTCCATCGGAATCAGGTCGGGAAGAAACTTGTCCTTCACGGCCTGCGATCCGAAGCAGTCTATCATCCAGCTTGCCATATTGTGGATCGAGATAAAGCTGCTGGTCGCCGGACAACCATATGCCATGGCTTCCATAATAATCGCGCTCTCGAGCCGACCGAGCCCGATTCCGCCCGATTCTTCGCTGATATAGATACCGCCAAAACCGAGATCGGCGCTTTGCTTGATCACCTCGCGCGGGAAGATATGTTTTTCATCCCACTCGGCCGCATGAGGAGTGATCGCGTCAGCGGTGAATTTCTGAGCCATTTCCTGAATGGCTAGCTGGTCTTCGGTCAGGGAAAATTGGGTCATATCTACTTTTTGCTTTTTGTCATGGCAGCGGCGGTTGATTCTGTTCCTCGCATTACGCGTAATATGTTGCCGCGTGCGATTTTTGCAAGGTCAGCGGCGCTATATCCGCGCCTTGCCAGTTCGGCAAACAGCACGGGATAGCTCGATACGTCGGACAGATCATCAGGAGTAAATGGGATCCCGTCATAGTCACCGCCAAGACCGATATGGTCAATACCGGCAACATCACTGATATGATCGATATGGTCGGCGATATCCTTTGCGGTTACCGGCGGCATAGGGTTTGCTTCATTCCAGTCCGCAAGATGGGCAGTTCGCGCCGCCGCATCGCCGGGATATAGAGCCTCCGCACGGGCCCCTTCGGCCTTTTCTGCTGCGGCCCAATCCCGGTTGTCCGCATTGACATAAGATGGCACGAATGTGACCATGACCAGTCCGCCATTGGCCGGCAGTCGCTTCAACACCGCATCCGGCACATTGCGCGGATGTCTGGTGACACCATCGGCAGAGCTATGGCTGAATATCAACGGTGCCTTGGTCACATCCAGCGCGTCGTTCATCGTCGCTTCGGACACATGGCTGATATCGACCATCATTCCGAGGCGGTTCATTTCCTGAACCACAGAAACACCAAATTCCGACAGGCCGTCACTTTTCGGCGCGTCGGTCGCACTATCCGCCCAGTCAAGCGTCTTCCAGTGGGTCAGCGTCATATAGCGCGCGCCGAGCGCATAGGTTTGCCGGAGGACAGCGAGCGAGTTACCGATAGAATGACCGCCTTCCATGCCAATCAATGAAGCGATCCGGCCATTTTTATGGGCAGCTTCAACATCGGCGGCGGTCAACGCGAGTTGCAGTTCATCCGGATATTGCGCCACGAGCCGATGGACAATATCGATCTGCTCGATCACCCGCTGGACCGACTCATATTTCGGCAATTCCGGATCGATCCAGACCGACCAGAATTGACCGCCGACTCTGCCCTGTTTCAACCGAGCAAGGTCCGTGTGCATCGGTTTCGAACCATGTCCGAAAGTTGGCAATGTGTTGCCAAAGTCAAATTGCGAGAGATCGCTGTCAAACCGTTCGGCGATCTGTTCCGGCGCGTCATTATGCCCGTCGATCACGGGATTTTTGGCGAGGACCTGCTGCGCGATTTGCTCCGGTGATTGGGCCTGTACCGAGGACGCGCCGAGCAAGACGATAGCGAGGGTGAGGCTGCGAACGATTTTGATTGTTTTCATGCTATCAGGTCTAGTCGCGCAGAACCCTCTCGGCAAATAGCTTTTTCGCTAGTTTCTGATCATTACGTTTGTACCAGCGATTGCCGACATTGCGCTCGGCGGCGAGCATCTGTGTACGGGTACCATCGGCGAAATCGATATCCGGCTCCATATGGGCGATCGGATCGCGATAGGCTTCGTCGGCCGAGACGATGGTCCAGCCTTGCCGTTTCAGCTCAGCTGCCAGATCATCAACGAACATCGCGGCGAGATCGGTTTCGTGGAGCAGGATCATCTGCACCGGCGCTCTGTCGAGCGTACGTCGGGCTAGATCGTCGGAGAATTCTACCGATTGCACATAGGATTCAACAAACAGATCGCGCAGCGCGTTCCAGTCCATCACTGTCCCTGCCTTGCCCGCAGCAATCGCCATTTCCTCCATATGCCAGTCCGACGCATCGACCGTGACATAGCCGTTCATCAACCCGCGTCGCTTGAGCCCCGCACGAATCGCGTCGCGCTTGGCCTTGTCTTTCCGACCTTCGTCAAGATACGGAAAACGGAACCAGGGCCGGTAATTGGGCTTGTCTTTCAGCCATGTCTCGGCCGCATCGATATCGGCTAGAAATGTCCCAACCGAAACCGAAGAAAGTTTGCTGTGCCTGGCGGTATGATTGGCCAGGACGTGGCCTGCCTTAGCGTAAGCTTCGATATCGGCGGCATCATTATCATGAGCGGTAATCCGCCCTGGATTTATGAAGAAGGCGGCTTGTTCAATACCTGCAGTTTGCAGCGCCTCGATCAGCAATTTGGGCCGTTCATCCGGCTCCAGAAACGCTCCAGCACCGCGCGGGGCATCGTCAAAGCTGAAGGCAATGCGTTTGTCTGAGGGGACTACGGCAGCGAGTACTGCCACTGGCTCGCTCGCGACATCTCCCGGCCGCCAGAAAGCGAACAGCAGAATCGCCAGCAGGACCGACGGCAGGAACAGGCGCGGTGACAGCGCTAGCAACGCCGCACCTGGTTCATAGTCAAAAAGACTTTCATGATCGTCATGTCCGCCCGAAATGCCGGAAAATCCAGCATTTCGGGACGCTTGTCCTGATTTGGAACTCTAACGCGATCAAGCCTTACCGGGATTTACCCCATGGTCGGAATAACAAAGGCATCCTTGTTGCCGCCATCGGCGGTTCCGTCGGGCCAGCGCTGGGTGATCGTCTTGACCTTGGTCCAGAATTTCACGCCTTCCATGCCATGCTGGTTGGTGTCGCCAAAGGCGCTGCGTTTCCAGCCGCCGAAGCTGTGATAGGCGACGGGAACCGGGATCGGCACGTTGATGCCGACCATCCCCACCTGCACGCGGTTCGCGAATTCCCGCGCGGCGTGGCCGTTGCGGGTGAAAATGGCGACGCCATTGCCATATTGATGTTCGCTCGGCAGGCGCAGCGCTTCCTCGAAATTCTTCGCCCGGACGATCTGCAGCACGGGGCCGAAAATCTCTTCCTTGTAGTTTTCCATGTCGGTGGTGACATGGTCGAACAGCGAGGGTCCGATGAAACAGCCGTCTTCATGGCCCTGCAGCGAGAAGCCGCGGCCATCGACGACCAGTTCCGCGCCTTCATCGACGCCCTTCTGAATCCAGC
>RCMY010004723.1_pt1 | contig 11691 bp, 8 predicted proteins | sample 2041341 | NCBI WGS metagenome assembly RCMY01 (sample SAMN09708234, study PRJNA481090) | Marine sediment metagenome, whole genome shotgun sequencing project.
GCTTAGATTGCATTCAATTTTTTACTGAAAGAGCCGATTCGTGCTTTGTCTGGTTGATAACCGGAGGTCATTTTCATGCATGTCATGCACATTATCGATAGTGCCGGAATGTATGGGGCTGAGGTTATGCTTTTGAACCTGGTTGAAGAACAGGTTCGGCAGGGGATGCAACCTGTAATAGCCAGTATCGGTGCTAAGCATATAGGTGAAAAGCCGCTTGAAATTGAAGCCCGCAAAAGACATATTCCAGTTACAACCTTTCGCATGCACCCGGGCCCAAACTTCATGGGAGCCTGGGAAGTTCTCAACTATGCGAAATCAATAGATTGCCAGTTGCTCCATTCCCATGGTTTTAAAGGTAATATTCTTTTTGGGTTGCTTCCTAAAAAACTTCGGGGCTTGCCTTTAGTAACAACCCTGCATGGCTGGACATCATCTGCTACCACTTTTTCACGCATGCGTTTGTATGAGACGCTTGATTCATGGGCCCTGTCTCGAATTGACGCCGTTGTGCTCGTCAACCAGGGAATGTTGACCCACCCCAGGTTGGCTAAAAGAAAGAACGTCAACTTTCATATTGTCAATAATGGGATCAGTGTAGAAGTGCCGGAGTCCTTCCCATGTCAAGATCTCAAGTTACGACCGGGTGAAGGTTGTAATATAGTCGCCGTAGGACGTCTTTCACCTGAAAAGGGTTTTGATGTGCTCTTACAAGCCACTGCCCGTGTTGTTAAGGATGGGGGAGATGTTTCCCTGGTTATTTTTGGTGAAGGGCACTTGCGGAGCAGGCTTGAAGAACTGGTTGCCCAGCTTGGTCTGGGGGACAGAGTGCAACTGCCTGGCTTTGTGGCCAATGCAGCTGCAACATTTTCTTGTTTTGATTTCCTTGTTATGCCATCATTGACTGAAGGGTTGCCCATCACCCTGTTGGAAGCCATGCGGGGCCATTTACCGGTAATAGCTTCAAAGGTTGGTGGAATTCCCAACGTATTGGAAGATGGTGTTGATGGTATCCTGGTGGAACCAGGTGATGAGAGAGGATTGGCAGCAGCGATTTCTGAGCTTGTCGGTTCAGAAATCAGATGCAAACAACTTGCGGAAGAGGCGCATTCGGTTTTTAACCAGAGATACAGTGCAACCAAGATGGCTGTGGCTTATCAGAACATATATACTGATATACTGGCTGGTTCGAGGAGTGTATAGTTTTCATTGCTGTTTAGGTAAATAAATAGTTTTGAAAAATTGTAACCGTTCACCAGAAAACCTGAAAATCTCGTACAACTCACGAGCTGTAAGCGTTTACCAGTGCCGGAGATGCGTGAAAGAGGTTAGTAAACTGTACTCTTGGTACGTTTACCGACCGATGACAATACAGCTTCGGAGCTGGTGAATGCTTACGAAAAATTGACAATTAATATCAACCCTTCGTAATATTATGCACGATAAAGGTTTTGTAATTTACCTGTTGTTCGTTATAAGTTGGTTTACTCATCTGACCAATCGTATCCCTGTTTTAGGAGCGATACGTTTTGACCTGATCCTTGTGGCAATAATGCTGCTGCTGGCAATAGTTCGCACTGAAGAAGAGGAACACGAGGCAACCAATGTAGGAAAGTATCTTAAAATACTCATCATATTTGCAGTCGTCACTCTGCCGTTTGTGGAGTGGCCGGGGAGTGTATTGCGTTACGGGTTAGAACAATTTATTAAAGCTATTGTTTTTTATTTCTTCACCGTGAAATTTGTTAGAGATACCGGGCAACTGAAACTGTTCATGGCGGTATTCCTGGGATGCCAGGTTTTTCGAATTCTTGAGCCGCTGTATCTGCATGTAACTGCAGGGTATTGGGGGTCTGCGACCTCCATGGCGAACTGGGAGTTTATGTACAGATTGTCCGGTGCGCCAAATGATATAGTCAATCCTAATGGTTTGGCCTTTATTATCGTGAGTGTTCTGCCGTTTCTTTATTATTATGCCAGGCTAAACAAAAAGATTTTTATAATTTCGTTGCTTCTCATTCCCACGATGATATGGGCTCTAGTTTTGTCGGCATCACGTAGTGGCTTTATCGCACTCCTTGCAGTTCTTGGCCTCATTGTTTTAAAGTCAAGATATAAATTTTTCATGGTGGTGGCTCTGGTTCTTTCTGTTTTTGTGAGTTATCCTTTTCTTTCTGCAAACACCAAAGATCGATATTTTTCAATTGTCAGTTCTGACACGAAGAATGCGGCGACAAGTGAAGGAAGGATTCAAGGAGTGAAGAACAGCTTTCAGGTTGCTCTACGTAATCCAATAGTTGGCCATGGTTTAGGAACATCCAAGGAAGCTAGCTGGAATTTTGGCCAATCTACCCATCTTGCTCACAACCTCTATGCAGAAGTTGCCCAGGAACTCGGTTTTGTCGGGCTATTTATTTTTATCCTCTACATCATGTCAATTTTTAAAGAATTGAAAAACGCTGAAATTCAATGGCAGCCAGAAGAGGGCCAGGAATTAAATTTCATACAATTTTCTTATTGTGCATTGTGGGTTTTCTTTTTTATGAATTTGGTTTTTAGCCTGGCAAGTTATGGTTTGTCCAGCTATGAGTGGTATTTAATGCCCGCTTTAATTGTGGTCTTGGGAAGGATGCAAACACGTGGTCCTGAGTTAGTGGAGATGGATGTCAATGCAAAAATATCGTAAAATTCATGTGCTGATAGTTGTCAGGCACCCTGTTGGTGGCATACGTTCGTTTCTTCGGGATGTATACAGTCAATTTGATCCTGAACATTTTAAATTAACGCTGCTGTTGCCAAAGACAGGCGAACTTGATGCGCTTAGAGAAAATTTAGAAGCAACAGATTGTACCTTCTTTATATTGGAAGAAAATACCGGTGTCTTGACGTTTGTAAGAGCACTGTTCAGGATTTTGAAAAAAAGCGATATTGATGTTGTGCACTCTAATGGTTTCACCGCGATGATTGTATCGGCAATCCCTGCTTATTTGTATAAAAAACCTCACTTATTTACAGCGCATGATACCTTTACAAAAAAGCAATTTACTAAATCCAAGGGGCTGATTAAGAAGGCCATGCTTGGTATTTGTTTCCATTTTGTTGATGTCATACACTCTGTCAGTCATGATGCGCAGGGCAATTTGCTTGAATATTTCCCCGCATTACGAAAAAAACCCTCTAAGCTCGTAGTAATCCAAAATGGTGTAGACCCTAAGAGGTTTTTAGCTGATGAGCGAGAAGACTGGCGAAAACAAATTGGCCTAGAAAAAGTAACATTTTTGATAGGTTTTTTTGGACGTTTTATGGCTCCGAAGGGCTTTAGATACCTTATTGAGGCTACTGACATCATATCGAAAACTCGAAAAGATCTAAGATTTGTTGTTTTGGCCTTTGGCTGGGGAGGATTTATTCGGGAAGAACAGGCTGACATTAAGCGAAAAGGCTTGGAAAACTACTTCCACTTTTTACCGTTTCAGGAAAATCCTGCTCGGGCAATGAAGGGTGTAGATGTCATAATTATGCCATCTCTATCGGAAGCTTATGGACTGTTGGCTGCCGAATCGATGGTTGCTGGAGTACCAATTATTGGCACTGACTGTATTGGCTTACGCGAAGTTTTGCAAGACACACCTGCGGTGATAGTTCCTGTTGCTGACAGTAAGGCGTTGGCGGAAGCTATAATTTCTGAAATAAAGTGCCCCAGCAAGGAAAAAATGGAACAATACAGAAATAAGGCAATTAAGCGGTTTAACGTTTCTCATCAGGTAGACAGTCTGAAATTGTTGATTCAAAGACTCGTTGCTAAAGAGTAGCACTATGGTTTATAGAGCAAAAGAAATGGTGGAGGGATGTCCGTCTCTGTCATCTGGTTGAAATGAACAGTGGCTTTTTGACTGCATTAAGCCCGTTGTGTTTCGACTGAGCAGATTTCGCGATTTGAATGATGAAAACGCTAAAATTGTAAATTTTGTTGGTAGAGATTTTGGTGTTCGGCAGTTGAATTTGCAACTGATTTCGAGAGTTACTGTAACCAGGCTAAAAAGTTAACTTCGTCTTGTTTTTATTAATATGTTTCAATGCCTATGCAGTTTGACTGGTCAGTAAGAAGTATTTTATAAAATAGAGAGGTCTGATGAAAAGTGATGTTTTATTTGTGGCATGGGAAAAACACAGGCGATCTGTCACTTTATCCTCATGTTTGGGAATCAGAAGCATGTTTTTGGAGGACTCTTTTCATCGGTTGCTTAAATATCCTTTATTTACCTGGAAAACCCTTTTGTTTTTATTTAAAGAAAGGCCACAGGTGCTTATTGTCCAGAATCCATCCATAGTCTTGTCTTGTCTCACTCTTGTGATAAGACCGTTTCTTCAATTTTATTTAATTATTGATGCACATAATGTTGGGGTTATTTGGTATGGTTCCGCTCAATGGTTTTTTCAACCTATTTTGAATATATTACATCGATATGCAAACCTGACGATCGTGACAAATGGACCATTGTCAGAGATTATAACAGAGCATGGTGGAAATCCGTTAATTTTGCCAGATGCGATACCTGATTTTCGTCCCAAAAACACAACTCGGGCGTTTAAAAGAAGTGAAAAATTTATCATCACTTTTATCAACACTTTTTCTAGTGATGAACCTTACAAGGAAGTATTTGAGGCTTCAAAACTTTTGCCTAACAACACTCTTGTCTACACTACAGGAAATGTCGAAAAAGTCGGAGGGGTTAGGCAGTTCAATTGTGAAGGAAAAGTAGTATTTAAAGGTTATATTCCCGAAGATGAATATCTAGACCTACTCGGAAAATCGGATTGTATAATTGATTTAACAATTAGAGATAATTGCTTAGTTTGTGGGGCATATGAAGGACTCGCTCTTGGAATACCAATGGTACTGTCAGATAGTGTAGTTACAAGACAACTCTTCAATAAGGGGGTTGCATATAGCAAAGCGGATGCAGTAAGTATTGTGGAGGCCATCTTAGACGTTATGGAAAATCATTCTAGTTATCAAAAGCAGCTGCTTGTATTGAGAGATGAGTTTCAAGCCGAATGGGAAATATCGAAGAAAAAGTTGATGAAATTAATTGTGGATAATTGCAATGCTTCAACTGGAAAAGGAAAATCCACTTCCACTTTTTAGTCATTTGGCAATTTTTCTGATATTTCCTCGGGAATTACAACCCAATTAAAAAGTGTGTAACTGCACAATTACAAGATGTACATCTCACATATACAAAAATGGAGGTAGAAAAAATGAGGATTCAATTACTAGTGGCTATCACCGTAGCTTTCCTTACTGTTACAACTGCAAACGCGCTAACGTATAAATACGAAATTGGTGGTATTGCAAAATGGGATGAAGATGGGGGTGGTGTTGCGGAAAGTCTCAATCTCCCTGGCTTAGTAAATTTTGACATTACTTTTTTGGTAAATACTGATGAGATTAAAGTTCAACATGTCAATGCTTCTGACCAATACCTTGCAGTAAAAACCAAACAGTTCCTTTTAAAATTAGACAACTATAGTGCTGAAGGAACGCTTAATTGGGATTGGGGTTTTTCATGGGATGGAGATAGCCACGCGAACAATGGTGTTATCGGTTCCTCGGGGTTAGTGACTTCATTCCCATTGCCAAATAGCTACTGGTATGAAACATGGATCTGGCTTAACGATTTAACCCCATTAAAGGAGGGTAGCTCAACTGGTTATTTTAGTTTCCTATGTGGTAGTTTGAATGACCCCAGTATCGGTTTTGGCGGTAATCTCGAATACTTTAATAAAAATCTAATATCAGAAACTAATGCTCCAGTCCCTGAGCCATCAACAATGCTACTTTTGGGTACGGGATTATTAGGTCTCGTTGGGATAATCTTCCAAAGAAAGAAGTAAGTTTTTTGTTATATTTTTCTGTTAGTTGCGTATTCCTTTGATATCGACCACCCGTTCTAGATTAGCGCAGTCGGGTCGTCCGAACGAAGCGAGGCTGTTATTTGTCCAACACTGAGTTGTGATAATCATTGAAATAGACGCCGATAGCTTCAGGAAGCAAAAGGCCATGGCGTGTATAGTTACAGATATCTATAATGCTCTTGGTGCCCATTCTGAGCGCTGACTGTTACCTACGCTCGCTGATGAGTTAGAACCAGAAAACGGTATGGAGGATGACACAGAATTCTGAACACTCCCAAATTGTTTGGGAGTGACATATTAAAGAATTGGTATTGGCCTATGGTGCGCAGCAGTTTGAATCTATACATACCAATTTGCAGTTTCCAACTGTTTTAACCGATTAACCTATTGATATTATATGTGATAAGATAAGGCAGCTTGAAGCCAAGTTGCAATTTTCGGTGACATCTCTTAATCAATAGCCCAAATAGTTATCTATGGGCTATCGGGTATATTCAATCTCAGTTTTTTGAACTCAGACGGAAGTCGGGCTTGTTTGGAGGTGATGGTAGACTAGTGCTGCTGCCGCCAATTTTAATTGGGTATCCTGAGCTGATACTTCCATCAGATTTAAAAACGAATAAGAATGCCTGTTCACCTGCATTAAATCTTCCAGTATTTACTTGTGCGGAAATACTACCATCACTCCAAGAAGTTGGTGTTATTATTGTAAGTTTGGTGGATTGAGAATAAACAGACGCGTTGCCAATCTCCACCCTTGCTTGAGCGTTTGGTCCCGATGCAATATAGACATCATCGAAAGATGGAAAGCAATTGGGAACAAATCGCCCATATCCATTGACATTTACTCTGTCAAATGTCCCACTTTCTTTAAGAGTGTTTATACCTGTTTTGTCTGCATACTGAGTTACGCCAGTGTCTTTCAAATCCCAGAATTTTAGTTCGCCGTCTTTACTTGTAGCCGTGGTTGAACCTTTAATCCAACCCCACATTCTTTTCCATTCGCCTTTTTGCATATTCATTGAAGTAACATATGTTCTAGCATCTCCTCTTGATACCGGGTCATTTCCAGCTATCAACCATGTACCCCCCGTTCTGACTGGAAAATAATAATCATCGTTTGCTGTGTCATGGCCAAGTATCCACATTTGCTTCCAATTGATGCCATCTTTATGACCCTCTCCCGGCCAGTTATTATCTGAAGGTAAAAATAACCACCATGAAACAAATAGATCTCTGGTGTTTTGTGGTGTTATGGCTTGCAGTTGAACTACAGTATTGTTTAAATCAGTCATATTAGCGGTAAAGGATTTAGTTCCGCTGACTTTTGCTCCATTACTGTAATATGTGGAAGAAGAATTACCGCTGGAATTCCATTCGCCAAACTTAGCTGATCCTCCGCCTGTTTTAATTTTTTCACCAACAGTCCCTGATTCAAAGTCATCGAAAACGACCACATTGGGACCAGACGAGCCAAACCCAGAACCTCTAATGGTGATGATTTCTCCGTCAGCAATGGTTCCATTAACTGCATTGACATTTCCCGCTTCACTTGTCCCATAGACCAGTAGGATAGAAAGAGATGTAACTAGTAAGGAAGTCATAATCGTTCGAAATTGTAGCTTATAAGCTTTGCATTTTGTTGCAGAGCGATTCTTCATGTTTTGTTCTCCATGCGATCCAATTTGAATAAATTTAATCATTTTTTCTACATTCGTGATGACAATCCACATGATAATTAGATTATCTATTTGTTAATAGTGTTTTAGTTTATAGAAATGTTAATGATTGTCGGTGTCGAGGAAACGTCGGGCGAAACCGTGACAACAGCCGATTTACCACTTTCTCCTGCGCTATTGTAAGCAGTAAGGTAGAAATTATAGCTTTTGTCCGACGCTAATCCAGTCAGTGTATGTGTGGTAACTTTTCCTAACATTATGGGGGCATCCACTGCACTGCCTTCCGTCTGGCAGTAGAGTTTATATCCATTTAATGGATCGGGAATAGCTGTCCACTCAAACGAAACATCTCTGGCATGTGATAAGTTGGGGATCAAAAGTAAAGAAAGACAGAGCAAGGCCAGTTTCGTATGCTTTGCTATATGCTTGAAGAGAACTTTCATGGTGAGTAATTCCTTTAGTGCTGAGTTGAGGTTAGTTGTTGGGTCTCTTAGTCTGCAATCAAATGCGCCTGTATCTATCGCTGTATGACAAAGCCCGGTGCCCTTTTACTGATTTTTTACATTTTTCATCAGTTGTCAAGAAGCACCAGGCGTTTATCTGCTGCAGTCCTAAGAGAATCCAGTTCCTTAATTATAAATCACATCCAATTCGGCAATACTGGTCCATTTGTTACCATTAATTTCGCTGAGAGCCACTAAGCGTAAGAACTTGCCATTCGTTGCCGGGAAAAACACTTCTTTTTCCGTGGTGTTTTTAGTAAAGGTGCCCTGGGCTACTGCATTACCCCAATTGCTGCCGTCATTGCTAACATAGACAGCATATCTGGCGATGGTTCCGTTGGCACCACCATCCTGCCGCGGGAGATAACGTATGCCGTTAATGGCACGGGTTGCGCCCAGATTGATTTGAATCTCATGTGGATACGATGTTGCTGAGGTGCTCCAGGCAGTATGCCAAAGAGTAGAGGGGTCGCCGTCAAAAGCATTTACTGCTGAACCGTCCTCACGTGCTGTTTCCTCACTGTCCACATACTTCAAGCTCCATGGTACTTCCTGGGTTACATTTTCTGAGGGTGTTGTATACAGGATATTCAATTCAGCCATACTTGTCCATGCTTTACCATTTATTTCACTGAGAGCTACTAAGCGCAAGAACTTGCCATTCGTTGCCGGGAAAAGGACTTCTTTTTCTGTTGTGTCTTTAGTAAAGGTGCCCTGGGCTACCGCATTGCCCCAAGTAACGCCATCAGTACTGACATAGACTGCATATTTCGCGATAGTGCCGTTGACACCACCATCCTGTCGAGGGAGATAACGGATGCCATCAATGGCTTGGAGCGCGCCCAGGTTGATTTGAATTTCATGGGGATACGATGTTGCAGAGGTGCTCCAGGCTGTATGCCAAAGAGTAGAGGGGTCACCGTCAAGAGCATTTATTGCTGAGCCGTCCTCACGTGCTGTTTCCTCACTATCCACATACTCCACACTCCAAGGCAGTTGCTGACTTACATCCTCTGACGGTGCTGGTGCTGGTGTTGGTGCTGGTGTTGGTGCGGGTGCTGGTGCTGGTGTGGCAGTCTTGTCGCCGATCAAAAGATAGCCAACAACTTCGCTTGTGTGACCGAGTTCTGCGTCTTTTGATTTTTCTTCTTCAATTTTGATCTGTGTTTTACTTTGAGACATCTTTTGGGTGCGTACCGCAGCGGTGTCACTACCGTCGGTGGTCTGCATTCCGGCGATAAAGAGCGGGAGGTCAGGGAATTCGGTATCAAAAGTGATTTCTTTCCAGGCATCACCGATGCTGTTTGTGGTGACTCCAGCTTCGTAGATCATGTTACCAACTGCACCCTGGCCAGGTTCCCAGGCAATGTAGCCTATGCTTTCTGCAACATGCGATGTGCTGGTAAGCTCTTGTTCCTGCAACATATAATCGAAAGAAGTTTGCCCTGGATTGCGGATTCTGCCAGTAACTGCGTCCGTTTCATTCTCCGTTATTACCTGGGAGAGAATGACCGGTGTGAAGTTATATGGTTGTTGGAAATTGATTTTCTGGAAACTGTTGGATCCTGTGAAACTGCCTGCTTCAACTCTTGCTCCGTTGTCCAGGGTAAAGGTACCTTTTTCCATGACAATATAGCTGAAGATTTCTGAAGCATGAGTTCCGTTCTGGTAAGCCCATTCCTGCAGACGAACCTCAAAACCCTTCTGGTCAATATTACGGATGCGCACCAGAACAGGTTCCTGCTCGTTTGCTGAAGGTGGCCCGGCAACGACGATCGGTTGGCTGAAGGTGTTTGCAAAGAGGACTTTAACCCAGGTTTGATTGATGCTCACTTCTCCTACCTCTATATTGAAATCAGATGCGGACGACGTGGTATCTGTTGGAGGAGATGTCGTATCTGTTGGAGGAGATGTCGTATCTGGTGGTGTTGGGTTTGTCGAGGTAGCACTGGTGACGATAATGGGAGTTTTTACGGTGTTGCTCAGCCCCTTGCTGTCCACAACCGTGAGGCTGGTAGAATAGGTACCTGCCGTGGTAAAAGAATGAGAGGTTGTTGCTCCAGTGGCTTGAGAGCCGTCACCGAAGCTCCAGTTGTATTGCACTATCGGCGTGTTCGGGGTGGTCGAGGAACTTCCGTTAAAGTTGACGAGAAGCGGAGCCTTGCCCACGGCTGTCGAGGATGAAACCACGGCGGTGGGAGGTAATGATGGTGTAGAGCTAATGGTAAAGGGAAAAGAGGGAGAGGCTGGGCTTTCACTCCCGTCGGCATAATAGGCTGTGATAGAAAATTTGAAGGTCCCTGTTTCTGTGGTAATATTGCAGGATATCTTTGCTGCAGCCGGATCGGTTGTTTGGCAAACCTTTGTGGCTTCTTTGTAGAGCTTGTAGCCAGCGAGCTGCTGATTGCTTGAGTCGCTAAAAGAAAAATCTACTTCCAGAGTTTTCGTCACAGCAGCATGAGTAGTAATGGGGGTGAGGCACAGGGCAAATAAAAGAAGCAGTAGTTTGATTTTCATTTTTTCTCGGCAGGTTGATTTTTTGCGCGTAGTAAAAAACAATTTCCCTCCCTGTCAGGTGGATAAATCATTTAATATCAGCTGGTTATAGTTTTTTGTTTGATGCCTCAATTGAGGTTGATCAGCCTTGAATAGCCAACCCATCAAAAAATCATTCATAAACGAGGTGGGCTCTAGCAAAAAGTGCGCCAACAAATAATTCAAGAAGTATGACGTGTAATTTCGGTCGCTTGCTAGATGATGAAATCTCTCTTCCAATATTGGTACTACCTGGGGTGCGCAAGTAATGCGCTTCCGGGTTGTAATTTTTTCCCGTTGAATGTATACGCACCGAATCCATCTTTGTTTGTTCTATGTGTGACAGCAGGGATGCCCCTTTGCAGTTGGCGTGGTAACTTATTGACCTGCCTGGGAGCAGGAACTGTGTCGTGCAGAAGTTGAAATGGGGTGTGGTTGAGAATGTCGCAAGAATCTTATGCTCTGTTCGAAGTTTATTTGTATTGGTGAGGGAAATATTGTTTTTGTCGTCTTTTCGTTCTTTTAAGTGCTCTACATATCTGTGTAGAGAATGGCGCCGTTGTTTTGCGATTGCCCTCTTACTTATTTTTCCCTTTTTTTTTATCGGCGGGGCTGATTATTACGAACCACGATCAGTCAAGGAACTATGGAACCTTGGCCATTGGGTTTTTTTCGCTGTTTTTGTCCTTGTGCTTGATAGTTATTGGTGTGCAACGCACCGGTCTGTTCTTTTCAGAGTTTTGGCTACCTTTTTTATAGTAGTGTTAGTTGGTGGCGGGATCGAATTGATTCAACAAAGGTTTGCCGGCCGGACTTGTTCTTTGAGTGATGTTGTGCGAGATCTTCTGGGGGGAGCATCTGTCTTGCTTTGGAAGGCGGCTTATCGGCAGCCGCGCTTCCAGGCAATTGTAAGTGGAATTTTGCTGATTACTGTCGTAGCTTACAGCTTTATCCCCTTAGGGTTTGCCCTCACTGATGAATTCCGAAGCTACCAGGAGTTCCCTTTGCTTGCCGGTTTTGAGTGCGACGCCGAGTTAGGTCGGTGGGGAAGTCGG
>RCMY010004724.1_pt1 | contig 11687 bp, 16 predicted proteins | sample 2041341 | NCBI WGS metagenome assembly RCMY01 (sample SAMN09708234, study PRJNA481090) | Marine sediment metagenome, whole genome shotgun sequencing project.
GCCCGGCCGTAGGATGCCGCGCAGGATCAGCTCTTCGATTTGCCGCACGACGCCCATCGAGAGTTTTTCTTGTTGGATTGGCTCAAATGGCATCTGCGCCTCCCTGCGTTGATTGGTAAAATTGTATGACCAAAAACAGGTTTCAGCAATGAAAAAGGGGCCGCCGATTGGTGACCCCTTTTTGCCGAAATGTTTTGAGCGTTTAGTTTGGCGTGATGATGATATCGACGCGCCGGTTTTGTTGACGCCCCTGAGCGGTGGCGTTGCTTGCGATTGGTGCGTCTTCGCCGCGCCCGATGGACCGGATCCGCTGTGGAGATACGCCCGCGTTCATCAACACAGATGTCACCGCCTGCGCCCGACGTTGGGACAGGTCAAAGTTATAGGCCGCGTCGCCTACGTTATCGGTGTGTCCGACCACGTTCACGGTGGTGTTGCTGTAGCGGTTGATTGATTGCGCCAGTGTCGACAAATCGCCGCGTGATGCGTTTGACACGTTTGTCGAGTTTGTTGCAAACAGGATGTCTTGTGGCAGGGTCACGGTCAGGTTGTTGCCGTTGTTGGTGATCCCGACGTTGTTGCCCATTTGCGCGCGCAGTTCTTCTTCTTGACGGTCGAGCGCGTTGCCGATCCCTGCGCCAATCAGGCCGCCGAGGACGGCTCCTTTTGCTGCATTCTGGCGCCGCTCGCGGGCTGAGTCGCCGCCTGCGATGCCTGCAAGTGCGCCAAGCCCTGCGCCGATGGCTGCGCTTTGACGTGTTTTAACGCCGTCGTTTGGCGCGATGTCGGTGCAGGCCCCTGCGAGTGTCAGGCTTGCCGCTGCGAGTACCAATGGGAGTTTATAAAATGTCATGGTTTTCAGTCCGTTCAATTGTATGCGCCGTAGCGCTTTGGTGATGTCCTAAATATGACTTATTAACCGTTGTTATCCAATATCGTTCCGCATTTTCTGCGTTTTATGCGGTGTTCCGCTTAGGCGGCTGTGTCGGCCCGCGCTGATTCCCATGCGAGTAGCGCCCGTTTCACGGGTAATCCCCAGTGATAGCCGCCCAGAGCGCCTGATTTTCGTAGGGCGCGGTGGCAGGGAATCAGCAGGCTGACGGGGTTGCGCCCGACGGCGGTGCCAACGGCGCGCACTGCTTTTGGTCGGCCGATGGCGTTTGCGATTTCGGAATATGTGGTGACGTGACCTGAGGGGATGCGCAGTAGGGCTTCCCAGACTTGGAGTTGGAACGGGGCGCCGATCATGTGCAGAGCGGTGTTCCCTTTGAGGCCCAAAGCGGCGGTGGTCCATGCGGCGATGGCATCGGGGTTTTCCACGTAGGTCGCGTTGGGCCAGCGCGCGCGCAGGTCGGCCATGGCGATGTCTGGCCCGAATTCGGCAGCGAAGGCCAGCCCGCAGATGCCCCGATCTGTGCCCATCGAGAGGGCGGGTCCAAAGGGGCTGTCGAACCAGCCGTAGTTGATGGTCAGCCCTTCACCTGCTTGCGCGAATTCTCCGGGACTCATCGCTTCCCATTTCACGAAAAGGTCGTGTAGTCGCCCCGAGCCCGACAGCCCAATGGCGTCGGCGGTTTCCAAGGTGGTGAACTTGGAGGCAAGCAGCGATTTTGCGTGGTCGATTTGCAGATATTGTTGGTAGCGCTTGGGCGAGACGCCGACCCATTGCGAGAACAGCCGTTGGAAATGTGCGGGGCTCATGTTCATTTGGGTGGCGAGGTCGTTCAAGCTAAGCGGGCCGTGCGTCGCCCCATCGATGTAATCGATGGCCCGACGCATGGTTTGGTAATGATATGTGTTTTGTTGTTCCATGGGGGTAGTCTAGGTCATGGGGGTGCTTGCCCGCGACCCGAAAATTGCGCATAGATTTGTGTATGGTAAAACAACTTGATTATAGGACGATCCGCGAGATTTTTGAGCGCTTTCAGGAAGCGGAGGCAGAGCCGAAGGGTGAGCTGGAGCATGTGAATGTGTATACCCTTGTGGTGGCTGTGGCGCTGTCGGCGCAGGCCACGGATAAGGGTGTGAACAAGGCCACGCGGGCGCTGTTTGCGATTGCCGATACGCCGCAAAAGATGCTGGATTTGGGGCTTGAGGGTGTGACCGAGCACATCAAAACGATTGGGTTGTTTCGCCAGAAAGCCAAGAACGTGATCAAGATGAGCCAGTTGTTGGTCGATGAATTTGACGGTGAGGTGCCCAATTCGCGTGCTGCTTTGCAGTCGTTGCCGGGGGTGGGGCGCAAGACTGCCAATGTGGTGCTTAATATGTGGTGGGGCCAGCCGGCGCAGGCGGTTGATACGCATATTTTTCGTGTGGGCAACCGCAGTGGCATTGCTGTTGGCCGCGATGTTGATGCGGTGGAGCGCGCTGTCGAGGATAACGTGCCTGCGGATTTTCAATTGCATGCCCACCACTGGTTAATTTTGCATGGCCGCTATACTTGCGTGGCGAGAAAACCGAAATGCGCGGCCTGTTTGATCCGCGATCTGTGTATGTTTGAGGATAAGAATCTATGAAGACCTTTCAAGTCGTTGGTATTGGCAATGCGATGGTGGACGTGCTTGCGCGTGCTGACGATAGCTTTCTGGCCGAGGCGGGGATTGGCAAGGGCATCATGCAGTTGATTAATATGGAGCGTGCGGTTGAACTGTATGGCAAGATTGGTCCTGCGCGTGAAGTGTCTGGTGGCTCGGCTGCCAATACGATTGCGGGCGTTGCGCATTTGGGTGGTCGCACGGCCTATGTGGGTAAGGTGAAAGATGATCAGTTGGGTGCGATTTTTGCCCATGATTTGCGCGCACAGGGGGCGGTGTATGAGACGACGTTTGCCCCAAAAGATGCCGTGGATGAGACGGGACGCTGTTTGATTATTGTGACCCCTGATGGGGAGCGCTCGATGAATACCTATTTGGGTGTGACCGAGTTTTTGACGGTGGATGACATTGATGACGCGCAGATGGCCGCCGCCGAGTGGATTTATCTAGAGGGTTACCGTTTTGATGGGCCAGAGAGCCATGCCGCGTTTGCCAAGGCCAATGCCGCTTGCCGTGCTGCGGGTGGTCGTGTGTCGTTGACGTTGTCGGACCCGTTTTGTGTGTCCCGTCACCGCGATGCGTTTCGCGCCATGATTAAGGATGATGTGGACCTGTTGTTTTGTAATCGCGCCGAGATGTTGTCGATGTATGAAACGGATGATTTTGATGCGGCTTTGGCGGTGGCAGCTGCGGAGGTTGCGATTGTGGCCTGCACCGATAGCGAGCATGGTGCGCATATTATGGCAGATGGTCAGCGGTGGCATGCGCCTGCTGTTCCGACGGAAATTGTTGATGCGACAGGGGCCGGTGATTTGTTTGCGGGCGCGTTTTTGTGGGCGTTGACGTCGGGGTATAGTTTGCCTGATTGTGGTCAGATCGGGAATATTGCGGCGTCGGAGGTGATTAGTCACATTGGTGCGCGTCCCGAGGCGGACCTGAAGGCGCTTATTGCGCAGGCGGGGCTATCGCCAGCCACATAGTATCAAGCGCGTCGATTTTTGCGGGGTCAAAGCGGGATTCTTCTTTCCAGTATTTGCCTGACGGGACGTAATACCCGAGGTCGGCTTCGGTTTTGAGGGCCAAAGCTATGGCTGTTGTATCGTGTTGCACGGGCTTGTGTGCGGCGGCGTCAAATGGGTGCGCGCGTGGGAAGGTCAACTCGCTGGAATCGCTTGAGAGGTTCACCATTGCACAGCCGTTTTGTGCCGCAAGCGCCATGAGCCGCGCAGATTTGGCTTTGAGATTACGCAGTGAAATGTCGGCGCGCAGCGGGTCTGGCTGCCCTGTGCCGTAGAAGTGTGTATGGCCGGTGGTGGGGTAGATCATATCGCAGCCGATCATGCCGATGACGGATGGTTTAAGTGCACCGAGCGCCCAGTAGGCTGCGGTGAAGGCCATGGTCCCACCTGCGTAGACAAAGCCGCCGTAGCTGTTTTGCATGGGCACATAGTCGTTTGCACGTATGATGCGTTGGGCGGCTGTGATGTCTTTTGGCTGGCGGTGTTGTGGGAAGTCATCGGGGAAGATCAGGCTGTTCCAATCGGGTCGCACTTGCCAAGCGTTGTTGATCGCGAGGATGTGGTTGAAATCGGATGCGTCCCAAGCCTGCGCGTTTAATGCCGCAGGACCGGAGCCAATAATCAAAACGGTATTCATGCACGGCCCTCGTTTTCTCTGGTCAGAGCTAATGCGATTTCTGTGGGCGTCGAGACAAAAGTGTCTTTGGCGTAAACATATGCGGCCTTATGTATCAATCACGCCAATCGGGATGTGGGGGTGATTTGGATCTTCGTGGCGGCTATGTCCGCGCATAAATTCGGGGTTCTGGCGATCAAAGACCTGACTGACATTAGCGCGGTCAAAAACGGAGGCATTCGCTGCAATAACCCCAACGTGATTGCCAAACCTGGCGATGTTGTCGTCTGTGATGTCTGCGACATTTGCATAGGCACCATTAATGCCGCTCAACTCAGATGAATGCATGAATGAGACGCTGTTGGTACGATACATGATGCTCGCAAAACGCTTGAAATTTGGGACGAGGACGACAAATGGCGCAGGCCGTACCCGGCATTAGGACATCAAACTCCGATGGAATTTCTACAGACAAGAACGATGGACAAAATGGCCGCGTGAGGTCACAAATTTAGCCCTAGGTCTCCCCGCAAGCTGGAGTCTTGGGGCGCAGGTCAGCGCCAATCTTTGTTTCCCAGCGCGAAAATGGGGTTTGGAATGTGATTGATGGCCTTGAAAGACGGCCCACAATCTCCCAGTTAGCGGGTATTTTTGTGGGTCACAAAGGTATTTAACAAGATGCGCTCATGCTCTCAAACATCCAGTATATTTTGTCGTAAAACTAGCTATGAAAGTAATTTTCATATTTACTTTCATATGCTTAGATATAAAAATGTGACATTGAACCCAAAGCTGTCGCGGATTGTGGAACTCGCACGAGTAAGGTATTGATAACACCCATTCTGGTGCGTTAGCTACCTAATACCTCATATTTACGCTCTGAAGAAACAGCGGCTTTTCACTTGAGAACACAGCGCATAAGGTAGGTACATGACTTGGAATTTACCAAATATCCTGACGCTCTTGCGTCTGCTTGCAGCACCCTGTGTAGCGATCATGTTTTTGTACTTTGACAGGCCTTGGGCGGACTGGTTTGCGCTTGTGCTGTTTGTCTCGGCGGCGGTCACCGACTTTATTGACGGCTATCTTGCCCGCGCATGGAAGCAAGAAAGCAAATTCGGCGCGATGATGGACCCGATTGCCGATAAGGCGATGGTGGTGATTGCGCTTGTGGTGATCACCGGATTTTCGGGCATGAACCCGTGGATTTTGATGCCCGCTGTTTTGATTATTTTCCGCGAAGTCTTTGTCTCTGGCTTGCGCGAATTTTTGGGTGACACTGCGGGGCTATTGAAGGTGACGCAACTCGCCAAATGGAAAACCACCATGCAGATGGTCGCGATTGCGGTGTTGTTCGCCAAGGGCGCGTTTGAACATTACCAGATCGACCACCCTGCAGGTGACGGGTTCAGCTTTCTGCAATTTGGTGCAAACGTTAGTTGGGCGCTGGGTATCGGTTTCCTATGGATCGCGATGGTGTTGACTGTGCTGAGTGGCGCGGATTATTTCATCAAATCGCTGCCCTATTTGAGAGATGCAAAATGAATGTGATGTACTTTGCTTGGGTCCGTGAACGGATCGGTGTGCCAAACGAAGAGGTGCAAACCAATGCCGCCACTGTCGCCGAATTGGTGGCTGAACTTAGCGCACGCGAAGAACGCTACGCCGCCGCATTTGCCGATATCAGCGCCTTGCGCGTCGCCTTGGATCAGGAACTCTCCGATTTTGATGCGCCCCTCGCAGGCGTGCGCGAAGTGGCGTTTTTTCCGCCGATGACGGGCGGCTGATGTCGGTCCGGGTGCAAGAGGCCAGCTTTGACGCCGGGGCCGAGTTAAATGCGTTTTCGCAAGGGCCGAGCGTGGGCGCGGTCGTCAGTTTCACTGGTCTGGTGCGCGACACCGACGGCACGCTACACCAAATGGAAATCGAGCATTATCCGGGCATGACTGAACGCGCAATTGCGGAGATCGTCGTGCAAGCCAAGACGCGCTGGGCATTGGCGGATGTGCTGGTCATCCACCGCTATGGCGCACTGCCTGTCGGCGCGCCGATCATGATGGTCGCAACCAAATCGGCACACCGCGCAGACGCTTTTGCGGCCGCCGACTTCCTGATGGATTATCTCAAATCCCGCGCGCCATTTTGGAAGAAAGAAACCACCGCCGATGGAACAGCTTGGGTCGCGGCAAAAGACGACGACGAGACAGCCCTAAATCGCTGGTAGACGCGCCATCGCAGCAACCGCTTCATGGCGCGGGCATAGCGTGGTGTGATTGTTGATTAACCCCGTCGCTTCCATAAACGCATAGACAATTGTCGGACCACAAAACTTGAACCCAGCCTTTTTCAAATCTTTGGAGATCTGCGTGGATAGCGGCGAGAACGTGGGCATCGCACTTCGGTCGGTAATCGTCGTGCGCAGAGGGCTGCCACCGACATAATTCCATAAGAATTTATCAAATCCGCCCTGCGCCTCGATGCGTTGCCACGCCTGCGCATTGGTAATCGTGGCTGCGATTTTGCCGCGATGACGGATAATCCCCTCGTTTTGCAGCAAGACCGCAATCTCGACTTCACCCCAGCCTGCAATCACATCTGGATCAAACCCTGCAAAGGCGCTACGGAAATTATCGCGCTTTTTCAAGATAGTAATCCAACTCAGCCCCGCCTGAAACCCGTCTAAAATCAACTTTTCCCATAGCGCACGACTGTCATATTCAGGCACGCCCCACTCGGTATCGTGGTAGTCGATATAAATCTGCTCGCTGCCAGCCCAGTCACATCGTCCATCCATCCGTATACCCCTTTTACGCCGCGCATTTTCAGTCGCATTTGATTTGATTGCTAGACCTTAACTCCATGTTATCGGCGAAAGGCGCATTGTGACATTCAGAAATAGGATAATCATATGCCCCCAGCCGCATTGCCAAAGGACGCGACCGACGACACGTCGCTGCGTGACCCGCTTCACTACGCTATGGCGAGCAGGGACGCGGATGTTCTGACACTTGTACGCGAGGCGCTTGCGGCAGGGCGGGCGCGGCTTGCGTTCCAGCCGATCGTCACCGCTGGCCCAAAAGGCCGGATCGCTTTCTACGAGGGGCTCGTGCGGGTCTTGGATGATGCAGGGCGGGTGATCCCTGCCGCGCACTTCATGCCGGTAATTGAAGAAACCGACTTGGGGCGGCAAATCGACTGCGTCACGCTCGAACTGGCGGTGAAGCTCCTGCGGCTCAACCCCTACTTACGGCTCTCGATCAACGTCTCGGCGCGGTCGATTGGCGACGGGCAATGGCGACGGATATTAGAAAACGGGCTCTCGGGGGATGGACTTGTTGGTGAACGGCTCATCTTTGAAATTAGTGAAACCTCGGCCATGTTCCTGCACGAAGTCGTGACCCGTTTCATGGAAGAAGTGCAGCCGCGCGGGATCAGTTTTGCGCTGGATGGATTTGGTGCGGGCCTGACCGCGTTCAAATACCTCAAAGATTTCTACTTCGATCTGGTGAAAATCGACAAAGGATTCATTCGCGGAATCGAGAAAGACCCTGACAACCAGGTTTTGACCAAAGCATTGCTTACCGTTGCCCATCAATTCGAAATGCTTGTCATCGCGGATGGGGTCGAAACCGCAGAGGAAGCGGCCTATCTAACCAAGATGGGCGCGGACTGCATGCAGGGCTACTATTTTGGCGTACCGAAATTCGAGCTCAAGTAGAAAATCCAAAACGGCGTTGCATATGCCGTTTGAGATCATACAATGGACGTAGCGGCAGGGCGGGGTCTGCGCGCCGACATTGGCATTGCGCCGCTCCGGTTTGTCCTTTGATTAATCTCTGAGAGGACTATTCCCTATGACGAATGTTGTGATTGCTTCTGCTGCACGAACTGCTGTTGGCAGCTTCGGCGGTGCCTTTGCGAATACCAAAGCCCATGATCTTGGTGCGGCTGTGCTTTCGGAGGTCGTTGCGCGTGCGGGCATCGATAAATCTGAAGTCAGCGAGACCATTCTTGGTCAGGTTCTGACGGCGGCACAGGGACAAAACCCCGCGCGTCAGGCACATATCAATGCGGGTCTGCCCATCGAAGCCTCTGCTTGGGGAATCAACCAGGTCTGTGGTTCTGGTCTTCGTGCGGTGGCCTTGGGCGCGCAGCATATCCAACTTGGCGATGCGTCCATTGTGGCCGCTGGCGGTCAAGAAAACATGTCGCTATCAGCGCATGCCGCAAACCTGCGTGCAGGTCAAAAAATGGGTGACATGCAATTTATCGACACGATGATCCGTGACGGTTTGTGGGATGCGTTCAACAATTACCACATGGGCCAAACCGCCGAAAACGTTGCCGAGAAATTCCAGATTTCCCGCGAAATGCAGGACGCATTTGCGGTGGTATCTCAGAATAAAGCCGAAGCTGCGCAAAAGGCGGGCCGTTTCATTGAAGAAATCGTGCCTTTCATCGTGAAAGGCCGCAAAGGCGACATTACCGTTGATCAAGACGAATACATCCGCCACGGCGCGACGCTTGAAACAATGGCAAAAATGCGCCCCGCATTTACCAAAGATGGCTCGGTCACGGCGGCAAACGCTTCTGGTTTGAACGACGGCGCTGCGGCGACATTGTTGATGTCTGCGGATGAAGCTGAAAAGCGCGGCATCGAGCCTTTGGCGCGCATCGCGTCATATGCAACCGCCGGTCTTGACCCGTCGATCATGGGCGTTGGCCCAATTTCCGCGTCACGCAAGGCATTGGAAAAAGCCGGTTGGTCCGTTGATGATCTGGACCTTGTTGAAGCAAACGAAGCTTTCGCTGCACAAGCCTGTGCCGTGAACAAAGAAATGGGTTGGGACCCTGCAATCGTTAACGTCAACGGCGGTGCGATTGCAATTGGGCACCCGATTGGTGCCTCAGGGTGCCGCGTTTTGAACACGCTGTTGTTTGAGATGAAGCGTCGCGGTGCGAAAAAAGGTCTCGCAACCCTTTGCATCGGTGGCGGCATGGGCGTCGCTCTTTGCGTAGAACGTCCATAAGATTAAGTTTTGGCGCGCAATATTGTTGCGCGCCAATAATTGATCTCATAACATGATTACAACGATAAATTTCTTGGAGGAGAAAACTATGTCCCGTGTTGCTCTTGTGACAGGCGGTTCCCGTGGGATCGGCGCTGCTATTTCAACTGCCCTAAAAGATGCAGGCTACACCGTTGCCGCGACCTATGCAGGTAACGATGAAAAGGCTACGGCCTTTACTGCTGAAACAGGGATCAAGACCTACAAATGGGATGTTGGCGACTACGAAGCCTGCGCCGCCGGCATCGCGCAAATCGAAGCTGAAGTTGGCCCCGTCGAGGTTCTGGTCAATAACGCAGGTATCACACGCGACGCGCCGTTCCACAAAATGACGCCCCAGCAGTGGAACGAAGTGATTAGCACCAACTTGTCGGGCGTGTTCAACATGACGCACCCTGTCTGGCCTGGCATGCGCGCCCGTAAATTCGGTCGGATCATCACGATTTCCTCGATCAATGGCCAAAAAGGTCAGTTTGCGCAGACCAACTACGCGGCTGCAAAAGCGGGCGACATCGGCTTTACGAAATCCTTGGCGCAAGAAGGTGCACGCGCAGGCATCACCGTGAACGTCATCGCGCCGGGCTATATCAACACCGAAATGATGAGCACAATTCCTGAAAAAGTGATGAACGAAGTGATTTTGCCGCAAATCCCGGTGGGTCGTTTGGGTGAAGCCTCCGAGATCGCACGCACCGTTGTGTTCCTCGCATCCGATGATGCAGGCTTTATCACGGGCTCGACCATCTCTGCGAATGGCGGCCAATACATGATCTAAACAGATCTCAGGCATGAAAAAAGGGCCACGATTGTTGGCCCTTTTTTGTCTGTAATTCTTGGGGGCGTTAGACGCTGAGCTTACCGATCTCTTCTTTGATCATCAGTTTCTGTTTCTTCAGCACCGCAATTTCGGCGTCGGTTGATGCAGGGCTGCGTTGCAGCACCTCAACCTTATCTGAGAGGTGTTGGTGCTTCTTTTTTAGTTCGGCAATATGTGAACTTACACTCATGGTCGTCCTCCTGATTTTGATTTCGTACCCGCCTACTGCATCACATCTTTTTCAATCTGTCACGCCGCAGGGCAGAATATTTGCAATAATTTCAGTTTTACGGCGAAACCTTGCTAAAAGATTAATGAGCCAGCGCAAAACCCGTACCATCGCGTAAAATTTCACGAACTTGCACAGTGTAATTCTCGCGATCCGCATCATGCATCGTGCCATCATGCATGATCAGGTTCGGACGCATCTGAAACGGCGCTTTGCCCGAATGCCGTGCTTGTAACAAAAACAGATGCGGGGCCGTGTTCGCACGCGCCGCAATCGGCCGCAAAACCACCGACCCTAATCGCCCTTGTAGCCCTGTCAAAACCTCTGGCAACCGCGCCATACGCAGGATCATCGTGAAATAGCCCTTTGGTGCCAGCCGCTTGGCGGCCACGTCAATCCAATCTGCCAGCGGCGTATCACCCCCCATCGCAATATCACGACCTTCATCCGGGGCAGCAGATCCCTTATCGCGATCGAAATACGGCGGGTTCATCATCACGTGATTAAACTGCGTGTTCCGCAGACTGACAGGCAATGCGCGCAGGTCAGCGCAAACCACATCAACACCGTTTTCGCGCGCCAAGGCAGCATAGTCTTTCTGCAGCTCGACCCCAGTGATGCGTAAATCGGGCACCCGCGCGGCGAGACACAATGAGGCCACACCCACACCACAACCCAACTCCAACACGCTATCCCCAGCCGTCGCAGGCACACTCGCCGCCAGCAAGACCGCATCAACTCCCGCGCGATAGCCTTTGGCAGGTTGTTTGGCCGTCACCTTGCCGCCCAAAAATAGATCAGTGGTGGTTTGCAAATTATCGCCCAAAATCGATGTCATTATCGCGCATAATCGCTTCTGCCATGAACAAATCACGGTCGATCACCATCAGCCGCCGCGGCATTATGCCGATTGATCCCTCAAGCACGCTCATGTTTACGTCGAACTGAAAGCAAGCTATACCCTCGCCGTCCAGAAGGGCGGTAGCGTAAGCGATGACAGTCGGGTCATTTGTGCGTAAAAGCTCTTTCATATTCCTGACGTAAGGTGCCTTGGTGCCTTTGTCTATTACAGTTGACGGATCGCATGATGAGCCTTGATACAGCCACGACAAAACCGCACGAACGCCTTGCAGCCGCATTGGCTGACGACATGGGTTTGGTGAACGACATGATCGCTGCGCGCATGGCCTCGGAGCACGCGCCGCGCATCCCCGAAGTGACGGCACATCTGGTTGAAGCAGGCGGCAAACGCTTGCGCCCGATGTTGACGTTGGCGGCAGCGCGCATGTGTGGCTATGACGGCCCGTATCACGTGCATCTGGCGGCGACTGTCGAGTTTATTCACACGGCGACCCTGCTGCATGATGACGTGGTGGACGAGAGCGATAAGCGACGCGGGC